>Ga0335077_10006800_pt1 | contig 14150 bp, 9 predicted proteins | sample Lox_Sample_31_FD_207151 | JGI IMG/M metagenome (GOLD analysis project Ga0335077, IMG submission 207151) | Soil microbial communities from Loxahatchee National Wildlife Refuge, Florida, United States - Lox_Sample_3.1 | ecosystem: Environmental > Terrestrial > Soil > Wetlands | place: USA: Florida...
GCACGACGGGAAACCGGCCCAGGGGTTCGGCATCTTTCTCAATGGCCGACTGGCAGTGTTCTACGACTACCAGTGCGATCTCGGCAATGGCTGGGAGGATTACGAGGTGTATCACGACCCGCCGGCCAAGCACGAGGCCGCACTGCGTATGGGCGTGAATCTCTTCAGTTACGCCGTGGGGTACGGAGGCCCGGCCCGATGACCCGCACCGGCGCCGCGCTGGCCGCGCTGACCCGCGGCTTTCGTCAGCTTTCGCTGGCCGGGTGGGTGGCGTCCGCCGGCGCGGCCCTCGCGCTCACTCTGGGGATCGGGGCCTGGGGGGCTCGCCTCGGCTGGTTCGGCCAACCATGGTGGGTGTTGATCGCGTGGGCCAGCGCCGCCCTGGTCGCGCTGGTGCCGGGCGCGCTCGGGATCCGTGAGCTCCGGCGGCTCTCCCCGACCTGGCTGGCGGGCCAGCTGGAGTCGGCAGGGTTCAGACCCGGTGCGCTGCGCGGCCATCTCGAGGCCGCGGCGGCGGGGACCAGTGAGGCACTTCGCGCGGCTGCCGACCAGTACCAGGCCACGGAACTCGCTAACAGAGGCCCCGCGATCCTCGAACGCATCCAGGCGCCGTTCCGCCGCGGCGCGGTCCGGGGCCTCGCCGCGCTCGCCCTCGGCACGGCGGTGCTGGCCTCGGCCCGTCCGACTCACGGGCGCGCCGCACTGCTGTGGCGGCCGGTCGAGGCATGGTCCTCGACCGTGGCTCCGCTCACCCTGTCGCTGGACCGCAACGTGGTCGATCGGGGCGATCGAGTGGCTGTCCGAGTGGCGGCCCCGGGTCGCGAGCACGCCATCCTGTGGACGCGCGCTCCCGGTGAGGAGTGGCGGGGGCAGGGGTTGTCGCTCGATTCCGCGGGCCGGACCACGACGGCGCTGGGGCCGCTCGAGTCGGATCTGTTCGTGCGAATGACCAGCGGCGGCCGTAGCTCCGACACGCTTGAGGTCCGGGTCCGGCTGCCCGCATTCCTCGGCACCCTCGCGGTAACGGCACGCTACCCGAAGTACCTGGGGCTTGGCGACGAGCCGGTCCCCACCCGCGGAGACACGGTGGCGGTTCCCGAAGGCACCCGGTTCGAGACCCGGGGCGAGGCCACCGCCGCGCTTTCCAGCGCAGCCTGGTCGTCCGGAGGAGTGCAATCGAGCCTGGCCGTGGATGGTCCCCGCTTTCACGGCGATCTCGTCCCAACCGGCGTCCGCATCTGGGAGCTTCGCTTGAGCACGGCGGAGGGTCGACCGCTGTCAGGCGACACGGTGCGGATTCCCGTCGTCACCGTGGCCGACAGCGCGCCGCGGGTGGACGTCCCGGTGCCCGGCGCCGATACCGTCGTTCCGCTCACTCTGCGGGTGCCGCTGGTGGTTGACGCCCAGGATGATCACGGCCTGACCAGGATCGCCATCGTGAGCCGCCGGATAAGCCAGCTTGGACTGGTGGATCCGGTCCGGTCCGAGGACGTTACGTTGCCCGCCGGCGCCAGCGACCACGCGATTCTGCCTTTCGAGTTGAACCTGAAGCAGCGCGGACTGCTTCCCGGAGACAGTGTCCGGTTCTACGCGGAAGCGACCGACAACGCGCCGGCGGCCCACGTGGCCCGGTCAAAGGAGTACGTGCTCCGCCTCCCCACGCTCTCCGAGGTGCGCGAGGCGGCGCGGCAGACGGGGCTGGCGGTGGGCCGCCAGCTCGACAGCATCACGCAGGGGAGCCGGCAGCTGGAGCGGCGTACGGAAGACCTGGCGCGGGAGCGGCCGCGCAACGGCCAGAACACAACCAACAACGCCGATGGATCGATGGGCTTCGAGAACGCGAAGCGTGCCGAGGCGGTGGTTGAATCCCAACAGGCGCTGATCAAGCAGGCCGAGCAGGTGAAGGAGGCCTTGGAGGCGCTCGCCCGAAGCGCGGAAGCCGCCGGGCTCAATGATCCGGAGTGGCAGGCGCGACTCAAGGAGATCCAGGATCAGCTGGACCGGGCGCTCACGCCCGAGCTCCGTCAGCGACTGGAGGAGCTCCAGCAGGCGCTGAAGGACCTCGACCCCGAACGGGCCCAGGAGGCGTTGCAGCGCCTGGCCGAGGCGCAGCGACTGCTCCGGGAGGCCCTGGAGCGCAGTGCGGAGCTGTTCAAGCGGGCGGCCCTGGAAGGCGACATGGCCAATCTCGCCGCCGAGGCCAAGGATCTCGCTCAGCGGCAGCAGCAGTGGACGGCTCAGGTTCCCCAGGCTGATTCCACCGGCGCGCCGCGGGAAGAGCAGGCACTTGCGGCCCGGGCGGATTCGCTCGGCGCCGGCCTCACCCGTGTCTCATCGGAGCTGGCGTCGGACAGCGGGCGTCAGGTGGCCATTCAGCAGGCGGCGAGCCAGGCACACCAGGCCGCGGGGCAGATGCGACAGGCCGCGCAATCCGCCGGCCAGGGAGACCGCTCGGCCGCCGCCCAGGAAGGGAAGGAGGCGTCTCAGCAGCTGGATCCGCTCGGCGACCAGATCCAATCCCAGCGCAGCTCCATGCAGCAGGAATGGCGGAACGAGGTTCGACAGGCTCTGGACCGCGCCTTGGGAGACGCGAGCCGACTGGCGGAGCGACAGCTCCAGGTCGCCGATGCGCTCAAGCGCGGCAACCTGTCGGCCGAGACGCGAGCGGAGCAGGGAGCCCTCGAGGAAGGCGTCCGGCGCCTGCTCGACCAGGTGAAGGACATCGGCGGGAAGAACGCGCTGGTGTCGGACCAGTCGCGGGTGACTCTCTCGGCCAGCCGGGACAACATGCGGCAGGCGCTCGATGCGCTGTCGAATGCGACGCCCAACGGCGGGGAAGCGACTCGACGCGCTGAAGATGCCGTCGACGCCCTGAATGCCACGGCCTACACCCTGATGCGGAGCCGCGCGGCGGTCGAAGGCTCCCAATCGGGTTCGGGGCTCCAGGAGGCGATGGAGCAGATGGCGCAGATGGCCCAGCAGCAGGGCCAGATTGGTCAGCAGGCGGGCGGGCTCCTGCCCCAGATGGGGCAGGGAGCGGGGCTGATTCAACAACAGCTCCGCGCCCTCGCGGCCCAGCAGCGAGCCCTTTCGGAGCAGCTGGAACGCATGCGGGCGGGCGGGCAGATCCCCGGGGCGGCCGACATGGCGGGCGAGGCGAAGGATCTGGCGCGGACCATGGAGGCCGGCCGCCTCGACCGGCAGACGGTGGAGCGTCAGGAGCGGCTGTTCCGGCGCATGCTCGATGCGGGACGCACATTGCAGGGACAGGAGCAGGATCAGAATCAGCGGCGCACCAGCACCCCGGCGACGGACGACAGCGTTCATCTCCCGCCCGCGCTCCAGCTCCGCGAATCCGATCCGGCGCTGCGCATGCCTTCCTGGGACGAGCTGCAGCAGCTTTCGCCGGAGGACCGGCGGCGCGCGGTGGAGTACTTCCGACGGCTGAGCGAGACCGTGAAGGCCGCGCCGTGAAGTGGATCGGGCTCCCCGTGGCGGTGCTATGCCTGGTCGTGACGATGCCGCTGGGTGCGCAGCAGGACAGCCTCGCCCGGGCCTTCGATCTGGAGCGGCGCGGCAACTACGCGGACGCGGCGGCGATCTACCGGGCCGTCCTGGCCCGGAACCCGGCCGAGATCACCGCGTTGCTCGGACTCGAGCGATCGCTGGAACCGCTCAACCGCGAGGCCGAGCTGCTGCCGGCCGCGCGGGCGGCCCTCGCCGCCGATCCCCGGCAGGTGCCGGCCTATGGGGTCGCTCTCCGGACCTTCGCGGCGCTCAACCAGCTCGACAGCCTGCCGCCGCTGGTGGATCGCTGGGCCCAGGCCGCTCCGGGGGACGAATCACCCTATCGGGAGTGGGCGACGGCGGCGCTCATGCATCGAGACCGCGCGATGGCACGGCACGCGTACGAGACCGGGCGCGCCCGCCTGGGTCGGGAGGATGCGCTGTCGCCGGAGATGGCCCAGCTCGCCGTGCTCGACGGAGAATGGACCACCGCCGTGCGCGAGTGGGCGCGCGCCTGCCGGCAGCTGCCGGGCTACAAGACTTCCGCCATCAGCTCTCTGGCCGGCGCTCCCGATTCGGCGCACGCCGGCATTCTGCAGGCGTTCGACCGCGAGCCGGGAGCGGATGTCGCCCGCATCGGGATCGAGCTCCGCGCGCGCTGGGGCGATCCGGTGGGCGCGCTCGACCGATTGCTGAAGGCGCTGCCCGCCGGTCCGGGCCAGCAGGTGGACGCGCTCCAGGCTTTTCTTGAGGAGACGGGTGCCCGCTCGACGCCCGAGTACGAGCTGGCCCGCGGGCGGGTGCTGGAGGCCCTCGCCGAACGATGGACCGTGGCGAGCCAGCGGGCCCGGCTGCGCTTGGAATCGGCGCAGGCCTATGCAAGCGCGGGCGACGGGGCGAGTGCGCGGCGGATGCTGGCACAGGTCGGTGGGGACAGCGCGGGCGCCGAGATTTCCGCGGGGGCGACCACGACGCTGATCGACCTGCTCGTCGCCGACGGCAAGGCCGAGGAAGCGGAGCAGCAGCTGGCCCAGCACCGGGGGTCGCTGCCGGTAGACGAATACCTGCGGCTTCGTCGGGCGGTGGCCCTGCACTGGGCCCTGGCCGGTCGAACGGAACATGCGGAATCACTGGTGGCCGCCGACAGCTCGGTCGAGGCGCTGGCGCTGGAAGGACGGATTCGTCTCTATGCCGGCGATCTCAAGGCGACTTCCGAGTTGTGGCGGGCCGCGGGTCCCTTCGCCGGGACCCGTGAGGAGGCCACGGACCGATCGGTCATCCTGGGCCTGATCCAGCCGATCGAAGCGGATACCGTGGCCGCGCTCGGCGCCGCCTTCCTCACTCTGGACCGCGGCGACACGCTGGCGGCGGCGGCCGCCTTCCGGCAGGCGGCTCAGGGGCTGCCGCCCGATGGAGGGCGGGCGGAGATCACGCTCTTTGCGGGCCAACTCTTCGCGGCCGCCGGGCGGAAGGAAGCGGCGGAGACGGCATTTCACGACGCGGTCCTCAAGCAGGCCCCCGGCCCCTCGGCTGCCGCGATGCTCGAGCTGGGCCGGCTCCTGTTGGCGGAGGAGCGCCGCGAGGAAGCCACGCATGCGCTCGAACAGATGATCCTCGACTACCCCACCAGCGCGCTGCTGCCCCAGGCGCGGCGTCTCCTTGATCAGGCGCGCGGCGCCATTCCCCGGACATGAAGCGGCGCGAGTTTGTCGGGGCGATGGGCGGCGCGGCGGCGCTTGGCGTCTTTAGGCGCTTCGGAGTGCGCGAGCGCAAGGCCAGCCCCTGGCTCCTGGTCCCGATGGACGATTCGCAAACCGATCACCTCAAGGCCTATGGCGTGACCTATCGCGTCGTGGCGCGGGGCGGTCGCGCGGAGTGGTTCCTCAACTACCGGAGCGGGTCCTTCCTGCTTCCGGGAGACGAGGCAACGGCGCGCGACGCGGCGCTGGCGGGCGTGTCCTACGAGGGCATCGGCGACGATCAGGTGGCGGACATCAAGGCCCAGATCCAGCAGGGGAACATGGACGCCATCCCCCTCGAGAAGGCGCCGAAGGTGGCGGTGTACGTACCGCCCAACGCGTCGCCCTGGGATGACGCCGTCACGATGGCGCTCGACTACGCGGGCATCACCTTCCAGAAGGTGTGGGACGGCGAGGTGATGACGCAGGGGCTGTCCAAGTTCGACTGGCTGCACCTTCATCATGAGGACTTCACGGGTCAGTACTCCAAGTTCTACCTCAACTATGCCGGCGCGCCGTGGCTGACCGACATGGTGCAGCACAATCAGGCCATGGCCCGCCAACTGGGCTTCCCCAACGTCCCCGCGGAGAAGCGGGCCGTGGCGCAGGAGATCCGGGCGTTCGTGAATCGGGGCGGGTTCCTGTTCGCCATGTGCACGGCGACCGAAACCCTGGACCTGGCGCTGGCCAGCGCCCACACCGACATCGCGGCGGCGTACGCCGATGGCACGCCCATGGACCCTGACGCCGACAACAAGATGGACTGGAGCCAGGCGCTGGCGTTCCAGAACGCGCGGCTCGAGCACTTGCCCAATATTCCTTCCTTCTCGGATATCGACGGCCATCAGGTGAACACGCTCGACCGGCGGCAGCCCCTCGGCTCGTTCACGCTCTTCAACTTCAGCGCCAAGATCGACCCGGTGGCCACCATGCTGGTCCAGAGCCATCGGGACGTGATCCCGGATTTTTACGGCCTCACCACCTCCTTCACTCGCCACACGCTCAAGTCCACCGATACCGTGCTGGCAGAAGAGCCGGGGGCGCCATGGGTGAAGTACATCCATGGCGAGCTGGGGCAGGGGACCTGGACCTTCTACGGCGGGCACGATCCGGAAGACCCGCAGCACCAGATTGGCGACCCGCCCACCGACCTATCCCTCCATCCGCACTCCCCGGGGTATCGCCTCATCCTCAACAACGTGCTGTTCCCCGCGGCCAAGAAGCGGGAGCTCAAGACCTAGGCACGCCGCTATCTTCCACGGCATGCCCCGCCTCAACCCGGACGTCCAGCAGTCGATCGCCGAGGAGATTGCCGCTGCCGATGGTCGCGAGGTCTCCTTCGTCGCGACGGTCGCCCTCGACGGCGTGGTGACCGCCGTACGGGTGGTGGCGCGCGGGACGGTGGACCGGGTCCTGGCGCTGCCGGGGGTGGCCCGCGCGGGTGAGATGTTCCTGCACAACCATCCCAGCGGGGAGCTCGAGCCCTCGATGGCGGACCTCTCGGTCGCCGCGCGCCTCCACGACGAGGGAGTGGGCTTCGGGATCGTGGACAACGCGGCGAGCCGTCTCTACGTGGTGGTGGAAATCCCGCGGGAGAAGGGGGCGGCACCGATCGATCCGCTGGAGATCGTCGAACAGCTCGGAGAGGGCGGCCCGGTGGCGCGCGCCCTCGGCCAATACGAGGACCGTCCCAGCCAGCGGGACATGACCGCCCACATCGCCGATGGCTACAACGACGGCGGGGTGCTGCTGCTCGAGGCCGGCACCGGCGTGGGGAAGTCGTTCGCCTACCTGGTTCCGGCGCTGGCCTGGGCGCGGGCCAATGGCGAGCGCACCGTGGTCAGCACCAACACGATCAACCTGCAGGAACAGCTGGTCGGCAAGGACCTGCCGCTCCTCCGCGACGCGCTCGCCACGCCGGAGCGGGCGCCGACCTTCGCCCTGCTCAAGGGGTGGCGGAACTATCTCTGCCTGGCGCGGCTCCATCAGGCTGTCGGGGCCCAGCGCTCGCTCCTCGAGCCGGACAAATACGACGAGCTGACCTCTCTCGCCGAGTGGGCCGGTCGGACCGCCGACGGGACGCTCGCGGATCTGCCGGTGACGCCGAGCAGCGAAGTGTGGGACGAGGTGTGCGCGGAAGCGGATCTCTGCCAGCGACTCAGCTGCCCCCATTTCGATCCCTGCTTCCTGTTCAGGGCGCGGCGGAGGGCGGCGGAGGCCGACGTCGTCGTGGTGAATCATCATCTGCTGGCGGCGGACCTCGCCGTCCGGCGCGCGTCCGACAACTGGCTCGAGGCGGCGGTGCTCCCGCCGTACGATCGGCTCATCCTGGATGAAGCTCATCATCTGGAAGACGTGGCGGCATCCCACCTCGGCGCTCAGGTCACGAGCCGCGGCATCCGTCGCCTGCTTGCCCGATTCGAACGGAACGGCAAGGGACTACTTCCCGCCCTTGCCCACGATCTAACCTCGCAGGACGACCTGCTGGCGCGAGCCAGCCTCGACCTGCTGCGCGAGCGGTTGCTCCCCGCGGTGCTCGACGCCCGTCGCGCCGCCGACCAGCTGATCCTCCGCCTTTACGATCGGGTGGAGCGGGAGCCGAGCGGTGTCCTGCGGCTCACCGACACGTTCAGGGAAGACGCCGTCTGGGCGGAGGGGCTCGAGCGCGAGCTGGACGCGACGCTGGTGGCCTTCCGGGCCATCCGCGAATACGTGGAGACCATCGCCGACCGGATGGCGGGGGCGGATCTCACCGAGCGGCGCGGGCAGCTCCTGGGCGAGCTCCGGGGAGTGATCCGCCGGCTCGACGCCGTGTCGGATTCGCTCAACCTCGCTCTTCGACCGGCCCCGGGCGGCCCGCCCACCGTGCGCTGGCTGGAACGCACCGGCGCGCGGGCCCAGCAGCTGGCCCTGGCGGCGGTGCCGCTCGACCTGGCTCCGATCCTCCGGGAATCGATCTTCGACCGGGTGAAGACGGTCACGCTCACCAGCGCCACCCTCGCGGCCGGCGGGGAGTTCGGATTTCTCGAGTCGCGCCTCGGACTCTCGATCGATCCCAATCCCGTCACTCTGAAGACCGTGCTGCCCTCTCCCTTCGACTATCGGGAGCAGTGCCTGTTCGGCATCCCGAATGACCTGCCCGATCCCAGGGACGATGAGCCGAGCCACGCCGCGGCGGTCGTGCAGATCGTGCATGAGCTGGCGTTGGCCTCGGATGGCGGGATGTTCGTCCTGTTCACGAGCCATGGGGCTCTGCGCCGCGCGGCCACCGAGCTCCGGGCCATCGCCGGCGAGCGCTGGCCCATCCTGACGCAGGGCGAAGCGCCGCGCGATGCGCTTCTCCGCCGCTTCCGCGAGCTGGGCCGCGCAATCCTCCTGGGCACGGACTCGTTCTGGGAAGGGGTGGACGTCCCGGGCCGCGCGCTCCGCTCGCTGGTCATCACCAAGCTGCCGTTCAAGGTTCCCTCCGAGCCGATCACCGCGGCGCGCCTCGAGCGTCTGGCGGAGCGGGGCGAGGACGGGTTCATGCACTACCTCCTCCCTCACGCGGCGCTCAAGCTCAAGCAGGGATTCGGGCGCCTGATCCGTACCCGCCAGGACGTGGGCACCGTGGTGCTGCTCGACCCGCGGGTCCTCACCAAGCGTTACGGGCCTCTGGTCTTGAGCGGGCTGCCGCGGGCCGATCGGGTGATCGGCGGGTGGTCGGAGGTGCGGACTCGCATCGAGGATTTCTTCGCCCGTCACGGGATAGGAGCCAGCGTATGATTCCGGTCAAACCTTCCAAGATCATCTGTGTCGGCCGGAACTACCTGGCGCACGCGCAGGAGCTGGGCAACGCTGTGCCGCCCCAGCCGATGATCTTTCTCAAGCCGCCATCGGCGCTGGTCGGGGCCGGCGATCCGATCTTCCTCCCGTCGCAGTCACAGCAGGTGGAATTCGAGGGCGAGATCGGAGTCGTGGTTCTCGAGCGACTGCGGGACGTGACGGCCGCCGCGGCGGAGCGCGCCCGGCTCGGGTTTACGTGCGTGAACGACGTGACGGCCCGCGACCTCCAGAAGACCGACGGTCAGTGGGGCCGCGCCAAGGGGTTCGATACCTTCTGCCCGGTGGGGCCGTCGGTCGTCGAAGGCCTCGATTACCGCACCCTGCAGGTCACGACCCGGTTGAACGGTGCGGTGCGCCAGCAGGGGAAGACGAGCGAAATGGCCTACAGTATCCCCACGATCATCTCGTTCATCTCAAGCGTCATGACCCTGGAGCCGGGGGACCTGATCGCCACCGGGACGCCCGCGGGCGTCGGGCGGCTGTCCGCCGGCGATATCGTCGAGGTGGAAGTCTCCGGGGTTGGCGTCCTCAGGAACCCGGTGCGATGAAGACCTCCGAGCGGCTGGAGCGTCTGCCGGGCTACCCCCTGGCCGACCTGCCGGCCCGGAAGCGGCAACTCGAGGCCCGGGGCGTAGACCTGATCGATCTGGGCGCGGGCGACGCGGACTATCCACCGCCCGCCGAGGTGGTCGAGGCGCTGCAGCGCGCCGCGTCCGAGACGGCGCTCAGCAAGTATGGCTTCCAGCAGGGTCTTGCCGCCTTCCGTCGCGCGACGACCGACTGGATGCGGCGCCGCTTCGGACTCACCTTCGATCCGACGCGCGAGATCCTCCCGCTCCTCGGCTCCAAAGAGGGCTTGGCCCACCTCCCGTTCGCCGCGCTCGATGCGGGCGACCTGGCGGTGGTTCCCGAACCGGGCTACCAGGCGTATCTCGGGGGAACGGTGCTGGCTGGAGGGGTGCCCGTCGTCTACCCCCTCACACGGGAAGCGGACTACCAGGTTCGGCTCGATACCCTGGGCGACCAGGTGCTGCGGCGCGTGCGGCTGGTGTACCTCAACTATCCGAACAACCCTACAGGAGCCGTTGCCCCCGAGGCCTACCTGGCCGAAACCGTGGAGATCTGTCGGCGGTACGGCATCGTGCTGGCCTACGACAACCCCTACTGCGATCTGACATTTGACGGCTACCGCGCGCCCAGCATCTTCGAGATCCCGGGCGCCCGGGAGGTGGCGGTGGAGTTCTTCTCACTGAGCAAGAGCTTCTCGATGACGGGCTGGCGCCTCGGCTGGGCTGCGGGGGATGCGCGCTTCATCGGCGCGCTCACGCGGGTCAAGTCGTACGTGGACACGGGCCCGTGGCTCGCGGTACAGCAGGCGGGAGCTTACGCTCTCGATCATGCCGAACGGCTGATACCGCCCAACGTGGCGGAACTGACTCGGCGCCGGGACGCGGGGCTCGAGGCGCTGCGCGCGGCGGGGTTCGTGTGCGACACGCCGAAGGGTGCCATGTATCTCTGGGTACAGCTTCCGCCGGGCCTTTCATCGGCCGACTTTGCCCATCGGGCATTGGAAGACCAGGGCGTCGTGGTCCTGCCGGGCAGCGCGTTCGGAAAGGGCGGGGAGGGGGCGTTCCGCATCGCGCTCACGGTCGGGTCGGCCCGCCTGGCCGAAGGGATTCGCCGGCTGGGCCATGTCCTGAGGAGCTCTCGTGCGGCGTGATGGACGGGGCTGGAGTATCGGCATCAGCCTGCTGGTGCACAGCCTCCTTTTCCTTGTGGTCATTCACGGATACCTGCCGCACCTGCCCGAGGCCACGCCGCGCCTGATCCTGCTCCCTCCACCGGGGCCGGATCAAGAACGGACCTCGCCCGTCCGGTACTACATTCCGCGAGTGGAGGAGGGGCGGGGCGCGCGCCCGCACCCGCTGCCTCCGGTGCGAGTCGCCCCCGTGGACACCGCGCACCCGCCGCGTCAGATCGCGTCGGTGCCCCCGCCGGATTCGAGCCCGCTGCCGCGGACGCGCGCGGGGCGGATCGGCCCCGCGTTGGGCGATGGGAGGCTCTGGGTGCGGCCCCTGCCGCTCCCGCCCAAGCAGCTGGCGGCGCGGCTCGGGCGGAGCCACGCCGAGCTGGTGGACAGCGCGGTGACCGCCATCGTGCAGCAATACCTCGACTCGATCGCGCATGAGCCCGGCGCGGATCAGGTCAAGATGCCGGACTGGACGACGACCGTGGCCGGGGCCAAGTTCGGCCTCGACTCGCGGAACATCTACATCGCAGGGCTCAAGATCCCCGCGGCGGTACTGGCTCTGCTGCCGATTCCTGCTGGCGGCAACGAGCTCAAGGCGCTGGACCACAACGGTGAGTGGATCGCGGAGGATCTGCGGCGAGCGGCGCAGCGGGCGACTACCATCGACGAGTTCAAGGAGGCGGTCCGGGAGACGCGGGCCGAGAAGCAGCGGGAGCGCGATCTCGAACGCGCCCAGCGCCAGACACCGGATTCGATTGTGGCAAAGGAACGGCCATGAAGCTGATCGACCCCTCGGAGACCGTCGTAATCGTGGTGGGCTCGGATGCCCGCGTCGAGGAGCGCGATGGGCCCACCGCCCGCCGCCTGAAGGAGGAGATCGATCAACGGAGCGACGGGCAATCGTTCCGGCGCGCCGTGATCGTCACCGATGCCTGGTACGTGGAGCACGAAGTACTTCACCCCAATCCGACGATCGTCGTGGGCGGGCCGGGGGTGAACCGGATGGCGGGCGCCTGGTCCCAGGGGACCTCGCTCCTGTGGAGCCGGGATCGGCGCGCATTTCTTCAGGCCGATTACGAGAGCGAGCCGAAACGGGCGCTCTTGTGGGGCGGGGACGCGGAAGCCACTATGGTGGCGGTTCAGGCGTTTGTGAGCCAGGGCTTTCTGGACGACCTGCTGCGACGGATCTGGCGCTTTCGGACAGAGGTATACGTATGAGGGTTTACCGGGTCCTCGCGGCGCTGGGCCTTCCCCTGTTGGTCGCGACCTGCAGCAGCGACACCCCCGTCGCGCCCGGCGGGCCGGGCGTGGCGACGCTCCACGTGCGCGCGGTGGCGCCTCCCTCACTGGTCGGGCCCGGTCTCGCGGTGGAGCAGATCCGGGCCACCCTGATCCATCTAGCGGGCCAGACCGCGGACACAGTGTCGAGCCAGACCGTGCCGTTCAACGTGAACGACACCACCGTGAACATCTCGTTCAACCTGGTCCTCGCCTCGGCCGCGGAGACGCTCACCGTGGCGCTGGACTATCAGACCTCCGCCGGCCAGACCCTCTTTCAGGCCAGCCAGCAGGTCGTAGCCCGTGCCGGCGTTCCGACCACGACGCCGCCGCTCACCCCGACCTTCGTGGGCCCCGGCGGCAACGTCGCGGCACTCACGATCCAGCCACGCAGCGGGAACGTGATGGCCGGCGATACGCTCACCTTCTCGGTCACGGCGACCGACACACAGCAGGCCCCGGTGACGAGCTTCTATGTCTCCTGGCACGCCTCGGCGGGCGCCATCAATGCGCTCGGAGCGTTCAAGGCGCCGCTGGTGCCGGGACCGGTCCGGATCAGCGCCCACACCCCGAACGGCACCGCTGACAGCGTCACGGTGAACGTCCTCGCGGCCGGCGCGGGCAGCTTCGCGGGACATGTACTCGATGCCGGCACCGGCCTCGGGCTCGGCGGAGTGGTCGTGACGGTCTTGGATGCCAACCAGGCGCTGGTCGCGACCGACACGACCGCCGCCGATGGAAGCTTTGCCACCCCCGCGCTGGCCCCGGGGACGTACGAGGTCGTGGCCACGATCAACGGCTACGTTGCGACGTCGGTCTTCAACGCGCTGCTCCCCGGGGGCGGGAGCACGACCCTGCCCACGATCCCTCTGGCGCCGACCAGCTCGCTGCTGGGAGGAATCACCGGCACGATCAAGGACGCCACCAACAACGCACCGATCATCGGAGCGAGCGTCACGCTGCGGAGCGGGATCAACGCGACAACGGGCACCACGCTGGACTCGGTCATCACCGACAGCGCGGGGGTGTACTCGTTCATCCGGAAGCCGGTCGGGACCTACTCAGTGACCGCCGCCGACAGCGGCTATCTCTCCGCCACACGCACCTCCGTCGTGCTGGGTGGCGTAACGGATAGCCTGCAGGGCCTCTTCCTTGCGCCCTCCGCCGGCGGATCGGAAATCCGTGTGGTCTTGACTTGGGACTCCATACCGCAGGATCTCGACCTGCACATGACCGGCCCCGACACGACGAGCACCAGCCGATTCCATGTGTACTTCGGCAATCTGGGGGCAACGGCGGCAGCCCCATATGACAGTCTCGAATACGATGTGATAACGGGGTTTGGGCCCGAAACGAATCTCCTCGCGAAGCAGTTCCCGGGGGTCTATCGGGTCTATGTGTTCGACTACACGGACGGCGCTGGAGGGGACACGGCGTCAACGGCGCTGGCGGCCTCGGGGGCCCGAGTCGATCTCTACATCCCCGGACAACAGGTGCAGAGCTACTTCGTGCCGAACCAGGCGGGAACGCTCTGGAACGTCTTCACGCTCTCCGGAACGACGGTCACACCGGTCGGGACAGTGACCGAAACGTCGGACTACACGGACCTCCTCAGCATCTCACCGTGGACCGGGCCGGGCGGCGATACCCGGGCGGTCCTGCGAGACATCCTTACCCACCCCAAGCACTAAGGGACCACCGACGACGGAGGCACCACGCTTCCGTCGTCGGCGATCCGGGCTCCGCTCTCCGGGAAGTCGAGCCGGGTCAACTCCTGGACCAGTCGGATGGCGGCGCCGGTCGTGTCGGGGATCGGACCCGTGCGCCACCGCTGGCGGAGCGCTGGGATCCTCGCCGAGAGGTAGTGGCCGGTGCCATCCAGATTCAGCTCGAGCGCTGTGGTCAGTGCCATCGGGCCCACCAGACTGAACCCGCGGTAGGTCGCGAAATTCCCCAGTGAATAGAAGATCGGCTTGTCGCGGTAGAACTCGACGCCCCGGAGCACGTGCGGCCCGTGGCCGACCACGGCGTCGGCTCCGGCGTCGATCATG
>Ga0335077_10006802_pt1 | contig 14148 bp, 10 predicted proteins | sample Lox_Sample_31_FD_207151 | JGI IMG/M metagenome (GOLD analysis project Ga0335077, IMG submission 207151) | Soil microbial communities from Loxahatchee National Wildlife Refuge, Florida, United States - Lox_Sample_3.1 | ecosystem: Environmental > Terrestrial > Soil > Wetlands | place: USA...
GAATACCTGCTGGAAGCCCCGCGGAAAGCGCCGTCTGAAGATCCCCTGGCTTCCCTGAGCCGCCGCGAGTACGAAGTATTTTCGTTTCTGGTGGACGGTATGCGGCCCAAAGATATCGCCAAGCTGCTGGACATCAGTCCCAAAACCGTGGATACCTATCGTTCCAATATCATGCGCAAATTGGGAATTCACGATCTGGTCGGACTGGTGAAATTCGCCATCAACCGGAACCTCACCTCTGTTTCCAACCCGCAAGTCTCTTCCTGAAGGCAGCGAGGGCTGCTTACGGACAGCAACCCTCGCGAAAGGAGGATTTAGTTGAAGTTGGCTGCGGATTAGTGAAGCGGCAGGTTTTAAGAGGAGGGCTGTGAATAAGCTTCCATCGAGCGAATCAATTGTTCGAGTGCGGCGCGGCGCAGCCGGAGATGTTCCAGTTCCTGCTGCGGCGCGGCGCAGGAGGTAGTCCGCGGACCACGGTGCCAGGATTTTTTCGGGGCCTGGAACCGGCTGTAGTCTTCCAGAACTCGAATCAAACGAGTTCCCCGCGCCTTTCGCTCATACAACATACCGAGCGCGTTTGCGATCGAGTCTTCAAATCCGGCTTGTGCTGAGTGCGGCATGCGTTTTTTCCTATCTTCTTCTAAGTAATATCCGATAGACATAAGATATACCCGATCCGTTTGCTGATTGCAACAGTTTTCTTCAACAAAAAAAAGCACTTACGCTGCAGAACTCGGCTTACACGCCCCTGTGAAACTCGGGTCAGTCCGGCAAGTGATTTACCTACTTTGGGTTAGCCCAAACTGGGGAGTTACCCGTGTGCTAGCATGTTTCGCATGCCCCAGCCAAAAGCGCTGATCAGCGGGATCACGGGGCAGGATGGGTCGTACCTAGCCGAACTCCTGCTAGCCAAGGGCTATGAGGTGCACGGCATTGTGCGGCGGGTAGCGATTGAGGATCCGGAGCACAGGCTGACGCGGCTGGAAGCGGTGCGTTCCAGAGTCAAGCTGCATGCGGCTTCGCTGGAGAGTTACGCCAGCCTTCACCAGGTGGTGGACAACGTCCGTCCGGACGAATGTTATCACCTGGCGGCGCAGAGTTTTGTCAGCTATTCGTTCGATGACGAGTTCTCCACTTTGAACGCGAACATCAATGGCACGCACTACATTCTGGCGGCAGTGAAAAACGTGACGCCGAAGTGCCGCTTCTATTTTGCGGGATCGAGCGAGATGTTCGGCAAGGTGGAAGAAGTGCCGCAGAACGAGCGCACGCGGTTTCATCCGCGGTCGACTTACGGCATCAGCAAGGTGGCGGGATTTGAACTGACGCGGAATTATCGCGAAGCCTATGGCATGCACGCGTCCAGCGGGATTCTGTTCAATCACGAATCACCCCGGCGCGGCTACGAATTTGTGACGCGCAAGATCACCTCGGGCGTGGCGCGAATTGCGGCGAGGCGCGCGAGCGAGCTGCGCCTGGGCAACCTGGAGGCGAAGCGCGATTGGGGACATGCGCGAGAGTACGTGGATGCCATGTGGCGGATGCTTCAGCAGGATCAGCCGGACGACTACGTGGTCGCCACCGGCGAGACCCACACGGTGCGTGAGTTTGTGGAGACCGCATTTTCGCTGGCCGGCCTGGATTACCAGGATTACGTGAAGCCGGACCCTGACCTGTTTCGCCCGGCCGAGGTGAATGTGCTGCAGGGCGATGCCGGCTACGCGCGGCAGAAGCTGGGTTGGGAGCCCGGCATCGCTTTTGGGGCGCTGGTGCGCGAGATGGTGGAGGCGGATTGCCGCTTGCTGGGCGTGGAACTCAAGGGGGCAGGTTCCAGGCGCTAGGTTCGTCAAGAGTGGGGACAGGCAGCACTGTCCACGACGAGGGCGTCTGCCAAGTTGCAGGTTTGTCGATTAGGGACAGTGGAGCCAGTCCCCTAACGTAACAACACGGGCGTGAAGGCCACATTGCCGAGCCAGAATGCCGCGTCGCCGATGCCCACGCCGTCTAGAATTCCGTTGCCGTTCATGTCGAGAATCCAATAGCCGGTACGGTACACGCCGATATTCGATTTTCCGGAACCGCTCCAGTCACCCGCGATGGGAATGTCGCCGGCCTGGCCGAAGTAATCCGCCACGTCCCACACGCCATCGCCGTTAGTATCGAGATACCAGGTGCCGTTGAGGAAGAGGCCGGCTTTGGATGTTCCAGAGCCCGTCCAGTCCCCCACCACGGGCGTATACGAGGAGTTGCCGAAATAGTATCCCGAGTCCCCGCCGCTGGTTCCATCCCACAGTCCGTTCCCGTTAAGATCGAGCATCCAATAGCCGCCGCGAAAGACACCGATCTTGGTTTTTCCATTTCCATTCCAGTCACCCGCGACGGGTTTGTCACCGGCCTGGCCGAAGTTATAGAGGCAATCGCCGCCGGCGGCGCCGTCCCATACGCCGTTGCCGTTGCAGTCGAGCAGCCACTGCCCGTTGCGAAACACGCCGATTTTGACGGTGCCGGAACCGGTCCAATCGCCGGCGACGGGGATATCGCCGGATTGTCCGAAGGACAAGATCTGGTCGCCCGCCGTGGTGCCGTCGAAGCCGCCGTTGCGATTGCGGTCGACGTACCAGGAACCGTTCAGAAAGACGCCAGCCACCCAACCGGATGAAAGCTTGGAGACGAAGGCGCCGTAGGCTCCACCGTTAGAATTCTGCGCCGGGTTGAGCAAGGGCAGGTCGCCGGATTGCGTCAAGCCGGCGACGTATGCGTTTCCCAGCGCATCGGCGGCGATGGCGTAAGCGGCGTCACTGCCGCTTCCTCCCAAGTAAGTGCTCCATACCAATCCGCCGGCGGGGGTCAGCTTGGTCACGAAGGCATCGTAGGAGCCCGCATTTCCGGCTTGAAAGCCTCGCAGGTTCAGAAAATCGGAGGAGGCGGTGTGGCCGGCGACATAGGCATTCCCGAGGAAGTCGACGGCGATCCCGCCGGCGGCATCGACGCTGCTGCCACCCAGATAGGTGGAGTAAACGAGCGCGCTTCCGGCTGGATTCAGCTTGGACACAAAGGCGTCGCCGCCGCCACCCAGGTTGTTGGCCTGCAGGGCGCCAGCGGTGACCGGAAAGTTGATGGAATTGGTGCCGCCGGTGACGTACGCGGCGCCGGTTGCATCGATGGCGATACCGGTTCCGGCTTCCATGGAGCCTGACGCGCCTCCGGAGCCGCCCAGGTACGTGCTGTAGATAAGCGCATTTCCGGATGGACCGAGCTTGGTGACGAACGCGTCCTGGCTTCCGCCGCTCGCCGCTTGCAGGGGCGCAGCGGTGGGGAAAGTGGTGGACGTGGTGCCACCGGTGACGTAGGCGTTGTTTGCCGCATCCACAGCGATGCCCGCGGCGGCGTCACTTCCGTTGCCGCCCAGATACGTGCTGTAGATCAAACTTCCGGAGGGGCTGAGTTTGGTAACGAAGGCGTTCTGCTGCCCGCGAAGGCTGTTCTGGTAGGCGCTGATGACCGGGAAGTTGAATGAGTACGTGCCGCCCGCAATATAGGCGTTGCCCGCGGCATCCACGGCGATGGCGTTGCCACTGTCGGTATTGGAGCCGCCGAGATAGGTGCTAAAGATGAGGGCGTTGCCGGCGGGATTCAACTTGGCGACGAACGCATCCTTGGCGCCGGCCATGGTGGACTGTATCGGCGCCGCGGTAGGAAATGCCGACGATGCGGTCCAGCCGGTCACGTAGGCGTCGCCCGAGGAATCGACAGCGATTCCAAAGGCGCGATCGTCGCCTCGTCCGCCCAGATAGGTGCAGTAAATCAGACTGTTGCCGCCCGGACCGAGCTTGGCCACAAAGGCGTCCACGCCGCCGCCGTTTTGGGCGCGCACGGGGCCGACGGTAGGCAGGTCGGTGGAGGTGGTCCATCCGGCGACGTAGGCGTTACCCGTCTTGTCGACGGCGATAGACGTGACCGCGTCCATACTGCTGCCGCCCAGGTAGGTGCTGTAGGAAAGGACGGGATCGATCACCAGCGGCCGGGAGCGATCGTAAACGCCGATGCGAAAGCCAACGGTTCCATGCGACCCAATGTGGAACGACCCATTGACGGCCTGGCGGCGGCCGGAAATTTCCTGATAAACCACCGGTGCGTCTTCGCGGAGTTCGCCGGCCGACCCCGCGACAATCAGCGAGCCGTTTGGGTCGAGGTGCGCAGGGCCGCTGCCTTCATATTGCATTTGAATCGCAGAGGGATCCGCACCGGGGGCGACCAGGAAGTCGGACTTCAGGTGTCCGTCGGAGACCGAGTAGATGAGATCGATGCCGGGGAAGATGTCGCGGTAGGCGATGCCGCCGTACGCAGGCAGGTCGACCCGCCACTCGGTGGGAGCGCCGAGCATAAAGTGGACGCGGGCGGGCAATTCACGGATGCCCTCGATGGTGGGTGTGGGATTGGCCCCCTGGAAGCGCACGCCGAAGCTGCTTTGGCCCATGGTGAGCACGGCGCGATTCGCGCTGAGATAGCCGTTGAGCGCGGGTCCTTTTACGGCGTAGCGGACGTCGCTTTGTTCGGGGCCGTATTGTCCCTGGTTCTCGACGAAAAAGACTGGGACCTGGCCGTATCCGGCTTGCGCCGGCTGGACAAACCATCCCGAGAGAATGCACCAGGCGGCGGCCGCCCAGAAGCGGGCACTGCGAAACTTCGGTACTAAAGCGCTGCGCTCGATCATCACGACTCCTCAGGTGTTTAATCGGTGGGAGGAGCGTGGGAGTTTAGGAGGAATTTCCGAGATTAGCGTTGCGCGTGGTCAGGATTTACCGAAAATACGTTGGAAAGCCGGCACCGCGGCAGAGGCTCATCGAGGAACTGGCGGACGCAACTTCGAGCGGATCAGGAATTCCACCTGCCGCCAGACGCGCGGATCCGACTCAATTTCGATGTGAGGCTTCATAAAGACCCGGGCGAACCAGGGATATCCTTCACAACTGACCGAGCTGGTTTTGTAGTCGAATAGAAAGTTCCCGAGAATCTGAGTGCGCGACGCGTCGTCGGCGCGAATCCGCTGCCGTCCGTGGAGGAGTCCGTTTTGCTGATAGAAGTTGACGGCCTGGGCGACGTTGGATGGGATGGACTCGTCATCCTCGCCCAGCTTAGTAACGCTGTCCACCTGCACGGTGAGCAAGACGGGGATTCCATCTCTTCCGAGAGCCCGCGCCAGCGTGACGGTCTCCGAGGCCCCCCAACTGTGCCCGTAGATGGAGATGCGGGCGCCGAGCTTCTCCTCAGGCGACAGCGCGCCGTCGTGGTTGGCGTCCAGCAGCCGCCGAATCTCCAGCAGGGCCTGCTGCCCGCGGCGGTTTTCGAACATTCTCACCTGCACGCGCGGAGAGTAGTCGTGTTCCAGCCGGCTGGCGAGTTGGACTTCGGAATGAACGGCGTTGTCGTGCCGAACCAAGCCACCGAGAAAGCCGACCACGATGGCTGCCGAGCCGTTGGTTTCAGGCCGCGCTGCGCCTTGCCCACGAAGTCCGGGAACGCTGGAACACAGGAAGGCGAGAATCACCGCTGGACTGCTGGAACGCCACCAAACGGAATACTTCATGACGGAAAAACCGCTGGATAGGGCGCCTCCCGCAGGACTACACAAACTCCCCGGTCCGGTCGAATTGTAACACTGCTCTGGGGCAGGCGGAGGAAGCCGCTACTGACGCGATCCAGGCGGCGTCCTTCCGGCTGTTTCCGACAAGTCCAATTCCTCACGTTGGTCCAGAGGGTGCGAGTATGTTAGCCACTCTTGGCGCCCCGATGTTGTCATTATGGGCCGGGCCAGTCCATGTGCGGAGTGCTACCGACTATGGCAGCAGTACATAACTGCCATCATGCGGCAAGGAACGGACGATATCGCACTCAGGCGGGCGGCTGCGACGGCAGACGGAGTAGAAGTTACGCGCTTGCGTGAGGCGCTCGAATTGTCTACACGCGCTCTAGGCACTGCCCGCGAAGAAATGGCCACTCATGTGGCGGAGCACGCCGGATCTTGACGATGCACGCCATTGCGGGCGAATAAAAAGATTTCGCGGCCTACCCGCAGGGGATCGATCATAAACTGAATGAACGGAGCTCCGATGCCGCAGATGGTGTTTGTGAGCCGATTCTTGTGTGCCGCAACCCTGGCCGTCATTGCCCTGGCGGACGAGGAAATTCCGAAAGGGCGGATCGTCGAGCGAGTGGTGTGCCGCGGCGACAAAAGCCAGAGCTACGCGCTCTATCTTCCCGCGGCATACTCGCCGCAGCACGCCTGGCCCATTCTTTACTGTCTGGACCCCGTGGCGCGGGGCCGTGTGCCGGTGGATCGTTTTCAACAGGCCGCGGAACGGGCCGGCTTCATTGTTGCCGGCTCGAACAATTCGCGCAATGGCTCGCTGGATGTCGCGCGCGAAGCCATTCGCTGGCTGCTTACGGACACGCACGAGCGTTTCGCCATTGACGACTCGCGTACCTATGCGGCAGGCTTCTCCGGCGGTGCGCGGCTGGCGCTCGCTTGGGCGGCGAATGGCCGCGTCGCGGGTGTCATCGCTTGCGGCGCGGGCTTCGGTTCTGCGATCCCGAAAGAGGTGCCGTTCCGAATTTACGCAACGGCGGGGGTGGACGACTTTAACTACGACGAAGTCTACGCGATGAGTCGCGACCTCAGCCGGCAGGGTGTCGCGCAGCGATTCGCCCAGTTCCAAGGCGGGCACGATTGGCTCCCCGAAACACTCACCGGCGAAGCTCTCGACTTTCTGTCGGGGCGTTTGAAGCCCGAGCCGCCGCCCCCGGAGTCGCCGCAACAGAAAAAGCTGGCGCTACGTTACTCGCAGTTACAGGCGGAGCTGGCGCGTGACGACGATCAGGAGCGGCGTTCCACGATTCACCAGCTCCAGCGCGACTCCGAGCGCCCAGATGACGGTCCGGACCGGCGCGTGGCACGGCGAGTGTTGCTGGGATTTTTTATCGGCGCCATGGAGCAGGGGCGCGCTCTGCTCGACGCAAAACAATATCGCGATGCCGCGCAAGCGTGGGAACTGGCGGTGCTGGCCGAGCCCAAGAATGCCGAGGCGTGGTATTCGCTCGCCCGATCGCGAGCCGGAGCCCATGACAAGCGCGGCGCTGTGAACGCCCTCGAGCGCGCCATCGCCAATGGATTCGATGACCGCGATCGGATCGAGCACGACCCGCTCTTCGACGGCCTGCGAGGGGACAGGCTTCACCGTCCCTAACCCAAACCTCCCCAACCTACCGCCCTGCCCGTCGTGGACGGTGCTGCCTGTCCCCGTCTCACCTCAAGACCCGCGCTTGTACCAATATTCGGCGCGCTGCCTGTTCAACGCCGTTCCATTTCCGCTTTCATAAAGACGTGCGAGGTTGCGCGCAGCATCCTGATAACCGCGCTTCGCCGCAGCAAGATACCACCGGAATGCCTTCTTCGGATCAGCCCGTACGCCCTGACCGCATTCGTAACAGACCCCGACAGCATATTGAGCCTCGATCACTCGTTTATTGGCCGCGGCAAGTTCAAGCCGAAATCCCTTCTTCTCGTCCTGTGCAACACCCCGCCCGTGAAGATAGCATTGCCCCAACCAATAAACAGCGGTGTGGTCACCGTGTGAGGCAGCCTTGCAAAGCCATTGGATAGCCATGCCGTAATCTTTCGGAACAGAACGTCCCTCGTGGTAGAAGACGCCCACGTGATACTCGGCATTCGGCCGGCCGGCGTCAGCTGCGATTTTGTAATGCGTGAACGCCAAACGCCGATTTGGTCGAGTGCCCAGCCCGTAATCGTACATGGCCCCCAACCATTCGTGCGCGCCGACGTGCCCCATCTCCGCAGCCTGCTTAAGTGAACGGGGACAGGCTTCACCGTCCCTAACTCGAACCTTCCACCTACCGCCCCGCCCGTCGTGGACGGTGCTGCCTGTCCCCGTTCCCACCTAATTCCTTTTCCACGCCTCCGGGTTCAGCAAATTCGCCGGCCGCCGGCCTTCGACTGCCGACACGGCATTCTCCGCCGCCATCATCGACATCTTTTTGCGCGTATCCACGGAAGCGCTGGCGATGTGCGGGGCCAGCACCGCGTTTTCCAGCGTCAGCAATTTCGGGTGAACCCGCGGCTCGTTCTCGAACACATCGATTCCCGCTCCCGCAATGACGTGCTGTTCCAGCGCATCCGCCAGCGCGGCTTCATCCACCACCGGCCCCCGCGAGGTGTTCACCAGAATCGCCGTGGATTTCATCATCCGGAATTGCTCCGCGCCCATCATATGGCGAGTGTGTTCGAGAAGCGGTACGTGCAGGCTCACGAAATCGGACTCGCGCAGCAGCCGATCGGCCGTCACGAATTCGGCGCCAAGTTCCCGCTCCAGCGACTCAGGCATTCGAACCGCATCGTGATACAGAATGCGCATCGAAAAACCGCCGCCCCGGCGCGCCAGCGCTTGCCCGATGCGCCCCATCCCGAAAATGCCCAGCGTGCGGTGATGGATGTCCTGGCCCACCAGCAGGTCGATCCTCCACTTCGTCCACTTTCCCGAATGCACGAATTGATGGCCTTCGACAACTCGCCGCGCCGCCGCCATCAAAAGCGCGAACGCGAAATCTGCCGTCGTATCGGTGAGGACGTCGGGAGTGTTCGTTACTAAAATTTTCCGCCGCGTCGCCGCCGGAACATCAATGTTGTCGAAACCCACCGCCACATTCGCAATCACGCGGACTCCGTCCAGTTGATCGATGACCGCCGCGGTGAACTTATCGGTCAACTGGCTGACTAGCCCCTGCTTGCCGCGGGAGCGCGCCAGCAGTTCCTCGGCGCTCAGCCCGTCGTCGGATTCGGCGTACTCCAACTCGACGTGCTGTTTCAGGTACTCGATGGCTTCAGGGTAGATGCGTTTCGTCACCAAAACACTGGGCTTCATCGGACGGCAATTGTCGCACATGGCCGCCGCATCGTACAATTGCGGTTCTTAACCACAGGAGAATCTTTCATGGCAAAGCTGGGATTTCTTGGACTCGGAATCATGGGCTATCCGATGGCGCGCAATATGCTTCGTGCGGGCCACGAGGTCGCCTTGTGGTCCCACACCACGAGTAAAGCCAAAGAATTGGCCGCCGCGGAAAAAGGCGCGTTCGCCGCTACACCTAAGGAGGTGGCTCAGAACGCCGAGTGCATCTTTCTCTGTGTGGGCACCCCGGCCATGGCCGAGCAGGTCATCCTGGGCGACGACGGCGTGATTGCCGGCGCACGTGCCGGTACCATCGTCGCCGACGCCAGCACCATCTCGCCCAGCGGAAGCCGCAAAATCGGCGCCGCGCTCGGGAAGAAGGGCGTCCACTACCTCGACATCCCGTGTACCGGCTCCACCCCCGGCGCCAACGCCGGCACTCTGACTTTTATGGCCGGCGGCGACCAGGCGTTACTCGATAAAATCCGGCCGTGGATGGAGCCGATGGGAAAGAAAATCTACTACTGCGGCAGCGCAGGCATGGGGCTGCAAGCCAAACTTTCGCAAAACTTAATTCTTTCCAATATTTTACAAGCGTTTAACGAGGGCATGATTCTGGCCACGAAGGGCGGCGTCGACCCCAAGCTCATGCTTGAAATTCTGTCAAACAGCGCCGCCAAGTCCGGTCTGATCGAGTTCAAAGCGCCCTACGTCCTGAATCGCGACTTCAGTCCTCAGTTCTCCGTAAAATGGATGGATAAGGACATCGGATTAATGTTGGAATCGGGACAGGAGCTGAATGTGCCCCTTCCGCTGACCGGATTGACGCGACAAATCTTCCAGGCGGCTATCGCACAGGGTCACGCCGAAGAGGATATTTGCTCTACAATCAAGGTTTTAGAGTCTATCGTGGGGCTGGAGGTACGGCCTCGCTCCTGAGAATACAAATTTTGGTTGCAAATAAACCGAAGTTATCCTAATATTGGAATCAAGCCGGGGAGGCAACTCCCACCAAAGCGAGACTAACCTCTAAAATAAAGACCCCTGAAGCAATCCTCCCCGGCGCCCGAAAGGGTTTAGAGGCTTCCAAAAAAAGAATTCGACGAACTGCATGATATGATCGTTGGAGTTCCGCTTCCATGTCCCGCCTGACGGTTTTGGGGTCCACAGGTTCGATCGGCACCAATACGCTGGACGTTGTCCGGCAAAACAGCCACCGCTACCAGGTGTACGGACTCGCGGCGGGGCGCAATGTCGACCTGCTGGCGCAGCAGATTCTCGAATTCCGGCCGAGCGTGGTTGCTGTCCCCGATGCGGACGGGCGCGAGCAACTGGCGAAAAGACTGGGCGGAATTGCGAGGCCGGCCTGGCCGGAGCTTACGGTGGGTCCCCAGGCGCTGGTGGCGATGGCCACGGCCGGTGAGGTGGACGTTCTGATCTCGGCCATCGTGGGAGTTACGGGGCTCCGAGCGACGTACGAAGCGGTGCGCGCGGGCAAACGAGTTGGCCTGGCGAATAAAGAGGTGCTGGTTTCCGGCGGAAAATTGGTGATGGACGCGGTTCGCGAGAGCGGTGCGGAACTGATTCCGATCGACAGCGAGCACAACGGCGCGCACCAATGCCTGCGAGCCGGGAATCGCGCGGAAGTCACGAAGCTGATTCTGACGGCGTCCGGCGGCCCATTCCGCACGACACCCGCCGGACAGCTCCAATATGTGACACCAGAGGACGCCCTGAAGCATCCCACGTGGAAGATGGGGAATCGAATCACGATCGATTCGGCGACTCTGATGAACAAGGGTTTCGAGGTGATCGAGGCCTGCTGGCTGTTCGGATTCAAGCCCTCGCAGGTTGACGTGGTGGTCCATCCGCAATCTTCGGTACACGCCATGATCGAGTACAGCGACGGTAGCGTGATTGCGCAGGTATCGGCCACGGACATGCGCATGCCGATTCAATACGCCCTGACGTACCCGGAACGGTCGCAGGCGCCGGTGCCAAAGATCGACTGGAGCCAGGCGCGGCGCTGGGAGTTCGGGCCTCCGGACGTTGAGAAATTCCCGCTTCTGAGGCTGGCCTACGAGTGCCAGGAGGCGGGCGGGTCGGCTACTTGCACGTTAAATGCAGCCGATGAGGTGGCGGTGGAGGCATTTTTAACGAGACGAATCAGTTTCCCAGCCATCTACAAGATTGTGGAGCAGACGGTGTCGAAGCTGCCCAACCGGCAGCCTCACACGATCGATGATATTCTCGAATTGGATAAGGAGTCGCGCGCTCTGGCTTGTGAGCTAATTGCGCGAGATACCCAGGGGAGCGCGGTGTCGTCCGCGGTGGGACTCGCCTCGAAGACGCCGGCGGCGAGAGTTTAATCTTATGTTTGTCGTACAAAATGTTCTGTGGCTGCTGGTGCTCATCGGAGTGATGATCATCATCCACGAAGCCGGCCACTTCTGGGCCGCGCGGTGGTTCGACGTTCGCGTGGAGGTCTTCAGCTTCGGCTTCGGGCCGCGCGTGTTCGGTTTCCGCAAGGGCGATACGGATTACCGTTTCTCAGCCATCCTGTTCGGGGGGTACGTCAAGATGACGGGCGAGCAACCAGGCGATGAAGACGCCGACGACCCGCGCAGTTTCCTGGCGAAGCCGCGATGGCAGCGATTGATTATCGGATTCGCGGGACCGTTCATGAATGTCGTGCTCGCCGTGGGCCTGCTTACGGGCCTGTTCATGGTGAAGTACGAGAAGGTGGCGGACGCCGATCAGCGCGCCATCATTGGCCATGTGGTGAAGGACTCACCAGCGGCGAAAGCCGGTATTCAAGAAGGCGACCTGATTGTTCGCTTCGACGGAAAGAGCAGCCCCACGTGGGAGGACATCAGCCTGAAAGAGGTTGCCGCCGCCGGGCGACCGCTGGACGTCACGCTGGAACGAAACGGGAAAGCCATTCCGACCACCGTCACTCCGGTGCTTGACGACCGCAGCGGAGTGGGCATGGTGGGATGGGCGCCGCGCGCCGAGGTGCAGGTTGGCGAGCTGACGCCCGGAATGCCGGCGGAAAAAGCGGGCATGCAGAGAGGCGATCTGCTGTTGAGCGCCAATGGACTGCCCATTCAGTCGATGTTCACCTTTCAGGAGATCATTCAAGCCGGCCAGGGAAAGCCGGTGGACCTTGTCATCGATCGTAACGGGAAGCATCAGAGCCTGAGGCTCACTCCGGTTTACAAAAAGATCGATAGCGGCCCGGTCCGGTGGGTGGTCGGCTTCATGCCCGAACGCCGCCTGAATCTCGTTACGACACGCCTGTCGTTTCCGGCGGCTCTGAGTGAGGCCATCGACCAGAATGTGAAAGGCGGGACGCTGATTTTCAAATTTCTGCGGGGAATCGTGGAACGGCGGCTGTCGCCAAAGTCGCTGGAAGGTCCGATCCGGATCGCGCAGCTTTCCGGGGAAGCCGCCCGCGAAGGCCCGTCCGCGTTCATCGTGCTCATGTCCATGGTGAGCTTGAACCTGGCGATTTTCAATTTGTTGCCGATTCCCATTCTGGACGGCGGCGTGATCCTTCTGCTCGTAGTGGAAATGCTGATGCGGCGCGACCTTAGCCTACAGGTGAAGGAAACGGTGTTCAAGGTAGGTTTTGTCTTCCTGATGGTGGTGGTCGCCTTCGTGATTTACAACGATATTTCCAAGATTCTGCCGGCCGGTTAACACTTCGGAACCGGGCGCGCGCACATTACTGAATCCACCGGGCCTCGTCTAACATCTGGTAACCTGACATTGCATGGAATGTACCTGTGTCCGCCAAACGGAGTTGCCGAATACCAGCAAGCTGTTCGCGGACCTGGTGTATCATCCCGAGAGGGTCCGCAGCTTTTATTCCTACGTAGCCCAAGATCCTGAATCTTACGCCTCATCCGCCAAGCAGGTAAATCTCAGCCCGGAACGCCGGGCCGCCCTGGTTGCGGCGCTTCGCGAGCAGAACGGGCCCAGTGCGTCGCTCGACCTGCTGGCGCAGCCGGGCACCGTGGCCGTGGTTACGGGCCAGCAGGTGGGGCTTTTCTCCGGACCGTCCTACACCGTGTACAAAGCGCTGACGGCGGCGCGCCTGGCCAAGGAATTGACCGGACGCGGCATCCCGGCGGTGCCGGTTTTCTGGCTGGCCACCGAGGATCACGATTTCGCCGAGGTCAACCACGCCTGGGTGTTCAATGGGCAGCATCAGCCGGTGAAGCTGGAAATTAACGGCTCGGGGGTCTTGAATCAGCCGGTGGGGGAAGTGCGGCTGACATCGGTTCCGATCGACACGCTGCGCGAGTCGCTTCGTGAATTTCCGTTTGGCGCCGAAGTGGCCGACCGCGTGGCCATGGCGTACCTTCCGGGCCGGACGATGGGCGAGGCGTTCGGCGAGCTGTTGCGCGATCTTCTGAGCGGGTTTGGCATTCTGCAAATCGATCCAATGGCGCCGGCGGTGCGGCGCCTGGCCGCGCCCACCATTCGGGCGGCGCTGGCAGAGGCTGCGGAGTTGAAGAGGCTGGTGGTCGAGCGCAACCGCGATCTGAACGCGGCCGGGTATCACGCGCAGGTACACGTGGAGGATGAGACGTCGTTCTTTTTCCTGCTGGAGAACGGGCGGCGCATCGCTCTGCGCAAACGCAACGGAAATTATCTCTCCGCCGACGGGCGCTTCTCTCCGGAAGAGTTGATGGATCGCGCCGAACATATTTCGCCCAACGCTTTGCTGAGGCCGGTGGTGCAGGATTCGATTCTGCCCACGGTGGCGTATATCGGCGGACCCGCAGAGCTGGCGTACCTGGCGCAATCGGCGGTCCTGTATCGTACGCTGTTGGGGCGCATGCCGGTGGCGGTACACCGCAGCGGTTTTACGATTGTGGATCAGCGCGGCCGCAAGCTCATGCACCGCTACCAGCTTTGCCTGAGTGATTTCTTCCACGGCGAAGATGCCTTGCGCGAGAGAGTCTCGGCGGCGCTGGTTCCGCAGGGACTGCGGGGAGTGGTGGAAGAAACGCGCGGCGCTTTGAGCCAGGCCGTGGAAAGGCTGGAGGCCGAGCTGGCGGCCTTCGACCCCACGCTGGATGAGGCGGTGCGCAAGAGCTACAACAAGATCGCCTACCAGCTTTCGAAGATCGAGCGCAAGGTGGGGCGCGAGATGATGGCGCGCAACGACCGGGCG
>Ga0335077_10006803_pt1 | contig 14147 bp, 13 predicted proteins | sample Lox_Sample_31_FD_207151 | JGI IMG/M metagenome (GOLD analysis project Ga0335077, IMG submission 207151) | Soil microbial communities from Loxahatchee National Wildlife Refuge, Florida, United States - Lox_Sample_3.1 | ecosystem: Environmental > Terrestrial > Soil > Wetlands | place: USA...
CGCGAACGATACAGCGCTATCGCTGCGCGCCGGTGAGCGCGTCGCCATCGAACCGCACACCATCGCCGACGGTCTGCGCGCACCCAAACCCGGCGAGCTGACCTTTCCCATCGTGCAGCGGCTCGCCGAGGCCATCGCGCTTGTAAGCGACGAGGAGATCCGCGCCACGGTGCGGTTCCTGCTGTTACGGATGAAGATCCTGGTCGAGCCGAGCGGCGCGGTAGCCGCTGCTGCTGTACTATTCCGCAAGTTGCCTGCCGAGATCCGCTCAGTGGGTGTGGTTCTGTCCGGCGGCAACATCGATTTTGAGGATTTAGTCCAGTATGGGGAACGTTGATTGCTAAAATCTGCGTGTGTCTCGCGTCCTGATGGTTGCGTCCGAAGCTGCTCCGCTGGCTAAGACCGGCGGGCTCGCCGACGTGCTCGGAGCTCTACCAGCCGCTCTGGCCGCCCTGGGCGACCAGACGGCCGTGGTGCTTCCGCGCTACGGTTTCATCGACCTCGCCGGAACGAAACCGGTCTACGATCCCCTACCGATTTTTCTCGGACCCGTTCGCTATGACGCCTCGATCCACCAGGTCGAAAGCGAGTCCCCGGTCTTCCTGGTGGATTGTCCCAAGCTCTTCGGGCGCAAGGAACTCTACGGCGACGCCAGCGGCGACTTCCCCGACAACCACATCCGCTTTGCGATTCTCGCACGCGCGGCGCTGGTCGTGGCGCGCTTTCTGTTTCGAACCGACATCCTACATTGTCACGATTGGCAGTCCGGTTTGGCGCCGGCATACCTCCGCACTACCTTCGCGAACGATCCGACGTTCCTGGGAATGAAAACCCTCTTTACCATTCACAACCTTGGATACCAGGGTTTGTTCGGTCCCAAGGCGCTCGATGACGTGGCGCTCGACCGCGCGGTCAACGGGCCGGACGGGATGGAGTTTTTCGGCAAGGTCAGCTACATCAAGGGCGGGATCATGTTCGCGGATGCGTTAAACACGGTGAGCCCCACGTACGCTCGCGAGATTCAAACGCCCGAGTATGGGTTCGGCCTCGACGGCGCGTTGCAGGCCCGCGCTCATGTGCTCACCGGAATCCTGAACGGCGCGGATTACCGGGAGTGGAATCCCGAGACCGACCCGCTCATTCCATCTCCTTACTCGGCCGAGGACCTGTGCGGCAAACGGACCTGCAAAGAGCAGTTACTGACGGAATTGGGGATGCCGCAGGAAGCGCGCGCTCGGCCGCTCATCGCCGTCATTTCGCGTTTCGCCCAGCAGAAGGGAACGGACCTGGTGGCGGAGGTCGCTGCTGACCTGGTGGCGGAGGGTTGTAACCTGGCAGTGCTCGGCGCCGGAATGCCGGCAGACGAGGCCCCGTTCCGGCGACTGGCTGGGGAGCATCCCGGCCGGATCGCCGCTCATATCGGCTTCGATGCCGACCTGGCACACCGCATACAGGCGGGGGCGGACATGATCCTGATGCCCAGCCGGTACGAGCCGTGCGGCCTGACCCAGATGTATGGCTTACGATATGGAACCGTCCCAGTGGTCCGCGCCACCGGCGGCCTGGATGATACCATCTGTGATGGCACGGGATTCAAGTTCGGGGAAGCCTCCGGACCGGCCCTCCTGGCGGCAGTTCGGGAGGCCAGTCTGGCCTTTTCCAATTTGGAGAATTGGAAGGCTATGATGGTCCGTGGGATGAAGGAAGACTTTTCCTGGGGGCGGTCAGCCAGGGCCTATTCCCAGTTGTATCAGCAGCTTCTAGGAAGGTCTTGAATCCTTTGGCACATTCGGGATTCTAATTGTTTAGGAGACAAGATGGCAGGTCAGAACACGCTAAACTTCACCGATGCGGGATTCGATCAGGAGGTTTTACGGTCGGACGTTCCGGTTCTGGTGGATTTCTGGGCCGAATGGTGCGGCCCCTGCCGGCAGATGGCGCCGACGATTGATGTGGTGGCCAACGAGTACGCCGGAAAAGTGAAGGTCGGAAAGCTGGACGTGGATTCCAACGGAAATACCGCCATGCGCTACAACATCCGCGGCATCCCCACGCTGCTGCTGTTCAAAGGCGGGCAGGTGGTGGAACAACGCGTCGGTGCCGTCGGCAAGGCCGAGGTACAGAAGATGCTCGACCCGCATGTTGGCTCCGAAGTGCCAACCAGCCGCGAGTCTCGCGTCGGAGATTAAGTTAAGTAACCGGAGAGCGATTGTGGCCGGGTTTCGCTCACGCGGAACCTGGCCTTTTGGTGCTTATTCCCTCAGGCCCCGCATCGGCTCCGTAGCATCCGGTGCATCACTCATCATTTCCTTACCGGCTAATTCCTGGCAAGGCACGCAGTAGCGGGCCCAAGGCAGCGCGCGCAGGCGCTTCGGCGGGATCGGCTCTTCGCAGCGCAGACAGGTCCCATAGTCGCCCGATTCCAGACGGTCCAGCGCCTCGTTCACCAGGCGGAGCTGCCCGTAATCCAGGCTGTTGAGGCGCAGCGAGATGAATTCGTCGTGGGTGAGCTGGGCCTGGTCCTCTTCGTTGACCCGCCCCATGCGCGCCAGCGTATCGAACTTGATCCCCAGGGCTGTTAGGACTTCGGTCCGCTTTTCGAGGAGCTGCTTGCGGTAGGATTCGTTGCTGTTGTTGGTGGTCTGTGTTGTGGGCGCGGCTGCGGGTGCTCGCTTCTTCATTGCATTCGTCCTATTGGGGGCCCATTTTGGCCATTTCAGAGAAACGCCACCTGAATGGTTAAGAGAACGTACCAAAATTCTCTTAGGAAAACAATCGCTCTTAAGGGAACATTGAAGCGCTGACAAAGGTTATCCGAACCCAACGCTCCTTGCCGTCGCGGCTCGGTAAAACGCGGACATCCCGTTACTGAGCCGAGACCGGAGGGAGCGGTGGGTTACCGCGCCGGCGGCGGCATATTGGACGAAAGATCGGAGATGATCTGCTGCTCTTCGGGGCTAAACCGGTTCTTGAATGCCGGGCGCGACAGGATCGCCTGACGCTCGTCTTCCGGCAGCCGGCGCAGCCTTTGAAATGCCGCGCCTACCATTTGCCGGCGATCGTCCGGCAGCGCATTGAACGCACGAATCTGGCGTCGCACCAGATCCTGCTTTTCGGGAGGCAGGCTAGCAAAGTTCTGGTAGCGCTCGATGGCGCGATCCTGCTGCTGCTTGGGCAGGCTGTCCAATTTCTGGAGCCGTTGGCGAATCTGCGCCTGCCGCTCGGGCGGGAATCTCGACAGAACGCGCTCCCGCTCCTCCGGGCTCATCTGTAGCAGGCGCTGGGCTACGTTCCCCGGCTGGCCGAGTTTAGGAGCGGCTTTTTGATTGCGGGCGGCGGGCGGCTGCTTCGGCTGCGGTTCCCCCTTTTGTGCCGTGAGCCCCGGAGTCAGGGCAATCACCAGCCAAGCCCCTGCTAGTGTAGCGCGCCATGCAGAACGCAGTTTAACTCTGTGGGGCAGACGATCGGTTTCCGTCGTCTGCCGGCGCCGCATAGCGGAGCAAAGGCGCGCTTCGCACGCCCTGGCAGACCGCGAAAGACGACGGTCTGCCCCACGGAAGGCAGCGAAATGGATCCGGCGAAACATTCCAATCACATCTTCGCGTTGGCATCATCGGCGCGAACCGCCGTGTTGAAGTCATGCAACATCTGCATATCGTCGAGCGCGTGTTCGATCTGCTCGGGCTGCGAAAGCTCCACCGGACCAGGCTGCGGCTGCACGGGACGGTGGTTCAGAATCAGCGCCAGCATCAGAGCCACGCTGGCGGCCGCCGCCACCGGAACCGTGAGACGAACCCAAAGCGGCCGGAACGGCTCCGTCAAGCGGTCCCACAGCGAGACCTCCTGCTCGACCCGCGCAAACAGCCTCCGGTTGAAATCGGCCGAGGCTTCCGGGGCCTTCCACTCGTCAAGGGCCGACCACATGGCTTGCTGGCTCGCGACCAATTCGCGGCACGCCGCACACCCTTCCAGATGCTTGGCGAGCGCGGCGGTGCCGGGCGTGTTTCGCTCCCCGGCGCAATACGCTTCGAGCAGTTCCAGTTGTTCGTCACTCCCAATCGGACACTTCATAACTCCACCTTGTTCTACGCCATGTGAGCCAAGCGGGCGCGCAGCGTTTCGTACGCCCGGAACAGTAAGGATTTCACTGCCGACTCAGAACAGTTCAAAATCTTCGCGATCTGCGAATATTCCATCTCCTGATACTTGTGCATCAGCACAGCCGCCCGCTGCTTCTCGGGCAAATCTGCAACCGCCTTGCGTATCTCTTCGAAGCGGACTTGCTTCACCATGGTCGCTTCGGCGGTGGGGTTCTTGTCCGATAGCTGCCGGGCAGCCGGCTCGCCGGCCTCGCTATCAAGACTATCCTGGAGCCGCTCGTTCCTGCCGTCTCGCAGCGAGTTTAGCGCGAGGTGCGTGGCGATGCGGAACAGCCAGGTCGTAAATTTCGCGGTTGGCTCGTAGGTCCCGCGCGAGCGGTACACGCGCAGAAAAACCTCCTGCGCCAGTTCCTCGGCCACCGCCTGATTCTGGACCATGCGGTATAGAAAGTGGATCACCGGCGAGCGATGCTTTTCGAGCAGCACGGCAAAGCTCGCGCCGTCACCTTCTTTGACCCGGACCATCAACTCAGCGTCGTAATCCAGGGCCGCCGCCAGACTCCCCATATCTGATGGAACCCGATCCGGCCTTCCAGGTTGCGGCAACATCAGTACTTATTCGCTTCTAAGAGACCGCTCCATGAGTTGCCGCACCGCCTCCCGCGGAGGAAGCCCAAAGTGCAGCATCTGATGCATCTGCTCGGTAATGGGCATTTCGACCGAATGCCGCCGCGCCAATTCGATGGCGGCTTCGGTGGTTTTGATGCCTTCCGCCACCATTCTCATAGACCCTGTGATTTCAGCAAGTTTCCGCCCCCGCGCCAGTTCCACTCCGACCGCGCGGTTGCGGCTCAGTTCGCCTGTACAGGTGAGCACCAAATCACCTAAACCCGCCAAACCGGAAAGAGTTCTGGCATCACCGCCCAAAGCCACTGCCAAGCGGGTGATTTCGGCCAAGCCTCGTGTTATCAATGCGGCCATGGTGTTGTGACCCATCCCCAATCCATAGGCCACGCCTGCGCCAATAGCTACTACATTTTTAATAGATCCACCGATTTCGACGCCCACTGGATCGGAACTGGTGTACAGGCGGAACGTCGGACCGGCGAATTGCGACTGGATGCACTGGGCAGTTTCTACGTCTGTAGATGCAACTACCAGAGCAGTGGGGTTGCCGGTACCGACTTCATGGGCGAAGGTGGGCCCTGAGATGGCGGCTACCTTCGGCCGGAACTTGGGCGAGACCAGCTCTGAGATGATTTCCGATGATCGTAGTAATGAACCGACCTCCAAACCCTTGGTTGCACTTACAAATATAGTTTTATCTCCCAACTGAGGAAGCATCTCCTGGTAAAGCCTTCGTACCAAATGGGATGGTACGGCGCTCAGGAGCACGTCCGGGGCTTGCAATGCGACACCCAGGTCGTTTGTGATCTCTACGTTTGTAGGAATTTGGCAGCCGGGAAGATAGATATCGTTGTCGCGGGTCTCGCGCATCCGTTCCGCCAAGTCTGCCTCGTATACCCACAGCCGGACTTGGGGAAACCGCGGAGCGAGGATGATGGCCAGGGCAGTTCCCCAGCTTCCCGCACCGATAATCGCCAGGGAGTTCACGGCCGCCGGGCCCCGAAGGTCAAGGTGCGCTCCGAGTCTTGGCGCAGCCGGCGTATGTTGTCACCGTGCCGGATGATGATGAAAATGCCTGCTGCCAGGGATGACACCACGACGGGAAGTGGTGGTTGCAAGATCAGCCAAACCGCCAGCGGAAACGTGCCGGCCGCCAGGATCGACCCGAGCGAAATGTAGCGGAACCAAGCCACGATCACCACGAACAACACCAGCACCGCCAGCAGAGGGAGGGGTGTCAGGCGAAAAAAAGCGCCAATAAAACTGGCGACCGCTTTGCCGCCATGAAACCTGAGGAAGACGGGGTAGGCATGCCCGGCCATGACGGCCAAGGCCGCTGCGCTCATCCAGAGCGGGTCATTGCCGGTGAGGCGGTCGGCGATCCACACCGCAGCATACCCCTTGGCGATATCGAGCACCAAGGTCACGATTGCGGGAACCGTTCCAGTGGTTCGCAAAACGTTGGTGGCGCCGATGTTGCCGCTGCCGGACGTGCGTACGTCCGAACCGGTCTTCCATCTAACCAACAGGTAACCGAACGGGATAGCACCGAGCAGGTAGGCGATGGCGAGAGCCAGAAGCGGCGTCATTCTTGGCGGAACGGAAACTCCGCAAGCTTAGTGTACACAGAACCGGTGGGGCGGAGTTTGCTCAGATACAGGAAAAAACGGTCGACAGTGACTTGGCCGAAGTCGAGTGACGGTAGCGCGGCGATGGCCTCGCGTAGGGGCTGCAGATCCAGCCGTTCCTTGATTCGGGCCAGAGTCAGATGAGGGGAAAATGCTCGTTTCTCGCTTTCAATTCCTAGGGCGGCTGTGGCCCGATCGGTGGCTGCAGCCAATTGGTCGAGACCAGGAGCTTCAATGCCGCACCAGAAGACCCGCGGCGAATGCGGATTTGGGAAGAAACCGACCCTGCGGATGTGAACCGAAATTGGTGGGCGCGGCTCCAATCGGGCGAGCGCAGCCTGAAGTTCGGCGATCCGTTCCTCCTTCCACTCGCCGATGAACTTGGTGGTGATGTGCAGGTTCTCGGGAGGGCTCCAGCTGATGCGCGCGGTGGGGCGAAGTTTCTCCAGGAGATGCTTCAGGTTCGCGACAATCTCATCAGGAAGGTCGAGAGCCGTAAACAGGCGCATGGCAAGAATTTCCATTGTAATGTGGGGCAGCCCTTCGGGGCTGTGTCACGATTGCATTGTGGCCTTCGGACCGATCCTGCGGCGCAAGTTCTACGAACGAGCCACGGTGGAAGTCGCGCGGGGGCTTCTGGGCAAAGTGCTGGTGCACGGGCCCACCGCCGGAATCATTGTCGAGACAGAGGCTTACTTGGGTGGCGACGATCTGGCGTCGCACTCGGCGCGGGGGATGACCGAGCGGACGCGGGTGATCTTCGGCCCGCCGGGACACGCCTACGTTTACTTCATCTATGGGATGTACGAGTGCCTGAACATCGTTGCCGAGCCGGACGGAAAGGCAGGGTGCGTCCTGATCCGGGCTTTAGAGCCGGTGGCGGGAATCGACATCATGCAACGGCGGCGGCCGGCCGCGCGGCGCGTGACGGATTTGGCCGCGGGGCCCGGTAAACTCACGCTGGCTATGGCGATTACCCGCGCCCACTATGGCGTCGACATGACTCGTGGCGCGCTGGTGGTAAGGGACCCTGTGGAGGCGCGGCGGGTGGAAATCGAGGTAACTCCCAGAGTCGGAATCCGCCAGTGCGCGGATTGGCCGCTGCGGTTTCTCATCCGGGGAAATCGCTCGGTGAGCAAGGCCAGGAGCATTTAGCGAAATTTTAATGCAACCGTCTGAAACCGCCCGAATCGTCCTTCGTCTATCGTTACGTTCCGCGTTCTGGCGGCGGCAACTCAGGCGAGGGGAGCCGGCGCTCAACCGAGCCACTCGCTATCCGGAATTCGCATGCCAAAAAGCGGAGCGCCAACCCGCGTCAGCGGGCAAACCATCCTTGACGAACTCAGCCGCAACATGGAATTGGGGCGGCTGGAAATGGGGTACAGCATTCTCCTGCCCTGCCTGTTCAGCGTTTATTTGCATCCCGACGATTATGCCCGCCTGGCGCCGGTAGCCGGGCTGATTAAGGAGGACGCGAAGCGGGCGTTGAACGCGCGTGTGGCGGAGTGGAACCGCAAGAACCCGCTCTTCCGGCGCGGCGGCAAGCGTAAGGCTTCGAAGATCGCACTGGACGATTGGTGGATCGAACTGTTTGCCGACGCCGAGGGGGCTGTCCCGCCTGGCGACGTGGAGATTCACTCGGAGTTGAACGATATCCAGCAGCCGGGGTATCGCGGCGCGAAGACGACGCTGATCGACCGCGAGCCTTCGGTGACTTCGGCGCGGGTGGCACGCGACCGCCAGGCCACCCGCGCCAACTTGGAACGAGTGTTCGCCGAGATTCGGTACCAGGATGACTCCGGGCCGCAAACCTATTTCGTGACCCAGAACGACATCAGCGTGGGCCGCGGCGGTGAGGATCTTTGGGTAGATCTGCCGTTGTACGCCAATGAAGAAGTGTCGCGCGAGCATCTCCAACTGCGCCGGCATCCTTCAAGCGGCGGTTTCACGATTATCGACAAGAGCCGCAACGGAACGTGGGTCAACGGCCGCAAGCTGACGCGCGGCGTGGAGGAGACCGTGCCCGACCGGGCGGAAATCAATGTTGCCGAAGTGCTGAAGCTTTCATTTGTCGCCCGGAGGTAGCCTTGCGCGAACTCTACAACCTGCACACGCCATTCGTGATTCTGTTTCTCGTCTTTGTGGTGGTGTTTGTCTGGGCGCACCGCGGATCGGAGCGAAAACCATGAACGCCGGCGGCGCAACCGATACGGGCCTGGTACGGGAGCGCAACGAGGACCGTTATTGGATCGACAGCGACCGCGGCGTGTTTCTCGTGGTGGATGGCCTGGGCGGGCAATGCGCAGGAGAACTGGCGGCGGAGACCGCCCTGGAGCAGATCCGCGAGACCATGCTGGCGGGGGAACTCAGCGCAGAGGAACGCGTGCGGACAGCCATTACGCGGGCCAACAACCACATCTTCGAAACCGCCCAGCGAGATATGGACCGGCACGGAATGGCGTGCGTGCTCACGCTGGCGGTGGTGGAAAACGGAGAAATCACCATCGGGCACGTGGGCGATTCGCGTTTGTACCTGGTATGGGATGGCGCCATGCGCAAGCTGACGTCGGACCACTCGCCGGTGGGGGAAGACGAAGAGGCTGGAGCGCTCACCGAGGAAGAGGCGATGCGCCATCCGCGGCGCAACGAAGTGTTCCGCGATGTGGGCTCACAGCTGCGCCACGCCGGCGACGATGACTTCATTGACATCCGCAGGTGCCGCTTTCGCCCGGACGCAGCGATTCTGTTGTGCAGCGATGGGCTCACCGATCAACTGACGGAAGCCGAGGTGCGCGCCATTGTGGAGCGCTACGACGGCGACGCGTCGAGGGTGGCTGCGGAGTTGGTGGACGCGGCCAATGATGCCGGCGGGAAGGATAACACCACGGCCCTGTTTGTCGCGGGGCCGTTGTTTGGAAACCGGCGCGCTACGCGGCCGCGCTTTGCGGCGACGCGCGTACGCAATCCGGTCCGGTTGCTGACCGGGCGCGCGGCGTTCTTGACCTACGGGCTTCTACTCGGGATGCTGCTTTGGGCGGTGTTCCGGGCGGTGAAGGGATAGTTATGACGGTGAGGAGCCGCCGCACTTCCGAACGGCGCGCCGGGCGAAAGCCCGGCGGCAGGCCCGAAGGCCTGACCCCACCAACAGAGCCAACTGTATGACTGCCCCCGCACGCATCGGCCGCTATGAAATCGTTCGCCGGCTCGGCAAGAGCATGACCGATGTCTACCTGGCGATCGATACCGTGGAAAACCGGCGGGCGGTGCTGAAGCTCATCGAATCGAGCGGGGATTCGGTGAACCAGATGGTGCTCGAAGCCGAGCGGCGCGGCGCTGCGATCCAAAAGGAAATGCACGCACTCGATCCGCGCATGGTCGAGGTTTACGAGACCGGCGACGCCGATGGGTTCTTCTACATTGCCATGCAGTACGTGGAAGGACGCAACCTGGCGGAGGTACTGGCCAGCGAAAGCGCCGTCGACCCATACCGCGCGGCGACCATCGCGCTCGAGATTTGCGAGCAACTGGGAAAGTTTCACACCTGGCAAACCGCGGTGGTGCACGGCGATATCAAGCCTTCCAACATTCACCTGGGCGCCCACGACACCGTGCGGCTATTGGATTTTGGTATCGCCAAGATGTTGCGTGCCGGCCGGAGTGCGACGTTGCATCCGTTCGGGAGCCCCGGCTACTGCTCGCCGGAACGGCTAGCGCGCTCGGAAGTGGACCAGCAATCGGACCTTTGGGCGGTTGGAGCCACGCTCTACGAAATGCTGGCGGGTGTGCCGCCATTTCAGGCGGAAAGCACGCGCAAGCTGGAGACACTGATCCGCTCCGGACGACCTCCCCGGGCGCTCGCCGCCACGTGCCCGCGTGCATTGCGCGACATCGTGAGCAAGTCGCTGGCCTCGGACCCGCAGAAGCGGTATCGCTCCGCGCTCGAATTTCAGGCCGATTTGCAGGCGTTTCTGGAACATAAGACCCCGGTGGCAGAGTTGGAACGGCGCTCGTGGAGCGCCAACGCCACCATCGAAGTGGCCCGCGAATGCATTCGCAAAGCGACTCGTACGCTACGGCGCGCCCGGGTTCGCCTACAGGTGGCTGGCGCGGTGGCGTGGTTCGCGCTGGGAATGGGTCTGTCGATCGGTGGCACGTTTGCGTTCCAGGCCGTCGAGGCGCGCCGGCCGGCGCCCACCACGGCGAGTCCGCAGCCCGATTTGCAACTGCCGTTGTTATATATCGCGACAGCGGACCGGGTTCTCGATTCGTACCGGACGAGCTCCGATCCCTCGCTGCACGATTTCGACTGGCAGAAGGCCGAAGTATGCCTGGCGCGCGCAGTGGATCTGGGAGAAGGCGATGAACGCACACAGGGAAAACTGGCCTTGAGCCGCGGCTATGCCGTGCTGGAACGCTTGATGGGCGGGCAGTATTCCGAGACCGCGGCGACGCAGATGCGCGCCAATGCCGCGGATCTGTTCGCGAATGCCGCGCTCAAAATGCCGCTCGACCCGGCGCCGCACCTAGCGCTGGCTCGGCTATACGTCTACTCGGTGCCGAATGCGGACGAAGCTATGAGAGAGTTCGCGGCGGCGAAGCTGCTGGGCGCGGCATTGGGACCGCGCGAGATTGAGCAGCAGGGCGACGCCTGGCGCCTGCGGGCCGAGCGGCAGGCGGATGCGCACCAATGGGATGAAGCGGAAAAGGATGCCGCTCTCGCGAAACAGCAATACGCGCCTATTGCCGGTTTCGACCAGGTGGACGCGCACCTGCGGGAGCTGGACGCGATCCATCGGCCGCCGGTCAAGAGAACGGGGAGGCGGCCGCGATGGCGGTAACCAAAAGCTGGACTACGGTTGGGGCGACGCCGCTGGTCATCGCGAGGCCTCCCAAGCGCAAGCCGCGCGGCGAAATTCTCTGGCTGGTGAGCGCGTCGTTCCTGGTGGCAGCGGGGCTGGCGATGGTGTACGCGGCTAAGTTACCAGACGTCGCCGGCGCAGAAAACCGGTTGCGAAGCGGGGGCTTGGTGAACGTGAATGCAGTGCACGCAGCCGAGGAACTGCTGCCTGCCGTCGAATCGCTGCCGGATCGAACGCAACTGGCCGAGGAATTATTCACTGCGCTTGAAGCAACTCGGCCCGTACGGAACCTGGGCGCGCTTGCGCGGAGGCCCGTGCCGCGGGGTGTGGTGGCGAAGCTGAAACCGTTGCTGGTGGCGCGCACGCCGCACGAATTCCGGATCGCGTTCTTTCGGTGGGTGGGGCTGTATTTTGCCGGGTTCTACCTGGTGGCGCTGGTTTGGAGGCTGGCACAGTTTCGCGGAGACGGCTCGTTTTTGCCGGTGCTCCATCTGCTTACTGGTATCGGGTTGACCCTGATGCTCAGCATGCGCGATCCGTTGCGTGATACGCTCGAGTTCCGCAAATTTGCGTTGGGCGTGTTTCTGGGCTGCCTGTTGCTCGCGCTCGGCGGTCTCAGAGCTTTCGACTACCGGCGGCTCTCGGATTGGTGCTATACCCCGCTATTCGCGGCGCTCGGATTATTTGGTCTGCTGATGGCACTGGGTAGAGGCCCAACCGGCTCGGGAGTCAAAGTGAACCTGGGCCCGTTTCAACCAGTGGAAGCCATCAAGATTCTACTGGTGCTGTTTCTGGCGGGCTATTTCACACGCAATTGGGAACGGCTGCGCGATCTGCGCGAAAGGCGGCTGCTGGCCGGGCTGTGGCGGCGCGTTGGCATGCCGCGGCTGGAACATGTCGTGCCCGTGCTGTGCGCGGTGGCGGCGGCGCTGGTATTGTTCTTCCTGCTGAAGGATCTGGGGCCGGCGCTGGTCACGTTCTTTGTGTTTCTGGCGATGTTCGGAGTGGCGCGCGGGCGGCCGGGCCTGGCAGTGGCGGGGCTGGTATTGATGGTGGCTTCGGTCGCGGTTGGATATCGGTTGGGCAAACCGGAGACGGTGGTAGAGCGCATTAACATGTGGGTTGCGCCGTGGGACAACGATGTGCGCGGCGGCGACCAATTGGCACACGCGCTTTGGGCCTTTTCGACGGGCGGCCCGTTCGGCTCCGGACCCGGCTGGGGCGATCCGGAACTGATTCCCGCGGGCAACACCGACCTGGTGCTGCCGGCCATCGGCGAAGAGTGGGGGTTCCTGGGCGTCGCGGCGATTGTGTTGCTGTTCGGATACCTGGTGACGCGGTCGTTCCGGGTGGCGGCTCGCGCCAGCACGCACTACGGATTCTTTCTGGCGCTGGGCTTGGGTAGTCTCATCGCATTCGAGATGCTGTTGATCAGCTCGGGGGTGTTGGGCGTGCTGCCGCTTTCGGGGGTGGTATCGCCATTCCTGAGCTCCGGGAACACGGCGATGCTCGCCAACTTCCTGATCTTCGCGCTGCTGGTTTCCATATCGGCCGATCCGCGGGAAGGAAAATCGCTCGATCTGCTGCGGCGCCCGGCCCGTTGGGTGAAGGGGGTGCTGGCGGTGGCGGGACTGGTGCTGCTGGGAATGGCGGCGCGGTATCAAGTGGTCAATGACCGGGCGTTTCTGGCACGCGATGCGCACACGTTCGAAGCCGATGGCGTGAAACGGCCGCAACACAATCCGCGCCTGGACTCGCTGGCGCGAGAGATTCCGCGGGGCAGCATTTACGATCGCAACGGAGTCCCGCTGGCAACCAGCGATTGGGCCGAGTTAGAAGGGCACCGCGCGGATTACGATGCGCTGGGAGTCTCGCTCGATCAAGCCGTTTCGCGTTTCGAGAGCCGCCACTACCCGCTCGGTGCGGCACTGGCCCACGTTTTGGGCGATGTGCGCACGGGCGATAATTTTCACGCAACCAATGCGTCGCTGGTGGAGCACGATTCCAATACCCGGTTGCAGGGCTATTCCTACGACGAATTGGCCGGGCTCGTACGCTATCGGCACCAGCCCGGAAATCCGGACCGGGCGCGGGTTCTAGCACGCGATCGCAATGTGCACCTGACGATCGATGCCCGGTTGCAAGTGAAGGCGACCGAAGTGCTGGAGCGGAGATTACAAGCGGCGCGCGCGGAACGGGGAGCGTTGGTGGTGGTGGAGGCGGCCACCGGAAATGTGCTGGCGATGGTCAGTGCACCGGCGCCTGCGCCTCTGGCCGCACGCTCGGCCGCGGCGACTCCCGATGAATTGCTGGACCGGGCGCGCTATGGACTCTATCCGCCTGGCTCGACCTTCAAGCTGGTGACCGCCATGGCCGCGCTGCGGCTCGATCCCAATTTAAAGAACCGCACCTTCTATTGCCGCCGATTGGCGGACGGCCGCGCCGGAAACGTGATCGCCGGGTGGAACCGGCCGATTAAAGACGACATCGGCGATCGCCCGCACGGCACGCTCGATATGGAACGGGCGATTACGGTTTCATGCAACGCGTACTTTGCGCAACTGGGAGTGCATGACGTGGGGTCGAAGGCCCTGGCGGAGGTGGCGGGAGAGTTCGGCATTTCGACGGGCGATCCGGCCGAGTTGCGCAAGGCCCTGCCCTTCGCGGCGTATGGGCAGGGGCCGCTGTTGATCTCGCCGTTCCGCATGGCTTTGGTAGCGGCAACGGTTGCGTCGCACGGGCAGATTCCAAACGGTCGGTGGGTTGCCGACAACGCTAATCGCGGATCCGCCCAGGTGGTAGCGGTGGAGCAGGCCGATTTCATCGCCCGGGCCATGCGCCGCGTGGTGACGGAGGGGACGGCGCGGCACGCCATGGCCGGTTCGGAAATCAGCTTCGCGGGCAAGACCGGAACGGCGCAGTTGGATGCCGGC
>Ga0335077_10006804_pt1 | contig 14144 bp, 17 predicted proteins | sample Lox_Sample_31_FD_207151 | JGI IMG/M metagenome (GOLD analysis project Ga0335077, IMG submission 207151) | Soil microbial communities from Loxahatchee National Wildlife Refuge, Florida, United States - Lox_Sample_3.1 | ecosystem: Environmental > Terrestrial > Soil > Wetlands | place: USA...
TCGGCTAAGCGGTTTCTGGGCCGAACGGCGTCACCTGCTCTGACGGGATTCCAGCGAGGTGGGCGACGATCTGCTCGAGGCCCCAGCGCGGGTCGATGCATTGGCGCCGCCGGCGTCGCCGTTCCGCCTCGCCGAGGCCAGGCTTGAGAAGTGCTTCGAACTCGTCGAGTTCGTCTTCGGGACAGAGGATGAGGCAGCCGCGGAACTGGTTTGGCAGCACGACGTTGCCGCGCTTGCGCCATTCGCGCTCCCACCAGAACTCCTTCTGTCGTCCCCTCGTCGGCCATGTGCCCATGACCTCGATGAATGGGAGCAGCTTTGCGGCTGGCTGGTTGTGGAAGTCGCCCGATCTGACGGCCGCCCGCTTGAGCGCCTGAATCGCCTCGGCTAGCTCCCACTGTGCGCTCTGGCCGGGCGTCCGATCGACGTACCAGATGGGGTTGATGCCGATCTTGCGCGCGGCGAGCTTGGTGAGCGCGATCCCGTACGGCTTGAATTTGACGCGGCGGTGCGCGATGTCGACGACGTGCGAGTAGATGTGCTCTAGCGGCGTCTCGGTGAAGCTGACCACCCGCTGGCTCTGCTGTGCGGGATCAGCGGGGTCGTCTTCGTCCTCCGCCCAGCCCATCGGGCTACGCGCGTAGATCACCTGATCGTCGATGATCGACTCCAATCGTTCTTTCGCCGTCTCCTCCTCGCCGTCCTTGGTCAGGTGAACCACGAAGGTCGACAGGTCGCTTCGGCGGTTGAGAACGTCGCGGACGTTCATGGGCATAGCAGCAGACACCTCCGCAACAGCTGGGAGAACCTCGCGCGACCAGTATGCGTCGACCGCGCGGGCGGCGTGGCGGACTCGAGATTGGTCGGGCGCGGGACTGCTTCGAGGCGGATGTGGCGTCCGAGGCCGAGCGCGCGCGACCCGAGCCCGGAACTCCAGCGGCTGGTGAGCCGTCGCGCGCCGCGCCTTCCCCGAGCTAGGAGAGGCACTGCTTCCAGGGCGTGTCTAGCCGCCGCCACGGTATGTCCAGTCGGTGCACTCCTCGCCGAGGATTTCGTCGTCGGTGGCGATGGCAGCTCGCTTCGCACCGGAGAAGCGCAGGGCGCAGCCGCGGTGTTGGCCGTTCGTGTAGGCGCCGCCGCCTATGAATATCGGGTCGCTGAAGAGTGAGACCAGCCACTCGCGATCGCTGCGCCGGAGGCGGACATCGCTTGCCGCGCTCGCGTACTCGTCGGTATCGCGGCGGCCCAGTGTCTCGATGATGCGCACGCTCGCATCGGCGATTGCCCGCCAGTCTGCGTTGTGGAATGGGCAGTCGTGAAGGTCGTCGGGTGTCAGCGTCTTGAGAAACATCCTCCCGATTTCGAGGTCGTGCTCGAGCCACCGCCCCTGAGCATCAGGTGTGTCGTGCTGGTCGGCGATTTGGCGGAAGCGATCGATGTGTGTGCATCTTGAGGGGTTGTGTGGAGGCGGCAACTGGTCGACAGGTAGGGCCTCGAAGAGCGGCCGGATGATCTCGGTGGTGACGCCGCCGCCGAGCGAAAGTACCCGTTGATAGAGCTCGGCGTGGTCTGGGAGCTCGGGCAGGGCGGCGCCGATCAGCGCCTCGATGTCGTCGCGCGTCGCGTCCTGCCAGGCCGGACCTTGCCCGAATTGAACGCGATGGATTGTCGGCTGATCGCCCGTAGGCGACCCGCTGGGCCAGATTTCATACAGCACCAGCCGGCCTGCCTCGAGCTGGAATTCCGTCTCGATGTAGTAAGCGATCTGGGAGATCCCGTTCGTCACCGACAAGGATGGGTTGCCGGGCACCTCGCTCACGACGGCGATGTGACCGGTGTCGCCGTGGTACAGCCGAAGCCAGAAGATTCCGGGGCGACGATGACCAAGTGGCACCGAGATCAGGTCGTGATGGAGCAATCGGAAGGGCATGCGCATGAGTATGCGTCCGGGTGACCGAGCCTCGAAGGCGGTCGCCAGCTCTCGGTCGTCCTTTCTTGGGCTAAGCCGTGTTGCGCGCGGCTAGACCGCTTCGGTCGCAGGTGTCATCTTGCGCGAGCAGGCCTCGGTAGAGCAGCCGTGTTTCGCGATGTGGCGCGAGCCCGAGCTGCTCGTCAAGAAGCTGGCGCAGACTCTCGTACCGGCTGACGACGGCGGTGCGTAGACCGAGCTCGGCTTCGGCTTGCATCGCGACGCGCGCGAGCTTCTCGTTGTAGGGCTCCTGCGCGAGTCCGTTCTCAGCGTGCGCGAGCGCCTGCGTCGGATTGCCGGCTGCGAGCTGCGCCTTCCCTGCGCGTTCGAGCAGCTCGAGCCGGACCGCGTGCAGTCGGCGCTGCTCGCTTTCGGCCCACGCTAGGTCGGCGCCTGCGAGCGGCTCGCTGCCGAAGAGCTGAAGCGCCCGCTCGAGCAACGGAAGCGCATCCTGGTCGTCGCGATCGGCGAGATCGGCGAGCAGGACCTCGAGCTGGTCGAGGTCGATGCTGACTTGGCTGCGGTCGAGCTGGTAGTGCTCGTTCTCGCGGGTCAGGACGGTTTCGCCGAGGTGGTGGCGGGCGTCGGCGGCGGCGCGCCAGAGTCGGCTGCGTCCCTGCTCGGGTGGCTGGTCGGGCCAGAGTGCGTCGGTGATCTGGTCGCGATGCGCGCCGCCGGGATGGAAAGCGAGATAGGCCAGCAGCTCGCGCGTCGGACCGCGCATGCGCCGGCCGTGCTTCCGCACGCCTGTGATTGTGAGCGGGCCAAGTACCGCGATCTTTATGGCGGGCGATGGGCTCGTTGTTCCGCTGTCGTCTGAATCAGAAGGCTCAGGGTCGCTGCAGGCAGGCGGAGCGGCAGAGTCAACCGGGGACGATAGTCGTGGTCGTGGGACGAGCGGGAACGCCCGGTTCGGATAGACAGCCGCCGTGGCGGTCCTCACTCGACGCTTCGGGTGGAGGTGGCGGATCGGCGGTGTAGACGGTGGCGACGCCTGTGGCTTGGGTGTTGCGATGCGGTAGAGCAGTCCGGCTGCGAGCAGCAGGCAGCCGAGCCAGGCGATGAAGATGAGGATGTCGTCGATGCGGCGTGCGCTGCTGAGTGCGCCGGCCGGCGGCAGCGCGGGTCTGCTGGCGACAAGCAGCATGATCGCTGCGACGAGAACTGCCGCAGCGGCGATGTGGACGAACGAGCTGAGGGTTCTCATGCGATTGCGAGGGCGAGGGCCGCACCGGCGGCGAGGAATGGCGCAAGCGGTAGCGCTGTTGCGAGCGCGCTTCGGCCGTGCCGCAGCATGAGCGCTGCGCCTGTGGCTGCGGCCAGTCCGAGGCCGATCACGAGCGCGGGGACGGCGGCGGCGCCAAGCGCGAGCGCGATCAGAAGCGCCGCCTTGATGTCGCCCATGCCGAGCGCGGCCGGCTGAGCGAGCGCGAGCACGAGCAAGACCGCGACAAGCGCGAGCGCAGCGAAACTGTGACGCAGCGTCCCGGGGTCGGCGAGCACAGCACATACCGCGGCGGCGGGAACGACGATCCGGTTGGGGATCCGGTGCTCGCGCAGGTCGATGACCGCGGCCGCGGCGAGCGCGGCGCCGACGACAGCGAACCGCACGAGCGTGAGCGTGCTCACGCTGTGGAGGAGACCGAGGAGCACGAATGCGATCGCGCCACCGAGCGCGCACAGAGTTGCGCAGCGGGTCATGGTGTTCGCGGTGCGGCGGTTGCTTGGGCGGCGACGGTGAGGGTGGAGAGGCCGACGAGGCGGAGCAGCACGGTCGGCATCTGCTCTTGCAAGCGGACCGTGACACCGCCAGTGCTCGCGACCGCCGTCGCCTGCAAGCGCGCTGACGGAGTGATGGCTTGGAGGGCGGTGGTTTGTGCTTGCTGGGGGTCGAGGGTGAGTTGGCCTTGGTGGAGGGCGTCGAGGTTGAGGGCTTGGCTGCCGGCGAGGGCGGCGTCGTCGGCTTGGGCGGTGAGGTCGCGGCGGACGATGAAGGCGTGGCCGATGTCGACGGCGGCGCCGATCAGCATCAGCAGCGCGATCGAGAGCAGCAGACCGGCGATGAGGACGGATCCGCATTCGCCGCGAAGCCGTGTCGCGATTGTTTTCATGGCGCGGCCGCCGCGTTGGGGTCGAGGCTTCGGTACTGGTCGACCGGTGCGCGCGCTTGGCCATGCACGGTGACGGTGCCGAAGCGGCCGAAGAACGGCAACCCGACCAACGCGATTTGGCCACTGGTGGTCGCGGTGAGGGTGGCGCCGCGTTGCAGCTCGCCTTGCAGGCTGAGGGTGAGCGGCACGCCTGTCTGCTGCTGCGCGCGGGTGAGCGCTGCGTCGGCGGCTTGTTCAGCACCGGCCTGACTGGCGGCTTGGCTTGCAGCGCGGACGGCGTCGCGGGCGGCTTGCTCTGCGGCGAGGCGGCCGTGCTCGATTCGGCCGAAGAGCGCGACCAGAAAGAGCAGCGGCAGAAGGACGCCGGCGAGGAGGAGCAGCGCTTGCACGATCCCCTGCCCCTCCTCCCGTCTCAGGTTCTGCGCGAGCCGGGTCATGGTGTAGCGGCTTGTTCGTCGGCGGGGTACTGCTCGAGCGGCAGGCTGGCGGCGGCGTGGATGCTCGGTAGCAGCAGCGGCAGCGAGAACAGCTTCGGCGGCGCGCCCTGGACGGTGATCGTGATCTCGCCGCTGTCGCTGCTGGCGGTCGCGTGCAGGCGGGAGCTGGCGCCACCTGCGGCGGCGAGGATCTGCTGGGCGCGTTGGATGCCGGCTTGCGGGCCGCCGCTGGCGGCGTTGCTGGCGCCGTCTTGGGCGGCGGCTTCAGCGATATTGCGGGCGTGCACGTAGGCGATCGCCTGCGCGGCGAACCAGACGACGAGCAGGACAAGCCCGAGCGCGAGCAGCCCCTCGATCAAGGCGTCGCCGCGCTCAGCCTGGAAGCGTGCGGCCAACCGGTGGAGCATGGTGGGGTCCGGTTAGCCGCCGGAGATGAGGTTGACGATTGATTGGGCGGCATTGGTGATCGCCGGTCTGAGGATGGCGATCACGGCTGCTGCGGCGGCGGCGAGGCCGACGGCGAGGACGACCCAGGAGATGATTCCGTCGCCGCGTTCGTCGCGGAGCAGCCGCTCGAGGAGCCGGTGCCAGAGCGCGTCGAGCAACATGCGTGTTCCCCCCTTCGTTGGGTTAGGTGGTCTGGGCGAGGAAGTGCAGGAAGCCGTAGGCGAGCAGCAGCACCAGCACCGCCAACAAGGGCGCGACCGGGGCGTGCATCGCCAGGTAGGCGCGCTCGGCGGCGCGTTCGAGGTAGCGGCCTTGTTCGGCGCGCGTCTCGCGCGCCTGCTGGCGCAGGAAGTCGAGGTAGGGGCTCTCCTTGGCCGCGAGCAGCTCGGCGAAGCGGGTGAAGCTCGCTTCGCCGCTCTCGCGTGCGACCTGGACGAGTGCCTCCCGTTCGGAGAGGTTCTTCTGTCGGCGGGCGAGTGAGAGCGCCCGCTCGAGCTCGGCGGAGAGGGCTCCGTCGCATTCGCGGCCGGCGAGCTCGAGCGCGCGCCGCAGTGACTGGCCCGCCCCCAGCGCGAGCGCGAGCACGGCGATCAGTTCGGGCAGATCGAGGAACAGCTGCTCGCGTCGCTGTTTGACCTCCTGCCGCAAGAGCAGATCCGGCAGGAAGAAGCCGCCGACGGCGAGCAGGGCAAGCAGGAGCGGCGATGGGAGGCGGCCGACGGCTGCGGCGTAGGGTGCGGCGAGCACGAACGGCGCCGCGAGCGCAACCAGCAGCTTCTCCTGCAGCAGCTTGCGCAGCGTCTTGCCGCCGCCGGCGCGGCGGAGCTCGCTCGCATAGAAGGCGCTGATGCGCGCCAGCGGCGGGAGCGCGATGCTCGCAGCGTTGCCGTTGTAGGAGGTGGTGACGCGGCGGCTGCTGGTGAGCCGGTCGATGACGGGTGTGCGCTGTGGTGCGAGGAGATGCACCGCGAGTAGTAGTCCGCCGGCGAGGAAGCAGAGTGTCGAGAGCAGCAGCGTCACGTTCATCGCGTCTGCTCCTGTCGTTGTGGTTCGGGGATGCGGCCGAGGCGGCGCATCAGCAGGTAGCAGGCGAAGATCGCCAGGCCGCCAGCGATCGCGACTGCGGTCCCGGCGGCGGTGCGGTAGGCGGCGAGATAGCCGGGCGAGGCTGCCCCGACCAGGAGCAGAAGCACGACCGGGCTAAGAGCAAGGATTGCCGCCTCGAGCTGCAGGCTGGAGGCGCGTGTGCGCGCCTTCTCTCGCGCCTCGAACCGGTCGCCGAGCATCACGCTCAGATCACGCAGCAGCGGCGCCAAGCCGCCGCTGGGGAGTTCGACCAGGCCCGCGCGCAGGAGGAGCGCGACGGTTCCGGGTGTGCGCTCGCGCGTGTCGGCGAGCTGGTCGAGGGCCGCGGCGAGTCCGTCGCTGCGCAGGCGGGCGTGCATGCGTGCGAACTCGCCGCGTAGCGGGATCGGCCCGGCTTCGCCGAGCAGCGCGACCGCCGCCGGGAAGGCAAGGCCGGCTCCGAGAGCGTCTGCGAGTTGTGCGAGCGCCGCCGGCCATGCGCGCTCGCGTGCGCGCTGCCCCTGCTCGTTGCCCCTCCGCAACCAGACGAACGGGGCGTACGCGCCGGCGAATCCGCCGAGCAGCGCGAGTACCGGGATGCTCGTCAGCGCCCAGCCGAGCGCGAGGCCAACAAGCGCGGCCGCGCTCACAGCCAGGATGAACCGCGGGGTGAGGACGCGGGCATTGCGACCGCGTCTGATCGCGCTGTCGAGACGTGATCGGAGCGTCGCTCGCGCCTGGTCGGCGAGTCCGAGCACGAGCAGCGCGAGCCCTGCGAGAAGGGAGAGCGCGAGCAGCTGGCCGATCATCCGGACGTCCCTCCAACCAGGAAGGCGCGCGCCTCGCTGACCGGGTAAGCGACCGAACTGGTCGTCGTCCGCGTCGGCAGCGCACCGGCCGCGGCGATCGGCCCGGCCGCGCGGTAGCTGATCGTCCAGACGACGACCGCGGCGACGCTGTAGCCGTCGCTGCCGCAGCTTGGAAGGACGTACGGGTCGTGTCCTTGATCGCCGGGGAGACAGCGGGTCTGGTAGAGGTGCGTGACCGCACCAGCCGGCACCTGTCCCTGCTGATACGGGACGCCTGGGCCGCCGTCGAGGCTCGCACCGTCGCCGAACCGCCAACTGATCTGCGGCGTCGCCGTGACTAGGACGTCCTCGCCGGCGAGCGAGATCGACAACTGCTCCGTCGTCGGGGCTGGGTCGAGCCAGAACCACGACGCCGTGCCGGTCAAGCCCGCACTTGTCGGGCTCGTCTTGATCTCACCCGGACTCAAACTGAGCCGATCCGCGACGTGCGCAGCGATCGCCGCCGGACTCAACGGCGCCACCGGCGTCGTGGCCGTGCCGGTGATCGTGAAGCACGGCAGCACCGAACTCGGCGCGTACATGCAGATATGCCCGGCGCCGTCCGAGTACCAAAACGAGCCCGGGCCGGCGGGCTGCGTCTGCTTCAAGATCGGCGAGCTGGCGGGTAGCGACGGGAACGGCGGTCCGGGCAGGGGACGGTCGGTCGCACCGCCGACCACCTTCACGTGTACAGCGGTCGACGACACGTCCACAGCCACATGCGCAATCGGCCGCGACGCGCGAGCCGGACGCCCGTCCCTTCGGCGGTGGACATCGATGCGCGCTCCCGCTCCGGCGCTTGAGTGGCTGTACTGCTGGGAGTACGGGCGAACAGCGATCCCGTTCCGTCCGTTCCCCGCCTCGGCAGCGGGCGCGAGCACTAAGCATGCGAGCAGACCGATGACTGCCGCGCGCCTCATCGGATCGGGGAGACGTTCCAGACGATGAACCGCTCCGTATTGCCCAGTCGGTGGAGCTGTACACGGGAGTGGTCGGTTCCGACGATCGCCCGACCTAGGCGGTGGCCTTTCTTATAGGGGGCGACGCTTCGCGTGTCGCGTACTTCGGCAGTTGCGGTCGAATAGGAGGGCGCGAGCTGGATCGAGATGATCGTCGCGTGCCCGCGCAGGTTCTTGATCTGGATCCCTTGGCGCCGTCTTGCGGCAGCTGAGGTGCGCAGCGCCTTGAGCGCTGGCCCCCTGGTCGATTGCGTCGCCCACTGCGGCACTTTGTTGTGCCAGAGGACGTAGAGCGAGAGCTTGAGGTTCGCGTGGAGTGCTGTGCGCACCGCTGCTTTCAGCGTCGCCTGACTTGTCTGTGTGGAGGTCGCGGTCGCGTCGGTCGTGGTTGTGGGGGCGGCGCTGGGGTGGCTTCCGCCGCAGCCGGCGGCGAGGGTGGCGACCGCGAGTGCGAGGAGGAGTGGGCGGCTGGTGGTGGTCATGGTTGGAAGCCGGCGGCTTCGAGTTCGGGGAGGAAGGCGGGGCCGCTGTGGAGGAAGCGGAGGTCGGGGCCGGTGCCGTCGAAGAGCGGGTTGAGGGTGGGTGTGGTGCCTTCGATGCCGGTGAGTTCGACGATCTGGTCGACGCGGCGGGGGAGGTAGCTGCGTTCGCCGTTTTGGTAGGTGCGGGGGCGGTCGCAGTGGACGATGAGGTCGATGTCGCGGAGCCAGTCGACGGCTTGTTGGGAGTCGATGCGGTGGCCTGAGGTGAGGGCGAAGCGGACGAGGTTGCGGAGGGCGTGTTCGGCGGATTCGCCGTGGACGGAGGTCATGCCGGAGTGGCCGCTGGCGAAGGCCCAGAGGGTGGGTTCTGTTTCGGGGCCGCGGCATTCGCCGACGATGATCCGGTCGGGGTTCATGCGTAGCGCGTCGGAGACGAGGTCTTCGAGGGTGATCGGGGGCAGGCCGTCGGCGTTGCCGGGGCGGGCTTCGTAGCCGACGCAGTTGGCGAGGACTTGTGGGAGTTGGAGTTCGGCGCAGGATTCGCAGACGACGAAGCGTTCGGAGGCGGAGACGGCGCGGCCGAGCGCGTTCAGGAGGGTGGTCTTGCCGCTGGAGACGCGGCCGGCGATGACGATGTTCTTGCCGGCGCGGACGGCGGCGGCCAGGAACTCGGCTGCCTGTTGGGAGAGGAACTCGAGCGCGCCCAGTTCGGTGAGCGAGTTGGCCTTGAGCCGGAAGCGGCGGATCGAGCAGATCACGTGCCCGTTCGAGGAGACCGGCGGGATGGCGGCGGTCAATCTCGACCCGTCGGGGAGACGGGCTTCGATCCTGGGGGTGATGCGGTCGAGGCGTTTGCCTTCGACCTGTTCGAGCAGGCGGTCGAGGAAGGCGCGGACTTGGCGGTCGTCTTGGAAGACGAGGTCGGGGACGCGCTCGAGCCGCTCGCCGGTGTCGCGGAAGACCCGGGTCGGGCTGTTGACCATCCATTCCTGTGCTTCGGGGTCGGAGAGCATCCGTTCGGCGATCGCGCCGAGGCCGATCAGGTCGTCGCGCAGTTCCTTGCGCAGTGCCTCGAGCAGCTCCTGGGTGGCATCGCCGTCGCCGGCGAGAGCGTCTGCCTGGTAGCCGCGCAGCGTCTGCTCGATCAGCTCTTCGGCGCGGCTGCGGCCGCCTTCGCTTGTGAGATTGACCTGCTCGGCGGCGAGTGCGTGCTCGACGCGGGTGCGGACGAGCTCGCGCGGGCTCAGCTCCGCCACGGCAGTGCCACCTCCTCATCCTGCGCCACCGACACGGGCGCGGGTTCCTCCTCAGCGGTTGCGCGCGCTGGCAGGGCGAGCATTCGCTTGCGACCGCGGGTGACCGGCGCACCGGGGAGGAAGAGCGTGTCGAGCAGCTTCTGCAACGCGTGGGCGTAGCGGCCGTGTGGGCGTGCGGCTGCGAGCGGCAGGCCGGTGCGCGTGGCCTTGGCGAGCGCGCGCGCGTCCCAGGGGATGAGCGCGTCGGCTGCGAGTCCGCGTTCGCGCAAAGCGAGGGTGAGTGTCTGCTCGAGCTGGCTGTGCGGGATCGCGCCCGGTCCGCCGACGCCGTTGCAGACGACCCGCACACGGTCGGTCGGGATTTCGAGTGTCTCGAGCAGGAGGTCGAGTTGTGCGAGGCCGGCGTCGAGTTGCCCCTCGCGGGCGCCGAGCACGAGCACGACGCCGTCGGCGGCGAGTAGCGCTTCGCGGTGGCAGCGCTCGACCGGCCCGGGCGGACCCGGTTGGGCGAGCAGCGAACCGACCTCGACCAGCACGAGTGGCTGCTGGGCGGCGAGCGCGTCCAGGGCGGCGCGGATCGCGCCGGGCTGGTCGAGCTCGTCGATCACCTGCTCGAGTTGCGGCGGTGCGAGCAGCAGCGGCGGCCAGCCGCTGCGGCTGACAAGCCAGCGCTCGAGCAGCTCCCCGAGTGCCTGCTCGCCGCTGCGCGTCGCTCGCAGCAGGGCGAGCAGCGATCCCTGTTGCGCGTCGGAGCCGAGCCGGACGGCGAGGCCGGCGTTGCCGAGCACGTCAAGCTCGACCAGGACGGTCTGCCACTGCGCGGCGGCGCGCGCGGCGAGCGAGCAGGCGAGCTCGCTCGCACCCGGCGCGCCGCGACTGCCGAGGACGGCGAGCACGGTCCCCTCGCGCTGCCGCTCGTTGCGGCGGCGCGTGCGTTGCTTCCGGCCGGGCGTGGCGGACTGCTCGCTGACCGGCGGGCGGACGGCGGCGAGGAGTTCGGTCGCGGCAAGGGGTGTGGTGAGGATCGCGTCGAGCGGCAGCTCACGGAGGAGGGCGGCGTCGTGCTGGTCGGCGGCGATGCCGAGGACACGCAGGCCGTAGCTGCGGGCGCGGCTGAGGGTGCTCGCGCTCAGGTCGGGAAGGTCGGCGGAGACGAGCAGCGCCTCGGCGTGGGTGCCGGCGGCCAGTGTCCGCTCGATCGCTGCCAGCTCGACGAGGCTGTCCGCGACTGTGACGGCCGCCTCGTCGCCGAATAGGAGCGGGGCGATCGGCTGCTCTACCAGCGGGCTGAGCGCGACCAGCACCGGCGGCCGCAGCTCGCTCACGGTGTCGCCCCGGCTGGGTTTGCGGCGCCTGTCACGCTCGCCGCCGGGATCGCGGCGCTGGTGTTGCTGCCCTCGCGGAGCAGGTCGATCTTGGCGACGCTGTTGGCGAGTGCGAGCTGGCTTGCCAGCGACGGGTTGGGCAGCGCGACCGTGACCGGCACGGTCGCCGAGGCTTGGTCGATGCCGGCGGGCGGCGCGCCGATGCCTAGTACGACCAGGTTGCGGGCGATCACGCGCGCGGTCGCGCCGCCAGCCTGGTTGGTGAAGGTGGCGAGGACGCTGACGCGGTCGCCGACGGCGAGGTTGCCGCCGAGCGCATGCAGTGCCGGCACGGTGAGCGTGAACGCGGCCGGCCCGCCGCCCGGCGCGGCGACCGCGGCGCGACCGATCGGCAGCCCGGCCAGGACCGGCGCCGCCAAGCGGCGGCCGACGAGCGTCGCCTCCTGCGAGCCGGGGATGAGCTGGCGCAGGAGGGTCTGGGTGCTGCTCAGCTTCGCGATGCGCAGGTCACGCGCGCTGAGCCGGCTGCCGGCGGGGAGGTAGCGGGCGGCGACGACGATCTGGTTGCTGCGCGTCCGCGTGCGGGCGGCGACGGCGAGGTAGCCGGCCGCCGCGACAAGCAGCAACACGACTCCGACCAGCGGCAGTGGCTGCGCCAGCCGCCGAACGACGCCGCCGGGCGAACGCCGGCGCGCACGTGGGGGCGGGGTCAGCTGTGGCGGGTGCCCGTCGAGCTCTGGTGTCTGGGTGCTGCGGCGGAGACGGAGCTGTGGGAACTGGTTCATCGCCTTCACGGCTCCACCAGGTACCCGCTGCTACTGCCCAGGAGCTGCCCCGTAGCTGCCCCGCAGCTGCCCAGGCCGCGCGAATGCCGCACAAACAGGCCCTTCCGGCCGCGCCAGGCCCCGACCTGCGTGACCGCGCCGAGGTCGGAGGCGGCGCGCCACCTGACTCGCCGTTGGCGGGTCGGCGCATGGCTGGGTCGCGTCACCTCGCCCGTCTCGTCTCCCCCCTCTTCTTCGGCACGGGCCTCGGCAGCGGGTCGAGACCAGGGCTGGCGGCCGGCGGGGTCGGGAGCGAGGGCCTCTCTCCGAGCTTCAGCTGGGAACGGACAACGCTGTTGACTCCCGTACCCACGCCCGCAGCGACCAAAACGGCGGCGTCCCGCTTGGCCATCAATGCGAGCGGGTGGGCAGCTCGCCAGGCAGGGGTTGGGCAGTGGCTGCGGGCACCTTCCACGCCGTTTCGTGTCGACGTCGTGAAGGAGGCGTTCTGTCGTGGATCCGATCCTGCAACTGGCCAGCACCTGGCGGCGCGGCTACGCCGGCAAGCAGCTGGCAGAGGCGCTGCACGGCTGGGGCGAGCGCGAGCCGCTGCTGCGTCGCTTCGGCGGCGAGCCGGAGCGGCTGTTTGCGTTCCTGCGCAGCGAGCCGAGCGCGGAGCGTGACGCCGTGTTCTGCGCACTGCTTCGGTTGGCGAAGCGTGAGCAGCTGGCCGGGCTTGTCGTGCTCGAGGCGCTGCTGCCCGGGCTGAAGGCCTCGCTGGGGCGGACGCTGATCGCCGCCGGCGAGGGCGACGAGCTGCTCGCCTTGATGTTGGCGAACGCGTGGAAGCTCATCGTCGGCTACCCGGTGGAGCGGCGGCCCTCGCGGGTGGCGGCCAACCTGCTGCTCGACATCCGCAAGCAGACGCTGCGGCAGCTTCCCAGACACCGGCGAAACCCGCGCGAGCAGCCGCGCACGTGCGAGCCGGCTGCGAGCGGGCGCCTGTCTGAGGGCGATCTCGAGCTGCCGCTTCGCCGTGCCGTTGCCGCGGGCGCGCTCAGCGAGGCGGAGGCGGAGCTGATCCTTGGCACCCGCATCGACGGTGCCTCGCTGCCGAAGCTCGCCGCCGAGCAGGGCCTCGCCTACATCACCCTCTACAAGCGGCGGGCCCGCGCGGAGCGGCGGCTGCTGCTGTTTCTCGGCCGGCCGGTAAAGAACGGCGGCCCCAAGCGGCATATGTGCACTGCTCGGACGGACGCCGCCGACGCCGCGGAGTAAGCGCCAGTGGAGGAGCCGCCCCCGACCCACCACCTGCCAAGGAGGTGACGGACTCCCGGTCCTCGTTCGGTGGCGCCCGTCCGAGCCCCGACGACCGTGCTGGGGAGGGATCCGTGATGACTCGCAAACTGACATTCGCACTCGCCACCGCCGTACTCGTCGCGCTGATCGCCGCGCCGGCCGCGTTCGCCGCGACGAGTCTCGACCAGGTGATCTCGAACCTGCGCGTCTGGATCACCAGCTTGCTGGCGGCGCTGGCGACGCTGCTTTTGATGATCGGCGGCGTCCGCTACCTGCTCGCCGCCGGCGACCCCGGCATGCACGAGAAGGCCAAGGCGGCGATCCGCACCGCCCTGATCGGCTACGCGCTCGCGCTGCTCGCACCGGTGCTGACCTCGATCGTGCAGCAGATCATCGGATGAGCCGCCGCCTCGCCGCCGCTGCCGCGCTCGTCGCCGTCCTGGCAACCGCCGGCGCCGCGCTCGCCGCCCCCACCTCACCACCCGCCACTCACGGCACTGCGACGCCGGCGGCAACGACGACGACCCTGCCGGCAGCGACGACGCCGGGCGTGCAGATCGGGCCGCCGCTGCCGGCGACACCACCCGCGAGCTCGAGCGGCGGCGGCGCGACGGTGCAGTCGGGTGGGAGCGACAAGCCGCCCTGGTGGAAGTTCTGGGACATCGGCGGCCAGATCTCGAACGGGATCGACTCCTGGTTCCGCGGCCTGGTCAGCGACGCCCTCAATCCGACGCTGGAGCTGGTCGGCCGCACTGTCCTCTCCACCCCCGACATCGCCGGCCAGGCGCGGGTCGGTGAGATCTGGCTCTTGACGCTCGGCGTCGCCGACTCGCTGCTCGTCCTGTTCGTGCTCGCCGGGGCGGGGCTGGTGATGACGCACGAGACGTTGCACACCCGCTACGCGTTGAAGGACGCGCTGCCGCGGATCGTGTTCGCGGCGATCGTCGTCAACGCCAGCCTCTCGATCTGCGGACAGTTGATCGCGTTCGCGAACGCGCTCTCGGCCGCCTTTCTCGCCGGCGGCGTCGATCCGGTGCAGGCGAGCGCGCAGCTGAAGCAGTTCGTGCTGGCGGCGCTTTCGGGGGCGGGGATCTTCGTCATCCTGCTCGGCCTCGCCGCCGCCGCGCTCGCGGTCGTGCTGCTGATCCTGTTCATCGTCCGCTCGGCGGTGGTGCTGATCCT
>Ga0335077_10006806_pt1 | contig 14140 bp, 13 predicted proteins | sample Lox_Sample_31_FD_207151 | JGI IMG/M metagenome (GOLD analysis project Ga0335077, IMG submission 207151) | Soil microbial communities from Loxahatchee National Wildlife Refuge, Florida, United States - Lox_Sample_3.1 | ecosystem: Environmental > Terrestrial > Soil > Wetlands | place: USA...
CGAGGCCCGTCGACGCCGACGAAGCGGGCAGGCTTCAGCCCGGAGGCCGGCTGCCCCTGCTCCGCGGGTACCTGGGCCACCAGCTCGGTGCCGAACGGCCCCTCGAGCTCCTCGCTACCGCCGCCCGCGTCGCGGACCTCCTTGGCGATCTCGGCCCGGATGTCGTCCCACAGCAGGCCCCGACGGGGCGCCGCGAATGCCTGGATCTGCATCTCGCTCTCGCCGTGCCGGACCGTCACCCACACACCGTGCTGGTCGACCATGACGATCTGGATATCGTGCTCCGGGCCGACCGGCACCTGCAGGCTGCCGAGGTCGACCCGCTCCCGCGCGGGGTAGGCCTCCCCGGCGTCCCACGGGCCGCCTTCGGCCGACGGAGCCTCCGCGGGCCATTCGTCCTCGGCAGGCTCGTCGTAAGCCTCCTCTTCCTCCTGGAACTCGTCGTCTGCTGAACGACGTCGGCGAAACACTGTCGTACTCTCCTTTGTTCTCGCTCAGGACTCGCGATGGGTGCGCTCGGCATGGCCGCCGGTGGAGCCGAAGCCGCCATCACCCCGCATCGACCCCGGGAGCACCTCTGCGTCATGGAAGACGGCCCGCTCGACCCGCTGGATGACCAGCTGCGCGATCCGGTCTCCCCGCTTGAAGCTGACCGGCCGGTCCCTGTCCGTGTTGAGCAACGTCACCTTGATCTCGCCCCGGTAACCCGCGTCGATGGTCCCCGGCGCGTTCACCACCGTCACCCCGTGCTTCGCCGCCAGGCCGGAGCGGGGGTGCACGAACGCCGCGTACCCAGCGGGCAGCGCGATGGCCAGCCCGGTGCCTACCATCATGCGCTCGCCCGGGGCCAGCTCGACGTCCTCGGCCGCCGGCAGGTCCGCGCCCGCATCCCCGGGATGGGCATACGCCGGCAGCGGGACCCCGGGATCAAGGCGTTTGATCAGCACGTCGGGTTCGCAATGCGGCAACGAGGACTCCTAGGACAGGATGGGTTGGGGGTTAGGAACAACCAGCTCTTTCACGCAGGGTGAGGATAGCGCGACATCGGGGCACTACCGCACATCGTACTTCTCCCCCAAGCCCACCTTATGTGTCGTCCGGACCGAGGTCCTCAGGTTCGGCCCGGCGCAACTCAGGCAGTGCGCGCGTGATCACCGCCACGACGGGCACGGCGACCACGGCTCCGGGGATGCCAGCCAGGACACCGCCGACCGCGAGCGACAGGATAACCGCCAGCGGGTGCAGCCGGATCATCTTCCCGACCACCTGGGGCTGGAGCAGATGGGCTTCCAGCTGGTCCTCGACGATCAGGATCCCGAGCAGGACCACCGCGTCGACCCAGCCCTTGGTGGCCAGGGTCACCACGATGGCCAGGGCGCCCGCCACCAGCAGCCCCACCAGCGGGACGAAGGCGGCCAGGAACACCAGCACGGCGAGCGGCACGGCCAGCGGGACACCCATGACCCACAGGGCCACGCCGACCACCAGCGCGTGGATGGCGGCCACTGCGACCGTGCCGCGCATGTAGTACACGACCGCTAGCCAGGCGGCGCGCCCGGCCCGGTCCACCCGCCGCGCCGTGGGTCTGCGCAGGGCGCCCAGGAGCCAGTTCCAGATCCGTTCCCCGTCTTTGATCAGGAAGAACGTGACGAAGAGCATGAGGACGAGGCCGCCGAAGAATTCGGAAGCGATCTTGCCTCCCGTCACCACGGTCCCCTCGACCAGCGTCCTGTGCTTGTTGAGGTAGCTGGGAATGTTGTTCAGGAACTTCTGAACGTTGTTGTTCTTGAGGTGGAAGGGCGGCCCGGCCAGCCACGCTTGCACTTGCGCGGTGGTGTGCTTGGTCTCGGTGAGCAGGGTCGGGTAGTCGGCGCTCACCCGGTTGGCGACCAGCATGGCCAGACCGCCGAGCACGGCGGCGGCGATGAGCAGCGTGACCCAGGTCGCGGCCAGCGCGGGCAGCCCGGCCCGGCGCAACCGGGACGTCAGAGGCTGCAGCAGGGCGGTGAGCAGCAGCGCCGCGACGCACGGCACGACCACGATGTACAGGATGCCCAGCAGGCGCGCGATCAGGTAGATGACGATGGCGAGCAGCAGCAGCCGCCAAGACCACGCGGCCGCCGTCTGCAGCCAGCCCGGTACCCGGCTCTGCTCGGTTCCGGCCACCCGGTGATCCGGACCTGGCTGGCGGCCCGGCTCGCTCGCCCGGTTGAGCTCGTGCACGGCCGCACCGCGGGCGATCTGCTCCTGCACACCCGCGCCGCGTGCGATGCGCTCTTCCTGAGCCGCCCCCTCGTCCCTCATGACCCGGTGACTACCGCTTTCAGTGTGAATTACTCCCGTTACGGCCGGACTCGTTCCCGTTCGCCGGGCCGCCGCGAACCATCCCCTGGCCCGCCGCACTTCCCCCCGCCATGATTCCATCCGACCAACTACCCTCGACTGCATGCACGATTACCGCGAACGGCTCCGCGTCCCGCTCGCCTGGTGGCTGCTCGCCATGCCAACTATCCTCATCCTCGGCGCCACACTCTACGCCGGCCTCGCCGAACCCTGGCCGGTCATCATCATGGCTAGCCTCGCCGCGGGCTGCGCCGCATTGCTGATCGCCATGGGCCTGGGCACGCTGGAGATCCGCGACGGGACGCTGCGTGCGGGCCACGCCGTGCTGCCCCTGACGGCCGTCAGCGAGGTCGTCAGCCTCGACGAGAAGCAGACCGCACTGTTGCGCGGCCCCCGGGCGGATCCGGCGGCCCACATGTACTCGCGACCTTACCTCAAGGTATCCGTTTACCTGGCCATGAACCCGGCCAGCCCAGCGGCCCCCTACTGGCTCGTGGGCACCAGGCACCCGGCGGAGCTGACCACCGCCATCGAGCGCTCCCGGATGCGGGCCGGCCACGAACCGGTGGCATGATTACGCGGGCGAGGGTAGGGGTGGGCCAAGGGTTGGGGCGACAAGGAGGCACTGCGATGGCAGGTAAGGACAAAGAGGACATCGGCACCCGGATCGCTTACGGGGTGGCGACGATGCTGGCCGCCTTCGTGGCACGCAAGCTACTCATGTTCGCCTGGACCAAGGTCACTGGCAAGGAGCCGCCCACGGACCCCGAGGATCCACGGGTGGCGCTGGCCGAGGCGCTCGGTTGGTCAGTGCTGGTCGGTACCACGGTCGGGGCCGTCAGGGTGCTCGCGATCCGGGCTGTGGCGCGTAAGAACCTCGCCAGCGCGGACCGCGAGCCCGCCAGCGCGGCTAAGGGCTAAGCCGCACACTCCCGGCAGACAAGCTGGCCATTACGGTCTTCGGCAAGCTGACTCCGGTGGTGCACAAGGAAACACCGCGAACACGTGAACTCATCCGCCTGACGCGGTATCACCCGGAACGAGAGTTCCTCGTTCGACAGATCCGCCCCCGGCAGCTCCAGGGACTCGGCAACATCGTCAGGGTCAAGATCGATCGTGCTCGATGACTTGTCCATTCGGCGTGCCTGAAGCTCCTGAAGGCTGTCCTCTGTCAGGTCGTCGTCCGTCTTCCGCGGGCTGTCGTAGTCGGTAGCCATCTGAGTACTCCATCCCCCTTCATCCGTAGTGCGCAGTCGCTGCGCGGTTGTAACGCTTTCAACGCCCGAGTTGTGCCCGATTCCGGCGGGGAATTCTTACACGTTCGCGCCCAGCGCACACGCGCCACGCCGAAACTCCTGACGCGTCCTAATACGGGCTGGTCAGACGGATGGTTCACCGCCGGTGGGCGCGTCGCGTTCCGGGTCCAGCCTGGTCAGGAAGGCGGCCAGGTCCCCGAACAGATCGGGCCCGGCCGCTACCGTCATGGAGGTGCTCTCCGGCTGGCCGCAGAGTCCGCCGACCAGCGCGCCGGCCTCCCGTGCGATCAGGCCGCCGGCCGCGTAGTCCCAGTAGTTCAGGCCACGCTCGTAGAACGCGTCTATCCGGCCGGCCGCGACCGAGCACAGGTCGACTGCGGCCGATCCGCCGCGCCGGATGTCCCGTACCTGCGGCAGCAAGGCCGCCACGACCTCGCCCTGCACCCGGCGACGTGCCGCATTATAGCCGAAGCCCGTCCCGACCAGCGCCTGGCCGAGCGCCACGCCGGAGTTGCAGCGCAACGCGATAGCCCCGGGGGTTCCCGGGCTCCCGTCCCGGTGCAGCCAGGCGCCCTGGCCGGCCACCGCGGTGAACGTCTCCCCGAGCCTGGGCACCTCCACTACCCCGGCCAAGATCGCGCCGTCGACCTCGGCGGCGATGGAGACGGCCCAGTCGGGCAGGCCGTAGAGATAGTTGACGGTCCCGTCGAGAGGGTCAACCACCCAGCGCACCCGGGCCCGGTCTCCCGCGCCGTCCGGGCCGGGCCGGCCGCCCGCGGTCTGACCGCCTTCTTCGCCGAGGATCGTGTCGCCGGGACGGACGGCCCGGATCCATTCGGTGATCAGCGCCTCGGACCGCCGGTCCATCTCCGTCACCACGTCGGTCGGGCTCGACTTGGTGTCGATGACCTCGGGACGCTCGTCGCCACGCCACGAGGCCAGCAGCCGGCCCGCCTCGCCCGCCGCGTCCGCCGCGATCCGCAGCAGCGCCTGAGGATCGGTCACCGCGTCCCGCCGCAGCAGTCGGCCGGGCACGTCTGGCTCGGCACGCCTAGGTGCCCCAGCGCGGCCGCCACCACCGCAGCCCCCAAGCTCGTATCATCCGAACCCGTACTATCCGGAAACACGGTGCGTTCCTTGACCAGTTCGGTGATCATCGACGCGAACCGCGGGCTGGTGCCGGGGGTGGCGGCGCGCGCGAACGCCAGGCCGAGGGAACCGGCGGTCTCGGCGGCCTCGACGTCCAGGTCATGACGAACCTCGATGTGGTCGGACACGAATCCGACCGGGATTACCACCACGGCCCTGGTCCCGGACTTGGCCAGCTCACCGAGGTGGTCGCGCACGTCGGGTTCCAGCCAGGGCTGTGACGGCGGGCCGCTGCGGCTCTGGTAGGCCAGCGACCATGGGTGAGCCCGAACGCCGGCCCGTTCGGCAATAAGCCGGGCCGCCTCGGTCAGCTCGGTCACGTACCGTCCCTTTTCCCAGGCCGGCCCGCTCGCCTCGGCCATCGCATACGGAACGCTGTGGGCCGTGAACACCAGGTGGGCCTCCTCGCGCACCTCGGCGGGGAGCGTGGCCAGCGCCGCGCGCACGTGGCCGGCAAACGGCTCGATGAAGCCAGGGTGGTTGTAGAAGCGCCTGATCTTGTCGATCCGCGGGGCGTCGGGGCCGAACGCCGCGCGGGCCCGTTCGATGTCGTCCAGATATTGCCGGCAACTCGAGTAGGAGCTGTAGGCCGATGTGACGAATGCGACGGCCCGCCGCACGCCGTCCGCCGCCATCTGCCGCACCGTGTCCGCCAGATAGGGCGTCCAGTTCCGGTTCCCCCAGTACAGCGGGAGCGACACGCCGCTGGCCGCGAACTCGGCGCGCACCGCGGCCAGCAGGTCCCGGCACTGCTGGTTGATCGGGCTCACCCCGCCGAACGCGTGGTAGTGCTCGGCCACGTTCGCGAGCCGTTCCGGGGGAACGTTCCGGCCCCGGGTGACGTTGGCCAGGAACGGCATCACGTCATCCGGGCCTTCGGGACCACCGAACGAGACGAGCAGGAACGCGTCGTAGGACGGCATGCCTTCCATCCAACCAGGGCGCCGGACTGGTATCGCCGTCGGCACCGGGACCCGGGATTGGCGCCCGGAAACCGGTTGAAACGGTCCTATATCGTGATGATCGTGGGGTACGGCGGCCGATGACAGGGGTTGACGAGACCGAAAAGACCATCGGCCGTTCCCCGGCAGGCAGGTTGCCCCGCCCGCTGCGGCCCTACGCGGACATCTTCCGGATTCCCGGGGCCTGGCGCTTCTCGGCGGCGGGCGTCATCGGGCGGATGCCGATGTCCATGTTCGGGCTCGGCACCGTCCTGCTCATCTCGGCGGCCACCGGTAAGTACGGCGTGGCCGGCGCCGTGTCCGCGGTCGGTTCGCTCGGGTACGCCTTCTCCGCGCCGCAGGTGGCCCGGCTGGTCGATTCCCGTGGTCAGCGGCGCGTGCTGCTCCCACTGCTCGCGGTATTCTCCGTCGCGACCGCCGCGCTGATCGCGGCCGTGGAGCTGCAGCTGCCGACCTGGGCGTTCTTTGTGCCAGGCGTGATCGCGGGCGGGGCCATGCCCTCGCTGGGCACCATGGTCCGGGCCCGGTGGAGCGCCCTGCTGGCAGGATCGCCCCGGCTGCACGCAGCGTTCTCCTTCGAGTCGGTGGCCGACGAGCTGTGCTTCGTCATCGGGCCCGCCGCGGTGACGCTGCTGGCCACCGAGGTGTTCCCGGCAGCCGGCGTCGGTGTCGCCGCGCTGCTGTGCCTCGGCGGCACGATCTGGTTCGCCGCGGAGCGCAGTACCGAGCCCGTGGTGACGCGCGCTGCCGGGCCTGCCGCACGAAACCGGCACGTCCACGGCGCCGCCGCGCCCGGGCTGTTCGTGCTGGCTCCGGTGTACTTCCTGCTGGGCGCGATGTTCGTGTCAATCGACCTGAGCACGGTCTCGTTCGCCCAGCACTTCGGGCACAAGCCGCTGGCCGGGCTCATCCTCGGCACGTACGCGCTCGGCAGCGCGACGGGCGGGCTCTGGTACGGGGCCAGGCAGTGGCGGGCACCGGTCGAGACCCGGTTCGCCGTGGCGCTCACCCTGACCGTGCTGGGCGTGGCCACGTTCTGGGCCCAGCCGAACCTGGTGACGCTGACCTGCGGGATCTACCTGTGCGGGCTGACCATCGCACCGACGCTGATCGCCGGGTTCAGCCTGCTCGAGGCGCAGGCCAAGCCGGGCCGACGTACCGAGGCCATGTCCTGGCTCAGCAGCGGCATCGGCGTCGGCGTGGCCGCGGGCGCGTCGGTGACCGGCTTCATCCTGGATGCGCACGGCCCGCGGGTGGGATACGCGTTCGCCGCCGCCTGCGGCGCGGCGAGCGCGGCGACCTGCCTGCTCGGCCTGCGCCGCCTGCGATCGCCGAAGACCCGATCTACGAATTATTCCGGTATTCGCTGGCCAGGGCGAGCACCTCGTTGACGTACCACGTGGCGTGGTTGTAGGCGAAGATCGCCCCGGCCAGCGTGGCGCTGCTCCCCCCGCCGGAGGCGCACAGCAAGCGCGCGGCCGACGGCACGGCGTCCAGCGGGTTCATGATGTCCGGCTTACCGGGCGGGCCGAACCCGTCGGTGCCCCAGATCGCCCACGTTGACGGCAGGAACTGCATCGGCCCTTCCGCCCCGGCGCTCGACGGGCCGTCGTTGGCGCCGTCACCGCTCTCGATCTGGGCGATCGCGGCCAGAACGGTCCAGGGCAGGCCCGGGCAGAATTTCGCCGCCGACTCCTGGAACAGCTGTATCCAGTTGGCCGGCACGCCCGTCGGGGCGTTCACCTCGACCGGCTTCTGACCCTCCGTGATCAGGGTGTACTCCACCAGGTTCACCACCTGGCCGCGCTTGCCGACGACGGACTGGACCTGGGAGATCAGGGTCTTCAGGTCGGCGGTCGGCGCGCTGATCAGGACGGCGAAGTTCTTGGCCAGCCCGAGCTGCGCGGATCGGGTCATGTTCACGATGGCGTCCGCGCCGTTCACACTCAGCGCGGTTGCCCCGCCGAACGGTATCTGCTCGAGGATCGCGGCCGAGACCGTATATGACTTCCCGGCGGTGAGGTGAAGCTTGGCGGCCGCGGCGCCGGTGCTGATGAGCTGGCCGTGACTGAGGTCTGACCAGACCGTCGCCGAGGCCGCCGTGGCCAGCGGCGTCCAGGGCCGGAAGGCCTGCGGCGAGACGCCGAGCACGTCGGCGCTCTTCCCGTTGACCGTCACCCTCCCACCGTCGACGGGGAGGACCGCCACCACGCCGCCCAGCCTCCTGATCTTGGTCACCTGGGCCGCGGTGATCCCGCCCGGGACCGCGGCGATGAGGTCGGGCACCAGCTCTCGCGGAGCGGCCCCGGGGGACGCCGAGGGCCGAGGCGACGCGGGGACCGGCGTGAGACCCGACGAGACGTGGGACGAAGGAGTGCCCCCAGCCGGGGACGCCACCGCCGCATCGGCCGCCTGAACCGCGGACCCGGCTACGCTCAAGGAGAGCGCGGCCGCGCCGACGGCCATCAGGCCCGCTCTGCGCAGGGAAAACAACAGCACAATGTATATGACGATATAAGGCCCCCACGCCAACAGAAACCCTCGGGATGAGTTCTTAAAGAGATCTTCAGGTTTGCCGAACGGATCACCAGGACCACCGGGATCAGGGAGGGTTCGCGGGGAAAGACAGCGTGGGTTCGCGGGAAGACGGGAGAGGGTCATGCCGGACAGCCCGGAGCACGTACCGGTCATCGCGGTCGCGAGCGGAAAGGGCGGTGTCGGGAAGACGACGGTCGCGGTGAACCTCGCCTTGGCCCTGACCGCGCAGGGGCAGCGCACCGGCCTGGTCGACGCCGACCTGTACGGTCCGGACGTGCCGCGGATGATGGGCCTGCGGCGCCGCGCCGAAGCGGGCCACGTAACGCTCTTCGCCCGGGCGGGCGCGCCCAGTTCCCGCCTCCAGACGGTTAGCCAGCACGGCGTCCAGCTCGCCTCGGCCGCGTTCCTGCTCGGAGAGAACCAGGGCCTGGGCATCACCGGCGGGGTCGCCCAGCTGCTCGCCCGGCGGCTGCTGGCCGACACCGAGTGGGACGGGCTGGACTACCTGGTAGTTGACCTTCCGCCGGGCACGTCGGACATCCAGCAGTTCGTGTTCGCGCTGTCCGGCCGCCCGCTGTACGTGCTGGTGGTGGTCACGCCGCAGGTTATCGCGCATCAGGATGCGCGCAGGCTCATCGCGCACCTCGCCCCGCGGCGCAAGGCGGCCGCGGCCAGGACCGACGTGGCCGGGGTGGAGAATATGAGCGGCCAGGTCTGCCCCGATTGCGGCCAGACCACCGCCCTGTTCCCCTCGGCCCCCGACGAGGACAGCGTCTGGACCCTGATCCCGAAGCTGGCCAGCATCCCGTTCAGCTACCAGGCCGCGCGGGACGCCGACGACGGCCGTCCGGTCATGGTCACCCGAGTCGTCCCCGAGCAGGTCGCCGCCTACCAGCTCGTCGCCGAGCGGGTGCGGGAACGGCTCGCGGACCTTCGCGGTCCGGGCGGTTCAGGTGATGGCGCCGAAACGGATGTCGTGTGAGACCCCGGGTGCACAGAACTCGAGCATGCGCCCGGCCTCCCGGGCCACTTGATCTCGTTCCCGGGTGGAGCCGAACAGCTCGACGGTGAGCGTGGCCGCGCCCTTGGCCCTGGCCAGCCGCCACATTCCCGCCACGAACCCGTCGACCAGGACCGATCCGGGGAATACACCGTTGATCGTGTAGAACCGCTTCAGGTGGCCGGGGTGCACCACGCGGGACCGGTCGTCGTGCGAGAGCAGCAGGTTGTCGAACTCGGCCGCCAGCCGGACCGACGCAGGTGTCTCCTCCGCCGGCCTGGGAGCCGACGGCAGGTCGAACAGCTCGGTGCCCTGTTCATCACGGAAGGTGACCAGGGACGGCCGGAGCTGGTCCAGCACCGCGCGCAGCCCGGTCAGCCCGGACCAGGCCGTTACGTCGCGGGCCGTCGCCGGGCCGAACGCGCCGAGGTACCGCGCCACCAGCCCGGCCAGCGACTCCCGCTCGGGGTGCGCCTGATCCGCTGAGCCCGGCTGAGCCGCCTGGCCGAGCCAGTGCTCCGCGGACGTGTGCCGCGGCTGCCCGGCCCGGCCCCAGACAGCGCGCGGCGGCACCTGAACCAACGGAACGTACGCACGCACCGCCTGCGCGAGCGCGGCCGGTGAATGGTCCGGCCAGCGCCCGGCGAGCGCCGCGCCGAGCTGGCTGAACGTCATCGGTTCGGACTCGACCAGCTCCCGCCCGGCCATGGCCACGGCCGCCGGGTCCACCCCGGACAGCTGCGTGCCGAACGAGCCGCGCAAGCCGCGGTGGAGCGCCGGCTGGACCAGCCGGCGCAGCGGCAGGCAGTCCCCGGCCGAGACCATGTGGATGGTGCCGCGCATGAGCGCGATCCGGACTACGCTCCGGTCGGTGAGCAGCGCGGACAGGTCATCGGGCCGGAATCCGCCGAGCCGTGACCACAGGCCGTAGTAGGGCGGGAACGGAGCCTGGGCCTGCAGTCCGACCAGGTGCTCGATGGCCTGGATCACCCTGGCCCGCCGAGGGCCCGCCTTGTCCGGCAGGTCAACGCGGTCGAGCAGCAGCTGTCGGCTGAGCAGCGCCCGGTTGAGCGCCCGCCGGCTCAGCACGCCAGCCCCTTCAATGCCCACCGACGGAAGGTTACCGGGACGAAGGGGCGCCGTCGCGTTGAGGTGAATGTGCGGCAGTCATGACGCGGACGGCTACTCTCTTGCTATGAACCAGGAGGCAAGCCGCGGCCCCGCCAACGCCGCGCCCCGCGGGACCGGGCGGCCACCGAGGAAACAGCCCGCCAGACCGTCACTGGGCGGCGGTGCCCCCGCCCAGGATCGCGAGCTGCGGGCTCAGGGCCGGGAGACGGTCCGCCGCCTGCTCGAGGCCGGCATGGTCGAGTTCGAGGAGCGCGGCTTTCAAGGCGTGCGCGTAGACGACGTGGTGAGCCGGGCCGGCATCTCGCACGGCACGTTCTACCTGTATTTCTCGAACAAGGAAGACCTGTTCAAGGCGCTGATGCGTGACGCTCTGCACGACATGGAGATCGTGGCCGGCGACTTCCCCGTCGTCACCAGCGACGAGACCGGGCTGAAGGTGCTGCGCCAGTGGGTGCGCAAGTTCTTCAAGGCCTACGCCGCGCACGGGACCGTGCTCCGGACCCTCAGCTCGGCGAACGCGCCCGGGGAGATGTTCGGCGACGGCCTGCGGCTCTTCTTCAGTATCGCCGAGGCCATGACCACGGGGATGACGGCCGCCGCCGAGGCGGCCGGGCGGCACCAGGAGCGAGCGGACCTGACCGCGTTGGCCTGCCTGATGATGCTCGAGCGGGTGAACTTTCTCATCAGCACCGAGATCCGGCTTCCGGAAGACGAGATGGCCGACCGGATCGCCGACATCATGTTCGCCGCCTTCGGGCTCAGCGTCTCATAACCGCCTGCTAGGGGATTTCTGCCCTGCCCGGCAGGCCGAAAGGCACTACTTCGGCCGACCTTTCTGACCGTTAACTGTGATCGGGAGACTCTCGACACTGGGGCGGGGACATGCCACAGACGTGGCATCTGGTGATGCCGGGGCACGGTGCGGCCGGATCGGGCTCGTCTCGGCGCCGGCGGCTGGCAGCCGTCTTCCTGATCGTCGCCTGCGTCGCGGTGGCGGTACCGGGGGCGATCGGGGCGGTCCGGTACGGGGTGACGTTCTGGCTCTACCGCGGGTTCCCCCCGCCAGCCGCCCCGCCGAGCGTGAGCGCAAGCGGCGGCACCGGCCGGGTCAAGGTGGTTCCGGCGACGGTGCAGACCATCGTGGTGAGCAGTCCGGCTCTGGGCGGCTACCCAGACAAAGTGGACGTGGTGCTGCCGCCCGGCTATGCCAGCCAGCCGGTCCGGCGCTATCCGGTCCTCTACCTGCTGCATGGCGTCCCCGGGGCGCCGTCGAACCTCGTCACCATCGGCGATGTCGCCACCGACGAGACGACACTGGTCGCCGAGGGCCGGATGCAGCCCCTCATCCTGGTCATGCCGACCGGCGGGCGCTCCTTCCTGGCCGACAATGAGTGGGCCGACGGGGTAAACCGGGGCAACGGGTGGGAGACGTTCGTCGCACGCGATCTCGTCCAGGCCATCGACGCGCGCTACCGCACCATCGCCGACGGCGCGAGCCGCGGCCTGGGCGGGCTGTCTGGTTCTACTGCGGGAAATCCGACGAGCTGGCCGGGCAGAACCAGGCCTTCGATGCCGAGCTCGCGTCGCTGGGCCTCGCCCACGATTTCTTCGAGCGACCCGGAACCCACAACTGGGCACTCTGGCGGGGTCTGATGCCGCAGGCGCTGATCACCGCGTCGGAGCATCTGCGCCATGGATAGGCGCGGACTGCTGACCGGCACGGCGCGAGCGGCGGCGCTGGCACTGGCCACGATCCTGGCGACGTCGATCGCCACGGGGTGGCTGTACTGGATCCGGGCGCCGGTCGCGTACTGGCCGGGCCCCATGGTCCATGATGCGCTGGCGCTTGACGAGCTACCCGGCCACGATACGGTCCCGCAGGTCATCTACGTCGCCACCTTCGCTCTGGCGGGCCTGGCCCTGGGGCTGACGGCCCGGGCTCTGCGGTTCGACCGGCTGGCGGCCGGGCTGGGCCTGGCCGCGGGCACCGGGGCCTGGCTGTTCCTCATCGACGCGGTGTCCCTGCTGATCGTCCGGCAGGTATCGTTCTGGCAGGCGATCCGCGGCGCGGCCGGACTGCAGCCTATCTATCTCGCCGCCGCGCTGAGCGGCGCCGGCGGCGCCCTGCTCGGCAGGAGCAGCCTGGCCGAGCAGATCGTGCCCAGGCTGCTGGCCTGGCTCGTCGCCGCCAGCGGGCTGGTCGGCATCGCGTCGGCGGTTATCCCGCGCCCCGGAGCCGCCCTGAGCCTCGTCGAACGTCTCGGGCCCGGCTTCACGCCGGCCGCGCGGGCCCTGCTGGTGCCGACGGGCATCTTGCTGCTGATCGTGTCCCGGGGGCTGGTCCGCCGTAACCGCCGGGCCTGGCGCCTGGCGGTCACCCTGCTCGGGCTGTCGGCGGTTCTGCATATGCTGCGCGGGCCGGACTACCCCGCGGCGATCGTGACGGGACTGCTCGCGGTGGCCCTGGTGGCCCGGCGGCAAAACTTCCCGCATCGCGGCGACCCGGCCGCCGAACTGTCCGCGCTGGTCCGCCTGGCCGGGATGCTCGCCTTGGCGATGGTGTACAGCGTCACGGTGTTGTGCCTGTACCGGATCGTGGCGGGCCGGTCCGTCAACGCGGGCTCCGTCGTGCTGGACACCATCCGCGCGCTGGCCGGGCTGCCTCCGCGCGGCAGCCGGTACACGCCCGGGGATTTCGCCTGGTGGTTCCCGCTGTCGGTGCTGTCGATCGCGGCTACCGGGGTCATCTGGGCCGCCGAAGTCTGGGTCCGCCCCTGGCGCCAGCGCCTGTTCGTCGAGGCCGGGAACGGGGAACGGGCCGCGGACATCGTCCGCCGGTGGGGCGGTGACACCCTGGCCCCGTTCGCCCTGAGGTCAGACAAGCAGTGGTTCTTCACCGGGCAGTCTCTCGTCGCCTACCGCGTCGTGCGCGGGATCGCGGTCGTCAGCGGGGATCCGGTCGGACCCGCGGACGAGGTGGGCCGGGTGCTCGATGACTTCCTGGGCTACGCGCGTTCCCGCGGCTGGCACGTCGCCGTCCTCGGCGCGTCCCCCCCGCTGCTCCCGGCCTACATCGACCGCGGGCTCCACCCGCTCTACCACGGCGACGAGGCGATCATCGACACGGCCGCCTTCTGCCTCGACGGCCGGCCGATGCGGGCCGTAAGGCAAGGCGTTCACCGGCTGGAGCGCGACATGTACCGGGCCGAGGCCATCATGGCCGGCGCCGTGCCGGAGGAACTGCACGCCGAGTTGGCCGGCATCGACCAGGCCTGGCTGCACGGGGGGATACGCAAGGGCTTCACGATGGAACTCGACGACCCGTTCAGCCTGGGCGACGACGACGCTCTGTTCGTGGTCGGACGGGATGAGCAGGGCCAGGTGGCGGGCTTCCTCCATCTGGCGGTCTGCCGGGCCAGCCAGTCGCTGTCGCTGTCCTCCATGCCCAGGCGGCCAGGCTTGCCCAACGGATTCAACGCATGGCTCATCGTGAACGCGGTCTGGTGGGCCCGCGACCACGGCTACAAACGGATCTCGCTGAACTTCTCCCCGTTCGCCGGCCTGCTCGGCAACGACGCGGTCCTCACTTCGGCACAGCGGATCGAGCGCCGGATGCTCCTGCGGGCCAAGCGCGTCCTCGCGCTTCAGCTCGACAACCTGCTCCGGTTCAACCGGCAGTTCAGCCCGGGCTGGCTGCCCCGCTACATGGTGATCGAGCGCCGCGCGGACCTGCCCCGGGTGGCCATCGCCGCCATGGCGGC
>Ga0335077_10006807_pt1 | contig 14139 bp, 13 predicted proteins | sample Lox_Sample_31_FD_207151 | JGI IMG/M metagenome (GOLD analysis project Ga0335077, IMG submission 207151) | Soil microbial communities from Loxahatchee National Wildlife Refuge, Florida, United States - Lox_Sample_3.1 | ecosystem: Environmental > Terrestrial > Soil > Wetlands | place: USA...
CGTGCCCTACCCAAAAAATCGCCCCTGAAGAATCCCCTAACGTTTCCTTTGCGACATTCCACTATTCCCCTAATTTCGGGCGTGGCGAAGGGCGGGCGACACGCAGAGGGCGGTTGCACGGCGCCAGCGGCTGGCGCTCGCAGAGAATTGGAGCTGATCATGAATATCAAGTTTGCGCGGACGGGGGCCTCTGCCCTGTTGAAAATCGCACCCGCCTGGAAGAACGTTTCGATGAATTCAAGACCGCGGATGGCCTCACTCTGCCCACCCGCTACGAAATCCGCTTCGCCGAAGAGCTGCAGAATGGCCGATCAACGCTGGTTGAATGGGATATCGCGGAGCACGCCGTCGCCAATGATATCTCGCTTGACCCGCGAAACTTTGTCGTCAAGTAGACGGGGGGGATTTAGCTTCCCAGCCCGCGGGAAAGCTCCTCCCACTCGGCAAGACTGCCTTGCAGTTCAGCGCGACAGTCGCCAAGCTCACGCGTGATGCGCTGGGTTTCCTCCGCGCTGACGAAGCTCTGCAGCGCCGCTTCGCAGTGCGCGATGGCAACCTCCAAACGGCTAATTTCTTCCTCCAGTTCGGATGTGCGCTCTTCCATCTGCTTGCGCTTGATGGGATTGAGGCGCTTTCCGTCGTGAGCCGGCGGGATGGACAGTGCCGGCGTGGCAGCAGCGGCATGTGGGAGCGGTAATTCGCCGGCCTCGGGCGTTGCTCCGTGACCGTTGCCGGCGGGGACGCCGGCACTACCGTCGGGGAGGTGTGCGCTGCCGCCTTGCTTTCGCCACAGATAGTCTTCGTAGTTGCCGGGATAAATCTCTACCTTGCCAGCGCCGATCTCGAACACGCGGCTGGCCAGCTTGTCGATGAAATAGCGGTCGTGGGAGACGAAGACGACCGTGCCGGTGTACTTGCTGAGGGCTTCGAGCAGCACATCCTTGGCGCGCATGTCGAGATGGTTGGTGGGTTCGTCGAGCAGCAGGAAATTGGCGGGATGCAGCAGCATGCGCAGCAGAGCGTAGCGGTTGCGCTCGCCGCCCGAGAGCACGCCGATGCGCTTGAAGACATCGTCACCTGAGAACAGGAAGCAGCCCAGCAAGGTGCGCAGCTCGGTCTGGGTGGAGCGGGGCGAGAGATCCCCCAGGTCGTCGAGAATGCGGGCGTCGGCATTCAGTTGCTTGTACTGGTCCTGGGCAAAGTAGTCCGCCTGCACGTTGTGCCCGAGGCGGAATTCGCCCCCGCTGAGGGCTTCCTCACCGGCCAGAAGCTTGATCAAAGTGGACTTTCCTGCGCCGTTGACGCCGACCAGGGCAACCCGGTCTCCGCGCTCGATTACGAAGCTGACGTCGCGGAATACCTGTTTTTCCCCGTAAGACTTGGCCACGCCGGTGAATTCGGCCACGATTCTTCCGCTGGCCTTGGGCTGGGGAAAGGAAAAATGAATGGTGCGCTCTTCGTCCGGCAGCTCGATGCGCTCGATTTTTTCCAGCTCCTTGATGCGGCTCTGCACCTGCTTGGCTTTGGTCGCCTGATAACGAAAGCGGTTAATGAAGACTTCCAGCTGCTCAATGCGCTCCCGCTGATTGCGGTAAGCGGCTTCGAGCTGTTCCCGGCGCTGGGTTTTCTGGGCAAGATACTTCTCATAGTTGCCGGGATAGAAGTGCAACTGCTTGTTCCAGATTTCGACGATCTTGTCCACGTTCGTGTCCAGAAAATAGCGGTCGTGGGAGATCAGCACGAAGGCGTGGGGATAGTCGGCAAGGTACTCTTCCAGCCAGTTGCGGGCTTCGAGATCCAGGTGATTGGTAGGCTCATCCAGCAGCAGCAGGTTGGGCTGCTGCAGCAGCAGCTTTGCCAGGGCGATGCGCATTTGCCAGCCACCGGAGAACTCCTCGGTCTGGCGCTGCCAATCTTCCTTGGCGAAACCCAGCCCGCCGAGCACGGTGCCCACTTTGGCTTCGATGGAGTAGCCATCATTGGTGAGAAATTCGTGCTGGATGCGATGGTAACGCTCGGCCACCTGCTCGAACTCAACGGAAGCGTGGTCCAACTCCGCCATGCGATGGGTGAGCTCTTCCATCTCCTTCTCCATCGCCTGCAAGCCGGAAAATACGGAGAGACATTCCGCGAACACCGTCCGGCCGGAAAGCGAGAGCCCATCCTGCGGCAAATAGCCTGCGCTGATGCCCTTGGCCTCGCTGTGAGTGCCGTAGTCGAGCGTTTCGATCCCGGCCAGGATCTTCATGAGCGTGGATTTCCCGCTGCCGTTGGCGCCGACCAGGCCGACGCGGTCCCTGGGGGTGATCAGCCAGTTGGCGCCTTCGAAAAGCAGCTTATGGCCGAAGCGTTTGCCGGCTGAGGAGAGCTGGATCATGCTGATTCCATCGTCTCATGGAAAACCGCGCAAGCCCAAGTGCCGCGCGCTTTCGCGCGGGGCCTCAGACGGCACAGTGAGACCGCCGCGGAAACCTCCCGGTCGAAGGGTGAATGGCGGAAACCAGTACCCAGTTTCCGGCTCCCGGGTCCTCAGTGGGTGGTTACGGCGTTGGCCTTGCCGATATGCTCTAATGCGCGGTCGATTACGGTTTGGAGTTCGCGGGCGTATTTCACTTCCCGGCCCTTGGCCAGGATGGTTTTGGCTTCTTCGGCGGGAAACCAGGTAGGGTTGCGATTAGGTTCGGGCGATGGTCCCGCCCGCTCTACCTCCATCAGAAAGGCCTTGACGACGTATTCCTGCACTCCGGGCGGCTTCCAGAACACGCCCTTGGAATGAATGTAGAGGTGAAAGTGGCGGGCTTCAATGTGGCCGTGGGCGCCAGCCTCCTCCCAGGCCTCACGCGCTGCGGCCTGGCTGTGGGACAAGCGGGGGTCGGGATCACCCTTGGGAAAGGTCCACTTATGTCCGCCGTTGGTGTTGACCAAAAGGAATTCCACGCCCTGGCCTCGACGCCGGTAGCACACTGCAGCCGTCTGCAGAGGCAAGGCGGAGCGTGAAAGGCTGCGGTTCGGCATCAGTTTCCGGCTACCACTCCCAGACTAGATGATACCCGCGCGATATTACAGAGATATTAATAGCGTCAAGGTTACTGTCGGGCTCAAACCGGAGCTGGCGACGCCTGCAACGAACGCATCATTTCGAGAATCATGTCCACGACCCTGGCGTCGCCGATGGTGGTGTTGATCATCAGGTGGTAAAGAGCGCGAGTGGGCCAATCGGCGTTGAAGTAGTGTTTGATGAAAGCGATGCGGTCACGATCCACCGTGTCCAGAAGTTCTTCGGCTTCTTCCTCGCTTTTGCCGGCATCCCGAATGCGCCGCATCTTCTCGGCCCGGGGGGCATAGAGGAAAACGTGGAATGCATCGGCGCGTTCGCGGAGAAAGTAGGGCGCGCCCCGCCCCACCACCACGCAATTCCCCTGCGCGGCGGCCCTCTGGATGACTTCCTGCACCAGCGCAACCATGCGGTCGGTGTCGAAGGCTTCAATGCCGCGTATCGGCAAGCTGCGCTCGTAGCTTCCCCGCCAGAACACCTTGCCCAGGCGATGGATTGTGCTGTCCACATGTTCATCGCAGCGTGCTACGGCTTTGGGATCCACGTTGGCGAGCTTGGCGATTTCCTGAGTGAGGTTCTGGTCCCAGAGTCTCCAGCCCAGGCGCTGTGCAAGTTCGCGGGCGATCTCGGCTGCGCCGCATCCGTACTCGCGCTCGACGGTGATGACACGAAACATAGGTTTCGCGGTTACCAGTTAGTGAGCCGCCATGCCACCGGCCTGAGTCCGCTTCATCACAAATACCAGCGGAATCATGATAAGGCTTGATACCGCCAGGAGCCAAAAGCAATCAATGTAGGCCAGCATGTTGGCCTGCCGGCTTACCGTATTCTGCACTATCGCGTAGGCCCTTTGCATGGCGTCGGCCGAGCTGCCCGCCGAACCACCGCCATGGCTGGCAATCACGCCCGCCAGTCCGGCGAGCGCTTTGCGCAGGCTGGGATTGGACGCTGAAAGGTGGCTGGCCAGTTGCATGGTGTGGTGCTGTTGCCGCCGCTCGAGCATAGTGGTCACGAAAGAAATTCCCACGCTCCCGCCGATGTTGCGCGCCAGGTTCATCAGCCCGGAGGCTGCATTGTTCTTTTCACGGGGCAAGTGGGCGTAGGCGGTGGTGTTGATCGGGACAAAGAGAAACGCCAGGCCGGCCGCCTGGAAAACACGCGCCATCATGGCGGTATGAAAATCAATCTGCAGGTCGAAGCTGGTCATGTGAAACAACGCCAGGGAAAGCGTGGCCAAGCCGAAAATCATGAGCCGCCGGGCATCGTACTTGGAGAGCAGAAAGCCCACAAACGGCAGGATCGCCATGATCAGCAGGCCTCCGGGGGTCAGCGCCATGCCCGCGCGCTCGGCGGTGTAGCCCAGCATGGTCTGCATGAACAGCGGCAACAGCAGGGTGCTGCCCAGAAGCACGAAGCCCAGCATGAACATGAGGAAGTTGGCGGCCGCGAAGGTGCGCTCACGGAAGAGGTGCAGATCAATGATCGGATCCTTGTGCCGCCACTCCCACCACACCACAAAGACCAGCGACGCAGCACAAACCATGGCGAGATAGAAAATGAAGTTCGATTCCAGCCAGTCGTCGCGCTGGCCCTTGTCCAGGATCACCTGCAGGGTCCCCAGGCCCAGCGCGATCATACCCAGTCCGATGTAATCGATCTTGGTCTCGGAAATCTTGCGCCGGCGGAAGAACGGGGGATCCTGAATGAGGCGTGAAGTCAAAAGAAGGGAAATGAAGCCGACCGGAATGTTGATGAAGAAAATCCAGCGCCAGGAATAATTGTCGGTGATCCAGCCGCCGAGAGTGGGACCCAGAGCAGGCGCGGTGACTACGGCAATCCCATAAACCGCGAATGCCATGCCTCGTTTGGCGGGCGGGAAGGTATCAGCAAGGATGGCCTGCTCGCTGGGCTGCAGCCCGCCCCCGCCCGCACCCTGCATGATGCGAAACACGATCAGCATCGGAAGGTTTGGGGCGAAGCCGCAAAGGAAAGAACTGAAGGTAAACAACGCTACGCAAGTCATGTAAAAGCGCTTGCGTCCCATGATGGAAGAGAGCCAGCCGCTCAACGGAAGCACAATGGCGTTGGAAACCAGGTAGGACGTGAGGACCCAGGTGCTTTCATCGACGCCGGAGGAAAGCCCGCCGGCGATGTGCGGCAGCGCGACGTTGGCGATGCTGGTATCCAGCACCTCCATGAATGTGGCCAGGGTGACTGCCAGCGCGATGATCCAGGGATTGATCGCGGGACGTTCGGCCGCGGCGCCCGCACCATTCATCGGCAATGCAGCAGAGCTCATCGCGAACGACCCTTCACCTGGCCCCTGTCCTCACCTGAGCCATACCTTGGGTTCCACCGACATGCCCGGCCGCAGGACGTGCTCCTTGGTCTCGCCAGGATCGAAAGTAATCTTCACGGGAATCCGCTGCACCACCTTCACATAGTTGCCGGTGGCGTTTTCGGGAGGAAGCAGGCTGAAGCGCGCGCCGCTGGCCCCGGCGATACTCTGTACGTGACCTTTGTAGGTTCGGCCGAAGGCGTCCACTTCGATGGTGACCGGTTGGCCCGCCCGCATGCTGCGCAACTGAGTCTCCTTGAAATTCGCGGTGACCCAGATGTCGTCCAGAGGGATGACCTTCATCAACTCCTGACCAACGCTTACGTTCTGCCCGACCTCGACGGTGCGGTCGCTGATGATGCCACTTACAGGCGCGACGATCGTGGTGTATTGCAGGTTGAGCTGTGCTTGCGCCAGTTCCGCTTTCTTCTGGGCGGCGGAGGCCAGCGCCGCCTGCGCCCGGGCCCTCGTCGCGGCCACTTGTTGCGGCGCGGTCGTGGTGTTGCGCAGGCTGGCTTCCGCTTCCGCCAGCTTGCTTTGTGCCTGCGTAACCTGGTGTTCAGCCGCAAGCGCGTCAGCGTGAGCCGCCATAACGGCGGCTGCATTCGCGGAGGCGGCTGCCAGTGCCTGATCGTACTGCTGCTGCGAGACCTCCTGCTTGTCTACCAGTTGCTTGTAGCGCGGCAGATCATTCTGCGCCTTGGTGTTGTTGGCCTCTGCCTGCGCGACCTGGGCACGGGCTGCGTCCAGTTGCTGCCGCGCGACGGAGATCCCGGCCCGCGCGTTTTCTACATCTGCCTGGGCGGTTGAGGTCTGGCTACCGGTGCTGACGGAAATGATGGGCACGTTGGCCTCCGCGGCCTGGGCCGCCGCCACGGCATCCGCGTAAGCGGCCTGGGCCTTATCCAGTGCGACCTGGTAGTCCTGGGGATCAATCTGCACCAGCGGAGTTCCCGCCTGTACGTACTGATTGTCTTCCACTAGCAGCTTTTGCACGTGGCCCGAGACGCGGGCGCTGATCGAGCCGATATGGCCGTCAATCTCGGCATCATCGGTGGATTCGTAACTTCCGAAATAGCGCCAGAGGAATGCGGCCGCGATCAGCAACACAATGCCGGCGATAATCAGCGTCACGCGGAAGCGGGGATTGCGCTCTTTGATGCGTTGCCAGCGCAGGTCTTTTTCGGATGCGGGCAGCGGCGACTCGACCCGGGGAACTGCCGCCTGTGGCTGAGCTTCACGTACCGGAGTTTCAGTAGTAGGTTCCATAGGATTATGGGCGGTTCAGGTATTCCATCACTCCCTGCTCGGCAAAGCCGATGGCATGTGCCAGAGCAACCTTGGCCAGGTTATGGGAGTAAAGGCTGGAAATGTAACTCTCGTTGGCCGCAGCCACCGCTTCCTGCGCCTGCACCACTTCCAGATTGTCAGCTACACCGGCCGCAAAACGGTCACGCGCCTGGGTCAGGGTCTGGTCCGCCAGGGTTACGGAGCTGCGCGCTACTTCCACCTGTTGCGCCGCAGCCGCCAAATCGAGCAGGGCAGTGCGGACCTCATAGTCGATCCGGCCGCGCAGGTCATCCATTTGCGACTGGTACTGCCGCAGATTCGCTTCTGCCTGTAACGTATCGGCATGCGCTTTGCCCCCGGCGAAAATGGGGATGTTCAACGTACCCGTCACCTGGAACACGCCATGCGAATTGCCGGGTGTGACGCCCACATCGCCATAGTTGCCGGCCACGTCGAGGCTGGGAACATGTTCCGCAGTGGCGGCGCGGCGGAAGTATTGCGCCGCCGCCACCTTGATGCGCGCTGCCTGGTAATCGGACCGCGCGTTGTAAGCGCGGCGCAGCGCTTCGTCCACGCCCATCGCGGCCAGCGGTTCGTACGGAGCCCTGGTAGTCAGCTTGAACTCCTGCCCGGGCGCCAACCCAATGATGCGCGCCAGCGTGAGTTTCTGTTTGGCAAACGTGTTGCGGGCCACGATCAGCTGCTGCTGCCGGCTTTGCAGCTCGACTTGAGCCCGCAGGGCATCAATCGCCGGCACCAGGCCGGCTTTCTGCTGGTCGGCAGTTTTATCGTAGAGCGCCTGGGCCGTCTCCACCTGCGCCTGGGCTGTCTCCACGCGGGCCGCGGCAGCGATCGCCAGCAGGTATGCATTTCCAATGGCGAGAACTACAAATTCGCGGGCATCGCGATAACTTTGCTGGGCCGCCTTCTCGTTGGCCGCGGCCCCCCGCTCGCGCTGCAGAGCGTGCAGATCGAACACCCGCTGGGTCAGCGAAGCATGCATGTCAAAGTAGTTGTAGGGCCCGATGACGGTTGGGATTCCGGCGAATCCGCGGAACCCCAGGGCGGCAAGATCCTGCTGGGCGGCGGTTTCACTGATGCTGGCATTCAGGTTGGGCAGGAGATTGCTGAGCTCTTTCCAGCGCTCGCCGTGGACATACATGGTGTTGTCGCCCTGCAGCAGCAGGCCCAGGTTATTTCTCAGGCCACGGTCGACGGCGTCCTTGAATGAAAGCGGTAGCACTTCGCCGGTCGCCGTGCCTTCGGGAACGCTTCCCGAGAACGGGCTTTGCGGTGAAAGGGAAAACTCGCTCCCGCCGCTGGCGGCGGACGGGGCGGGAGTGCTGGTCTCAGTATCGTCGCTCTGCGGCCAGGCTGCGGTGCAGGCAAGAACCAGACCAGCCAGCAGGCAACATCGCGCGATCCAGCGGCTCATGGAGGAGGAGGTCGGCTGCATCACCATCGGCAAGGCGCCTACAAACGATTGCAGAATAACAAATTATGTTGATTCTGTCGGTCACGGCTTGGATGCAAGGATTCGGGCCAGCATTCGCCCGGGGATGACTTTTTTCGGCTGTGAATTTTGTTCCCCGGCGGGGAATCGTCCATCGATGCTGCATTCCGACCGCAGGCATTAAGCGAACTGGGGAGCCGACCAGATTCGCAGTCAGAGAGCGCTACCGCACAGACCGCAATGCCTGCAAATTTCGCAAAGCTCGCAACAGGTCTTCGACCGGAGAGGGGGCTTGGCGGCCTTGCTGGTCTAGCGCAAGTGAACTGACTGCTGAGAGAACGGACAACTGAGAGCCGACAAGCCGGGCCTGAACATGGTCGGCCCTGGCAGACGAGTTTCGAGGGCTACTGCTGGTGTCCGCCGGTTCGACTTTCCACTTTTTAGCACCTTACGGCCTGAACGTCTGTTCTCCCGTGGTCAATGCGTGTAATTAGGGATTTAGCGCCAACTACTATCTCTCCCGACATTGTCCGATGTGACGCAGGTCACCGACAGAGAAACGCTACCCGGCGCAACATTTGCCTATGCGGTGGTTTGTTGACAGTTTTCGACAGGTCCTGGCTCCGATGTGGGCGCACAAACTCCGCTCCTTCCTCACCATGTTCGGGATCGCATGGGGCGTCGGATCTCTGCTGCTGCTGATCGGACTGGGAGAAGGTTTTCGCGCGGGAACCGAGAAGAGTCTAGCCAGCTTCGGCGAAGACTACATGCAGGTTTACAACGGCCGGGTGCCGGCGGTGGGCGGCAGCCAGCTTTCGTCCCGCCAGTACTACCTGAACTATCAGGACTATCTCGACATTCGCAATTCGCCGTATGTTCGGAATGCCACCCCAGTCATCTACCGCGGTGACCTTCGACTGGTGAGCGAGTATGGCAGCAGCAACGGCTACGTCGATGGCTCCGAGCCTCAGTTCTATGACATTCGGCGCCAGCCCGTGGACCAGGGGCGGTGGCTGAACTGGAGCGATGAAACCGAACGGAACAACGTCTGCGTCATCGGCAGCGAATTCGTTCGCATACTGTTCCCCGGCAGGCCGGTAGTCGGCAGCCGGCTGCTGATCAATGGCGTGCCTTTCCAGGTAGTCGGCACGATTCAGCGCATCGGCCATGGCAACAACAACGACCAGAACATGCGGCTGGTCATGCCCTTCACCACCATGGCTACCTATTTCCCCATGAAAGGAGAAGGCAACGCGAAAGCCATCAAATATGTGGCGTACCAGCCGATTACCCGACGTCAACATGACCAGGCCAAGAAATCTGCCCGCGCGATTATTGCGAGAAATCACAACTTCGACCCCGAGACGCCCGACGCCTTTGATGATTGGGACTCCGTCGCCACCGCGGAGATGGTCGGCAAAATCTCCGGCGCCATGGATGCATTCCTGGGAGCTGTCGGTTTGGTGACACTCGCTCTCGGCGCCATGGGAGTTGTGAACATCATGCTGGTCTCGGTCGCCGAGCGCACGCGCGAGATCGGTCTGCGCAAGGCACTGGGCGCCACCCGGCGAAGCATTCTCTTCCAGTTCTTCCTCGAAGGACTGATGCTCACCTCCATCAGCGGCGCCATCGGAGTGAGCGCAGCCTACGGCTTCACCCGGCTTTTCGGACTGCTTCCGCCGATCGATGGATTCGAGCTCCCTCACATCTACCCGGCGAGTGCTGCGCTTGCAGCAGGGAGTCTCGCGGCGGCCGGTATTATTGCGGGACTGTATCCGGCGCGGCGGGCAGCCTTGCTCGCGCCCGTCGAAGCGCTCCGTCAGGAGACAACGTAATGATCCTGCCGAAGGACGCTCTCGCGGAGGCCTATGGCGCGCTTCGGACTAACCGCCGGCGCAGTGCGATCACCGTACTGGGAATGGCCTGGGGAATCGCCACCGTAGTCCTGTTGCTGGCCTACGGCACGGGCTTTTCAACCGCCATCGTCAACATATTCAAGTCGTATGCCAGCATGCAGGCCATGGCCATGGCCGGCGGGCGCACGTCGATGCAAGCCGGAGGAAACAAAGCCGGTGTCAATGTCCGTTTGACCACGGACGACATTGATCGTCTCCTGACCAACGTCCCGCAAGTTATCCGCATCACACCGGAATCGTATTACGAAGGTCCCGTCAGCTACGAAGGACGTTCTTACACGTGGCACGTCAGCGGTGGCAATTCCGTTCTTCAGGAGATTGAGAATCTACAGGTCGACAGCGGGCGATTCTACAGCGCCGAAGATGCACAAATGCGTGCGCGCGTCTGTGTGCTGGGCTCGGAGTCGAAGGAAAAGCTGTTTTCGGGCCGCTTTGCCCTGGGAGAGAAGGTCCGTATCAACGGCATTCCGTACGAGGTCGTTGGCGTCCTCAAGCCACGGCCTCAGGAAGGCGCAGAAAACAGTATCAACCGCGTCGTCTACATTCCTTTCTCAACCCTGAGCGACTTCCGCGACACGCACTATATCGACATGATCTGGCTGGACTTTCTGGGCTACAACTACGGAGAGGTCGAGAGGTCGATTCGGAATACGCTGTCAGCGCAACACAACTTTCGTCCCGATGATAAACGTGCTCTGTTCGTTTTCAGTCTGATGGAGCAGCTTTCGCAATTCCACATGATTACCATGGCTTTGCAAGTGATGCTCGCCTTCATTGGAGCTCTGACTCTGGGCATCGGGGGCGTCGGGCTCATGAACATCATGCTGGTGAGCGTGGCTCAGCGCACGCGCGAGATCGGAGTAGAGAAGGCGATGGGCGCACGCCGCATTGACATCCTGCTGCAATTCTTGGCAGAGGCCCTGGCGATTACTGTGTTGGGCGGTGTGTTGGGCATTGTGCTGGCGTACGTCATTTCCTTCTCTGCGGGCACCCTTACCTTCTACAGTGCCCTGGCCCAGCACGGAGAAAGGGGCGACATTCGACTCATTATTTCACTAAGCACTGTCCTGGTTTCGACAACGATCCTGGCGCTGGTGGGATTGGTCAGCGGCATGATCCCGGCCATTCATGCATCCCGCCTCGATCCGATTGAGGCGTTGCGCTACGAATAGTCCTTACATGCTGTCTGCCAGCAGAGAAGTTTTGACCAAGCCCAGTTGACGCAATCAGCGATATACACGCAGAACCTGTCAACCAACGTCTTCCAGCTATCGACCAAGCCCAACGTAGGCTAGGTAGATGAAGAGGGCTGCCCCCAATTCCCACACCTCCGACAACTAACCGAAGGACGCGTATGGGTTCAGGTCACATGCCGGGGATTAAGGGAAGGGCAAATTCCGAAGGGACCTTGGCATTCCACCACCTCCCAGCGCTGCACTGTGGGGACTGTCCCTATACCAATGCGACTTCGCGGTCGAAATTGGGCTTCTTTTCGGCATGGAGCTTCAGGGCCACGCCGCAGGCCGTAGCGATGCGTTCCAGCATCGTGAGCGAGTGGCCGGCGTATTCAGCGTCCTCAAGACGGGCGATCACGGATTGCGTGGTGCCTACCTTCTTGGCGAGTTCGGCTTGAGTTAGACCTGCGTTCTCCCGCATCTCGCGGACCAGGAGAGCCAAGTCAATCTGATGCAGTGTGCGCGCGAAGGTCTTGCGGTAGGTTGCGCTCTTTCGCGCGCGCGGCTCGACAACCTTGCTGTGTCTGTCGCGCTTCAGGGTTTGTCTCACAGCCCCAATCTCCTTCAGGATAGCTTCTCTTTCCTTTTGCGATCCCGTGTAACGGTTTCGGTACTTCATCCAGAGCTTTCTTAGCTGTTCTGCTCTCGTAATCTCGCCCTGCGGGGTCTCTTGCGTCTTCTTCTGAAATCCCGACGTGATTACGATCAACATTCCCGGCCGGTAGAAAAAGAGAACTCGGAAAATCCGGTCGAACTGCTTGACCCTTAGCTCGAAAATGTCATCCGTGAGCTTCTTGACGAACTTGCCCTGCATCCGGTTCCCATAGACGCGCAGACGTTCGATAAAGGCGTCTATCCTGGCAGCGGCTTTGTCATCCAGCGAATCGACGAACTCGCGCGCGGGCATCCGCCCGTTTGGCAACTCCACGTACTCAATCGTGAATTCGCCATTCACCTCCTTTTACATTATCGCATTATTGCGATACGCCGTCAACCACCCCTTCGTGACGGAGCATCGGATAGAAGAGGATACACTCTGGGGTGGCAACTGACTCAGAGACAGAAGCAGGCTCAACAAAGCGGAAGCCCTTGGCCAGACGATGTACACAGCACTTTGATTCTTTTCCTGCTGCCGTCGGCACTAATCTGGGGCGCGTGGAGGGGTTCGGCCCGGAGCGCAGGTCAAGGCACTTACCTTGCGCGGAGGGGGCTCTTTTTCTTGGTTTCACAATGGCAGCAGTCCGCACGGATGATGCCGTCTCCAGGAATTTGGAAGGTCGTGGGCCGAACCTCAGGAGGCGCTCTAATCTCGAGCTTGGACCCAAATGGACCCAAATTTCGCGTCCGACGCAAACAGCGGCAACAAGAGTGAATTGAAAATGCAGGGGTTAGTGGTCGGGGCGATAGGATTTGAATCCCGCGCCAAACCGAAACGAAAGAACTTAGCGGACACAGACGGCACACCAAAGTACGGGAAAAGCAATGGTAGTCTACGCGAAGTGATTGCACTATGATTGCAGAAATTGCAGCGAGTCGAGGGCTCCCTCGATTGACTGGAGTCTCTGCACACTCGGAGATTGGTTAGGAAGCAAAACCCGTCTGAACGCGACGCGCGGAGCGGGCCGAGTGAGTCATTGCGCGCCCGCGAATGATATTTCAATTGATGAGACGGAATCATTTGGAACCGACGTTGTGACCGGATATGTCGAAGTCTTGTGAACGTCCCAAGTCTTGTAGTCGATTCGAGTCTGGCCCTTCCCATCGCCGCCGCTGAACTTCACCGTGACGTAGTAGCGCCCGCGGTCGTGTGAGAGTTCCTTAATTTCAATCTGCCCTTTCTGCTGCTTTGGATTGAACGCCACAAGCGTGACCTCCAATTTCCCGTCTTCACTGGTTACTGCTTCACCCCGATTCATTTCGGTGTTCTCCTTCGTTAGAGGATTCATCTGGGGAAGATTAGCTGAACGTTCGGGCCGTAGTTCAGGACGGCACCCTCCGCTTCGAGCAATTTCTCGTGTATTAGGGCAAGCATTCCGTCAGTAGCGCTGAACCACCCGCGCGGCAAGAGAAGGTTCTCAACGTCGCTGAGCCAAAACTTAGGAAGGCGAAGGAAGTAATCCCTAGATTCATCCCGAATGATGGTGCGTTCTAGCCGCGCTAGTATGTTTTTCTCAAAGCGTAGCCAGTCGATTAGGCGTGTAGCTTCAGAGTTCATGCTTCATATTCAGGCGAAAGACCGGAAAACTCCTAGTGACCTCGGTCACGGTATAAACGCGATTTTTAGTTGACAAGCGACGCAAGCGGGACACTTGCTGCCGACGCAGCGGCGGGACTAGCATTCTAACGGGGAAAGCTTTGTATGCTCCGCGTTCACGACGACCTTAACCCCGGAGTCGGCTGCTACGGTGAACTGCTCAGAATGGCGGATGACACAGAGTGGAAACACCACGTCATCTGCACAGCGTGCGGAACAGAGATGTACTACCTGCCGGACTGCGAATGGGTCACTTTCATTCTGCCTGGAGCGCAGAATGGGGCGCTGACTTAGACCGTGCGTGATGATGGTTTTGCACGATGTCGAAGGAAAATCCCACCTCGGAAGAAGCCAGTTTACGGCTCGTATCCCGCCTGATTCTGCTCTGCAAGCTCCCCGCAGTAGTCTAGGATCGAGTCCACTTCCTCTCGTATCTCTTCATATTCTGGCGGGCTTATTTGTGCTTTGCCGGAAAATCGCGTTCTGATGGCTTCGATTCGCCTAATCACCGTGCGCGGGATTCTCACCCGACGCCCGTGTTTGATAGCCTGTCTTACATCGCTTTCCATTTTCTCTATAAGGCCGACTTTACCCTCAA
>Ga0335077_10006808_pt1 | contig 14138 bp, 11 predicted proteins | sample Lox_Sample_31_FD_207151 | JGI IMG/M metagenome (GOLD analysis project Ga0335077, IMG submission 207151) | Soil microbial communities from Loxahatchee National Wildlife Refuge, Florida, United States - Lox_Sample_3.1 | ecosystem: Environmental > Terrestrial > Soil > Wetlands | place: USA...
TACGGGAACTTTGCCGCCAGCCCTTACTACAATGCGCTGCAATACAACTTCCGGGTCGACGAATATTTCACGCAGACCAACCGGCTGTATCTCAGCTATTACAACGACGCTTTCGACCAGCAGCAGACCGCGCCGCGCGCCGGTTTGCAGGCGCTGGACATTATGCGCAACCGCTATGGCCAGGCTGACTTCACCCACACCTTTAACTCGCGGTTGCTGTGGGAATCCAGTTTCGCCTTCGCCAGCGTAGGCGGGGCCAACGGCCAGGACGCAAATCTGCAGGTGCCCGAAATTAACGTCGCCGACATCAGTGAAGGCTTCCACATCGGGGGCGGCTGGGGCCCGGGTGAGTATCGCGGCCCAATGTACAACTGGCGTTCGGTCTTGAGCTGGGTGAAGGGCCAGCACACATTCAAATTCGGCTTCAATGGCGGGCACGGCATTGAGCACGGCGATTTCACGCCGGTCAACGTCCGGCCGACATTCGCATTCAACACGCTGCTGGACCTGGTGGAAGACAACCCCACGAGCGAATCGGTCGGTGCTTATAACCCGCTTACTGGGCAAGCCGGGACGGTGGTGTTCGGCGGCCAGGAGACACCTTACGGATTCTTCGTGCAGGATGACTGGAAAGTAAAGCCCAACCTCTCGCTCACTCTTTCTATGCGCTGGGATGACTTTACCAATCACACCGCCTGGGGCAACAGCGGCTTCCAGTTCAGCAGCCTGATCCTCGGGACGGGCAGCACTTTTGCCGATCAGGTGGCCAGCGCCGGAGTGCATCCGGTCAGCGGCGTGTTTTCCAATCCCATCTCTAACTTGTGGAGCCCGCGCATCGGCTTTGCCTGGGACCCCAGCAAGACCGGCAACTGGAGCATACGTGGCGGAGTCGGCGTTTATCACGACTGGGTGGTGCTCGGTCAAACCGTGGATGAGATGCGTAACAATCCACCAGGCGTGTTGAGTGAAACCTTCACCAGCACCGCTCCCGACGGTACGCCGCTGGGGGATTACTTCGCGCTGGCGCCTTCCGGCACCTATCCGTTCAATTTCCCCCTGCCCACCATTCCGGCGGGCGCCCTCAACTCACAGGGCGGGATTGTGGGGATCCCCACTAACGTGTGGTCGCTGGACCGCAACTTCCGCGCACCTCTGGCAGTGAATTATGTGATCGGGGTCGAGAAGCAACTCCCAGGGAGGTTGGTGGCCGGTGCCAACTACTCGGGGTCACGCAGCTACGACGGCCTGACGGGCTGGGACGTGAATCGCTATCCCGGCGGAGCGGTGCTGACCAACAGCAACGGGAGCACCACCGAAACTATCAACCGGCTGAATCCCAGCTTCGGGACGATCAACTACGTCACCAACGCCAACGCCGCCACTTACAACGCGCTGATCCTCACGCTGCGTGGGCGTGCGGGAAATCGCGGCAATTTCCAGGCCTCGTACACGCTATCGCACGCGGAGGACTATCCCGAAGCGAACACCCGTTTCGATCAGGATGGTGGCCTGAACATTCCCGACGGGAGTTCCTACTTCAGCTATTGGGGTGATGCCAACTACGATGTGCGGCATCGCGTTTCGTTCTCAGGGGCGTACACCCTGCCCGGCCTGCATAACGGCGCCGCCAAGGCGATTACTTCGGGCTGGGAACTCACGAGCATTGCCGCCATCCAGAGCGGTACTCCGTTCTGGGTGTACAACACCAATTCACCCACAGCAGCGCTGAATCCCGGTGACTACAACCTCGACGGCGTCGACTGGGACGTCCCGGACGCTCCTGCCAGCAGCTTCACCGGCTCCCATAGCCGCCAGCAATACATCAACGGTCTGTTCACGGCAGCGGATTTTCCCGCTCCCACGGCGGGAACGGAAGGAACCCTCAAGCGCAACATTTACCGCAATCCCGGCTTGATCCAGGTGGATGCCAGTCTGCTGAAGAACAACCGCCTGCCATGGTTGGGAGAGGCGGGCAATTTGCAGTTTCGCTTCGATTTTCTCAACGTGTTCAATCACGTCAACCTGGCCGGAGTGGACGCCAACATGGCTGACGCCACCTTCGGCAAAGTCACATCCGCGCTGAGCGCGCGCCAGCTCCAACTGGGCGTGCGGATTTCCTTCTGAAGCAGCCCCCAACAAACGCGGGCCGGATGCAAATCCGGCCCGCATTCGCTTATCTCGAATCAATCTACTGTTGGCGGGCGTTGTGCTTATCGCGGTAGATCTGGCGGGAAAGCTGATTCTGCTGGCGGTTCACCACGGCCTTCTCATGGGGGGTGAGTTTGCCGCCGTTTTCCTTGCGCATGGCGCGAGTCTCCCGGTTCAGCGCAGCTTCTTTCTTCTCCAGGTGAGTGGTCTCGCGGGGAGTCAGCTGGCCGCTGCGCACGCCCTGCGCAATGCGCGCCTGCTGATTTTCTTTCCGTTGATGGATGGTGGCGCCGGTCTGCGCGACGGCAGGAAGCATCAGCCCCGCGAGCGCGGCGCTGAGAAACATACCTTTGGTCACTATGGTCATATGTGCCTCGTTAAGAAATTGATATCGCCTCGGCCGCCGGAGTAGCTGTCTGCGGCACATGAGGGCAAACACTGGCTGTAAAGAAATGTTTCGCGCGAAAAAGGACAGGATCTGATCGAAGCAGTTGAATTGCTTTCGCCGTGGTTACTGAAGTTCTGGACGGCAACTCGGAAGCGGAATTCTATTCCAGGGGCAAGCCGACGTAGTTCTCCGCCAGGCTCTGCGAAGCGGCGCGCGAACTGGTGACGTAGTCCAGTTCTCCGAGTTGGCGGCGGCGGTCGAAGGGATTGTCGCTTTCGAACAGGTGCAGCATGGAGGTCATCCACCAGGAGAAGCGCTGCACTTTCCACACGCGGCGCAGGCAGGTTTCCGAGTAGCTCTCCAGCAGATCGCGGCGGCCGCTGCGATAGAACTCGGCGAGGGCGCGGGAAAGCACGTACACATCGGCTACGGCGAGGTTCAGTCCCTTGGCGCCGGTGGGCGGGACGATGTGAGCCGCGTCTCCGGCCAGAAACAAATTGCCATACTGCATGGGCTCGACGACGAAGGCGCGCATACCTGTAATTCCCTTCTGCACAATCGGCCCTTCGTCGAGTTGCCAGCCCTCGCAAGCGAGGCGGAGGTGAAGCTCCTTCCAGATGCGGCTGTCGGGCCAGCCCTGAATGTCTTCGTCATGCGCGCATTGCAGGTAGAGGCGGCTGAGTTGCGGGCTGCGCATGCTGAGCAGGGCAAAGCCGCGTTCATGGTAGGCGTAAATAAGTTCATGGGACGAAGGCGGCGCTTCGGCCAGAATACCCAGCCATCCGAAAGGAAAAATTCGTTCGTAGGGCGTAAGCACGCCTTGCGGAATGCTGGTGCGGCAGATTCCGTGAAATCCATCGCAACCGCCGATGAAATCGCACGACAACTCCGCTGGCTCGCCGTTCCGGCGGAAACGAATGCCGGGCTTCGGGCCGTCGAAGTTGTGAATGGAGACGTCTTGGACTTCGAAGTGCACCTGGCCTCCGGCAGCGAGTCGGGCGTCGATCAGGTCGCGGACGACTTCGGCCTGGGGATAGATGGTGATGCCGCGTCCGCCGGCCAGCTGCTGGAAGTCGATGCGATGGCCGCGTCCTTTGAAACGCAACTCGATACCGTGATGCACCAGGCCTTCCCGCCGCATGCGATCCCCCACGCCGGTCTGCAGCATGAGGTCCACCGTGTTCTGCTCGAGCACGCCGGCGCGCACCCGCTCGGTTACATACTCGCGGCTGCGCGCCTCGAGAACCACCGATTCGATTCCCTGGAGATGCAGGAGATGAGAGAGAAACAGCCCGGCTGGCCCTGCCCCGACGATTCCGATTTGTGTGCGCGTCATGAACGGAGTGCGAGCGTACTGCTACCAGTTGGCCGACGCATTTTTAGAAAGGGTAATGCCGCTGGCCCATTTGAATCGTAATCCATTTGGTTTCGGTCAGTTCGTCCATCGACCAGCGGCCGCCTTCGCGTCCGCTGCCGGAGTCCTTTACGCCCCCGAAGGGCACGGTGATTTCGTCGTGTACGGTGGGCCCATTGATGTGAACCATGCCGGCTTCGAGTTCCAGAGCAAATTTCATCGCCAGCTGAAGATCGTTGGTGAGCACGGCCGAAGACAGCCCATAAGCGGTGTCGTTCGCCAGTTTGAGTGCGTGGCCGGCGTCGTCGGCCTTGACCACCGAGGCCACGGGGCCAAAAAGTTCATCGCGGAACGCGGCCATGCCAGGTTTGACGTCGGCGATCACAGTGGGCTGGTAGAAGTTGCCTTCATGCGTGCCGCCGGTTAGCACACGGGCTCCCGCCGCTACGGATTCTTTAATCTTTCCGTCGATCAGCCCGCATTGCGAAGTGCGGATCAATGGCCCAATCACGGTATGTGGATCGCGTGGGTCGCCGACCTGCAGGGTCTTCACCTTGGCCACGAACTTTTCGAGGAAAGCCTCGTAGATGGGCGATTCGACAATAATGCGCGATCCCGCCATGCAAATCTGCCCCTGATGAATGAAGACGCCGAAGCACGCAGTGGAGACAGCGTAGTCGAGATCGGCATCCTTGAGCACGATCAGTGGGCTTTTTCCGCCCAATTCGAGCACTACTTTCTTGCCGAACCTGGCGCACTCGGCGGCGATCATTTTGCCCACCGCGGTTGAGCCGGTGAAAGAGATGAGCTTCACGCGCGGATCGGAAAACAGCACAGGCCCCATAGTCGGGCCGTCGCCTGGGACGACATTGAGCACACCCGCCGGCAATCCGGCTTTCTGAAAGATTTCTGCGATCTTCAATCCAACGAGTGAAGTTTCTTCCGACGGCTTCAACACAAATGTGTTGCCGGCCGCCAGTGCCAGGCAGACTTTCTTGGTGGCGAGAATCAGAGGAAAATTGAAGGGTGCGATTCCGGCCACAACCCCCAGAGGCTTGCGGATGGCGAAAGACATCATTCCCGGAATGTCCGAGGGAATCACGTCTCCACCGATGCGCCGCGCCTCGCCGGCCACGGCCCGCAACATGTTCACCGTGAACGAAACTTCAAACTGCGATTTGCCGAAGGTGGAACCGGCCTCATCGATGAGCAGGTCCACGACTTCCTGGCGTGCCGCCTCAAGAACATCGGCGGAGCGCTGCAGGATCAGTTCGCGCTCGGCGGCGAGCGTGCGTCCCCAGGCGTCTTTGGCGGCGTTGGCGGCTTGAATGGCCATTCGCATATGGTCGGGTTGGCCCATGAACACCTTGGCGATGGGGCGCTGGTTGGCGGGGTTAAGCACATCCGCCAGGGCCGCGGGAGGAACCTCGATGGGGCTGCCGTCAATGTATGGTGTGGTGAACATGGTTGTGCTCCCCAAAGCCTTCGTCGGCCAGGCGCTAACTCTCGCAGCCTGCCGCCTTCTACGGCTCACTACGTTAGCGGAAACGCCTTCTCTTCTACAACGTCTGCATAATACCAATTGAGTATGAGAGTAAAACGCAAAAGGTAGATGGCATTTCCGCGCCGTGCCTTACAATCCTCCAGCGTAAACTCACATGGACCCTACCGCGGAAGCCCCGCCTCTACACCCTCCGCAGCCAACGCAATGGCGCCAGATCGCCGCCAGCCGTGAGTTCCAGGATTTGCTTGCCATCAAGAAGCTATTCATCATTCCCGCGTTCGTCTTCTTTTTTGCTTACTATTTCTCCCTTCCGCTGCTGGTGGGCTATGCTCCGCGCCTGATGGCCACTCGAGTCTTCGGCAGGCTGACGCTAGCCTCGCTCTACGCCCTTTCCCAGTTCGCCGCAGGATGGTTGATCGCCTGGCTGTATCTGAAAGCGGCCACGCGATTCGACGCCCTGAGCGAAGACGTCATTGACCACGCGCGCGGCACACAAGGGGATCGCTGAGTGTTCGCGACCCTGGCGGTTTTCGCGTTCTTCGTGGCCATTACTCTGGCAATCACTTTCTGGGCCTCAAGGCGCTCACGCGGGACCAGCGCGTATCTGGCGGCAGGACGCAAAATCAGCGCCTGGCAAAACGGATTTGCCGTTGCCGGCGACTTTATGAGCGCCGCGGCATTCCTCGGAATCGTGGGACTCATCGCGCTGCAGGGCTTTGACGGCTTTTTGTTTTCCGTGGGCGGATTTATCGCCTACGTCACCATCCTTCTGCTGATTGCCGAGCCGCTGCGCAACGCCGGCAAGTACACTATGGCGGACGTGCTGGCCTATCGCATGCGGCCTCGTCCGGTGCGCGCCATGGCAGCGCTCAGCACCCTGGCCACCATCGCCTTCTACATGATCGCGCAGATGGTGGGGGCGGGCGCGCTGGTGACTCTGCTGCTAAAGGATTCCGGGATCACCTACAACGCGGCGGTGGCCGGCGTTGGCGCCATCATGATGATCTACGTGGTTTTCGGCGGCATGCTGGCGACGACCTGGGTGCAGATCGTCAAGGCCATGCTGCTTTCCGCCTGCACCGTCGCGCTCACTCTGCTCGTTCTGGGCCACTTTCACTTCCGTGCTGGAGATCTTCTCGCTGCTGCTGGGCAAGTCGCATTTCATGAGCATGGACAACTCGTAGTGAAAGATTTTCTCCAGCCCGGTTTGCGCTACAAACCGCCTTACGGGGCGCTGGACGTGATCTCGCTCGGCTTCGCCCTGATTTTCGGCACCGCGGGACTGCCGCACATTCTGGTGCGCTTCTACACTGTGCCGGATGCGAAGTCCGCCCGCAAAAGCGTGGTCTGGGCCATGGTGCTGATTGGAACTTTCTTCCTGATGACTTCCGTGCTCGGGCTGGGCGCCGCGGTGATCGTCGGCCCCGACTACATTGTCTCTCACGGCGGCACCAACATGAGCGGGCCGCTGCTGGCGCAGGCGCTGGGCGGAGATTTCTTTCTGGCGATTGTTTCAGCGGTGGCATTCGCCACGATTCTCGCTGTAGTGGCGGGCTTGACGATCGCCGCCTCCACTTCCTTCGCGCACGATTTCTGGATCAACGTGATCCATCACGGAGTCGAGCGCGCCCCGGGAGAAACCGTGCTCGTGACCCGGATTTCCGCGCTGGCGGTGGGGGTGGCGTCGATTGCGGCTGCAATCGCCCTGGGGCCCGCTTCTAATGCCGGTGTTCTCGCCACCCTGGGCATGGCGGTGGCGGCCTCGGCGAATTTTCCGGTCGTGGTGCTGGCGATCTTCTGGCGCCGCTTTAACACTACCGGCGCGGTCGCCGGACTGGCCGCGGGATTGCTGTCGTCAATCGGGCTGATTCTCTTCAGCTCAACATTCATGGGCATCGATGCTCCCGGCGTGGCCGGCGCCGCGCACCACCTGATTCAGGCCCCGGCGTGGTTTCCTTTGGAGAACCCCGGTATTGTGAGCGTTCCGTTCGCGTTCCTGGCAGCAGTTGTGGGCACGCTGCTCCGCCGTGAACCGAGCGCGGAAACCAGGTTCGATGAGTTGATGGTTCGAGCCAACACGGGGCTGGGAGCAGAACAGTAGGTGAGCACGTCAGGGATTGTCATCCCTCGCCAAGCGCGGGAATTCAGGCTTTTGCTCGCGACAACCGCAACCTGGCCGTTCTCACCATGCCTCCGCCGATCACGATCGCAATCCAACCAGCGAATTGCCACGCCAGGTTCCACAGAAAAAGTGCCTGCCCCGTAGCCAGCCACACCACCAGAGCAGTGCCAGCCATCGCGCTGAAAATGAATGCCAGAGTCGTCGTTGCAATCGTCTCTCTTCCCTTAGCTGCAAGCGCCACGACACACCCCACGAACAACGACAGAATGACGCGTCCGATCTCGATCCCGGTTGACGCGAAGAACACATAAGCGTCGAAGTGGTAGTCGAATACCCGGTACCTGTGAAGCACCGCGAATATGGCGCGCTCTTCTAACCGGAAACCGAACGACATCAGGAACAAACCCCCGACTACGGCGGCAGTGGTTGACCATGGAGCCATGCGGACGGCGCGACCAAAAAGATGCGCAACAGTGGTCCCCGTCTGCCGCCAATACCACCTTCGGGCGGAAGCAACTCCCGACTGCAACGCAAGTGAAGAAAATTCTTCCAGCAAGTCGCCCAGGATCGATTCTGCCTCTTCGGCGGGGGAGTACAAGCTGACGAGCCACGCGGCAACCCGCGGTGGCTGAACGGAATATGCTTGCGGCGTCATGAGTAGCTCCCCATGGGATCGAGGCCTTCCGTCATGCACCGGAGTGCGCGATGTGTTCGGTCGACGGCTGCCGCCCCCTTCGCTGTGACGCGAAAAAAACGCTTCGAACGGCCGCCGCGCTCTGGCGTGGGATCGCCGCGGTGAGATTTCACGTAACCCTTCGCCTGCAGCCGGTCAAGGGTAGCGTAAACCGCGCCGATCGATACTTCGCGCCGGGTGCGCGCTTCGATCTCTTGCCGCACGGTGACCCCGTAAGCGCGATCTTCCAGCCGCAGCAGCGCCAGGAGAATGATGTGCTCGAACTCCCCGAGGTATTCGCGTCCGACCATTACTTCTACATTATAGATCAAATACAGCGCCAGTTAAAGACCTTTGCCTATGTTGAGCGCGAACACCCGCTCGCTCTATGGTTCTTTAGCGGTAGCGGGGGGGATTCACTGACTGATCCATACCCATGCACGTCTGTCCCCCCGGAGCCACGTTGATGCTGATCAACCGCGGTTCCGGCGAGGCGAATGCTTCCCTGAACGCAGGCTCCAGGTCCTGGGGCTGGTCCACTTCCTGCGCGATCATGCCATAGCCCTGAGCTATTTTCACTATATCGATCCCGGGCAAATCCATCCCCGGGACGTTTCGGCCGACATGAGTAAAATCGCAGAAAGACTTCAAGGCCGAGTAGTCCGAGTTGCGCAGCACAATGGTGATTACTGGCGCCTTCTGCTGCACCGCGGTCCACAACGCCTGCACGGAATATTGGATGGAGCCATCCCCCACCGGGCAGACGACCCGCCGCCTCGGGTTCGCCATCTGCAGTCCGACCGCGGCGGGAAGCCCAAATCCCAGGATGCCATTGGGGGCGGAGTAGAACGATGCCGCCTCATCCAACCTGAGGTGCCGGTCGAGATCACCCTTGGAAGACGGACACTCCTCCGCAATGATCGCGTCGCCGGGCATCACGCGATTCAGCACGCTGAACACATGGGCCGGGTTGATCGGGTAATCCAACGCCGGGCCGGCGGACGGAGAAGTCATGGGTAGATCGCGCCGTCTTCCCCTGGCGCGAGCGCGGATAGACTCCGCGGCCAGAGCCACGTTCCCCACGATTGCCGTACCCGCCAGCGCAGCGGCCGCGTCGGCGGACGAGTTGGTAATTTGAAACAATCGCGTTCCCGGCATAACCGGAGCGCCCGGGACATACGCGTAATACACGAACACCTGCGCCCCCAGCGCCAGCACCACGTCATATTCCGCGAGCTGGCTGGCGAGCGGCTCTTGCCCGGGCAGCAGCCCGCCGCGAAAGAGAGGGTGGCTTCGCGGAAATGTCCAGCGCGCGGGAATCGAATCCTGGTATACATCGGCGCCAAGATGCTCCGCCAGAGCCACCACAGCGTTCCATGCGCCGTCCTCCTCGATTTGCGGACCGGCTATGATCGCAGGATTTCGCGCCACATCGAGCGCGCCGATCACTTCATCGAGCGCATCCGTATCCGCCAAGAACCTTCGGCTTACTTTGCGCACCGCCAAGGGCGGGCACTCCTGGATCCAATCATCCATGGGGATCGAAAGAAAAACCGGCCCCATGGGAGGCTGAGTGGCCAGATAATAGCTTCTGGCTATAGCCGCGGGAACGTCCTGCGCCCGCAGCGGCTCGTAGGCCCACTTGACGTAGGGCTTCACTACTTCCACCGCGCGGCTTACCAGAAACGGTTCCGACAACACCTGGCGGCGGTCCTGTTGTCCCGTAGTGATGACCAGAGGCGCGTGAGCATAAAAAGCATCCACGATCGCCGCGAGCCCATTGCCAACGCTGGCGATTGAGTGCAGATTGACGAACGCGGTTTGTCCGCGGCCCATCGCGTAGCCCAGGGCAATGCCCGCGGCGACACGCTCGTGGAGGGCGAGCACGTAGTGAAAGTCGTCCGGCATGTCGCGCAGAAAAGGCAATTCAGTTGAGCCGGGATTACCGAAAATGCGCGTCATGCCCAGCTCACGCAACACCTGATACGTAACTTCCCTCACCGTGCTCAATTCGTTCTCCAAATTGCGTGTGCGCTGCGGAAGTTATATCACCTCGTGCAAGTGGCCATGCAAAATGCGCCGCCGCACGCTCACCTCCTTCCGAAAGTTTGCATCTCTGTGCTTCAATAGCCATCTCTGGGCGGCGGGCCATCTGCACGCCCGACAGTAAGGATTCACAATGAACATTTGCGTGGTGGGTTGCGGTGCGCTGGGAAGCGTCTTGGCCGCGCATCTGGCGCGGTTGGCGGACGTCGAGGTCCATGCCTACGATGTCTCGCCGGAACATATCCGCGCAATTCAGCAAAATGGGCTGAGAATCAGCGGCGCAGCGGAGTTTACAACTAAGCTTCGTGCGACCTCGGACGCCAGCCAAATCCCCCCATGCGATTTCGGAATCTTCGCCACCAAAAGCACTCATACCCGCGCCGCCGTCGAGCAGACCGCTCACATCTTCTGCGCGGGAACGGTGTGCTCGGTACAAAACGGCCTGGGAAACGAAGAGATGATTGCCGAGACAGTGAAATACGTGGTGCGGGGAGCCACGACCCTGGCTGCACACCTGATCGCCCCTGGCCACGCGGGATTTGAGTTCTACAGCGATTTGTGGATCGGGCCCTTCGAACCTTCGGGCACTCCTTACGCGCGGGTGGAGCAACTCGCGGCAATCATGAACCGCGCCGGCCTTGGGGCAATCGCCATGCCGGATGCTCGCGGCGCGCAATGGACTAAGTTGATTTTCAACTGCGCCGTCAATCCGGTGGGGGCTTTGACCCGCCTGCATCACGGCGCAGCCACCCGCTTTCCACCGACGGCTGATCACTATGAGGCCCTGCTGCGCGAGGGCGAAGCGGTTTCTCAGGCTCTGGGGATTACTCTGCATGGCGATCCGCGGACGATGATCCAGGAAGGCGCGCGCGCTCAGCAAAAACGAAACGTGAGCATGTTGCAGGACGTATTCGCCGGGCGGCCCACGGAAGTCGATTTCATGAATGGTGCCATCGCCGATCTTGGCGAGAAACTCGGCGTTCCCGTGCCGCTGAATCGCGCCATCTGGCAACTGGTGAAGGGACTTGAACATTCCTGGACAGATCCGACCTAAGCCTCGCCTCGTTGCACAGGCGGTGTTTCTTTACCGCGAACGGCACCGTGTGATATGTTCCGCCATCGTTGGGCTAAGCAGATCTCACGGCGGAGGTTCCTATGGCCGAACTAGAAACGCAAAGCAGTCTCGACACCGTGGTTCGCCAATTTTCTTTCCCCGACGTTCACATCGGGGGTAGCGAGGAAGACTCTCCCTGGGTCCCCTTCCACGAGAACACTTTCATTCGCCACCTGTCCTTCGACGTCCGGCACAACATGTACGCCAACGTTTTGTGGGTGAAACAGGGCGGCATGCTGGGACGGCATCGCCATCGTGGGCGGGTGTTCGGATACACGCTGGAGGGCAGTTGGCGGTATCTGGAGTACGACTGGGTGGCCCGCCCCGGCAGCTACGTGCAGGAAAGTCCCGGTGCGACTCACACCCTGGTTTCCGATGAGGGAATGAAAACCGTGTTCTGGCTCAGCGGCTCGCTCGAGTTTTATGACGACGCTGACAATCTGCTGGAAACTCTGGATGTTTTCTGGTTCGTGAACCACTACCTGAGCTATTGCAGGGAGCATGGCATTGCGGTGAACCAGAAGCTCTTCGTTTGAGGACGCCGCACTCTCACTTGGACGTTCGCAGTTTGTTGCTAGTGCTTCCCGATTCTTGTTCCATCGACTTTCACCCGAAACAACACGTACGGCTTGCGGCGCAGATCGTGGCCATCGTGAAATACCGCCTGGCGCTCGACCTGATTGGCGGTGAAGTAGAGATATCCATCCGCCGCCAGCGAAAGCGTGTCAGGCCACAGCACGCGCGGATCGTGCACCAGAGTTTCGATCTGGCCGTCAGTCCTGCGGCGCCGGATGGCGTCGTGCTCCCAGTCGCTGAGATACACTCGCCCCTGCGCGTCGGACTCGAGACCGTCGGATGCTCCACCCTTCTCGCCCAGGTCCTTCACCCGCGCAGCCACTTCTCCGTTCGACTTCCCCGGGTCGGCGAGCGCATCGACGCTCACGCTATACAGATGGCGGCTGGTGAGCGGGCAATAGTACAGAGTTTTTCCATCTGCGCTGATGGCAATGCCATCCGAGCCTACGGCAAATCTCGCCGGCCGCTGCCCCGGAATTCGCATTTGCAGGATCTGGCCCTCGGCAACTGGAACAAACTGGGGATCGGGCTTGGTGGAAGGATGGTCGTGCAGGCGGCGCCAGCTCTTTCCACTCGCCAGGTCCACAACGATAATTCCGTTCGGCCCGGAGGAGGTGGAGTCGGTAATGAATGCCATGCCCTGCCCGCCGCGACTCAGATCGAACCGCACATCGTTCAGGTACGAAGTAGGTAAGGCGACGTCGGTGGGGAAGGTTATTTTCTTGATGACCTGGTTGGTCGTCAGGTCCACGCCCACTAACTTTGGGCCACCCGCACTCGTCGGTCCGAAGGCGATGCTGCCGGTGTCAAGAATCCACAGGCGGCTGCCGGTGGGATCGACCACCACGCTCTGCACAGAAATCAGTTTGCCGGCGGGATTGTCTCCTTCGTGATAGCTGTTGATCTTAGCGTTCGGGTAGGGAACGGTCTTGCCGTTCATGACTTCCGCCACAGTGTAGGCAACGTCGTCGCCCCACTTGGGGAAGTTCGCAAAAATGCGGCCGTCGGCGGAAACGGTGACGCCGGTGGGCATGGGGCCCTCGAAGGTGGTCACGACTTCGAGGTTGCCAATCGTCTGGTCCGTCGCCAAATCCTGCGCCAGACTGAGGGTTGCGGCGAGGAGGCAGGTCACCACCACGGCCGTCCATGCGGCGATTTTTGCTGGCATTTAATTCCTCCAAATTGGGTGTGCGGTGGATTCTGCTCCTCGCGATTCGGAGGCGTCAACCGGCGCGCGTGGTTGGACCGGCCGACCCATTTGCTATGATGCGGGGCACTCCGCCCAATTTGTGGCAGAGCCTTGGCGTTAGATCAGGGACCTCATGGCTTCATCAAAGCGCTACGAAAACACGCTGGTTGCGATTCTGTTTTTTACCTGGGGCACGGTATTCCTCGACCGGATGTCGCTCCTCTACCTCGCCCCGTACTTCGCGCCTGAATTTCACCTGAATGAGCAGCAGATCGGCACGCTGGCTTCGGTGCTGGCCATCACCTGGGCGGCCTCGACTCTCATCTTCGGGGCTTTGTCGGACCGTGTCGGACGCAAGCCGGTCCTCGTCCCCGCAGTGTTGATTTTCTCGGCTCTATCCTGGGTCTCCGGGATGGCGCACAGCTATCACGGTTTAGTGCTCATTCGCGCATTGATGGGAATCGCGGAAGGCCCGACTTGGTCGATCATGACGGCGCTGGTGGAGGAATCTTCGCACCCCAACCGGCGTGGGCGAAATATCGGCCTGGTTGTCAGTGCCGCAGCCCTGGTGGGACTCGCGGCCGCTCCCGTGCTGACGACGCAAGTGGCGGCGCGCTGGGGATGGCGCTCGGCGTTTTTCGTCGCCGGCATCCCCGGAGTAGCGATGGCGACTTTGCTCTGGAAGTTCGTCCGCGAACCGGAGCCGGCGGGCGGCCACGCCCACCAGCCAATCTCGGTTTCAGAGTATTTTTCCATCCTGCGTTATCCCAACATCTGGCTTTGCTGCATGGGGGCGGCCGGTTTCATCTCATGGCTGTTTGTCATGAATGTGTTCGCGCCGCTCTACCTCACGCGGGTAGCCCATCAGGACCCGAGAACCGCCGGCCTGCTCCTGGGTGCAACCGGCCTAGGGAGCTTCTTTCTCGGATTTCTGTTGCCCTCGCTGTCGGACCGGCTCGGCCGCCGCCCGGTACTGCTGATTATGGCGTCGATGTCGGCAATCGTGCCGCTGGCCTTTCTTTGC
>Ga0335077_10006809_pt1 | contig 14137 bp, 12 predicted proteins | sample Lox_Sample_31_FD_207151 | JGI IMG/M metagenome (GOLD analysis project Ga0335077, IMG submission 207151) | Soil microbial communities from Loxahatchee National Wildlife Refuge, Florida, United States - Lox_Sample_3.1 | ecosystem: Environmental > Terrestrial > Soil > Wetlands | place: USA...
CCGCCGATTCCGGGGTGGTCTGGATCACGGAGGTCAACGGAAGATCCAGTGCTGTCGCTTTAGCTCTCACCAACTCCGGCTCGACCGCAGCCCCGACCAAGCTGGTGTTCAACCGGTATGGCGATCAGTACTTCCTTCATGAACTTTCCCAAGCCAACGGAGAACCGCAGATGACGTTCTCCAAGTCGAAGCTTGAGAAGAGGGTTCAGCAAGAGGAAGCCTACCTTCCTCAGCAGGGACAGACCCTGGTTGCATTGAAGTAAGACGATCCGCCTGAGTTCATGGCCTGGAGAACAGCATCTCCGGGCCTTTCCTTTTGCATCTGGCGTTAGACACGGAATGCGGCGGTGGGACCGGGCATGCCGGTTTCTTTAATCTGCCAATTGCTGATACAGCCACGCTCGAGCCATTCTCCAGTCGTTCTTTACGGTGCGCGGTGAGATGCCAAGCTCGACCGCGATCTCATCGAACGTCAGCCCGCCAAAGAAATGCAGCTCCAGGATTCGTGCCTGCCGGGGATCCAGTTCCGAAAGACGCGAAAGCGCTTCGTCAACGGCCAGAATATCGACGAGCGTGCCGCTGGAAGCCTTCAGGCCCTCATCGAGAGTGACTTGAACGGCGCCCGCGCCGCGCTTGCCTGCGCCATGGGCTCGAGCATGGTCAACGAGAATGTGGCGCATGGCGTGAGCTGCCAGTCCCAGAATCCTCGATCGATCAACCCACGCCGACTGGGGCTGATCGGCCAGCCGCACAAACGCCTCATGCACAAGAGCCGTCGGCTGCAGAGTGTGGTTCCCTCGCTCGCCGTGCATCTTCGCGGAAGCAATCCTGCGCAATTCCCGATACAGGCTGGCATTGATCTCACGCTGTGCGTCCTGCTCTGACGCCGGCGTTTGCGACCTTGGTCGATCTCCCCGGTCATTCGCCATGGGTTCCTCGTGAGAACGAGGACAGTATAGTCCAAGTCGATTTTCACGCCATCGGGATTCTCTCAAGCTCAAATGAAGTATCGGCGTAAGCTCAATCAATTCGCCGACATTGAGGCTTCATCGGTAGAAGCAATGAGCGACCGAGACACTTTGAGGCACTGAGCGTTGAAGCGGCGTTTCAGCTTGTCCGGCTTTGCACCGGATTCTTGACAAGCGAATCGGCCCAGGCCCGTGGCCCGCGAAACCGGCATGACTCGGCGGCAATCCTCGCAGCCTCGCCGAGAGCCGAATCGAATTTGTGTCCGATGGACGCGAAATAGCAGAAGGCTCCATGAAACACATCTCCTGCGCCCAGCGTGTCGATTGCCTTCACGTGCGGAACGCGAACGCTGCCGGACGAGGACCTGGAGGAGAAAAGCACCGGATCCGAACCTCTCGTCATCGCTATGTTCACGACACCACGTGTCTTGAGGTAATCGAAAATGTCTGACTGCTTCCTGCATCCGGGCGGCAAGAAATCAGATGAGCAGATCACCGTGTCGATGTTCTTGAGAAGCTCCTCGGTACCCTCCTTCCAGCTTCCCGCATCGAGCACAACAGGAACTCCCTGAGTCTTCGCTGCGCGTGACCAGGCCTGGCACCTTTCCATGTAGTGACCATCCACCAGAACGATTCGAGCGTGATGCAATACCTTGAGGTCGACCTCCGTGGGAGGAGCGGGGACGCGCATCGCATTCGCTGACACCACATTGCGATTGCCCGTTCTGTCGATCGCAACAGACGAGATGGCCGGCACTTCCTGAAAATCCGGATTAAGGTCGATAAGGCGGACGGAGTGCGTCCGGAGTTCTTTCCGGATCACGTCTGCAAGCGTGTGGCGACCTACAACCGTGATGAGTGACGGTTTTCCACCGAGAAGGCTGAATGTGATTGCCGCATTCGTCGCGGGCCCGCCAATGAAGAGGTCCTGGTCATTCGCTGCGACTTTTGAGTTTGGCGCAGGGAAATGGTCGACATCGTAGATGACATCGATAGTTGACAGTCCGACAAAGATGCCGTGAGCCGCCATTAGAACCCGCCAATCCCTTGCCGCCGAAATTCTATAGCTGATTACGGGCGAGCATATGTGACACCGCAGGGGTAGCGCCGATGTAACGCACAGAACGTCGGACAGGATTTGGAGGAAGGCGACGAGCTGGGCGCCCGGCGGAGATCAACTGCCTGCTTGCAGATCGCGATCGAACGGTATCTTGATGCAGAAGTTAGAAGCGCTTTCTCAGTCTCCTCTTCTGAACCCGGTCTTGAAGATTGTGATCCAGCTAATCAGAACGACAAGTGCGCACCCTGCCAGGCCCGCAAAGAACAGGATTTCGATAGCATACATAGCCCAAAGCATTCCTTCGTTCATTTTCCTCCCGGTGACTACTCACTCGAAGCTTCTGTCCGCCGGAGCCGCACCAGAGGAAATTAACAACCAATTTCCCAAGGCAGGCAAACTATACGCTCAAAGCCTCGCATCCGATAGTTCCAGCTAGGGCGTTTAAGACAAGGGGTATAAGCCGTTCCGCACGTCCGCGTCCGCTTGCGAGATACTTTCAGGCCGCCCCAGGTCACGCCAGTAGTACTCGTCTGCACGAAAACCGATGATCTTTTCTCCCTTGGCGGCCAGTCTCAGATAGGTGGTGATGATCGAAAACGCTCCCTCCTCCGCCATCTTTGCAAGTATGCGCGAAGAAAGGATGTGAATGCCGGAAAAAGCCAGTGCGTGCGCCTCGGGAGCACTACGCGCAAGCTCCGGCTGCGCGGCGCGCCCTGCCTGGCGGCCGCATAGCTGGCTGTTCTGATCAAAGAGCAGATAGCGCGAGCTCTCACGTTCCTGCACCGCCAGGGTCGCAAGGGCATCCTTCTCTTTGTGCACTCGCAGCATACGGGCCAAGTCGATCGTGCTGATGACATCAACGTTGTGCAGGATGAATGGTTCGTGCGAATTAGCGCCCTCTTGCAGAAAGAACCATGCAGCCTTTTTGAGACCACCGCCCGTGTCGAGAAGCTCGTCCTCCCTCGAGACCTCAATGCGCATGCCGAAGTTGTCATGCGCCTTCAGATAGTCATCCATCATCTCAGCGTAATGATGCGTGTTTACGATCACTTCTCGAACGCCGAAGGAGCGCAGTCGCGAGAGCGTGATTTCGAGCAGCGTACGCCCGGCGATTGTAACCAGAGCTTTGGGGCGGTCGTTCGTGAGAGGCCGAAGGCGTGTACCCAGACCGGCAGCCAGGATCATCGCCCTCATCGGCCCATCTTCTCCAGTTCGATATGCCGGACGGCTACTTCCACTCCGATTCTGGCGCGCAGATGTTTCGCCAGTTGCTCAGCCAGATAGACCGAGCGGTGCTGGCCACCGGTACAGCCGAACGAAACCATGAGGTTCTTGAAGCCGCGCTGCTGATAGGTATTTACGCTTGCATCCACGAGCAACTCGGCGCTGGCCAGAAACTGGTGGACATTTTCCTGCTGATTGAGGTATTCGATCACCGGCGCATCTTTGCCAGTCAGCGTCCTGAAGCGCTCTTCCCGCCCTGGGTTTGGAAGGCTGCGGGCATCGAACACAAATCCTCCACCATGGCCCGACGGATCGGTCGGCATCTCTCGATGGAAAGAGAAACTGAAAACCCTGACGGTTAATCCCTCCGCGGATGACGTGATTCCCCGCAACCTGTCCGATGATGCCATACTGTTGAGAGCCTGCAGAAGCGTGGGCAGCGTAACTGGCAGCTTCACGTTCTCAGCGAGCCACCCCAGGTTCTTGAGCGCATAGGGCACGCTCTGCAGAAAATGGGCCTTGCGTTCATAGAAGCCACGGAAGCCGTACGCGCCAAGCGCCTGCAGGATGCGAACGTAGACGTAGGCGTAGTAGTGCTCCATGAACGCACTCCGGTCGACTTTGATGAATCCGGAGAGACATTCAAGGTAGTGGTCAAGCAGTTCCAGGCGCACCTGGGGCGGGAGATCCGCTTTCCCGTCATACAGCAACGACGCTATGTCGTATTGCAAAGCACCTTTGCGGCCGCCCTGGTAGTCAAGAAAGGACGGCTTCCCGTCACGCAGCATCACGTTGCGTGACTGAAAATCGCGATAAAGAAAGTAGTCGTGATCGGCACTCAACAGGAACTTTGTCAGGCGGCCGAAGTCATCCTCCAGCGCCTGCTCATTGAAAGAGATCCCCGCCAACCGCAGAAAATAGTACTTGAAGTAGTTCAAGTCCCACGCAATCGACTGGCGATCGAAACTCGAGCGTGGATAACACACCTTGTAGTTCAGATCGCGGCCGGCCTCGACCTGGAACCGTGGCAATTCGGCAACCACCTTGCGATAGGCTTCTAGCGCCTCGGGGGCGATGACGTCCCCGGCGCGGTTCTTGACGAGGAATTCGAAGAGTGTGGTATCCCCGAGATCCTCTTCAAGGTACGCGCCCCGGCTTAGATCCTCGGCGTAGATCTCGGGAACCGGCAATCCGTGACGGCGAAAATGCCTGGAGAACTCGAGGAATGCGACATTTTCCTCCCGCACCGGATAGACAATGCCGATGGCGCTTTGCCCGCCGCCGGTCAGCCGGACAATCGCCCGGCCCGATCCGCCCAGTTGCCCCTGAAGTGGCCGCACGTTGTTTGCCGGAAGATGGAAATGTTCCTGGAAAAGCCGCTCTAGAACGTCCATGTATCTCTTTTCTGGTGTGTCCCTGTCTGCTTCACCAAAGATACTCAGCCCACGGAAGCGGGTGCAAGGTGGCAGGCCTCCGCTCTTTAGCGCTTGACAGATTCCTGAACCCGGGTTACTTTGCATTGTAAAGTTAATTGCGATGGACGACCTGCACAGAGCGCTTGGTGACATCAGCAGCATCCGCCGCCAGATGGCGCGGAGTACGGAGTTTCGCGGCTACGGACCCGTGACACTCGCCGCGACGGCGGCCTTTGCCCTCGTTGCCGCCGGAGCCCAGACGATCTGGGTGCCCGATCCGGTCAGCCACATCAGCCTCTACCTGGCCATTTGGGTTTCCACGGCAACCGTATCAGCCGCCCTGATTGCTGCGCATACGGTGACGCGCGCGCATCGGATACACTCGGGCCTCGCAGATGAGATGATCCGCATGGCCGTTGAGCAGTTCCTTCCGGCGGTCGGAGCCGGAGCTCTGATCACGATCGTGCTCGTGTATTCTGCTCCATCGGTTCTGTGGATGCTTCCCGGCATTTGGCAGGTCATCTTCAGCCTCGGGATCTTTTCATCGTGCCGGTTTCTTCCGAAGCTCATGGTCCTGGCTGGCGGCTGGTACCTGGTTACAGGGTTGGCGTGTATCGCCATGGCTGGAACTCGCGCCCTTTCACCATGGGCCATGGCCATTCCCTACGGTGGCGGACAAATGCTGGTGGCGGGCATTCTCTACGCCACCGCGCAGGAGGCAAGCGATGAGGACTAAGGCTGCTGCTTCCAGCGAAGCACGATTCGCATACAAAGGGCTGGATCGAATCATTCATGAACGCGCTCGTCTCAGCGTTCTGACCTCGCTCATCAGCAATCCGCGGGGCCTCACCTTTAACGACCTCAAGCAGCTCTGTGACTTGACGGATGGCAACCTGAGCCGCCATCTTCGCGTTCTGGAGCGGGCAAAGCTGGTTGAAATCGTCAAGGGCCACGAGCACAATCGGCCTCAAACCATCTGCCGCATCACTTCCGCCGGCCGTAAGCGCTATCTCGAATACCTTGGAACGCTCGAGCAGGTGGTGCGCGATGCAGCAAAAGGCGCCAAAGAAGAAGCAGAGCCCAGCCTTCTACGCGGATTCGTTCCGTCGCGGGCCTGAGTTTTTTTGCCGCTCGACTTTGCATCACAAAGTACTTTGCGGTACGGAGGATAACCAGTGAACGACATGTCCATGCTGTATGCGGGCGTCCCAATCAAGACGGGTTCGCGCTCCATGGGTCTGAAACTCATCGTCGTCGGATTTCTGGCTTTGCTGATGACGGTTCCTGCTCTCTTTGTCTGGGATCTTGTGAATGAGCGGACGCGACGGGCTTCAGACGTTCTGAAGGAAGTGAGCAGCCATGTGGGCGGCCAACAGACATTCCTTGGGCCGACGCTTGCGATTCCCTATTCCATTCCGTCGCAGAAGGCGTCTGAGCCCGGCAGGCATGGTCTGTATATCGTCTTTCCCGCAACGGCCTCCGCTACTGTCAGAACCTCCACGGAGGAACGTCATCGATCGTTGTTCAAGGTTCCCGTCTTCCAGGCGGATCTGAAGTTTGACGCGAAGTTTGACCTCTCGGGAGTACCCGCAGCCGCCCCGCAAGGCTCCGAACTCGACTGGGATCGAGCTGAGATTGTTGTCGGCATGAGCGATGCTCGCGGCGCGCTTTCAGACGCTCTTCTGACGATGGATGGAAAAACCTCGACGATGACTCCCGCGGCGATCGCGCAGGATATCTCGATCGGCAGAGGTGAAAACGGAGGCGCGAAGCTCACTCTTCTCGGCGACCGGGCGGGAATCGTCGCGAGGCCTGGGGCCCAATTCGACGTGACCGCATCTCTCAGATTCTCCGGCGCGCAGCGGATCGCTTTGCTCCCTTATGGAAAGACGACACATCTTTCGATGCAGGGCGATTGGCGAAACCCGGGCTTCGATGGAGGATTCCTTCCTGTGAGCCGGACCCTCACCGGGACCGGCTTCACTGCGGAGTGGTCGATACCTTTCATCGCCCGGGGAGTGCGCGCCGAGGGCCGAAGCGATTCGATCACCGGCTTCGACGCAACTGCTCCTGGAGTCTCGTTTATTGAAGTGGCCGATCCCTACCAGTCAGTCGATCGAAGTCTCAAATATGTGTTGCTGTTCCTCGGTCTGGTCTTCCTGTCGTACTTCATCTTCGAAGCCACCACCGGCAAAAGGGTTCACCCTGCGCAGTACGTTCTGGTTGGCGTGGCGCAGATCATCTTTTACCTGCTCCTGCTTTCCTTTGCCGAGAGAATCGGGTTCGACTATGGTTTTCTCCTGGCAGGCTCAGCCACCGTGCTGCTTCTGTCGATCAACGCAGGTTGGGTCTTCTCCAGTCGCGTGCAGGCTGTCCGAGCCCTTGTCATCTTCACTCTCCTGTATGCGCTCATCTACACGATGCTGCGGCTCGAAGATAACGCACTGCTCGTAGGAGCCATCGCCAGCTTTGCGGCGGTTGCCGCTGCCATGTATTTCACCCGGAGAATCGACTGGTACAGTTCTGTCCCGTCTTCAGGAAGCCCGGGCCAGTCACAATCCACTCCGGCGCCGGGCGTCAACCTCTGAACAGGGAGACGACGTTCATGCAATGGGGCTCTGATCACGGATTGCACGTCGCCATCATCATGGATGGCAACGGCCGATGGGCGACGCGGCGCGGCCTTCCCCGCTTCGCCGGTCATCGAGCCGGCGTGACTGCGGTGCGCCGCGTTGTGGAGCGAGCGCTCGACCATAGAGTGCGCCGCCTGACTCTCTATGCCTTTTCCTCAGACAACTGGCGTCGTCCGCCGGCTGAAGTTGAGAGCATCTTCTGGCTGCTTCGAGCCTTCTTGCGTCTTGAAACGCGACGCCTGCGTGACAGGGGTGCGCGACTGCAGATGATCGGACGCCGGGATCGGCTGGCGATTCCGGTGCTGCGTGAAATCGAAAAAGCCGAGAGCCTGACCGCGGATGGGCGCAGCATTCACATCTGCGTTGCAATCGACTACTCTTCGCGCGACGCCATCGCCCGCGCTGCCGCTCAGGCGATCTCCGCTCTTGCTGGGCACAGCGGCCCCACGCCAAACATGTACGGACAACTGCTGGCCGAGGCTCTCGCCGCGAACAGCGCCGATGTCGATCTCCTGATTCGCACAGGTGGCGAAAAGCGGCTCTCTGACTTTTTGCTTTGGGAATCGGCGTATGCGGAGCTGCTCTTCACGGACCGCATGTGGCCCGACTTCAACGAAGCTGATCTGGATGCGGCGCTCGATGAATTTAGCCGGCGGGAGCGGCGGTTCGGAGGAGTGCCAGACGAGAGCTTGGCCTGGTCGCTTGCGAGAAATGCAGTGCAGGATAATTCGCTACCATGTTCACATACACATGGCACAGATTGATCACGTTCGCCGCATTCGTATCTGCCTGTCGCTCTTTATCATTGGACTGCTCTTGAGTGGCCTCACGGCCTTCCCTCTCCAGACCGAGTTGAGATGGCTTGTTACAGTTCTGCACTACCGATGGCTCATGCCAGCCGCTCAAGCGACACAGCTCCTGCCCTGGATTGAGGGTGTTTTTACCGCCATCCGTGTCACCAATGAGCAATATCCCTTTCTGGCCTATGGCACTGACTGGCTGGCATTCGCTCACCTCATCATCGCGATTGCATTTGTCGGGCCTTATGTCGATCCCGTTCGGAACAAGTGGCTCATCGCCTTCGGGCTGATCGCTTGCGCAGGCATCATTCCACTTGCCCTTATCGCAGGCCAAGTCCGCTCAATACCACTCCAATGGCGCTTGATTGACTGCAGCTTTGGAATATTCGGCAGCATTCCACTCTTCATCTGCCATCAATCGATTCGCACTATTGAGAGACAAGGCGGCCAAGAGGCTGGATTGATGCCGGAAGATGCGTTTGCAACCCCTAAAACCGGAACAAATACGAAGCCTTGATGAAGAACTGGCGACCGTCGTTCAGATAATCGGGTGAGCGCGGCGGCTCAGGATTGTCTGGGTCGCATTGGCCGTTCGGCATTCGGTTGCAGAGCGCGCGGTCGAGGTTTTGCAGGTCGTCGTTGTAGCCGATGTAGACGGCCGTCCCGGGATGCGGCAGCCACGTAATCAGTCCCTGCGCCCCGATCTGCTTTTTGCGCTGCAGGGAAGTCTCGGCCGGATTCACCAATGTCGAGTCATACTCCGCAATGGCACGGATCGAAATCGAGCGGGTGAACTGGTAATTCAGCTTTGTGCGCAATGTCTGCGATTCGTACACCGGCGCTCCGTTCTCTGCCGAGTGATTGCGATCGAGAAGGTAGGTGTTGTCCGCGGTCAGCTTCCGAGTCGGCTGAATCGACACCAGGGCCTGAATCGACTGTTGATGCAGTAGCGAGGGCACCGCGCCGGCTACGGGATTGTAGTTCACGTTTCCACCAAACACCGCGTAGATATTCAGGTTTAACTGTGTCCACGGAGCGCCACGGAAAAGGAATCCGCCGAAGTTCTCCGTGTAATTCCGGTTTTCCGTTAATAGGGTTCCATCCTGGGGGCCGAGTGTGTCGGAGTTCTGTCCTCCGATAGGCGCAAAGACCATGTTGCGTGGAAGCAGCACAAATGGGTCAAAGGTGGAGTAGTGGTAAAGGCGGTTGCCCTGGTGATCCCAAGCAAGAGACTGGTTCGTTTCCACTCCGATGCTCTGAATCACGCTGCGCTTGGGAAACCATTGATAGGTGACATGGTCCTGCGTGTTGTAAATGTTCGTCGTAGGAATGAACCCGAGTTGCGTCTGAAAGCCGGTGCTGTAGTCCCTGTTCACGCTGATCAGGTTGAATGAGCGCCCTGCGCGCACGATTTCGAGCCTGCTTGCAGGACCAGCCGAATAGGCAGCTGGTTGGTCGTCGTGGGCAGGCTGCATTGTGGAGCTCTCGACCATCTGTCCCTGCATGGTCCAGGTCTTGCTCAATCGCGCGGTAAAGTCGGCGCCGCCGATCCGGTTCCACCCGCCGCCAAATTCCTCGTCGGTATAAATCAACCCGACACTCGAATCCTTTCCAAGGTCCCGCGAGACACGACCGACGGCGTTCAGCGACCGCTCCCCATAAAGCGGATCGTCGGGCGCGACGGTTTGCCCCGGCTCCCGGTCGTCAATCAGAAGGAATCCGATGTTTGTTTTGCCCACCTTTCCTGTCCCGCGAATCCCGTACTCGGGGTGAACAATATTGCGCGTGTAGACCAACAGAATTGGAGTGGTGAAGTAGTTGGAGTTCTCCAGAAAGAATGGCCGCAGTTCGGGAAAGTAGACTGGATAACGCTGGTTCACGGTGAATTGCGGCTGATCCGACTCCACGTCGCTAAAGTCGGGGTTAATTGTCCCGTCCAGCACCATGCTGTCTTTGAAGACAAACTTGGCCTCGCCTCCTGCAGTCCCCTCAAGCTGCCGCGAGCTGTAATAGGGATTGAGAGGGTCGATATTGATCAGTTCGCGCTCGCTTTGCGCCAGAACATATGGGTTCAGTTGGAGTCCATGGGATCCCGAGACACTTTCGATTCCATGCAGCGTACCCTCTTGGCTCAACGTTCCTGTGACCGTGCTCGAGACGCGCGGCCAGAAATCCACCTCGCTATTGCGCGGAAAGTTGCGCATAAAGACGACACCCCAGTCGGGAGAGTCCGCTCGAAATCGAATGCTCCTGAAAGGGATGGAAAACAGAGCCATCCAACCCCCTGGAAATGTCGCAGCTTCCGAGTCCCAGACCTGGTCGTAGCTGTAGTCAGGATCTTTGTTCTCGGTCCACAGGGCGTCCGCCTGCACGCCAGAGGGGTTGACCGTGAACAGAATGCCCTTCCGCCGATCCTGAAATGGGTCAAAGAGCACGGAGACATTGTCGTCGTTCAATAGACTCTCGCGCCGCACTAGGTGGCTGCGGATCTCGGATGAATGCCGATCGTGGCAAATGAAGACAACGTAGAGGGCGGTCTGAGTGCGCGCGAGCCAGACCTCCGTTCTTTCGGTCGCAGGGTCACCGTCATTGGGTACCTGTTGGATGAAATCGGTAACCTGGGTCAGCTTGGTTTTCAGCTCAGGAAGCGGCTCGCCATTTGCGAATTCCGACAGCCGGAGGGCATCAGAAATCAGCGGAATCCTGAAGCCTGGTTGCGCCTGCACCTTGGGAGGCGGCGATGAAGCCGCCAGGGGCACATCGCTTTGCGCGAACGTCGCGATGCAGCCTGTTGCTGCCGCTATCTGGATGAAACAGAAGACAGAAAGAAACCGCATGAATCCAGAGAGCGCGAACTCCGTCTTTTCGCGTGCGGATATTCTGTGTTCCTGCATGGAAGGTATCCATCGGCCTCAAACAGCACGCAGGAGGTGTGCGAGGGATCGGCCGTGGGCCGATCTCAAACGACGCATAGAGTTCCGATGCGATGCCTGTATAATGCCTGTATAACTCTATGAATATCATATGCTTGTCCGCTTTGAAACATCCCCTTCACACGCGGCACGCCAAGAGTCACCTTGTGGCAGCTTCGGCTCGCCGTTACTTCAATCTGCACCGCATGTTCGGGGGTTTTACGACTCTTGGGTGATTCACGCAGAGTCATCTGGAGGAGTAGCCTAACCGATGCCGAATGATCCTTTTGTGTGATTACGCTTGTGCATGATTGTGGTGACAAAAGCTTCCGTTTTTCCCCAGCATCGGCCAGTCAAGTCATTGAAAACAAGCCGATGAGCGCTACAATTCCAGCAAACACTCAAACCGGGAAACGGAAGATCCTCATGTCAGATAAGACCACTATGGAGGGCCGGGATTTCCTTGAGCATTCCACTGTGGGGATTGTCCACGCGACGCCAGAGGGCCAGATCCTCCGCTGCAATACTGAGTTTGCCAGCATCATCGGTTACGCCCGCGAAGAAGTCAGAGGACTGAGTTTCCAGGAGATTACCTCTGATCAGGACGGGGCCTCCTGTCTTGAAGCTTTTCGCCGCCTGTGGACCGGCGCATCCGACGCGGTTAGTCTCGAGATTCGACTCATCAAAAAGAGCGGCGAGCCCACCTGGACCAGGCTGACGGTCTCCCTTCTTCGGGACCGTGAGGGTTGGCCATCTCATCTCCTGGGTCACGTCGCGGCAATCAAGGAACGCACCGTGTCAGGCCTTGTCTCTGCCGCCCCGCAAGTTGCCGCGGAAAAGCCGAAGGAGGATCGTTACCGGAGCGCGTTTGAGACCTGCCCGGACGGGGTTCTGATCACTCAGGCTAAAGACGGCAAGATTCTCGATGCTAACCCGGCTCTGCTCGAGATGTTGGGATACGAGCGCGAAGAAATCGTCGGCCGCAAATCAATCGATCTCGACCTTTGGGCAGATGATGGCGATCGGGTAAAACTCGCTGAGGCCCTTGAGGAAGTATCGGGCTTCCGTGACCTCGAAATCCGGCTGCGGCGAAAGAGTGGCGAGGTCTTCTGGGGGCAGATCTCTGCATCGTATGCGGGTATCGACGGTGCATCGTGCGTCCTTTCCTTTATCCGGGACGTGTCTGCTGCGAAAGCAGACGAAGAGAAGATTCGCAACCTGGCTTTCTATGACACTCTAACCACCCTTCCGAACCGGCGCTTGCTGTGGGAGCGTCTGCGCCAGGCGTTGATTTCTAGCGTGCGCAGTGGCAGCAAGCACGCGCTCCTGTTTGTCGATCTCGACGGGTTCAAGTCGCTCAACGACACGCTCGGCCACCATATCGGAGACCTGATGCTGCAGGAGACGGCCCGACGAATCTCGGGTTGTGTGCGAGAGGCAGATACGGTTGCAAGGCTCGGTGGCGATGAATTTGTGATCGTCCTGGAAGACCTGAGCCAGGTGCCCGAGGTCGCCGCGGCGCAGGCGCGCACTGTTGGCGGCAAGATTCTGGCCGCCATCAATCAGCCATACATGCTCGAAGGCCGCGAATGCCACACCACTTCAAGCATGGGCATCACGGTGTTTGGCAACCAGAACGAGAGCACCAACGAAGTCCTGCAACAGGCTGACATTGCGATGTACCAGGCGAAGGCGGCAGGCAGGAACGCGATGTTCTTTTTCGCTCCGGCACTGCAAGCCTCCGTCGACGCCCGCGTTGCCCTCGAAAAAGACCTCCGCCTTGCGCTTCGAGACAACCAGTTTTCGCTCTACTACCAGCCGCAACTCGATCGCGGTCTATTGATTGGCGCAGAAGCACTCATTCGGTGGAAGCACCCCAGCCGTGGAATCGTCAGCCCCCATGAATTCGTCCCCCTTGCGGAAGAAACCGGCCTCATCTTCCCGATGGGTGGATGGGTGCTTGAGACCGCATGCTCTCAGATTGCTGCCTGGGCAAACCGAAAGGAAGGTGCCCACCTCTCGGTCGCAGTAAACGTGAGTTCGCGCGAATTTCGTCACCCCAAGTTTGTCGATCATGTCCTGAGAACTCTTGACCGAACTGGAGCGAATCCGGGCAATCTCCGGATAGAGCTCAGTGAGAGCATGTTTGGCGAGAACATCGAAGACGTCATCACTCGCATGAAATTGCTCAAGTCTCATGGCGTGAAATTCTCGCTCGAGGATTTCGGCACGGGCTATTCGTCCATGTCCCATCTCAAGCGCCTTCCTCTGGATCAGATCAAGATTGACCGCATGTTCGTCGGCGAGATTCTCGTCGATCCGATCAGCGGAGCGGTCGCGCAGGCGATCATTTCCTTCGGAAAGGCGATGGGCCTGTCTGTCATCGCCGAGGGAGTGGAGACGGAGGAGCAGCGGGCATTCCTGGCTCGCCTCGGCTGCCATTCGTTCCAGGGTTACCTCTTCAGCCATCCCTTGCCCCTGGGAGAATTCAGCGCGGGTTGAGCGTTCTTTCAAGCGAATCAGCAGGGTGTCTCAATGGCTGATGAAGAACGTCTCCTCTGTTCGGGCCTCCATGTGAGCCGTGTCCACATATCCCACAAGTCGCGAGCATGTCGCTCAAACAGGCTTGTTTGACTAGTTACCGGGGTGATTAGGGTCGGAAATGACCTTGCCCTTGCGCAGGAAGGGGCATCGTATACTGGCGGGGAGTTTCGGTGAGTCTGATGGAACCTCCCCTTAATCTTCAGGAATTCCTGAAAACCGAGCCGGTGGTGGGCGGGCCCACACATAAGCCTCTGAGCATCCCCGAAGTCGGTTTGCGACAGGCGGTACTTGAAGAACTTGCGCTGAAGACGCTCTATCTTTCAGGGCCGTTCTCGGTCCTTGAGCTCTCAAAGCTCATGCGCCTGAGCTTTGAAGTGGCCAACGAACTCTTGAAGAGACTTCGCACCGAACAGCTGTGCCAGGTGACTGGCATGAGCGGCCAGATTGCGAACCTCGCAATCACATCGCAAGGCAGAACACGGGCCCAGGAGATTCTCGCTCAAAGCCAGTACATGGGACCGGCCCCAGTTCCGCTTACGAGTTACGTTGAGCAGGTAAAGAAACAACGTGTCACCAACGTC
>Ga0335077_10006810_pt1 | contig 14136 bp, 13 predicted proteins | sample Lox_Sample_31_FD_207151 | JGI IMG/M metagenome (GOLD analysis project Ga0335077, IMG submission 207151) | Soil microbial communities from Loxahatchee National Wildlife Refuge, Florida, United States - Lox_Sample_3.1 | ecosystem: Environmental > Terrestrial > Soil > Wetlands | place: USA...
CGTGCGGGACACGCGCGTGCTGTCGCACTGGGAACTGACCATCGATGGCCGTCGCCCCGAGCCACTGGCCGTGCAAAGGCCCGACCCGTATGCCGCCGCGTTCATCAGCCGCCTGCCGCCCCGGCAGGGGCGCGCCGACAGCACCCTGCTTGTCGTGCGCCAGCGTTACGTCGGCGAGGGCATGCGCGAAGACGTCACCATCTCTAACACCGCCGCTGTCACGGTCGTGTGCACGGTGACGGTCAACGCCGCGGCTGACTTTGCTGACCTGTTCGAAGTCAAAACCGGACGTAACCAGCCGGTGGCAGCCCTAGCCGCTGTCGCCGCAGCCTCAACGCTGATCTTCGAAACCCGGCGGGGGGAAGGCCGCCACGGCCTCCTGATCCGGGGCGACGGGCGCCCGGCAGCCGCCAACGGTTCCTTGTCATGGCGGGTGACGGTCCCGCCCCGCGGCGAGTGGGCGACCAGCATCGAAGCGGTGCCTATCGCGGACGGGATCCCGATGAGGCTGCACCACCCGCGTGGCCAGCCCGTCGAGCACGCCTTCCCGGCCCGCAGGCTCCGCGAATGGCGGCAGGACGCCCCGCAGGTCCGCACGCCGGAACCAGATCTCACAGCGGTGCTGAGCCGCAGCGTCGAGGACATCGGCGCGCTGCGGATCTTCGACCCCGAGCATCCGGGCAGGCCCGTGGTGGCCGCCGGCGCGCCCTGGTTCATGGCCCTGTTCGGGCGGGACTCGCTGCTGACGTCGTGGATGCTGCTTCCCTGGGACGCCAGCCTGGCTGCGGGGACCCTGCAGACGCTGGCCGCCCGCCAAGGACAGGGGACCGACCTCGCGTCAGAAGAAGAGCCCGGCAAGATTTTGCATGAGGTCAGGTTTGGCCCGGCCGCCTCGCTCGCGCTCGGCGGCCGCAGCGCCTACTACGGGACCGCCGACGCCACACCCCTGTTCGTCATGCTGCTTGGCGAACTGCGCCGCTGGGGCCACCATGACGCGGTGACGCAGGCACTGCTGCCACACGCCGACCGCGCGCTGGACTGGATCGAGCATTACGGCGACGCCGACGGCGACGGGTTCATCGAGTACTCCCGCAAGACCAGCGGTGGCCTGGTCAACCAGGGTTGGAAGGACTCGCCGGACAGCATCAACTTCGCCGGCGGCCAGATAGCCGAACCCCCCATCGCCCTGGCCGAGGTCCAGGGATACACCTACGCCGCCTACCGGGCCCGTGCTGCCTTCGCCAGCCAAGCAGGCGACGCTCCTGGCGCCCAGCATTGGCGCAGCAAGGCCCGCCGACTCAAGCGCGCCTTCAACCAGGCCTTCTGGCTGCCGGACAGGGGCTGGTTCGCAGCCGCGCTCGACCGTGACAAGCGGCCCGCCGACGCGCTCACCTCCAACATCGGGCACTGCCTGTGGACCGGCATCGCCGACGCGGACAAGGCCGCCGCCGTCGCGGCGCACCTGCTGTCTGACGACATGTTCAGCGGCTGGGGAATCCGGACCCTGGCCGCATCCATGGCCGCCTACAACCCGCTGAGCTACCACAACGGCTCGGTATGGCCCCACGACAATGCGCTGTGCGCGGCCGGCCTGATGCGCTACGGCTACACCCGCCACGCCCAGCGGGTCGCCGAAGCGATCTTCGACGCCGCCGCCAGCTTCGGCCACCGCCTGCCCGAACTGTTCTGCGGCTTCCCGCGCGAGGACCACCTGGCCCCGGTGCCGTACCCGACCTCCTGCTCACCGCAGGCCTGGGCCGCGGCCGCCCCCCTGCACCTGCTGCACACCCTGCTGCGGCTGACCCCACAGCCCAGCGCCGGGCGTCTGTGGTGCGCCCCGGCAATCCCCGGCCGCTACCTGCCGCTGCGGATCACGGGCCTGCGGCTCGGAAAATCGCGGCTGGCCATCGACGTCCGAAGCGACGGCTGGGACCTCACCGGCCTGGACGGCACCGGCACTGAACTCATCCGCGGGCCGCGGAACCGCGATACGAGCACTCCGTTGTGACCGCCGGCCAGACGGCGGAGCGCCCGGTGATGGTCCTGCTGGCTCAGGGAACCGCTGTCAGCCAGCTGGCCGGATGGCCTCAAGCGCCTGTTGCAGCGCCGCTGTGCCGGCGGGCGCGTCGGGCTGTGTGTCGCCGGGCGCTGGGCCGCCGGTGTCGATCCTTATGGCCTCTGGCCATGGTGCCTGGATGGCGGCCATTTGCCGGGCCACGGCCGCATCGGCGTCGGAGGCGCCGCCGGTTCTGGCCGCTAGCTGCCGCCGCGTGACGTCCGCCCGGGCGGTGCAGCGCAGTGCCACCAGGTCGGCTTGCGCGGTGCTGGCCAGCGCCGCGGCGGCGGCCCGGTGGCCTGGTGATTGCCAGGATGCATCGGCGATGACTGATTCACCGCGCGCCAATAGCAGGCCCGCGCGCCGGAGCAACTCCTGGTAGGTGCGCTCGGTCCAGCCCGGTGTGTAGATCCCCGCCTGCCACGGCGCGGCGCAGCGGCGCTCGGCCGGGACCCCGGCCAGTTCCTTGCGGATCCGGTCGCTGCTGAGCACGGTGAACCCGAGCCGGCCGGCCAGCGCCCCAGCGAGCGCGGTCTTGCCCGTCCCGGGCAGCCCGCCGACCACAACCAGTGTGATCGCTCCGGCCTGCAGGTGGTCTATCGTGATTGCGGCCAGCTTCCATGCCTCGGCCCCGGCGAGGGGATCCCCGTGCGCCGCCCGCAGCAAGGCGATCTTGGCGCGGACCAGCGCCCGGTACGCCGTGTAGTGGTGGCATAGCGCGGCAGGGGCCGGATCGGCCGAATATTCGGCATACCATCGGGTGAACTTCTCGGCCAGGCCCGGGGCGCCGATCCGTTCCAGGTCCATCGCCAAAAACGCCGCGTCGTCCAGCCCGTCGATCCACCGCAGCTGGTCATCGAATTCCAGGCAGTCCAGGATGCGCACCCCGTCGTCCAGGCAGAAGATGTCGTCGGCGAGCAGGTCGCCGTGGCCGTCCACGATGTAGCCGCTGCGGATCCGCTCCTCAAACAGGGCGTTTCGCCCGGCGATGAACCGCCCTGCCAGCCGCTCCACCTCGTCAGCGGCGACCAGCTCCGGCAGACGGCCCGCGAGCCCGCGCAGCTGCCTGATGCTAGCTTCCCAGCGGCCCCACACCGCGTCCGGGCTGCCCTGGGCGGAGATCTGCGCGCTACGCGGCGCCGCCGCGTGCCAGGCCGCGAGCACCCGCGCCACCTGCCGCAGCGGCCCCGCGACCGGGACGCCGGCCCGCACCAGGGTGGATAGCCGCCGCGCGGCCGACATCCGCCGCATCACCACCAGATGGTCACACACGCCGCCACCCGGGCCGTGGATGGCAGCTACTCCCAGGTACACATCGGGCGCGAACCGCCGGTTCAGCTCTACCTCGCGGCGGCAGGCCGCCGCCCGTGCCTCGGGCTCTCTGAAGTCGAGGAAACCGAGATCGACCGGCTTCTTCAGCTTGTAGCCCCGCTCGCCCACGAAGAACACCACCGCCGAATGCGTCTCCGCCACCGCGGCGCAGGCCTCGCCTGCCCCGCCTTCCGCCGCATCCAGCGCCGCGCCGACCGCATCTGCCTGCGCCGACAGCGTCGGCGTCGGGTGACCTAGCCTTGCCATCTACCAGCACTCCCCGGCACGCGTGCCCTTTCTTGCCACGGTGGCCGCAGCCTCCGCGCCACACCAGGGCCGGCAGTCCAGCCCGGCCAGGACCTTCTGCCCGTCCGGGCGACGCCGTCGTCGTGCCCGGCCGGTGGGACTCCTAGGCGGCATCGCATGTCGGACGACCAAGTCCACGATTGTGAAGGCGGTGATTTCCGCCCGGCGGAGGCGGGGACGCCGTCAGTTGGCGTCATCCGGCGGTGCGGGATGGGGCGGGTTCTGCTGGCCGCCGGTGGTGAACAGGTGGTCACGGATCTCCTGGATGGTGTCGTCCAGATGCTGGAGAGCTTCGGTGATCCGCTGCCGCGCAACGCGGTGGGGAAGATCGATCGCAGCTTGCATGCTCAGACCGACACGGAACAAGCGGCTGACGACCTTATCGAGCAGTTCCGGCCCGCGCTGAGTCTGCTGGGTCGCGACCGCCGCGCGAGCAAGGCTGGCGAGGTCATCACGCTGCCGGGTCTGGGTGACGTCGCGCACCACAGCGAGCGTGAGATGACCGGTCGCGGTCGGCACCGGGCTGAGGCTGACCTCAACCGGGAACGTGGCCCCGTCCTTACGCAGCCCGACCAGCCGCGCCCCAGCGCCCATCGGCCGGGCCCGGGGCGCCCGCGTGTAGGCGGCGCGGTGACCGCGGTGGGCTACATGCAGGTCGGCCGGGATAAGCAATTCGACCTGCTGGCCAAGCAGCTCGCCGCGCTCATAACCGAACATGTGCTCCAGCCGCCGATTGACCAATGCCAGCACACCATCGTCATCGGCCAGCACGATCCCGTCGGCCAGGGCATCGAGGAGGTTCCGCAACACGGCCTCGGTGACGGCAGTAGCTTCGGGGGCGGCCCGGGGGCCTGCTGGCTGCCGGGAGCGCCGTGGCCGCCCGGAACGGCGGGGAATCGCCCGCTGCTCGCCCGCGGCCGGGGTGGGCACTGAAGGCGTCACCGTGGCCGGCGCCGCAGCGGCAGTGGCTGCTTCCAGGGACGGGTAGATCGGGATCAGCCGGTCGAGCCCATTGATGTTGAGCACGCGCCGCACGATCGGGGCAGGCACCACCAGGCGCAGCTGCGTCCCGGCGGCGGCGGCACGCTGGTAGGCACGCGCCACAGCATCTGCGCCAGCGTGATCGCACGAGGCCGTCACGGTCATGTCGACGACCAGCTCGGTGGCGCCGCGGTTGATTACCGACAGCAGCTCTTCGCGGATCTGGCCAGCATTGGCCACGTCGATGTGCTCCGGCAGCGTCACCACCGCCTGCTCGCCCGTCCACCGCAGCGGGAAGCTGTCTCTAGACATGGCAGGCAGCCAGTCGCTGGTTAAGAGCCATCCCGGCCGGAATCGCCGTCGCGGCCGGGCATAGAAGAGCTGACTGGCACATCGCTGGAGCCTCGGGTCCTGTGCCTGCCTGGCACCGTTATGGTGATATCCACCTGAGGTGCATCCGGTCTGTGTAGAGTACTGCGCCAGTGCCGGAGCAGGCAGTCACTGGTTCCCGGCAGGCGTTGCCAGGTATGCCCCGCCACGGCGCAGCGGGTTAACCCGCGACGGCCGCAGCCGCAGATGGTTGGTGGCAAGCCTGGCCGGCCCGATCACCGTCGGCCCGCTCAGCAGGGGCCTGTGCGGTGTTCAGGACGCCGTTTATGCCAGAAACGGCAGCACCCATGCGATGACGCGTTTAGGCACGGTCTGTATTGCCACCTCCGCCGTTCACGCTCATGTGGCTCGCTCACGGCAGCCGCCTATGCCACTTCTGCAGTGAGGCCATTGACGTTGCTGCGGCGTCTTGGGTGGTCCAAAAGCGGGCCGACGTTGCGCTTGTCCGCCTTGCCTTGCGGTCATTGCTGGTGGACGACGCCGACCGGGCACCGGCGTGATGGAGCATCGCCTGGCTGACCGAACCGAGCAGCATGCCCTCCAGGCCTCCCCGGCCGCGGCTGCCCACGATGAGCAGCTGGGCTCCGGAGGTAGCTTGCAGCAATGCAGTGCGCGGCTGGCCGAGGCTGACCTGCCGCAAGATGGTCAGCTCGGGATACTCCTTCTCCCGCAGGGCGATCTCGTGGTCGAAGGCCTCCTGCATCCGGCTGGCCCCGCCGAGGCTGCCCGGGCTGTCGGCCAGGGCACACACGGCCAGCAGCGGAACCTCACGGAGCATGGCCTCCTCGGCGGCGAACGCGATCACGGCGCGGGAGCCAGCCGAGCCGTCGGCCCCGACGACGACCGGCCCCGGGGCGTACTGGGCGGCCGGGTGCCAGTGCCCGCGGACCACCACCACGCGCCCGCAGGCGTGGGCGCACACTTGCTGGCCGACCGACCCTAGCAACATCCCGGGCAGCCCGCCCCGCCCCCTGGCCCCGACCACCACCATGTCGGCGTCCGCGCTGTGCTCGCACAGCACCCGTCCCGCCGGGCCGGCCGCCAGCAGCGGCCTCGCCTGCCCCGGTCTCATGAGCTCCTGCGCAAACCGCAGCGCCTTAGCGAGGTCCTGGTCACCGGTAGCCGGCAGGTGATCGGACGCCCGGCCGTCGCCGGACACAGCCCCGGCCTGTTCTGGCGAACGGGCGTGGCAGACGGTCAGGACAGTGCCGCGCCAGCGGGCTTCCCGCGCTGCCCACCTCAGCGCCTGTTCGCTGCCAGGCGACCCGTCGTACCCGACCAGAATCCCATGAACTGTGCTGGTCATAATCCGCCTCCCTTCGTCCGGACCTCCTCATCTCGCAGCCACTGCCAGCCGCCACCTCATCCGGCCTTCTTTCTCCATCACCATCAGCCGCCGGGTGCAGCAAGCGGCGTATGGGGTGAGTTCTCATCTCCTGGCCGGGACGGCCAGTCCCTATCTGCGGCCAAGATCTGTCTCCTGTGCCGCGCCTTGGGCGAGTTCTCTCCGCATGGCGGCCGTCTCGCCAGCGCGTGCGCGCCTGCGCACCAGGCGCAGGTACGACCGGAGCGCTTGGAAGTTGCGGACCCGGCGGAGGCGAAGACGCGCCTTGTCATGGCTGATCACCGTGGCGAGCGCCTCGAAGAAGTCGTCGTCGTAGTCCCCGGCGTGTTCCAGGACAATCGCGCCCGTCTTCTCCGGGCTTGGCGACTTTTCGATCTCCGCGTAAAGGTGCTCGACATCTGCTGCCCGCCGGGAGAGCCGGCTGATTTTTCTCTCGAAGGCATCGGCCCATTCCGCCGGCTGTTTCCGGGACAGCAGCGGGCCCGCGTCCATGACAACTACGGTCTCGCCGGCGAATAGCTCACCTTCAGTTCTCACCGCGACGATGCCGTTCCCCAGCACCATGGTCACCGGCTGTCCCAGGCGGCGTGACAGTTCATCTTCAGCGTTCTTGATGAACTCGGGAGTGATACCAGAGGGTTTAGAATGATCCGGTGAAATCCGAGTGCTCATTGCGATCACTTCTTCGCTGTTCTCTGGTCAGAGCGGACCCTCAAGGGACCTGCGCTACTGCTCAACCCCGCCGGGGATCCTGCAGGGGCCCTACCTCGGTCCTGGCACGACGACGACGGGGCAGTGCGCGTGGCGTGCCACCTGGTCGCTGACCGAGCCCAGCACCAGCCGGGCGAACCCGCCGCCGCCCCGGGAGCCCACCACCAGCAGGTCAGCATCGCGCGAGGCCTCGATCAGTTCCTGGGCGGGCAGGCCACTGACCGCCCGGACTGCCACCGGCACAGGCTGGGACTGGCCCAACTCGGCGGCGGCCTTGGCTACCGCCTCCTCGGCTGCCCGACGGGCCTGCTCCACGCTGGGCTCATCCCCAGGAAGAAAGATCGGCACACCGGTCCAGGCGCTGGCCGCGACCTGGTGGACGGTTATAACAGTAAGCGGGGCATGACGGGCCACTGCCTCTTGCATCGCCCATTCCAGCGCCCGGTGAGCGTCATGCGAACCATCGACGCCGACAATGATTCCAGCCATTGCCTGCTCCTTCCAGTATGGGCACCTCCGGCCGGTAACCGGAAGAATCCTCCTATTTTCATGATCGCGCCTGCGGCACGTTCCTGCCAGGAGCATTCGGGCAGAGGCAAGAGGACGTTGGTCATGAGCCGGTTGGCGGCCTCCAAGGCGGCGCCAGCATTGTTCACCAGGCTGTCAATCACGAGAAATGATCGCCGGCGTGCAGCACGATGGTGGGTGAACCACCCAGGATCACTCGTAGAGATCGGGTCGTGACGCCGGCTGGCTGGCGTATGACTGGGCATGCGGTATGCGTAGCCCGGCGGGTATGCGCCCGCCGGGTGGCAGCGACGCGAGGGATGCGGCTGGCGGTGGCCCGGGCGGTTCCCCCGCGGGGCACAACATCAGCCAGATCGCGCGAGAGCTGCGACGCGCTGGCCTGGGTCGCCCCGAGCTGGAGGTCACTCCCTGCGGGAGGTTCTCCTTGGCTTGCTGGCAGTTGCCGGCCGGCGGGTTCGGGTCCGGCGCGTAGACAAGATGGATCACTCCGGTCGCGAATGGCTGCGACGAGAGCAGGCGAAGCGGCTGTTCAGGGAAACCGTCCTGGAAGAGCCGCAGCCCTGAACCTGCCAGCCCGTGGTGGGCGAACAGGTGCAGCTCGTCGGGCAAGCTGGCGGCCAGGAGCTGCCGGACCGCGGAGACCGACCCGCTGAGCGCAATCCTGCCGATGCAAGGGCCGGCCTTGAGTGCGGCCGCTCCTTCGGCGAGGCTGCCCTGGTTCGCCGCTCCGCCGGGGCGCTGGATTTGGCCGGGGATCACGGTCATGCCAAGAACTGCTCGCCGTCGCTGCCGCCGAGCAGGAAGACGAACCGCTCCAGATCGGCGCGCAGCTGGGCCAAGCCGCAGTCAGCGCACTAGGGTGCCGCCCGTGCTCAGGGCCTATTTCCGGTCGTGTGCTTCCTGGCGGGTGAGCCTGTTGACGACCGCCACTACTCCATCCACTCCCGAGGCCAAGCCGACCGCGACGGGGATGAGGTCCTGGTCGTCGAGCGCCCCGTCCAGGGTCACCACCCCGTCAGACACGCCGACCGTCACCTGGCCCGCATCTTCCGGCAAGATCTGGGCGAGCACGCCGCTGACCTCGGCGGTGATGTCCTCATCGGGGCGCAAGAAGACCTTCATCAGGTCGCGGCGGCTGACGACGCCGACCAGGTCGCCTGCGGCATTGACCACCGGCAGCCGCCGGATACGGTGCGCGTTCATCAGCCTGGCGGCGGCGCTGAGCGATGCGTCGGGGGAAATCGTGATCGCCGGGGACGTCATCAGCTCCCCGGCGGTGCGGGCTCTGGCCTTGGCCCGGTCACGGCGCGCCCGGCCGGCCAGGCGGCCGCCCCGCCGCCACGGCCGCCGTTCCGCCTTGCGGAGCACGTCCGCTTCGGACACCATCCCGACCACCCGGCCGCCCTTGGCCACCACCGGTATCGCGCTCACCCGCTGGCCGGCCAGCAGCTCGGCTGCCTGCTTGTAGGACATGTTCCGGTCCGCGGTCACCACATCGGCCGTCATCACATCGCGCACCCGCCACCGGCCCCGGTGGCGAAGGCCCCGGCTGACCTCGGTGCCACGGTCGCGGCCTGCCGGGAGTTCGGTGACAGCATCGCCCGCCCGTGCCACCTCGGCAGCGGCAGCCTCCTCCTGCAGCGCCTGGTAGTACACGGCACCCAGGTGCCGGAGCATGGCGTCAAATTGAGCTTCGCGGCGGCCCACGGTTCCTCCAGCTACTTCCTCATCTGCCCGGCGTCAGGAGCATTCCTGGCAACTTCATCACAGCACTCCCAGGGCCGCAGCAGCAGAGGCGAAGGCGGCTGGCCGCAGGATCTGCGTCCCTGCCACCCGGGCGTCGCTGCAGCTCATCGAGGACCGCCGCTGGCGGGTTCGCGCCACCCGATCCGCTGCCAGGCGACATGGTCGCATTCCAGCTCAGCGCTGCGGGGCGGCCTGGGCAGCCCTGGCTGTCGAGCCCAGGCGGCTTCGGCCCAGGCGGGGACCAGCTGTCCGGCCGTTCGGCCCTGCCGGTCATCTCGAGCCCCGCCTGCGCCGGTTGAGCCGGTGCAGCTCGTCCACCCCCCACACGGCGAACGGGAACGGCGCGATGAGGGCGAGCGTGCCCGGTCCCAGCGCTGCGGTCCCGAACAGTTGCTGCAGTGGCGGAAGGTAGATCAGGGCGGCGGCGAAGGCCACTTCGAAGGCGATGCCCCATAGCAGCAGCGGGTTGGTCAGCAGGCCGACCTCGCGCAGCGACGCAGACTCTGTCCGGGAGGCGAACGCGGTGCCGATCTGGCAGGCGACGATCCCGGCGAACGTTGCGGTGGTGGCTTCGCGGTAGGCGTGGTTGAGTGGCGTGCCGGGGCCGGTGGGGTCGCCGGGTACCCAGCCGGCGCGCCACAAGACGGCGAAGAAGGCGGCCATGACGAGGATCGCCGAGGTGAGGCCCATCCAGCCCCACGCGCGGCCGGCTGTTGCGGATGCGGTTCTTGCTGAACGCGGCCGGCCAGGAACGGCACCAGGTGGCCCTGCCGCCGCAGGCTGCGCCGCAGCTGCAGCACCTGCTGGAGGCGGTGCGGGCGGACCTGGAACGATCCGTTTCCCCCGCGCTGGCCGGCGAGCTGCGCCACCTCACCCACTGGCCCGCAGGCCCGCGTGGGCTCGATGAGCTGCGGGTGGAGAGCGTCACCCTGCTCGGCTGGACCAGCGGCCTGGTCCTGGCGATGCTCGGCCAGCTCGAGGCTGCCCAACTGCGCCAGCAGACAGCGGCACAACAGCGCACCCTTTTCCCTCCCCGCCTGCCGCGGCGGTTCCGCCGCGGCGGGAGGGACCGTGAGCCAGGCCCGCTAATTACGTAATATCGTGAGCCGCTGGCCGTGAGTATGACGCGCTGGGAGCGCCAGACGGGAGAAGATGGGCCGTGGTCAGGAGAACTGGCTCGCGGCGCCGGGTCAGCCGGCCGCCGTGGCTGTACTGGCCGCTGGCTGGGCTGTTCCTGCTCGCCGCGATCGTCCTGGCGGTCGTGCTGGCCGCCCTCCTGTTCGTGGGGGTGCTGACCTACGCGCTGGCCCGGCTCGGCATCGGGCCCGCCGCAGCGGCGCTGGTGCTGCTGGCCTGCCTGCTCGGCAGCGCGGTGAACATCCCCATCGCCCGGTTCCGCGACAGCGCCGTACAGATCGAGCGCCACATCAGCGTGTTCGGCATCCTCTACTTCGTGCCCGTCCTGCGCAGCCGCTCTACGATCGTGGCGGTGAACTTGGGCGGTGCGGTGGTGCCTGCGGCGCTGTCGGTGTACCTGATCGTCCACGACCGGCTCGGCTGGTGGGCGCTGGCCGCGGTGGCCATCGTCGGGGTGCTCGTGCACCTGGTGGCGCGCCCGGTGCCCGGGCTGGGGATCGCGGTTCCCGCGCTGCTGCCCGGGCTGTTCGCGGTACTGACCGCGGTGGTGTTCCATCCCGCTGCGCTGGCCGGGCTGGCGTACGTGGCCGGCACGCTGGGCACGCTGGCCGGGGCGGACCTGGCCAACCTGGGCAAGGTGCGGCGGCTGGGCCCGTCGGTCGCCTCCATCGGCGGCGCCGGCACCTTCGACGGGATCTTCCTCGCCGGCATCATCGCAGTCCTGCTCGCCGGCTTCCTCTAGCCTCCCACCTCCCTGGCGCAGCGACATCCCGCCCGCTACGCAACCCATCGTGCCTGCAGTAGGCGGCAGGCACCGGAGGCGAGGGATCACCGGCCAGGGCCGTTGCGGTACCGCACTATCGTGCTGGTCTGCCTTCGTCCTGACGGCGGCTGGACATGGGACCTTTGCCGCGCGGGCAAGGACCGTCGGACGTGCCCACGACCGCCCGGCACGGCGCATGCTCGTGCCATGAAGCCGCTGCGGGCCGCGCAACTGCCTGATCTCGCCTCCCGGGGCGTTGGCCGTACCGCACCCGACTGCAGCGCCATCGGCGGCAGGCGGCTGCGCGTGGAATGCTACCGGAACCTGATCTGCTTCACCGACCGCCACAGGCCACGCGGGTCGGTGAACGCTGGAGCACACAGGGCCCTTCCCCCGTGGGCTCGCCTGTGTGCTCCAGCGTCCGTACGAGTTCAGTGCACGTTTCCGGCATGGGATAGCGAAACTGGCGGAGCGAACGGGAGCGGACTGGAGCGCGCAAGCAACTCATCAGTGTCCCCCGGTACGGGAGGATGCGTGCGTTGACTGATGTGACGAGCGAGACTTTGCGCCGGTGGCGTCGAGCCAGAGGCTGGGACGTGCCGCGGATGGCACGCGAGCTGCGCAAGGCCGCCCGCGATTCCGGTGAGGAGGTAGCCGCCCACCACGGCCTGGTCAAGATGATCTCGCAGTGGGAGCGAGGCGCCCGCACCCCCCGCGAGCGGTACCGGCTGCTGTACCTCAAGATCTTCACCGACGCGCTCGACGGCCTGCCGCACGGCATGGACGCCGTGGATCTCGCTCTGCGGCTGGCTGAGGTCCGCTCGCGCGCCGCCCGCCTGCCCGGCCCCGGCCAGATCAGGGCGCTGGAGGCCGCCGCCCTGGCCAGGCCGAGACAAGCCATGACGCCAGCCGAGGTCCGCGCCTTGGCCGCGGAGGCGATCGCCCACCTGCACCAGGTCGCCGACAAGCTCGAGCAACTCGCTTCGCTACCCGGCGACGACGAAGCCGGCGAGGGCAAGCCATGACCGCGCGCGAGGACGAGATCAGGCGGCTAGTGGCCGAGCTGGACGCTCACGTGGCGGTTGTCGAGGCCAGCGTCGCCGCCCTGAAAGCGCTCCTGGCCAGCGACGAAGCCCCGCAGGAACAATAAGTCCCCAGCTGACCCAGGAGACCACGCCGGCAGGCATCGCAAGACCGCGCCGATACACGTCCCATCGCTCCCCACCATACGGTCCGCGCTCGGCCTGACCGCTCTTGACCAGAGGGCGAGCCTCGCCCCTATAAGACCTGGAACTGATCCGGCGCTCATAAAGACCCGTTCCGGTGCGGCGTCGATGACCGGGCCAACGATCAGGCTGCCGCCCAGAACTCACAATTAGATGACATGCATCGGCAGGTGGGCGTAAGCGTGTGACCTGGCGCGGTGCCTGTTCGCGCGGCAAGGACCTGCCAGCTCAGACGCGTCACGGTTGATTCGTAAGCCATTCGCGTGTGGGCGCCTTGGGCGCCCTCGGGAGCGTGAGGAGGTCCCGATGCCCATCGTGGGTGGGTGTCAACGGCGCGTGAATTTTGGATCTGGCACAGTTTTCGGATGCCGTTGAGAATATGCCCGTCCGCGGGCTACCACGTAGCGTCGGCTCGCGCCATGAGACGGACATACATGACAAATAGATCGTGCAGCCACCGAAGCCGCCCCCGCAGTTGCCTCATCCGGTACGGTGATGCCGGCGGCCGGATGAGGTATGAGCATGGACGTGCATCAGGACGGCCATCGCCTCCGGTCCTGCGGGCACAGGAAGTGGCGGCATGGGTGAACCGACGGTCGGGCAGATCTCAGGCCGGCATCGCACGTTCGCGGCGGCGGGCAGCCGCGCCACGAAGGCCATAGTGCGTGCACAGGGCGGCATCCGACGGCCGGTACTTCCCATCCCGGGCATGCCCCACGTGGGGCTGGCAACCTGCGATGCCAGGGATCCTGACGCGAGCTCTCTGCCCGGCCGCGACTTACGGCCGCCTCAGGGTGCGCCCAACGTGCTGGCCGTCCTGATCGCCGATGTTGGCTTCGGCGCTGCCAGCGCCTTCGGCGGCCCCTGCCCGCCGCGCCTCGATCTGGGTACTGAACCGTCATAGGAGTCCAGCTCGATGAAGATGCAGCAAGTCAGCGACCACTGTTTCGCCGTGCTGAACGAGACGAACCTGGTGTGCGACGCCAACTCCGGCCTCATCAATCTGGGCGGCGGGGTGGTGATCGACACGCAATCGGATCTGCCGCACGCGCGGCAGATGATCGAGCTGTTCAGCCAGGTCTGGCCCGCCATGCCCGGACACGTCGTGCTCACCCACGAAGACATCGACCATGTCGCGGGGAACCAGCTCTTACCGGGCGCCGAGATCATCGCGCATCGCACGATGCCGGACCGGATGAAGCACGCCGCCGATCCGGCAGAGAGTCAGAAGCTCCAGCACGCCGCCGATCACCTGCTCACTCGCGCGCTGCTGCGGGCCACGCACCCCGGCCTTCTGGCAGTCGCCAAGCAGTTGCTGGGGAGCTTCGACTTCGACGGGATCGAGCTGGTGCTCCCGACCACCCTCTTCGATGATCGTTACGTCCTGGATCTCGGCGGCACGGAGGCGCACCTGATCTACGTTGGCCCCACTCACCAGGTCGACAACGTGATCGTGCACGTGCCCAGCGAGGGTGTCGTGTTTGCCGGCGACGTGCTGTTCCATGAGAGCACGCCCATGGCCTGGGTCGGTTCGTACGAGAAGTTCTTCAACACGCTCGATCTGATCATCGATCTGGATCCCGCAATGATCGTCCCCGGGCATGGTCCGGTCTGCGGGGTCGACGCGGTCAGGGAT
>Ga0335077_10006811_pt1 | contig 14136 bp, 9 predicted proteins | sample Lox_Sample_31_FD_207151 | JGI IMG/M metagenome (GOLD analysis project Ga0335077, IMG submission 207151) | Soil microbial communities from Loxahatchee National Wildlife Refuge, Florida, United States - Lox_Sample_3.1 | ecosystem: Environmental > Terrestrial > Soil > Wetlands | place: USA: Florida...
GCAGGGGAATCTATAACTGCATCTGGCCGTCAACATCGGCCCAGTGATTCTCCGGGTTGTGTGCCGCACCAAGCGGCATGGCTGCTTGCCGTCCGGCCCAGAAGGCCGGCTGGCCGAGCATGCAGCACTTTCCAAACTACTGCGGCGGAGAAGGAGAAAACCATGAGCCTGCGCGTGATGGTAGCTCTGTGCTTGAGTCTTGCCTTAGCCGTGAGCTTTACTCCAAACGCCTTAGGTCAAGCCACAATCAGTTTCGCCCAGCTTAATGGAACCGTTCTCGATACTACCGGGCACGCGATCGTCAGGGCAGCAATTACAGTGCGTAATCCGGCAACGAACCAGGCTTATGCGACTACCTCCAACGAGGCCGGATACTACATCGTGCCCAATCTCCCCCCGGGAATCTATGACCTCACGGTTGAGTTTCACGGCTTCGCAAAGTTCACCCAGACCGGCATCGGATTGACCGTGGGCCAGACAGCCACGGTCAACGTTACCCTCAAGGTCGCAGCTACAGGCGAAGTCGTCGTAGTCACGGGCGAAGCGCCTCCGGTCGAGCCGACCAGAACGGAGGTCAGCCAGGTCATCGACACCCGGCAAATCCAGGAACTACCCACTAACGGCCGGCAGTTCGTCGATTTCGCACTGCTCACCCCGGGCGTCGCCACCGGGCGAACCAGCTTGCAGTCAACGTTCACGGAGCAGGAGACGACTCGCATTTCCTTCGGCGGCATGCGCGACTTGAGCAACGCCGTCACCGTGGATGGCGCCGACTACATCAACGAATCCACGGGCTCGCAGCGCGCCACACCGTCGCAGGAAGCCGTAGCCGAGTTCCGCGTGGTGAACAACAGCTTTGGGGCGGAATACGGCCGCGCGCTCGGCGGCATCGTCAACGTCGTAACCAAGTCAGGCACGAACAATCTCCACGGCTCGGTGTACGGATATCTCAGCAACAAGGCGCTCAACTCCAAATCGCTGCTGCAAACCTCGCAGTACGACCAGTACCGCCGGGGTCAATTTGGTGCCACCCTGGGCGGCCCGATCAAGAAAGACAAGACGTTCTTCTTCGCCAACTATGAAGCCCAGCGCCGGGGCGAGTCGCCAACCTATCCCGCCACTTTGACATCGCCTGACAATCTGGCGGCAATTAATGCATCCAAAGCCGCTCTGGGACTACCCGGCGAGAATCTGAACATCCTGAAAACCCTCGACAACGACAACGCTTTCGTCCGCCTGGACCATCAATTCAACGTCAACAATCGCCTCTCGCTGCACTACGGGATCATCGACGCTCGCGACCTGAACGTGCTGGTGGGCGACACGCTCGATGGCGGCGGAATCGGCGCACCCAGCGACGGACACAACACGTTCCTGCGCGATCAGTCTCTTGTCGGAACCCTGAATTCGAGCCTCAGCCCGAGCGTGGTCAACACTTTCCTGGCCCAGTATGCGCGCCGCCATTACGCTTTTCCTGCCACCACCGGAGAACCAAACCTCGATATACCGAACACGCTGTCGTTGGGCCACAACTTCGGGACCTTCGACGCGATTTACGAAAGCCGCCAGCAGTTCTCCGACAGCCTGGCCTGGGTCAAGGGAAACCACTACTGGCGTTTCGGCGTGGATGCGAACATCATCCAGAATTTTGTCATCTGGCCTGGCTTCACGCCCATGCGCGTGATTACGCCGAACGTGAACTGCCTGGTGGACTTTGCCAATTTTGTGAATCCTACCGCAGGCGTCCTTTCGGTACCCCCCGATGGTCCGTGCCCCACGGCCGAGATCACTCCCGCGACAAACTTCGGATTCCCCACAAGCCCGTTTGGACCCAATCCGTTTGATCCGCTCAACGGCGTACCGATCGTATTCTGGGGTGCTCCGGTGGGAACAGGAGCGATCACGCAGGGCAGTTTGCCCCCGGCGATTCCAACCAACTGGGCGAATGCCTATGTGGAACCCCAGGACTTCTACGTCAACCTCCATCACCAATATTTTGGCGGGTTCGTTCAGGACCAGTGGCGCCTCACACCCAAGCTGACGCTGAACTACGGCCTGCGCTGGGACTTCGAATCCGGCTTGTCGCAGATTATCAACCCTGATTACCACGGATTTCAGCCCAGGGTCGGGCTTGCGTGGTCGCCCACCAAGCACACCGTGATCCGCACTGGCTACGGGCTGTTCGACGATCACTACAACATGACGTTCTTCTTCGTCACCTATCCGCAGCGTGAGGTCGTGATCCCCAACGCACCTCAGCCCTGGGTGCGCAAAGGCAACGACACCGCCAGCTGGGTCCTGAATCAACTCAGCTTCGACGCTCTCGGCCTTCCCTACCCTGGTCCCAGTCAATACAACCCAACCAACCCGAACTGTGTGCTGCCGAGCAGCTCCACCGTCCCAACGCCTTCGTGCGCAGCCTTAACGCTGATCACTACGGGTCAGAATCCCCCCAACTTCAGCACCGGCGCGCCTGGAACCTTCGTGACCAACAGCGGCGGTGGCATCGATCGCAACATGCGCATCGCGTACTCCGAACAGGCCAGCCTTCAAATCGACCAGGAAATTGGCAAGGGACTGGTGGTAAGCGCAGGCTATCTCTTCCTGCGTGCGCACAAACAGATTCGGCCAGAGAACCTGAATGTCTGCCCGCCGGACGGACTCTCCAACTCCGCCACTTTCTGTCCTCCGGCCTCGGTCATCCCCGGACCGCCGATCACGCCTTTCGGACCGTTCCCCAATAACAAACTTGCCGACGGCAGAGATGGTTTCAGCGGTGTGCTCTATACCAACGCCGGCCTGATGTATTTCCTCGATGGCAGCGGGAACGCCGAGTATGACGGGGCTACACTTTCTGTTTCCGATCGCTTCGGCCAATACTTGCGATTCAACGCCAACTACACGTGGTCACACACGCGTGACGACGGCACCTTTACGACTTTTGTCAGTACCCCGGAAGATCTCTATGACCGCGCCCTGGAACGGGCCGATTCGGTGCAGGACGTCCGCCACCGCTTCGTAGGCAACTTCACCGCCAGCGCTCCCAATCACGGGTTCCTCCGCAACTTTGAGTTCAGCAGCATCGTGAACCTGCAGTCTCCCCGGCCATTCACCATGTTCGTGGGCAATGACGTCAATGGCGACACCAATCCGGTGACCGACCGGGTGGGATGGTCCCCGCGCAATGCCTATCGCGGCGACAAACTATACAGCGTGGACCTTCGCCTGGCGCGTGCCGTTCACTTCAGTGAACATACCCGGCTGGACCTGGCATTCGACGCCTTCAACGTCTTCAACCGCCAGAATGTCAATGAAGTAACGTCGGTGTACGGCGGCGGCACTATCGATTTCTGCGGGACGCAGCCCAGGGAATTCGGCGATGCCGCCTCGTTGGCAATCCAGCAGGGCACGGTGGCGTGCCCGGCTAACAACGGTGGCGCTCCGGCGCCCAATCCGCTGTTCGGCACACCGCGAACCATGTTCAACCCGCGGCAGCTGCAGATTTCAGCCAAGTTTTCTTTTTAGAGGCTTGGCTGCGGGGGCCGGCCCTCATCCCCGGTGAGGGGCCGGCCCCGGCAAGATTCGGGTTTTCCTGGAAGCCTGCACGCTTGGAGCCGACAACGCGCACTCCTCCAATTCCAGACCGGGATAAGATAGAGCGGCCGCGCGGGCTGCGCGGTCCGCCAAGGCAGCCGCGAAGAAACGCTGCGCGACTTGTGCGCCAGGAACGAGGCTGATTTGCTCCATCTGCCCGAACAATTCAATGCCTCCACTTACTTCATCGACCGGCACGGCGCGGAGGGCCGCGGCTCCAAAATAGCGATAGAATGCGCCGGCCAGCAGATAACCTACGCCGAACTCATCGAGCGCACTAATCGTCTCGGTAGCGCCCTCCGATCTCTCGATGTGCGGCGCGAGGAACGTGTCCTCATCCTTTTGCCGGACCTGCCGGAGTTTCTGTATTCGTTTTTTGGCGCCATCAAGATCGGCGCGGTGGCGGTGCCGGTGAATACCGCCCTAAAGCCCCATGAGTACGAATACGTCCTGAATGACACGCACGCACGCATCGCCATTGTGGCTGATAGCTTACTGTCCCCAATTTCGCAGATCGCAAGAACCCACTTGAAGTATCTGCAGCAGATCGTGGTCTTGGGAGAGACCCCGGACGGATATCTGACATTTCAACAATTGATCGAGAGCGCATCTCCTGTGCTGACACCTGAGTCCACTCACAAAGATGATGCGGCATTCTGGCTCTATTCCTCCGGCAGCACTGGCGCCCCGAAAGGCTGCATTCATCTTCACCACGACATGGTGGTGTGTTCGGAGTTGTATGCGAAAAATATTTTGGGCATGAACGTACAAGACCGGTGCTACAGCGCGGCGCGGTTGTTCTTCGCTTACGGCTTGGGCAACGCCGGATACTTCCCGCTCGCGGTGGGTGCCACCACGATCCTCTCCCCCGATCGGCAGACCCCGGAGACGATTTATGCCAATATCGAGCGTTACCGTCCGACACTGTTCTTCTCCGTCCCGACCAACTACTCGACGCTGATCGCGCACCAGCCCAGCGACGGACGCGGGGACTTCGATCTCTCCAGCATCCGCCATGCGGTCTCCGCAGGAGAACCCCTGCCTGTGGCCTTGTTCGAGCGCTTCAAGCGGCGTTTCGGCATCGAAATACTTGACGCCCTCGGCTCCACCGAGACTCTGCAAATGGTGATTTCCAATCGTCCCGGCGAAGTACGGCCGGGATCCAGCGGAAAAATCATTCCCGGCTTCGAGGCCCGCATCGTCGATGAGAACGACCGGGATGTTCCTCCCGGCGAAATCGGCACGCTCCTTGTCAAAAGCGACGCGACCTGCTCCGGTTATTGGAACCAGCACGAGAAGAGCAAGGACACGTTTGCCGGACACTGGTTCCGCACCGGTGACAAATATTTCCAGGATGCAGACGGCTACTTCTGGTACGCAGGACGGGCCGACGATCTATTCAAGGTCAACGGCCGCTGGCTCAGCCCTACGGAAGTGGAAAGCGCGCTGATCGCGCATCCTTCGGTGCTGGAAGCGGCCGTGGTGGCCAAGGAAGATGAGAGCCGGCTCCTAAAACCGGCCGCCTTTGTGGTGGTGAATTCAGAGTTTGAGGCCAGCGATCACCTCGCCCGCGAGCTGCAGGATTGGGTCACGCAGAAGATCGGCGCTTACAAGCGCCCGCGCTGGGTGGAGTTCGTTTCCGACCTGCCAAAGACCGCAACCGGCAAGCTGCAGCGCTTCAAACTTCGTGAACGCGCTTCGATGCAGCCGCAGCCCTCACCAGGAACAGAAAGAAACGTCGAAGAGAGGCTGTCATGACGTCTGAGCCTGCTGATCTTCGCCTCCAAACGCCCTCACAGCGCATCGTGCCTTATCGGCGTCCGCCGGCGGGCTGCCACCCGGAATACCTGAATTCGGCATATTGCGCTACTGTCAGCCGCGCTCCAAAGAGACCTTTGATCTTTCTGCCCCACACCCTCTCCGAAGTGACCGGCCCGGTATACGGACATGACGACATCTCTGAGAACGACAACGATCTCACGCACCAGCATGCGGATGATCCGCTGGGGGAAAGGATCATCGTCGCCGGTCGCGTCACTGATGAGAACGGGCGTCCCGTGCGAAATACCCTCATTGAGATCTGGCAAGCCAACGCCGCAGGCCGGTACTTCCATCGCCGTGACGATCACTGTGCACCCCTCGATCCGAACTTCACTGGCTCCGGCCGCACTTTGACGGACGACGACGGCCTCTACCGTTTCGTAACCATCAAACCCGGCGCGTATCCCTGGAATAACCATGACAACGCCTGGCGGCCGGCGCACGTCCATTTCTCGCTTTTCGGGCCGGCTTTCGTCACTCGACTGGTAACGCAAATGTATTTTCCTGGCGACCCGCTCTTCCCATTCGACCCGATCTTCAACTCCATCCCCGACGAGAGGGCGCGCCGGCGCCTGATTGCCGACTTTGATCTCTCCACGACGCAGGCAGAATGGGCCCTGGGCTTTCGCTTCAATATTGTGCTGCGTGGCCAGGAGGCTACCCCGTTCGAGGAATAGCATGGACCCCGGCCTCACACCCTCGCAGACAGTCGGACCTTTTTTTGAAGTGGGTCTCACTGGAAAGCAATCCATCGGCAGAGTGGCAGGGCCGGAGGCCGCGGGCGAAAGGATTTTTCTCACCTGCCGGGTGCTTGATGCTGACGGTGTGCCCGTTGAAGACGCCATGCTCGAAATATGGCAAGCCGACGCATCAGGGAATTACCCGAGCGCGAAAAACTCGCAGAGACAAGAACACGCCTTTCGCGGCTTCGGCCGCCTGGGGACCGCCGAAGATGGCCGTTGCATCTTCGAAACCATCAAGCCGGGCAGGGTCAGTGGTCCAGAGAAGGTTCTACAGGCCCCCCATGTCAACCTCAATCTCTTCGCCCGCGGACTCCTAAAGCACCTTCCCACGCGCATATACTTCGCCGGCGATCCTGCTAACGAGGAAGATCCCATCCTCGGGCTGGTGCCGGAGGACCGCCGGGCCACGCTGATGGCGCAACCCGATCCCGGGCAGAGCGGCGCTTGGTATTTTGAAATCCACCTCGGCGGCGATTGCGAAACTGTGTTCTTTGATGTCTGATAGTGGCGGGATAGGACACGAAGCAATTTTCCTTCGTGTGTGTTCTTGTCGCCTCTCTATTGGCTTTGGTTGTGTTCACGGCATGCAGAAAAAGCAACCACGCCAAAGACCCAAAGTGCTGAGAAGGGAGCGCGAGAGCAGCTTCATCGGGAGATAATGCGTCCGTGCCTTTGATCGAAAGCCTGGCGACCACCCCAGCCTTGGCAGAAGTCTTTTCCGATGATTCCGTCCTCGCCGCCATGCTGCAATTCGAGGTCGCCCTGGCCCGCGTGCAGGCGCGGCTGGGAATCGTGCCGCAGAGGGCAGCCGATGCCATCGCATCTGCGGTCACGCCCAAAGACTTCGATCCTACACAGCTTTCCCAACAGGCACTCAACAACGGCACGCTCAGCATTCCCTTCGTGAAGGAGTTAACGGCGCGGGTACGGATCAAGGACGTCAATGCGGCGGGATGCGTGCACTGGGGCGCGACCAGCCAGGACCTTGCCGATACCGCGCTGGTCCTGCTGCTGAAGCGGGCAAAACCTGTCCTGGATCGCGATCTCGATCGTCTGGCCCTAGCGCTTCGCCAACTCTCTGAAACCCAAAAAGAAACCGTGATGTTGGGCCGCACGCTTCTGCAAGCCGCCCCGCCCATCACCTTCGGTCTGAAGGCTGCAGGCTGGCTTGCCGCGGTCGAGCGTTGCCATGCGCGGCTGCGTGCTAGCTTCCGCGACGCGCTGGTCCTGCAGTTTGGCGGTGCCAGCGGCACACTGGCCGCATTGGGCAGTCGCGGGATGGAAATCGCCCGGGGGCTCGGGGATGAACTCGAACTCGACCTCCCTGACGCTCCCTGGCACGCGCAGCGCGATCGTCTGGCAGCCCTGGTCTCCCATTGTGGTGTCCTCGCCGGGAGCCTCGGCAAAATGGCCCGCGACATCAGCCTGTTGATGCAGGTCGAAATCGGCGAAGTATCGGAGCCTTCCCGCGAAGGGCGTGGCGGCTCTTCTACCATGCCGCACAAGCAGAATCCGGTCGGGTGCGCCGTTACCCTGGCCGCCGCCAGCCGGATTCCGGGCCTGGTCGCCTCTTATCTTTCAGCTATGGTGCAGGAACACGAGCGCGCCGTGGGCGGCTGGCAGTCCGAGTGGCGCACGCTAGCGGATGTAGTGCAGGCAACGGGTCTGGCGGCAGCATGCATGTCCGAGGTCACCGAGGGAATGACCGTGAATGCGGCCCGCATGCGCGCCAACGTTGACGCCACGCGCGGCGCGATCTTCGCGGAGAAGGCCATGATGCTGCTCGCCCCCGCGCTCGGACGCGACGCCGCTCACCGCATACTGGAAGAGGCCTCGCGTCGCAGCATTTCGCAACAACGCCATCTGGCTGAAGTCCTTGTCGAAATTCCAGAGGTCACACGGCACCTCGATGCCAACGTCCTGAGCAAGCTCGAAATGCCGGAAGACTACCTGGGCTCGGCCGAGGCGTTTCGTCAGCGACTGCTGGCGTCACCGGCATCGTCAACTTCAGACAACAAAAAGGACTAGCCACGAATGCCGTTTGTCACGCTTGACGATACCCGCCTGTTCTACCGCCTTGAAGGCGACCCCGGCTCGCCGGTCCTCATACTGTCGCACTCCCTGGGGACCGACCATCAGATGTGGGCGCCGCAGGCCGCCGACCTTCTGCCTCACTTCCAGATCTTGCGCTACGACACGCGCGGCCACGGCGCTTCCGACGCGCCAGCTGGCGAATATCCCATCGAGCGCCTCGGCCGTGATGTTCTGTTTCTGGCAGACAAGCTGGGAATTGACAAGTTCGCGTTCTGCGGCCTGTCGCTCGGCGGCGCTATCGGCCAATGGATCGCCCTGCACGCCCCGCAGCGGCTCACTCATCTCGTACTAGCCAACACTTCAGCATCTTTCGTGCCGAAATCGAAGTGGGAGGAGCGGATCAGCGCCGTGCAGCAGGGTGGCCTCGCCGCCATTGCAGAGATGGCGATGCAGCGCTTCTTTACCGCTGAATCGCTGGCGCAGAAAAACCCGTACGTTGCCGGCATCCGCTCTGTCCTGTTAGGCACCGATCCCGCCGGATATCTGGGCTGCTGCGCAACGCTCCGGGACGTCGACCACAGCCGCGATCTGCACAAAATCACCGCGCCGACGCTGGTGATTGGCGGCGATCACGATGTCTCCACGCCCTGGACCGGGCACAGTGACATCCTCGCCAGGGAAATTAGGGCCGCGCGCGCGCTCCGCTTGCCTGCCGCACATCTGTCGAATCTGGAACGGCCGCGGTCCTTCACGGCGGCGCTCCTTGAGTTTCTGCTGCTGCTGCAACCGGCCGGGCAGGACGCGCTGCACGCGGGGTATGTGCGCCGCCGCGAAGTCCTCGGTGACGCCCACGTCGATCGCTCCATCGCGTCTACGACTGACTTCAACCGCGATTTTCAGTCCATGATCACGCGTTACGCCTGGGGCACAGTCTGGACGCGCCCCACGCTCGACCAGCGGACACGCAGGCTCCTGGTGTTGTCCGTAGCTGCCAGCCTGGGCCGGTGGGAAGAATTCCGCCTGCATCTGCGGTCCGGGCTGGCGCACGAACTGGAGCTTTGCGACTTGAAAGAAGTATTGCTGCAGACAGCGATCTACGCCGGCGTACCCGCCGCCAACACGGGGTTTCACATTGCCCAGGAAGTAATCGCAGAACAGAAGGCTTGACATCCGCCGGGAGGGAGCACGCTACTCACCAGCGCTGATGCACCAGGCCGCGGATCCGGCTTTCATAAACTTGCTGGATTGCGATCCTGGTCTCGGCGGTCAGCGCAGGCAGATCTGAAGCCCGGCAGTTCTCGGCTACCTGGTCAGGCCGCTTGCCTCCGGGAATCGCGCAACTCACAGCATCGAACATCAGGATCCAGCGCAAGGCAAGCTGGCTCATCGACGCTCCCGCCGGCAGTACGGCGCGAATCTCTTCCACCGCGGCCAGGCCGGTCTCGTAGTCCACGCCTGCAAACGTCTCCCCCACATCAAACGATTGGCCATGGCGATTGAAGTTGCGGTGGTCGTCCTCTTCAAAGTGGGAGTCGCGGCGCAACTTTCCCGTGAGCAGTCCGCTGGCCAGGGGAACGCGCGCCAGAATTCCAACCTGCTTCACCCGCGCCCGCGGAAAGAGCAGATCTGCCGGCCGCTGCCGAAAACAATTGAAAATGATCTGCACCGTCTGTACGTTCGAAAACTCGATAGCTTTGAGAGCCTCTTCCACTCGTTCCACGCTGACGCCATAAAAGCGGACCTTCCCGGCCCGGACCAGATCATCAAGAATCCCGAACACCTCTTCGTGATAATAGAGATCGGTGGAGGGACAATGCAGTTGCAACAGGTCCAGAGCGTCCGTGGCGAGATTGCGCAGGCTGTCTTCCACCCACGCCGTCAGGTTCTGACGGCTGTAGCCCTCCACCGTCTGGCGGGGCAGGCGGCGGCCCGCCTTGGTGGCCACGGTGATTTCTTCCTTCCGGCTCTTCCGGAGTTGCGCCACCAGCCGCTCACTGCGCCCTGATCCATAAACATCGGCCGTATCGATGAAGTTCACCCCGCAGTCGATTGCCTTATGCAGCGCCGCCATGGACTCTTCATCCGACACCCGGCCCCAGGCTCCGCCGATGGCCCAGGCACCAAAGCTGATGTCGGAAACCTTCCAGCCGGTGCGGCCAAGCGCACGGTAGTGCATTCCGAGTCTCCTGGATTTCGAAGTACACAGAGTATATAGAATTCGAAAGTTGCGCTGAGAGCTGAGACCGATGATTGAGGACCGATTTCCTCCGTGAACGACGTTCAGCGTCAGCTTCCCGGGCGGCATCGTGTGGCACAGGTGTAGAACGTGGTGAGGCTAACGGGAATTTCCGCAGGGCTGGCGCGATCAGCGCCGGACGGGAAAGTGATAGTAAACATCTTCCTTTGAGGGAATGGCGACTCCGTCTTCAGTAGCCGGAAGAAAATGCCAGTCTTCCAGAGCGGCCAGAACCTTGCCGTCAACGGAAGCGCTCAGGCTCTGGATTACTGCTTTTGCTACTATATTTCCGCGCTCGTCGATCGTGATCTCTATGATGACGTTACCCTCGGCGCCAGCCAACTCCTCCAACCCAATAACCGGCTCCGAGCCGGAGACGCGCAGCGCGGGACGGACTTCGTGACCAGAGTATAGGCCGCTACCCAGCGTGCCAAAACGGGAACCAGCGGGTGGCGCCGCACTCGCTGAAGCCGTCGCCGGCGCAGGCTCGGTCAATGCATCCGGCAATGCCATGGCGGGTTCTGGAGGATGACGTCTCGATGGCTTCGTTCGCGCCTTCCACAGGACAGGAGCATGATTCCGGGCACTTGCAGCCGGCGCCCCTGTGGGATCGGAGTGAAAAAGGAACGTCAGTGAAGAGCCACCCTCACCCGCCGCTACCGAAGAGGGTGAAACAAATCGCGGCGCCGGCTTGTGCAGCAGCCACCCCATCAGCAAGGCATGCAGCAGTAACGACCCGCAAACCGGCACCACCGGCCTGCGCCTCATTTTATGATCCGTCAGGTAAGAGGTTCCCCACATATCAAGAACAATGCCGCCAGGCCTATACATCAGACGGTCCTGAGCGCCGGAAAGTGAGCAGGGCTCAGGGAGAAGGCTGGCGGCAGGCGGCCATTCGTCCTTCTCATGATTGTATTCCGTGGCCCGTACAAGCGCACTGCTGCCCGGCGATCCCTCCCGGCCCACGCTCCCCCTTCTGCTAAAGCCGGTCATCTATATCGCCGATTGTTCTTCAGGATAGCTATGGCCACTGCCCCCGAACAGGTACCCGCTGCCAAGGTCGTCCGCGTACTGTTTGCTGGGGGCGACTCGGTCAGCCGCACTCACATCGAGCAATTGCTGACCCGGACGGGCTACGAGGTTGTGGTGGCGCAGGATGGAACGGAAACCAGGCGAGCGCTCGAATCCCCGGGGTCGCCCAAGTTGGCCGTGCTGGACTGGGACGTACCGGGGGGCGCCGTCGAACTGTGCCGCCAGCTGCGTCACGGCCGCCTCCACCGCGACATTTACATCATTCTCCTTACCCACTGGAATGAACCCAACGAGCGGGTCGAAGGCCTGGAGGCCGGCGCTGACGACTGCGTGTACAAGCCGGTGGACGTACGCGAGCTGCGCATTAAGCTGCAACTGGGAATGCAGGCGCTTCTGGAACGCGCGTTGTACGAGAGTGAAGAGCGATTTCGTGGCGCATTTGAGTGTGCCGGAATCGGAATGGCGCTGGTCCGGGTCGGCGGCGAGTTCCTGCAGATCAACCAATCTCTGTGTGACTTTCTCGGCTACACTCCTGACGAACTGCTCAAGAAAAACTTCCATAGCTTTGCCGACCCCACCGACCTCCCTTCGTCGCGGGAACTCCTGGAGCAGTTTCTCGAGGGCGTCCATCGCAGCAGCGAATTCGAACGCCGCTTCCTCACCAAGGCGGGCAATGTCGCCTGGGCTTCCGTCACCGTGTCCACGGTTCTCGATGCCGACAGCCGCAATACCTGCTTTGTGGTCCAGGTGCAGGACATTGCCGAACGAAAAGCAGCCGAGGAAGCTCTGCGGCGCAGCGAAGCCTTCGCCCGCGCGATCACCGATAACGCCCAGGACCTGATCTTTGTCCTCAACCTGCAGGTGCAATGGATTTACGCGAGCCCATCCCATTCCACCATGTTGGGATTTGAACCCGGCGAATTGCTGGGTCACAACGCGAGCGAGATTCTTCACCCGGCGGACCGGGCCAAGGTGGAAGAAGTCATACCCGAAATCCTGGGGGGAAAAGATCCCGGCGCCATCGTGATCCGCTTTCATCACAAAGACGGAACTTGGAGGCACCTGGAAGCCAGGGGCGCGCTGCTGCGCAACGCCAACGGTGCGCCCGAAGGCATCATTGGCATCGCCCGGGGAATTGATGAGCGCCTGCAGGCGGAACGGAAGCTGCAGGCCGCTCACGCCGAAACCGAGCTGTTCCTCCGGTCCATCCCGTCAATTCTGATCGGTCTGGACAGCAAGGGGCGCATCACTCGTTGGAACCCAACGGCAGCCGCCACCCTGGGAGTACCGCCCGAGGCCGCTCTGGGCCGGCCAGTGGACAACTGCGGTATCAAATGGTTGCGTCCCGACATGCAGGCGGAACTGGCCAGTTGGTTACAGACTGAAAGCTCGCGGAGGTGCGATGACCTCACCTTCGACCTCAATGGACAAGTCCGTTTCCTGGGTCTGCATATCCGCCGGATACCCTCGGAGCATGTCGAGGGGACCGTCCTTCTGGTCACCGGCGCGGACATCACCCGGCGAAAAACTCTCGAGGACCAGTTGCGGCAGGCGCAAAAGTTGGAAGCCATCGGCCAGCTCGCCGCCGGCGTCGCTCATGAAATCAACACTCCCACCCAGTACGTCGGCGATAACGTGCGGTTTCTCAAGGATTCATGGATGGCCATCGCTGAGCTTCTGCAGTTCTGTCAGACCCTGCGCAAAGAATCACTCCGGGGACCGATCTCGAAGCAACTGAGTCTGACTCTCAACGAAATCTGCGACCGCTCCGATCTGGACTATCTCCTGAAAGAAGTCCCGCCGGCAATTGAACAGTCACTCGAGGGAGTGCAGCGAGTGGCCAAGATCGTTCGTGCCATGAAGGAGTTTTCTCACCCTGGAGCAGAGGACAAGCGCGGCATCGATCTCAACAAAGCCATCGAAACCACGGTGGCGGTGGCCAAGAATGAATGGAAGTATGTCGCCGATGTATGTCTCCATCTGGATATGGATCTGCCACTCGTACCCTGCCATGCCGGGGAACTCAACCAGGTACTGCTCAATCTGATCGTAAATGCGTCGCACGCGATCTCGGCCGCATCCGACAACTCGACCCCCAAAGGCAGGATCACGATTACTACCCAGCGACGCCCGCCTTGGGCGGAGATTGCCATTGCCGATACTGGCGTAGGGATTCCCGAATCCATCCGTTCCCGTGTCTTCGAGCCCTTCTTCACTACCAAACCGGTCGGCCAAGGCACCGGGCAGGGGCTGGCCCTGGCGCATTCCGTGGTGGTGAATCGCCATCAGGGCCAGATTTGGTTCGACAGCACACCGGGGAAGGGTACGACCTTTTTCATACGCCTGCCGCTCGAGTCCGGAGAACTGCATCATGACCAAGCGCATCCTGTTCGTTGACGATGAGCAAATGGTGCTGCGCGGTATTGAGCGCAGCCTGAGGAATATGCGCCAGGAGTGGCACGCCGAATTCTCCCTGGGCGGACTCGAAGCTCTGGAGGCCATGGCGCGGCAAACCTTCGACGTTGTAATCACCGATATGCGCATGCCGAGAATGGATGGCGCCCAGTTGCTCGAACAGGTCAGGGAGAAGTTTCCTCATACCGTGCGTATGGCGCTTTCCGGGCAGTCGGACAAAGCCACGATTCTGCGGGCGGTCGGCCCAACTCATCAATATCT
>Ga0335077_10006812_pt1 | contig 14136 bp, 9 predicted proteins | sample Lox_Sample_31_FD_207151 | JGI IMG/M metagenome (GOLD analysis project Ga0335077, IMG submission 207151) | Soil microbial communities from Loxahatchee National Wildlife Refuge, Florida, United States - Lox_Sample_3.1 | ecosystem: Environmental > Terrestrial > Soil > Wetlands | place: USA: Florida...
CTGAAGAAATTCTCGATCTTGGCGAACAGATCGCCAGCGGGCTGGAAGTGGCGCACGCCAAGGGGATCGTGCACCGCGATATCAAGCCTGCCAATCTGTTTGTGACCACCGGGAGACAAGCGAAGATCCTGGATTTCGGCTTGGCCAAAAGCGCGCTGGATGCGGATTCTGATCAGGCGACGATGACGGAAGCGCATCTGACCAGTCCGGGGACGACGCTGGGAACGGTTGCCTACATGTCTCCGGAGCAGGCCCGCGGCAAAGAAGTGGATGCGCGCAGCGACCTGTTTTCTTTTGGCGTGGTCCTCTACGAGATGGCGACGGGCGCGCTGCCCTTCACCGGGGCAACCAGCGCTGAAACGTTTGACGCGCTTCTCAACCGCGAACCGGTGCCAGTGGTGCGGCTGAACCCCGCGGTACCGCCTGAGTTGGAGCGCATCATCAGCAAGGCCATCGAAAAGGACCGCGACCTGCGCTACCAGTACGCGTCGGAGATGCGCGGCGATCTGAAGCGGCTTCGGCGGGACCGGGAAACGGGGCGCACTGCCAGCCTTGCCCCAGCCAAGCGCCCCTCTCCTGTTCTTGCGTTGGTTCTGAGTGCGATGTTAGTGGTGCTCATCGCGATCGGACTGGTCTGGCATTTTCGTGCCCAGCCAAGCCAGGCTTCCCCGGAAAGCTCGGTGGCGCCCGTCAAGGCGCCGGAAATGCCCACATTGGCCGTCCTGCCCTTCCGCGATATCTCCGGCCAGGACCAGGACAGATCATGGGGCATCGGCATGACAGACGCCATTATTACGCGACTCACTTCCTTGCAAAATCTGGCGGTGCGTCCGACGAGTTCAGTACTGCGTTACGTAAGCTCCCCGGCCGATCCCGTGCAGGCAGCGAAAGACCTAGGCGTGGAGTCGGTGCTCGACGGGACCTACCAGCGTTCTCCCGGGCTGGTCCGAGTGTCGGTGCAACTGATAAACCGCAGCAGCCAAGCGACGCGCTGGGCGCAGAGGTACGATTTGCGGCCCAGCGACATGCTGAAATTCCAGGATGAAGTCGCGGAAAAAGTGGTGGACGGGCTGAGAGTGGAAGTGAGCGGCCCGGAGCATACTGCGATGGCCACGCCGGTCACATCATCCCCGGATGCTTACAACCTCTATCTGCAGGCCCGCTTTTATCACAATGACTACTACATGCGGTCCACCCTGGAGAGTCTGCATCGCGGTGAACAGGCCGCCCAGGGAGCGCTCGCCAAGGATGCTTCCTTCGCAGAAGCCCATGCCGAGTTGGGACACCTGTATTGCATGGAGAGCGCCAACTTCAACGCCAACGGACGTGCGAACCTGGAGAAGGGGGAACAGGAAGCCCGGCGCGCGGTACGATTGCAGGCCGATTCTCCGGAAGCGCTGATCGTGCTGGGAAGCTGCCTGACCGAGGCCGGCCAGAACCTGGAAGCGCTGCGCCTTCTGAAGCGGGCAACGCAACTGGCCCCCAACTCGGAGGCCGCCTGGGACATGTTCGGCTACCTGTGCCACTATGCGGGCCTGATCGACGTGGCGGAACAAGCCTACCGCCGCAGCGTCGAGCTGAACCCCACGACCGTACGGATTTACTGGATGCACGCCCGCATGCTGCTCTATCAGGGACGCATTGAAGAGGCGGAACGCGAGTTGAAACAGGCGCTGGTGACGCATCCCGAGCAATACAAGGGGCTGGCATACCTGGGCGAGTTCCTCTACTACGAGAACAAATCAGACGAAGCCGAGAGCGTTTTTTCCCGCTCCAGGGAACTGGGGAAGAACAGCACCGATGAAGCCCCAACCGTGCTGGCGGCGTTCCTCTACGCCTCCCGCGGCCAGCGGAACAGGATCGATCCCAGCGTTTTCGCTTACCAGCCGAAGGAGGTAGTGGATGGCGACCTTGCCTACTGGCTCGCGGGTATTCACGCGTTGCTGGGTGACAGAGCGCAGGCCCTGACCTGGCTCAGGCGGGCGGTAGAAGTGGGAAACCACAACTATCCCTGGTTTCAGCGCGACCGCAATTTCGAGCGTCTGCGCAACGATCCCGAATACCTGGGCATCATGAACGAGATTAAATCGCACTGGGAAGAGTATCAGCAGGCGTACAGCCGCGGCTGATCTGCGCCGCGAAGTCACCGGGTAAGCACTGCCACCCACTCGCCCGCCGCGATCCGCTCGCGGTCCGGGGGGACGACTACGTAACAGTTCGCCCGCGCCGCCGCGGCGATGTCTCCTGAGCCCTGCCAGCGAACCAGTTCCACTTCGGCGTGCTCAAACTCTCCCGAAAGAACTCCCGGCAAGAAGCGCCGTAAGCCGGTCCTGGTTTTGATTTCCGTTTTGACTTTCGCGTGCAGAAAGATCAGTTTGCGCGGGGCCATTCCAGCCAGTGCTTCGACAACCACGCGAGCGAAGAGCTCGAAGGTCACCATGGTAGAAACTGGATTTCCGGGTAACCCGAAGAAATATTTCGCGGCCCCGGGCTTCTCGCGGGCGGGGGCGCCCGCGCCACATCGGCCGAAGACGATGGGGTGGCCTGGTTGAATGTGGGCACCGGTGAAGAAGAATTCGGCGCTGAACGCGGTGAGCACCTGCTCCACCAGGTCGTACTTGCCCATGGAAACGCCGCCGGCCAGCAGCAGAAGGTCGGCCTTCAGGCCCTCGGCTATAAGCTCGCGAAGACGCGACGGTTCGTCGGGAGCGGCGGGCAGCAATATAGGCTCGCCGCCCACAGCATGAATCTGTGCCGCCAGCGAATAGCTGTTGGAGTTGCGTATCTGGTTGGGGCCCGGCGAAGCTGTGATTCCTACAAGCTCATCTCCGGTCGCCAGGACGGCGACGCGCGGTTTGGCGTATACCAGCAAATGGTCTTTGCCGACGGACGCTGCGACCGCGATGGCAGCGTGGTCCATGCGAATGCCAGACGGGAGCAGTTGCTCGCCGCGCCGGGCTTCGGCTCCTAGCGGCACGATATTGGCGCCCGCCTCAATACCGCGCAGAATCTGCAGGCGCGCGCCCTGCAGGGTGGCGTGTTCGACCATTACGACTGCATCCGCTCCAGGCGGCGCGGGCGCGCCGGTCATGATGGCGGCGGCTTCCCCCGGACCGATATCAATTGGTTCTGCGGCTGAAGACCCGGCGCGGATTTCGCCCACGACCTGCAAAATCGCGGGTATTTGCTCCAGGTCGGCGGCGCGCACGGCATAACCATCGCGGGCCGCGCGGCGGAAGGGAGGAAAATCGCGGTCGGCGGCGAGAGCCTCTGCCAGCACCCTGCCGGAGGAGTCCAGGACGCCCACTCGTTCCATACCCAGATGACGGAGGTTTAGTGCATGCTCCTCCACGACGTGCCGGGCATCTTCGAAGCTGAGGACTGCGGGGTATTTGGGGGCGGCAGCCATGGAGAGACTTTACTGTAACTGGCTGCCTCCATGCGCGACTTTTGCCGTTTGCGGTTTCGAAGAACCGGCCGCGTGATTTCCAAGAGAGGCCGCTCGTCCGTGTGTTCATTCGCGGACACTCTCCGGTGAAACCTAACACGCGATTGGTTCTTTAATAGCTGCCAACGCCCGCAACCCGCTTGGCTATCAGAGAGTTGCATTCAAGACATATTGGCTCTCGAATTGCGGTCGCCGGGCCGGTGCGGCGCGCCCTGCACGTTGATCCGGCCAACCTGCTGCGGGAACAGTAGTTTTCGGCCAGTCCGGGCGGACGCCGATCTTGGTCTGCCGCAAAACACACGAATCTCGAATCGCTGGGCGAAGTTGGCCCGTGCCTCCAGCAGTGCGGAGGCATATTACCGGCAGGCGGTGCGCGTGGCGGTCAGGTCCAGATCTTTCTTCATTGCGTTAAAGTTCATCGCATTCGCCTGGGGACAGAACTGGCTGGTGTCCAGGCTGTACTCCACCTCGAACACCGCCTTGTTGGCATTGATGAACGGCAGCAGCGAGTCGCACTCGCTGTATTGGAAGCATTGCTCGTCAATCATGAAATCGAAGTGTGAAACCAGATCGGGGACCTGATCCACATCGTTCTTCAGTGCGACGGACATGCCCAGGGAATGCACGGTGGTGGCAATCCACTCGTTGTAGGTAATCTGGTCCTGCGCCGTCAGCGGAAAACCTGTGCTGTTTGTATAGCCATCGATGTTGTCGGGTTCAACGGCGTCGAAACCTTTGTCCTTACACATCTGGAAGCGTGCGGTCATGATCGGGCCAAGAATGGTGATTTGGCGGATATCCAGCCACTGCTCGCCGGGCCAGCCATTGCCGTTGCCCAGTACGGACGAGGGGAACGAACTCGCGTCGGACCGCCAGTCCTCCCAGGTGCCGGCGTCGATGTAGCACACGGCGTGGATGTTCGCGGTATGCATCGCCGTGACCAGCGCGGATGAGGCGTTGAATCCATCAACGTCGTACATCTGGACGCTTAGCAGGGCGGTGGCAGAGGGGAGATCCGAGAGCTCCCATTGCCATTCGGTGTTCATCGCGGGAGTCCAGAAACCGGTTGAGCCGGAACCTCCCGAACCGCCGGAGCCTCCGGAACCACCAGACCCCCCCGAGCCGCCGGATGAGCCTCCGGACCCGGTTTGCAGGGTCGAAAGACCGCCGCCGTTGGAGCAGGAAGACAGGAACAGACAGAAAATGCAAACTACCAGCAAAATCAGGTGGATTTTCGCCATAGACGCACCTCAGCCATGGCCAGAGCAGCAGAGCGGCAGTTCTGCTGAGATTTGTAGGTAAGTTTACTCTAAGGTCTTTCGCCCGAGATTACACGGAAGTACCTCGCACGGATGCGATGGGATCCAGCGCGGGGCCGATTTCCGATGCATGTGCAAAGGCATGAGACAGAACCGGGGAATCCGGCGCCTGCGAGAGCGCGATCTCCGGGTCAATGCAGCCCGCCCGCACCAGTTTTTCCAGGGCGCAATCCAGGGACTGCATGCCTTCCGACGCGCCATCCCGCATCGCCTGCAGCAAAACGGGGCCGGGTTGCGCCTCACGCTCGATGGCGGTGCGGACGCGCGGATTGAGCCTGAGGATTTCCACCGCGGCAATCCGCCCGCTGCCATCACGGCGTGGCAGGAGGCGTTGCGATATCACATAGCGCAGGGTCTTGGCCAGGCGGGCGCGGGCGGAGCCTTGCTCCGGTGCGCTGAACATCCCTACGGCCCGTTCTACGGTTTTGGCGGCATCGATGGCATTCAGGCTGGAGAGCACCAGGTGCCCGGTTTCGGCGGCCTCGATGGCGATTTCCATGGTGCGCCGGTCGCGTAACTCGCTCACCAGAATGACCTGCGGCGACTGGCGCATCGCGGCGTTCAATCCCAGGGCGAAGCTCGGGGTGTCACTGTGCAGCTCCCGCTGGTGAATGGTGCAACGCTTGTGGTTGTGCAGGAATTCGATGGGGTCTTCCACCGTGATAATGTGCCAGCTTCTGCGCTGATTAATGGCGTCCACCAGCGCCGCCAGCGTGGACGACTTGCCCGAAGCCCGCGGCCCGCTCACCAGGACAATGCCATCGCGAAGTTCGGCTATCGCCTCAAGTTGCGGCGGCAGGCCCAGGTCCGAAAGATGGGGAATTTCTGTCGGTATCACCCGCATCACCACCGCGCAGCTTCCCCGCTGAATGAACACATTGACGCGAAAGCGCGCGGTTCCCGCAAGGCCGTAGGAAACGTCGCAGAAGCCCTGTTCCCGCAGGAGATTGACGGCCTGCTTGTTGTTGTCGATCAGGTCGGCGGCGATGCGGCGGGTGTCGTCGGCGGTCAATGGCATCAGGCCTTTGGCCTGCACCTGAACCAGTTGGCCGTGAAGTTCAACTTGGGGAAGGCGTCCCGGAGAGAAAATAAGGTCGCTCACCTGAGCGTGGGCGTTCAGCATGGCCGCCAATAGAGCATTGGTTGGGACTACACCGGAAATCGGCGCACCCAGCGTAACCGGGATTGGGGCAGCACCCGTGGTTGCCATGGCTTAACCTTCGGAAGGGGAGTTGTTCCACAGAAACGGGCCACAGGGGAGAAGAACTTGCTCGACGATCTCTGCAATCAATCTAGCTGAAACTGGGCAAGCCTGCCACGAAGAACAACAAGGTCACGGACCTTCGTAATCCCAAGCCGGCCCGCGGATTACCCGAACCCAAAGTAGAGGAACCACAATAAGGTACAAAGACCTCATATGCTGACAGCCCCATTTCTCATTCAGAGGGGTTGTGACTTTTCTTCGTTATTTCTTCCTCATTTCTTCGCTGGCATTCTGAGCTTCCGGCAAGCTCCAGGATGCTGCCGATGAGCGGTGGAGACAATGCCTTGCGGCGCTCGTGCTGGTCCGGGCAGGCATGGGGTCCCCTCGGCGTGGCTCGGGGCAGTGCTCTTCGCTTCGCTCAGGATGACAGTTCAGAAGTAGAGGTCAGATAGAGAGTCACTGAGGCGGCCTCGTCGGGCCGCCTCAGTATTTGGAAAGATCATAGCGTCACTTCTTTGTGGTCTTTTTGCTCTTCCCGTAGGAAGTTTCTACTGAGGCTCCGATGCTGGACAGCATTGCCTTGGCCTCTTCGGCGTGCGGCCCGTCCGGCTTCAGGTCCAGATATTTCTGGAAAGCCTGCGCGGTACCGTCGGGAGCCACCATCTTGTCGTCTTTGAGGATAGCCAGGCCGATCAGGTTTGAACCTTTCCAGTAATAGGAATCCGCCCGGTTCGGGTCGGCGGCAATAGATTTATCGAACGCCTCAACCGCAGCCTTGCGCAAGCCCGGATCGTTGGCGCCATTGGCGTTGGTCAGGACCGCGCCCATGTTGAAGTAGTACTGGCCGGCGCCGGCGGGATCCAGCTGCGCTGCCTGTTCGTAGGCCGCCTTGGCTCCATCCACGTTGCCCTGTTTAGCCAGCACTTCGCCAAGGTTGTTGTTATAGGCTGCCAAGGTCTTGGAGTCCTCAGGCTTGGCGCTGCTGGCCATCGCCTTTTTCTTCAGATCGATTGCCTTCTGGTAGTCTTCCACTGCCGAGGTCAGGCGCTTGGTCTTTTCGTCTCCGGCCTGGCCCGTGGCGGAGCCGCGATAGGCATCGGCCAGCTTGAACCAGATCAGGTCGCGGGAGGCATCCATTTGGGTCGCCTCGGTGAGCACGTTGATCGCTGTCTGGAAGTCTCCGGCCTGGGAGGCCTGGTTGGCCGCCGCGATCTTCTCGTTCAAGGCCTTGATGGTGACGTTTTCTTTGCTCGCCTTCTCCTGCTGCTCCTGCATCTGTTTGAGTTTTTCAGCGCTGATGCCTTGTTGCTGCGCCGCCTGCTGCTGCGATTTCTTCAGGTCGAAATCAAGGGCGTTGTCGCCCAACTGAATGTGAAAGCCTTTTACGAAGTCCAACTGCTGCCCATCTTTCAGCAGCTTGACGGTATAGGTTTCCGGCGCGATGCCGAGCGAGAAATAGCCGCCCTTGTTGTCGACTTTGATGTCGTACTTTCGACCGCTGTCGCTGCTGACCATTTCGATTACGGCGCCGGTGATGGGCTTGCCGTCAGCGTCCTTGCATTCGCCCTTGATGGTGCCGAAGGACTGTGCCAGGGCGGGCACTGCACACAAGCTCGCGCACACCGCAATCAATGCGAATTTCATCCAGCGTTGTTTCATTTTCAGCCTCCCGGCTTGGTTCCATTTCCGATTGCCGATCTGTCAAGAAAGCATGTGGGGCTGGTTTCTCAAACCGGCAATTCTAACCGAAAACCTCAACGATTCTGTCCCACGGGGGCGGTCTCCAAATAGGGGATCGGATCTTGTGCCCCTGCCTCGCGGAAAGCCCGCAAGCGCAGAACGCAACTGTCGCAGACGCCGCAGGCGCGATCCTCCCGGCTGTAGCACGACCACGTTAAATGGAAGGGTGCGCCCAGTTCAAGGCCGAGGCGGACGATTTCATGTTTCCGCATGGCAATGAGGGGTGTGATGACTTCGATACGACCCTCCTTCGTGCCCGCGCGAATCACTGCGTTATAGGCTTGGTAATATGCAGGCCGGCAATCGGGATAGCCGGAGCTGTCCTGCTCCACCGCGCCAACATAAACTTTCTCCGCGCCCAGCACCTCGGCCCAGCTCACTGCCACTGCCAGAAAATGAGCGTTGCGGAAGGGAACGTAGGTCACGGGAATTTCTTTGCCCAGAGTATGTGACTCCGGCACCGCAATGCGCCTATCGGTAAGGGCCGAGCCGCCGATCAGGCGAAACGCCTCGTTGCGGATGACCAGGCGGTCGCGAATGCCAAGCGCATCACAGACCCCAAGGAACGATTCGCGCTCGCGCTCTTCCGTGCGCTGGCTGTAGCTGACGTGGACGGCGGCCGCGTCATAGTCGCGCGCCGCCAGCGCAGCGCAGACACAGGAATCCATCCCTCCACTAAGGAGTACCACTACCCGCGATCTCATATCCAATTAGATGCCATTAAAAGCACCAAATTTCCTCTAGTCCCCGCTCAGGGGCAGCGAGAGGGAACCGGGTACTTGCCGACAGCCGCCGCAACAACCCTATTCCTCGCGTTGCTCGGGGATGACAAACGCATTGATAGCCCGAGATCTCACACCCCCTTCATGGCCGGGTCCCAGATGAACTTGTGTATCTGCAGGCTCAGGCGGGCGGGGACGTTATCAGCCACGATCCATTCCGCCAGTTCCTGGGGATCGAGCAGGCACTGCGCCGCCGTACGTTCGCCGCTGGCCTCTTTGCTGAAGGCGGGCGAAAACAGGACCGCATTCACGTGCTGGCCCAGCTTGTGCTGCGCCACAAAGTCGCGGGCAAATTCATAGTCCAAACGGTCAGTGAGCACGAACTTCACCTCATCCTGCAAACGCAGGGTTTCCAGGTTTTCCATCCGGAAGGTATCCGCTTCGCCGGAGTTGGGACACTTCACGTCCACGATCTTCACCACGCCCTTCGGAACCGCCTCCAGCGGCCGTTCTCCGCTGGTCTCCAGCAGCACCGTATAACCCAGGTCCAGCAGAAGCTGCATCAGGGGTACCAGTTCTCGTTCCTGCAGCATGGGCTCGCCGCCGGTGATTTCCACCAGCCCGCCGCTGGGGCTGAGCCGCTCTACCTCGGCGAGGATCTCCTCGGAGGTCATGCGGCGGCCGCCGTGGAATGTGTACTCGCTGTCACACCACACGCAGCGCAGATTGCAGCCGGTGAGGCGGACGAAAACACAGGGCAGCCCAGCGTAGGTGGATTCGCCTTGAATCGATTTGTAGATTTCGGTGATCTGCATCGAATCGGGCTCCAGCCTTAGTCGTTGGCCGCTAGCCGGCAGTGCCTGGGCTTGATTGCACGCGGCGGGCGGAATGCCCAAGGTCACAATTCCGAATAGGTAGCGGTGGTTGTGTCGGTTTCAAAAATTGTCACATTTTTCACCCGAACCCGGCCATCGGTAACTCGCTGCAGGCGGGCGTTGGATTCATCGTAGAAGTACTTGGCCAGATTCTCTGCCGAAGGATTCAACTCAGTGAAGGGCGCGATATCGTTGATCATCTGGTGATCGAGCCTGTCGACGACGTGTTTCATCACTTCGCGCAGATCTTTGAAGTCGAGCAGCAGGCCGGCTTTATCGAGCTGCGCGCCCGCCAGGGTGACCCGGACCTTGTAGTTGTGCCCGTGCGGGTTCTCGCACTTGCCCTTGTAATTGCGCAGGTAGTGGCCCGCGGCAAACGAATCTTCGACGGTAACTTCGAACATGCGCTCCTTCAGCGGCGGTGCCCACCGCCACAGCGGCATTTCCGGATACTGCTCTATTTTAGCGCGAGCGGAAGTGGCACAGGGCACGTTGGTAGTGGCTCAACTTCAAATTGAGCCACTACCGGCACGTTCGGACGTACGCTTATCGCTCCAGCGCAAGGCGAATCCCGTCCTTCTCGAGTTACTCCTGAACTCCGAAGAATTCCTCCACCTGGCGAAGGTCGGTGGTGCGGCGATAGTTTGGCAGGCTTTCCACGAATACGCGCCCGTACTGCTTCTTGAGAATGCGGTTATCGAGCAGGGTCAGCAACCCGCGGTCGCTGAGCGAGCGGATCAGGCGCCCGAAGCCCTGCTTCAGGGTAATCACCGCCGCCGGCACCTGATACTGGAAGAAGGCATTGCCTCCTTCTGCGTCGATGGCCTTCACCCTTGCTGCTACCACGGGATCGCTGGGGACGGCAAACGGCAGGCGGTCGATGATCACGGAGCTGAGTTGCTCGCCCTGCACGTCCACGCCCTGCCAGAACGCCGCAGTCGCGAACAGCACCGCGTTGGGGGTGAGACGAAACTCCTGCAGCAAAGTGCTCTTCGGAGCGTCGCCCTGCAGCAGCATGGGGAAATCCAGCACGCCCAGCAGTCGCTGGTAAACCTCGTTCATCTGCGCGTAGCTGGTGAACAGGACGAACGCACGCCCGCGGGTGATTTCCAGCAAGCGGCGGATGCGGTCGGAGGCCTTGGCGGCAAACTGCGGCGTGCGTGGATCGGGCAGATCCGGCGGCACATAAAACAACGCCTGGTTCTGGTAATCGAAGTGTGAGGGCAGGACCACTTCGCGGGTGTAGTCCAGTCCCAGCCGGCGGCGCATGTACTCGAAGTTACCGCCGACCGCCAGCGTTGCCGAGGTAAGCACGGCCGCTTCCAGCTTGTCGAACAGGCAGGACTTCAGGATAGGGGCGATATCGATCGGTGTCGCTTGCAGAAAGACCCTTCCCAATCCACGGGCGGGCACTGCCCTGGCAGGCGTCGAAGCACCTCCCGCGCCACGAGTCCCTCGGCGCTCGATCCAGAAGACGGTGTTCTTCTCCTCCGATTCCATCAGGAACTGCAACTGCACCTGCAACTCCTGCGCGCGCCGGGTAAAGTTGAAGACCTCTTCCGGCTTCGAGGGCAGGTTCTCCATCTCCGAAGCCAGCCGCTGCAGCGCATGTTGCAGGGCGACGAACTCGTCGCCGTTCTCTTCCAGGAATTCGCGGCGCGCGTCAAACGCGAACCGCCCTTCGCCCGCCGGCAGCAGGGCAAAGAAGAATTGCGAACACTCCCGCAGGTTGCTCAATGCCCCCGCCAGCGCTGCGGAGAGAGCATGGTTGCGCTGCAGGGAGGCTTCGACGTCGCGGCAGAGGTCGTCTACGCGTGCATTGCTCACCGAAATACCGAAGTAGCTCCCCGCCACATCCTCCAGTTCGTGGGCCTCATCGAAAATTACCGCCCCCACGTCCGGGAGAATGCCCGCATCCGGGGCCTCTTCCGTCTGCTGCTTGATTCCCAGGTCCGCGAAGAACAGATGGTGGTTCACGATGATAATGTCGCTCTCCATCGCCCGACGCCGCATTTCGGTAATGAAGCAGCGTTCCCACTGGCTGCACTTCTGTCCCAGACAGGCGTCGGCGCGGGCATCCAGTTTGTGCCACAACGCGCTTGCCTCCGGCAGTTCGGCCAGTTCGGCGCGATCGCCAGTCTGCGTCACTTTCTCCCAGCTGGCGATTGCCCGGTAGTGCTCGATTTCCTCCAGTCCGCTGAGCACCGGCTGGTCGGTGAGATCGTAGAGCTTCTTGCGGCACACGTAATTGTTGCGCCCTTTCATGTAGCAGACGTTGAGCTTGCCCTCGCCGTTGGGATAGAGCGCCTGCTCAAGAAACGGAATGTCTTTGTAGAAAAGCTGCTCCTGCAGATTCTTCGTACCCGTGGAAATGATGACGCGCCTGCCGGAGCGGATCACCGGCAGCAGATAGGCCAAAGTCTTTCCCGTGCCGGTACCGGCTTCGACGATCAGGTGGCGTTTCTCGGCCAGGGCCCGCTCCACAGCCTGCGCCATCTGCAATTGCCCGTGGCGGAACTCGTAGGCGGGGTGGGTGCGCGAGAGTACCCCTCCTGGCGCGAAAAACTGATACAGCGAGGTATCGTGCCTGGCAGGAGGCGAAACCACGGGCTGAGAAGGCAAGGCCACAGAAGTCTCTATAATAATCCGGCGTGGCTGTGGAGAGACGAGGCTTGCGTGGGGCCGGAGCTTGTGTGGGGACGGGCGCCTCGCCCGTCCAGTCGAGCCAAGCTCGACGCTCACAGCTTAAGATCAAGGAGAGGCAATCACCCCCGGATATCAGTGGGGGACAGGCCAGTCGTCCGTCACCACACAACGATTACTGCAGCGTGACCAAATCCTCTGACAATTCGGTTCCGCTGCCCATTCTCGCCATCGTCGGCCGGCCTAACGTGGGTAAGTCCACATTGTTCAACCGGATTGTCGGTGCGCGGCGCGCGATCGTGGGCGACGAGCCAGGCATTACCCGCGACCGGCTGTATAGCGAGGCCGAGTGGCGCGGGCGCAAGTTTCGCGTTGTGGATACGGGGGGCATTGTTCCCGAAGAGAAAGACTTCATCCCAACGGAAATTCTCCGCCAGGCAAAAGTCGCGCTGGACGAGGCCTTCGCCGTGGTTATGGTGGTGGACGGCCGCAGTGAACTGACCGCGCCCGACCATGAACTGTCTCGCCTGCTGATGAAGACCGGCAAGCCGCTCTTTCTTGCCGTGAATAAAGTTGATTCCGATAAGCAGGATTCTCTGCTTAGCGATTTCCACCGGCTGGGAGTGAGGAACCTTTTCCCCATTTCCGCCGAGCATGGCCGCGGCGTGGACGATCTTCTGGATGCGATCGTGGCGCACGTCCCCGGTACTGCCGTCCCACCCGCGACGCCGGAGAGCAGCGATGAGGTGGACCTTTCAGGTCAGCTTGCCGGCGCGGACACCGGCGCTGCAGAGGCCAGCGTTACCGAGATCAAGGTCGCCATCATCGGACATCCGAATGTCGGCAAGTCGACGTTGCTGAACCGGCTCACTGGCAGGGATCGTGCCATCGTCTCGCCCATTCCCGGAACGACCCGTGATGCGATCGATGAACTCGTGGAGCGCAACGGCCGCAAGTTTCGCTTCATCGATACGGCGGGAATCCGCCGCAAGGGCAAAACTCATCTGATGGCGGAGAAGCTTTCTGTCGTGATGGCCCGCAAGCACCTCGAATCCGCCGATGTGGCCCTGCTGGTGATCGATGCGACCGAGGGCGTGAGCCAGCTTGATGCCGCCATTGCCGGGTACGCACATGAGAGCGGGCGGTCCGTCGTGATCGTTGTGAACAAATGGGATCTGGTGATCAGCGGCCAGGGCAAGCCCGGAAGGCCATCCAAGGCTGCGCGTATGCGGGAGAGCAAGCGACCCGGCGACCGCTCGGCTTACGAGGAGCGCCTCCGCTACGCGTTGAAATTTTTGAATTACGCGCCCGTGCTCTTTGTCTCAGCCAGCACAGGCGCGGGCACCGAGAAAGTCTTTCCCACGCTGGGGCAGGTCGCGGCAGAACGGCGCAAACGCATCTCCACCAGCGAAATGAACCGGTTCCTGAAGCACGTGGATTTCGAGCGTGCCTCCGTCCCGATGCGGCAGCGGGTGAAGATCTATTACATGACGCAGGCGGCCGTTGCTCCGCCCACGTTTATCCTGTTCACTGACCGGAGAGTGAAGCTGCACTTTTCATACGAACGCTTTTTGGAGAACCAGATTCGCCGCGCCTTCGGCTTCCTGGGCACACCAATCTGGATCAAAACCCGGGCCAGCGAATGATTCCTTCTTGTGCCCCCCAGTGAAAGGGCACACAAACGAGACCTCAGGAATGAAGAGATCGATGAAACATCGCTCGCTTGTACTGCTGATAGTCGTTTGCTGCTTGCCTCTTCCCCTGCCGGCACAGGAGCAACCATCTCTCTCTGCCGCCACCGTCGGCAACCTCGAGAAAGCCATCACCTCTTACATGAGCACGAACAACGTTCCCGGCCTCTCGATGGCAGTTGTCGAGAACGGCGCTCTGGTCTGGCAGAACGGCTACGGCCTGGCGGATCTTGAAAACTTTGTTCCGGTGAAGGCCGATACGGTCTTTCGCCTGGCGTCAGTCTCCAAGCCGATTACGGCGACCGCGATCATGCAGCTTTACGAGAAGGGCAAGATCGACCTCGACGCGCCCATCCAGAAATACTGCTCCGCCTTCCCGCAGAAACCCTGGCCCATCACCACGCGCGAACTGCTGGGGCACCTCGGCGGGATCCGCTGGTACAAGGAAGATGAATGGCTGAGCACGCGGCACTACGACAGCATGACGGAGTCGC
>Ga0335077_10006813_pt1 | contig 14135 bp, 8 predicted proteins | sample Lox_Sample_31_FD_207151 | JGI IMG/M metagenome (GOLD analysis project Ga0335077, IMG submission 207151) | Soil microbial communities from Loxahatchee National Wildlife Refuge, Florida, United States - Lox_Sample_3.1 | ecosystem: Environmental > Terrestrial > Soil > Wetlands | place: USA: Florida...
GCGCCGATCAGGCACAGATATCGTGGGACGAAAAAAACAAGCAGTGGCTCGTGCGGATCAAGATTGGCGAGGAGGTCATTCGCCGTCACTCGAAATCGGCGAAGGACGCCGACGAGCAAACCCTCCGGTCCCTGGCCGTAAAAGTGGCTCAGGAAGAGGGCTACGAACTCGAGCCCGCCAAGGTCAGCGTCGGCGGATAGCCGGCTTCCTCAAACTGCTGCAGTTTTTCCCTCTCATGGACCCCATTTGAGTGATAACATGTACGGTCCTGAGGAGAATTCATGAAAGTTAAGAAGGCCCTGAAAAGACTTCAAAAGGTGGAGACTTTGCTGTCCACTGTCATCGATCAGTTTCCGGGCAGCGCGCGCGGACTCCGCGACTTGCTGGACTCGGCGCGAACTTCCATCGTTCGCGCCAAAGAAACGGTAAATGCCCGGGTAGCCAGAACTGCCAAGAAGCCGCCCGCCAAGGCCTCCGAATCCCACCCCGCACGGCTCAGCGCTGAAGGCCGGAAGCGTATTTCGCTCGCCGCCAAGCGTCGCTGGGCGCTGGCCAAGCAAAAGGGGATTCACGCGGTGACCGGGCGCAAACTGAAGGAGACGGCATAAACGTCCCCCCGTTTCGCTCGGAAAAAATCTGTGACATAATCCGGGTGGTATGAGGCGCTGCACGTTAGCGCTGTTTTTCGTCTGTGCCGCAGTGTCGGCTCAAGAGCCGTCTCCGCCGCCGGCCCGGCAGTTCAAACCACCGGAAAATTGGTTGAATTTTAATTTCGGCAACGTGCAGCCGCCGGCGCAGGGCTGGTTCCGCCCAAACCCCGCTAATGTTCAGCCGCGTTTGTTAACGCTCAGCACGCCACCTGCGCCGAAATCTTGTGCGGTTCCCCTGCTCGAGGCGCCTGTCGATCCCAACGTCGACCCTAAGATCTCGCTGCCCGTGGGCCCCACCGAAAACATCGACAACATGCCCATCGCCAAAGGTCTGCCACCCTGTCCGTCGCGCAATGCGCAGCCCGAGGTTCTGTTCGTTCCTCGCACCAAATAGCAACGGCAATACGAATCACTCCGACTGTCGCTTCCACTCCGGCCGCCCCAGCCGGTACAACACATGCCGCCGCAGCGGGTGGCCCTCCGGCAGGCGCGGATGATCGAAATCGTCGGCCGGGTCGTGTGTCATTCCGAGCTTCTCCATCACGCGCCGCGACCGGACGTTCGCGGGCACAGTGAAAGACACCAGCGCCTCGAGCCCAACCAGTTCGAATGCGTGACGGACCATTTCCCGTGCGCCTTCGCTTGCCAGTCCCTGGCCCCAATGATCGGCGTCGAGCCGCCATCCGATCTCGACGCAGGGTGTGAAAGCCGCCCGGAACGATGGGGCAAAAAGCCCCACGTACCCGATAAACGAATGATCCTCGCGCAACTCCGCAGCGCACAGGCCGAAACCGCGCTCCTGGAAATGAGCCTCAATCCGATCCACCAGCAGATCGCTTTCCTCCCGGGAAAGCGGACCCGGCATAAACTCCATCACGCGCGCGTCCGCATTCAGCCGCGCAAACGGCTCCCGGTCAGACTCCTGCCAGTGTCGCAGGACCAGCCGCTTGGTCTGAGCCACCACCATATGGCTCTCCAGAATATCAGCGTGGCCCGAGTACTGAGCTTGATTTCCGCTGCCACGCTGGTCCGCACTTCGCCAGGATCACTCCTATGATGTAGGCAAATGTGCTGCAGGCGCCGCTGGAAGGTCCTGGTGTTATTGGCGGCTGTGTGTGTCGCCCTGACAGTCAGCACCGCTGCTGCTTCGCCTGCGCACCATCATTCCCAGGCCATGCAATCTAACTGCGACCTCTGTTGTGTCGGGCACCTGCCTGCGCTGCAATCCCCGCAAGTATTCGATCTCCGCCCAGCGGTAGTGTCAGCCTGGCATGCTTCGGCCGAAGAATGCGGCGCGCGCCACCTCGCTGATCCACCGGCAAAAGTAAAGCAGCGGCTTTGCGAAGGGTGCAGCGCTGCATAGGCATAGGCGTAAGTCCCGCACACAGAGTTCGGCGGGGAGGAGATAATGTACCGCGAAAACCGAGGAGTTGAACCGGCAGTTGCCACCCGACGTCCAGATTCGCCCCTACTACGATCGCAGCGACCTGGTGAAGCTGACCGTGGACACTGTTGAAGACAACCTGCTCCGCGGAATGATTCTGGTTCTGATCGTACTCATCTTTTTTCTGGCCAGCGCCCGCGCCGCCATCATTACGGCGCTCACCATTCCACTGGCCTTGCTGTTCGCCTTCATCATCCTGCACGCCCGGAATATTCCCGCCAACCTGCTCTCCATCGGCGCCATTGACTTCGGCATCATCATCGATGGCACCGTGGTGATGGTGGAAAACATCTATCGCGAGTTGCATATCCGGCGTGAAGAGGCCTATAACCTCACTGGGGTCATCGTGGCAGCCGCCCGGGACGTGGACCGGCCCATCTTCTATTCGGTCGCCGTCATCATTGCAGGTTATTTGCCGATCTACGTGCTCCAAGGCCCCTCCGGCCTGCTCTTCCACCCCATGGCGGATACCATGTCTTTCGCCTTGATCGGTGCACTCATTCTGACCTTGACATTGGTTCCCGTGTTGTGTTCTTGGGCGTTCAGGAAGGGAGTCGTCGAAAAGACCAACCGCGCTTACGAATGGGTGAAGCGCGAGTACGGAGCAGAACTGAGCTGGTGCCTGAACCATCCCTGGATCACCATGATCGCCGCAACCGCCATTTTTGGCGCCACACTCCTGCTGGCTCCCTACATCGGCAGCGAGTTTATGCCGCACCTCGATGAAGGGGCGCTCTGGGTGCGCGCCACCATGCCTTACACCATCTCCTTTGAAGAAGCCAGCGAGATCAGTCCCCAGATTCGTCATCTTCTCATGTCATACCCACAGGTCACGGTGGTGGGTTCCGAGCTTGGCCGTCCGGACGATGGTACCGACCCCACCGGCTTCTTTAACGTCGAGTTCTATGTCGGATTGAAGCCTTACAAGGATCCCGCCTGGCAGGGAGCGATTCACACCAAGGAAGAGTTGACCGATTCGATCCGCCACAAGTTGAACGCCTATCCCGGCATCATCTTTAATTTCACGCAGCCGGCCGAGGACGCGGTGGATGAAGCGCTGACAGGGTTAAAGAGTGCGCTGGCCGTCAAGGTTTATGGCCCCGACCTGAACGTTCTGCAGGACGCCGCCCTCAAGATCAAGGGAACGCTGCAGCGCGTTCCTGGGTTTACGGAGCTGACGGTCGTCCGCGAACTGGGTCAGCCCAGCCTGCTGGTGGATGTGGATCGCGAAAAAATCGCGCGTTACGGAATCAACGTTGCCGACGTGGAGGCCGTCGTCCAGGCGGGCGTCGGAGGCCAGGCGGCTACGCAGGTAATCCAGGGCGAAAAACTCTTTGATTTGGTTGTACGCATGAAACCGGAATTTCGCGAAGGCGCACAGCAGATCTCCAATTTGCTGGTCGGCACTCCCAATGGGCAGCAAATTCCACTCAGCCAGCTTGCCACCATCAGCCAGGGTAACGGCGCCTCGTTTATCTATCGCGAGAACAACTCGCGTTATATCGGCATTCAATACAGTATTGTCGAACGCGACCTGGCTCGTGCGGTGGACGACGGTCAAAAGGCCCTCGCCAAGGCGGTTACTCTGCCTCAGGGTTACCGCATGGAGTGGGGTGGTGAATATAGCGAGTTCCTTGCCGCCAAGAGTCAACTGAGTGTGATCGGACCCGTCACCGTCATGCTGATTTTGTTGATCCTCTTCGCACTCTACGGCAAATTCAAATTCCCGCTCATCGTCTTACTGAGTGTTGTGTTGACAGAGCCTGTGGGAGCGCTGCTCGCTCTCAAGCTGACCGGCACCCCGTTCAGCGTCTCTTCCGTCCTCGGCCTGCTCGTTCTGATGGGTGTGTCGGTGGAGACGGCCGTGATCGATGTCTCCTACATCAACAAGCTGCGCTTGGGTGGGGACAACATCCAAGACGCCACGTATGAGGCATCTATGGTCCGCTTGCGCCCCATTATGATGACAGCGCTGGTGGCGTGCCTCGGGCTGCTGCCTGCCGCGCTCTCCCATGGCATCGGCTCTGACACTCAGCGGCCCTTTGCCATTGTGATCGTCGCCGGGCTCATCTCGCGGCTATTCCTCGGGCGGGTGGTCAGCCCGGTTCTCTACAAAATGGTCGCGAAGGAAGGCGACGTCCTGCAGGTTTAGGACCACCTCACGGGCGAGCCCGCCCGGCAGTTGGCCGTGCTCTAAGCGCCGGAGGGCACTGGTTTTACCCATCCTGGCTCGCTCGGCGTACGCACCAGCTATAGATCCTTCGTACATCCGCCGATAGAACCCATGCCGGCGGTCATGCTTCGACCCAGCGTCCAATCTGCGTTCGCTTTCTGCGCGTTGGCAGTTTTCCTGCTGGCGTCGCGCCTTCACGCACAGCAGCCGCCAACGCCTGACCCAGAGAACAGCGGCTCACCGGAATCGGTCCTGTTTGAGTCGCTACCGGTGGTGGAAGCGGCCACGCTCCACACCCAGACGCTTCAGGAGGCTCCCGCCAGCGTCACGGTCATAACCGCACAAGACATCCGCACCTATGGTTGGCGGACGTTGGGAGAGGTGCTGGCGGCGGTCCGCGGATTCTACGTGACCTACGATCGCGCCTACCATTATGCCGGGGTGCGCGGCTTCTCCCTGCCGGGCGATTACAACACGCGCTTCCTGGTGATGCTCAACGGCCACAATCTTACCGACAACGTGTACAGCTCCAACAGCTTTTTCGGACAGGATTTCGACCTGGACATGGACCTCGTCGAGCGCATTGAAATCGTCCGCGGCCCGTCTTCGGCTCTATACGGCACCAATGGAATCTTCGCTACCATCAACATCGTAACGAAATCACCCGTGGAGGCCCGAACCCTGCGCGCCAGCACGGAAACCGGGGGGTTTGGCGAGAAGAAGCTGGAGCTTTCCTCCGGCCTGCATCTGGGCGGCGGCGCCAATCTGCTCATTTCGGCTTCGGTCTTCAACAACGCCGGCCAGTCGCTCTATTTTCCGGAATTCAACAGCCCGCAGACCAACTTCGGCTGGTCGCGCGGCGCGGACGGTGAGCGCGGCTATCACACCTTCGCCAACCTGATCTGGCACAACTGGAGTTTTACGGGATTTCTGGGCTCGCGCCAGAAGCAGATCCCCACGGGATGGTCGGACCTCATTTTCGGCGATCCGGGGAACAGCATCCTGGATGCCCGTGGTTTCTTCGAGGCGGCTTACTCGCGTGATCTCTCGGCCACCCGCAAGATGCGCTGGCGGATTTACTATGACCAGTACCGCTTCCGAGCGCGCTTCGACGCCCTGTTGTGGAATCAGCCCAGCAGTACCCGAGACCGTGCTATGGGCGACTGGGTGGGCTCGCAACTGGCATACGACTTCACCATCCCGAGCGTGGGCGTGTTGACGGTGGGCGGTGAGGTAAACGCCGACATCCGCGCCGTGCAGCAGCTCTACATCGTCACTCCGCAGCCGGAAGGTGTTTTGAACGTGGACCACCCCGACGTCGACTACGGATTCTTTGCCCAGCAACAGTGGCGGCTCTCCCCGGCCTGGAACGCCTATCTCGGACTGCGGTTCGATGACTCGAAGAATCACACGCGTTTCTTCTCGCCGCGCGCGGCCCTGATCTACCAGCCATCGGAGAAATCCAGCTACAAGTTCCTTTTCGGCCGCGCCTTTCGCAACCCCAGCGCTTACGAAATGTACTATGGTAATGGCATTTTTCAGACGGGCAACCCGGCCTTGAACCCGGAGCGGGCCGACACGTTCGAAGTTGCCGCGGAGCGCCGCTTCTCCGCCAGACTGAGCGGACTCGTAAGTGCCTACCACTACCAGCTTTCCAACCTGATCGCCGACGTGGCCTTGGCCGATGGCCTGGCACAATACCAGAATATTGAGCAGGCTCACTCCAACGGCGTGGAAACGGAGCTGACCGCCAGGCTGAGGGACCATGCCGAAATCACCGCTAGCTTTGCTGTGCAGAGGACTACCGAAGCCCACGGCCAGCCCCTCACCAATTCACCGGAAGGTGTGGGCAAGCTGCGCGGCGCTATGCCGCTGGCCAAAAACAAGCTGCGCGCCGCCATGGCCATCCAGTACCTCAGCTCCCGCGAAGCCATGGGGCCCGGGCTGGTTCCGTCATACTGGCTTGCAGACTTCACGCTGACTACCATGCGTCTCCACCCCGACTTCGACGTCCAGTTCGGTGTGCGGAACCTTTTCAACCGGACCTACTACGACCCGGTCAGCTCCGGCCTGTTCCAGGACTTGATTCAGCAGGATGGCCGCTCTATCTTCCTGAAATTCATCTTTCGAACGCGCGAGTAAGCTATTACGCCGTCCGCTCACTTCCGAGCCTTGGCCGGCGCCCCGTCGTTAGTTTCATCCTCGACCTCGATGGCGTTGACGAGGGCGAAATTGTGCACCGGCACGAACGACAGCAGAAGTTTGCCCTGTGCGTTGGGCTTCAAGTGGTGGAAAGTCTTTAAGAGGGCCCGGTCGGGGCCGATTTCTTTGTAGATGTCGAGGTTACGGAGGAGGGCCACACCGTTGCAAAACACGTCGAATATCCGGGTGCCTACACCACCGCCTCCGGCGTTCTCGCGGCCCCAATAGGTTTCGGCGAAGTGCAGCGTAACCGCATACTCGCCCTCATCCACCGGAATCGCGTAACTAAAGTTGCCGTAACGCTCCGTGCTATAAAGCTCGCGATCCTCGGTTCCTTCAATGGTTGCTGAATGAGTCCCAGGCTGCCCGCCCATCCAATAATTGTCAGGAAGCCAAACATGCCCCCGCGCATCCGTGTAAGACCGGTCCTGGGCCACGATCCGAACCGGATTCAACCGGTGAGGCCGCGCCGGCTCCACCGCAATCGCGCTCACCATCGACTGGTAATTTACCGTCATAAACCGGATGCGCAGCAGTCCGTCCGGCCCCGGTGACATATCCTTGAAAACCCTTTCGTCGACGATGCCAGGCCCTCCGGCGTCGGAAATGACGTCGAACTCGCTCAGTATCCTACCCTTACGGTCCACGGCCACGTGAAACATCCGGCTGTTCTCGCCGCCGCTGTTCGGAGGCCCGAAGGTGGTCTCGGCAAAATACAGGTGTAGCTCGTAGGCACCTGGTTCCAAAGGAATTTGATAGCTGAAATTACCCACACGCGCGCCCTGATAAAGCGACGGGTCAAAAGTGCGGGCCAGATACATAGGCGGGCGCTGCCAGTAGTCTCCACCTTCAAAATACTCGTCCCCGGACCACAAGCGTCCCCAGCGGTCGGTGTGAGGTTTTCGCTGGCCGCAGAGAATAAGGACGCCGGGGTTTACGACACCTGCCAGGGGTGGAACCGTCGGTGCAGGCGGCGTAATCGCTGCGCTCAGCCCGGAACTTGCAACTGGTCGCGGAAGCTCCGAGTGCCGGGTTTCCGCCACCCAGAAGACAACCGCCGCGCAAATCCCCAGACCGAGCGCCGGCACCCAGGGTCGCTGCCAAAACGGCCGGGTGGAGGGTTCCGCTTTAACCGTATGGCGTGGAACGACTTGTACCGTGTCAGTGCCATTCACCACGATCGCGTCCGGGTCCGACGCGGCTTCGGCGGAAAGGAACACGGGCACATAGCGCCCCGACGGAATCACAATGTGCAGGGGATGATCGGAACCTTCGGTCTCGTAATATTCGCGGAGCTTCTTCCGAAGGCGGTGGACCTCGACGCGGGCGATGGCGTCCTCGCTCGGATCGAAGCTCGCTGGCCGGTCCAACACATCGACCGCGATGTTGTATTCCTTAATCCGGTCAGCTTCGCCGGCGAAATATTTTTCACACAGGTATTTCAACAGGCGGGCAAGACGAGGGGAACGAACAAAAACTGCAGACCCCAAAGCGCACTCGACTTCGGCTTTCTCGCGCTCCACCAGCGAGGTAACCGTCGGTACATTCCCCATGTGTGCGGGTTATTTTAGCACACTAGTGGTTTCCTAGTATGTAACATTTGTACGTTTAAGAAAAAACGGACTTTCGGACCTGGGAGAACGTAAACGGCTGGGTAACGGGCGGTAACTACACAGATTACACTACACTCCCTATACTCAATCGAGTTTACCGACTATTGCTTTGTTTGGGGGAGTCTCATGGTCCAAGTGCGACGCAACGATTATCGACCGGCTTTGCTGCCGCTCGTAATGATTTGCAGTTACCTGTGCCTGTCGGGTGTTTCGCTGAAAGCACAAAATGCGGCCGGAACGCTGACCGGAACCGTCGCTGATCAGAGCGGCGCCGTGGTTCCTGGCGCAACCGTAGTCATGAAGAACGACTTGAGCGGTGATGAGCGCCGCACGGTGTCGAACAATGACGGATTCTTCTCCATCAACGCGGTTCAATCAGGCGACTACACGGTCACGATCACGGCGCAGGGCTTCCAGGCGTACGAGCAGAAGGGCGTTCATTTCGACCCAGGCGACAAACGCAACCTGTCGAATATCGCCCTCCAAGTGGGAGCCGCGACCGAGGTGGTCACGGTTTCGGGCACCATAGAGTCGTTGACGCCGATCGATTCGGGCGAAAAATCTACCGTTATCGCCCAGAAACAATTGCAGGATATCGCTATTGTCGGGCAGAACGCAGCGGAGTTCATCAAGATCCTGCCGGGGTTTGCCATGACGGGCGGCAACGTAAACGCGGCCAGCTTTAACCCGCAGGTTCAAAACACCGGTCAGGGTCCAGTGGGCAGCTTCTCGCCGAACGGCCTGCGCACGGCGGCACTCGACATTACGTCCGATGGCGCGCACACCATCGATCCCGGCTGCAACTGCGGCCAATCGGTCAACACCGTGGTGGATATGACGTCGGAAATGAAGGTGTTGACGTCCAATTTCGGCGCGGACAATGCGAAGGGCCCGGTGGTCATCTCCTCGGTTGGAAAATCCGGGGGCAACCAGTTCCACGGAGAAGCCTATCTCTATGCCCGCAACGGTGTCATGGACGCTACCAACGCCTTTAACAACAGCGAAGGAACGAATCCGTTGACGGGCCAGAAAGTTGCCCCCAAGCCGGACACCAACTTTTACTATCCTGGGGCCAATTTCGGCGGACCGGTGCTCATACCGGGGACGCATTTTAACAAAAACCACGACAAGCTGTTTTTCTTCGTGGCCTACGAGTACTACAAACAGCAGGTCCAGGATTTGAGCCACGACGTGTTCAATTCGGTGGTGCCAACTTCCTTTGAACGCACCGGCGATTTCAGCGCAGCCAGCATCAATGCCTATTTCGGTAGCACTCTGGGGGCCCAGGGAGGCTCGCTGGGGCCGGCCACTGCGAACAAGAATATCGGCGTCAACGGGATCATTCCACCTTCCCAGTTCAATTCAATCGGAGTGGCCATGTTCGCAAAGTTAATGCCCCAGGCTAACGTTGATCCCAAACTCAACAACGGCTACAACTACATCTATTCGACCACCCACTCGGACAACATGTGGCAATTACGGCCGCGCGTGGACTGGAGCATCAATGACAACACGAAGCTGTTCGTCAGCTTCAACACGCAGCATGACCTGAACCACGACAACAGCACCGCATGGTGGGGAACCAACCCGGCGGTGCCGTATCCAACTCCGCTCGCCCAGGGCAATTCCTCCGAGTCGGTCGTGGTGAACCTGACTAAGGTTTTCGGCCCGACTCTGACCAACGAAGCCCTGTTCACGTACACGAATTTGTGGGTGCCGTTCACCATTCCAAACCTGTCAAACTTCACCGCCCCGGCGCTGGGTCTCAGCTTTAAGCACATCTTCAATGACACGGTGAACGACCAGATTCCTGTCGTTACCGGATGGAGCGACGGCATGGCCAACCTGATTCAACCGAGCGGGTTCGAAACGGGTTCGCTATACGCCGACAAGTGGTTGCCGAGCTTCTCTGACAACCTCTCGAAGGTCTGGGGAACGCACACCGCAAAGTTTGGCTTCTACTATGAATGGACCAAGAACCAGCAGCCGAGCGACAGCTACGTCAATGGCGAGTTGCAGTACGCCAACTGGGGCCAAGGTTCTACGGGCAATGCCTACGCGGATATGCTGACTGGCATCATCTCCGGCGGTTACGCGGAATCCAACTTCGATCCGGTGATCCGGATGCACTTCAACACGGCATCTTTCTACGCCATGGATTCGTGGAAGATCAGCCGGCGGTTCACCTTGGACTACGGCTTGCGTTTTGACCACCTCGGACCGTGGGTGGATGAGAGCGGCAAGGGCGCGGCGGTTTTTGTTCCGAGCGCTTACCAGTCCACCGCGCTCGGGACAGCGCTCACGGGGTTTGAGTGGCACGCCAAAGACGCCTCGATTCCATTGAGTGGCGCCTTGGGCCGGCCCCTCTTCTACAACCCGCGCTTAGGATTTGCGTGGGACATCTTCGGCAGCGGCAGGACCGTGTTGCGCGGCGGTTTTGGTATGTACCGTTACCATGATGAGCAAAACGTCCAAGCCGGGGCGATGGCTCTTTCCGGAGGCTCATACACTTTCAGCGTTCCGAGTCCTGCGGCCGGAGCTCCCCAGACCTTTAATTACATCGCCGGCATTTCGCCAACCGCGGTGCTTCCAGGAAGTGTGGTCACGCTGAACCCCAACGATAGTGAACAGCCGATGACGCAGAGCTACAGCTTCACGGTTTCCGAGCGGATGCCCTGGTCCTCCACGGCGGAGGTGGCTTATGTGGGCAACCGCGCCCGATACCTCAGCAACTACAACTCGGACACGGGATACCTAAACGTGCTGCCGGCCGGGACTTTGTTACAACCAGCAAATATTGGCATCTTCGGCACCACGGGACATGTGCAGAACAGTCCAAACGACCAGGCATTGCTTCCGTACTCGTTGTACGGAACGATCAATCAGATCGGCCACTTTGAGTATTCCAACTACAATTCGCTGCAAGCCAGTTGGAACAAGCAGAGCGGCCACGCCAACTGGTTGGTTAACTACACCTTCAGTAAATCGCTGGGCATCCGCGGCGAGAATGCCACTAACGGTGTTGGCGATCCAACCAATATCAGGAACGACTACGGCGTCCTGCCGAACGACAGAACCCATCTTTTCAACGCGGCCTATGTATACCAGGAAGGGAGCGTCTACCACGGAAATAAGTTCGTGGGCGGGGTGGTGAATGGATGGCAATTCTCAGGCATCACACAAATCCAAAGCGGCAGCCCACTCCAGGCGGTGAACCCGAGCAACTTTAACTTGGCTGGGAGCTTCCTGCCCGGCACAACGCTTCCGAATGGCGTAAGCCTCAGCGGGGTGGGCCTGTCCGACGGGTTAGTCACGGGCAGCGAGCAAATCACCATGCAACCGATTCTGACTTGCGATCCGCGAAATGGGCTTGCCAATCATCAGTTCATCAATGGCAATTGCTTTGCGATTCCCGGCCCAGGCCAGAATGGCTCATTTATCTTCCCGTACATCAAAGGACCGACATTCTTCAACAGCGACCTTTCGCTGTTCAAGAACTTCCAGGTCACGGAAGCGAAGAAGATACAGTTCCGGGCTTCGTTTTACAACTTCCTGAATCACCCGCTGGTCAGCTTTAACCCGGCGGGCGGCGATGGAAACCTGCTGCTGAACTTCAACTCGGCCGGGAAGCTGACGAACCCCAATTTCGGGTATGCAGATTATCTGAACGGGAACCGTACCATACAACTGGTGCTGAAGTTCTTCTTCTAGGAATATGCTGAAGACTGGCCGAGCAATGCTCGGCCACTACGACGAAGTATAGGAAGTGTCAAGAGGCGGTCTTTTTGACGCCCCTCCGGTGACCGGAAAAGAAGTTCGAAAACAAAAACGGGGAGAACGGGGTGGCGCGAGTCACCCCGTTTTATTCAGCTGGAAAGTGCGGGCGGTATACTGCAAGCGGGGCGGTTTGGTATTGATCCGGTGCCTCGCAGGAATCGTCGTTTCCACAGTGGCGGCGTTGGCTCAGTCTGCTCCCGCGAACGACGCGGCTGCATTGTTGGGCAAAGGCAACCAGCTCATGCAACGGCAGTCTTACGGGGAAGCGGTTGCGGAGTTTGAGCGGGCGCTGAACATCGAGCCTGGCTTTCGTGCGGCGCGCTACCAACTGGCCATCTGCCTCTTCGCACTAGGTCGAAATGAGGATTCGCGGCGCGAATTTGAACGACTGAGGCAGGAGGCGGGACCGTCGCATGAAATCAGTTATTATCTGGGGCGGCTTCTGCTTCTCGCGGGCGACTCCGGAGGCGCGATTCGGGAACTGAGTCCGCTTACGCGCGATCCCAAAATCCGCGACGCTTCTTACTTTCTGGGCCTGGCTTATGTGTCGGCGGGCGACCCGGCACGTGGCGTGACGTGGCTGGAGCGCGCCGCCCAAGCCGCACCGCGCGATTATCACGTCCACTACCGCCTAGGCCGTCTCTATGCGAGCCTGGGGCGCAAAGCGGACGCAGAGCGGGAGTACGGGCTTTATAACCAATACCGGGATGCGGAGCGCCGTACCGAGGAGGGGATGCGAGCGTGCAGCGCGGCGCTGGATGCGCATGCGGACGCCGGGATTCAGGAAGCCTGCGGCCGTCTGGCGGATCAAAACGACCCTGAGAAGCTGGTGCTGCTGGGGCAGCTTTACGGCGAGCACGGCCATTTCGCGGATGCCGTTGATCCGCTGCGGCGTGCTGTACAGGTGGATCCGGGTTCCTTCGACGCCTGGCACAACCTCGGCCTCAGCTATTTCCGGTCGAAGCGATATCAGGAGGCCCGGCAGCCGCTGGAGAAGGCGGCGGCGTTGCGGCCTGACTTCTTCGATACCCTCAACCTGCTGGGAGCGACGCTCTATGTTCTGGGCGACGACCGGGCGGCACTGCCGGTGCTGGAGCGCGCGCATCTCCTTCGTCCGGACGATGCCGAGTTAACGGCGGCCCTCGATCGAGTGCGGAAGGCTCATTGAGGTTTGTATCATGCCGCCGGAGGATGGGAAAAAATTGCGGCGATCCAGCGGGTTAGCAGACTGGGCCGAGCAGTGCTCGGCCCCTACGAACGCGGGCGCAGGTCTTACCGTGGTCCAGAGGATGCTGAAAAAGGCCTGCATGACTGCGGAACGCAGGCGAAAGCGCCTGCGCCACCACGTGTGGGGCGTTGCCTTGGCCGGGCGGAAGCCCGGCCGCAGCCCAGAAGGGCTGGCCCCACATGATAAAATTTGGGGAGTTTCGGTGATGTATCGCTTCGGGTTAGCTATCTTCGCCGCGGGTTTCCTGTTCGGACAAATCAATCAGCAGTCTCCCCAAGAGTTGTTAAAACAAGCGGTCACTCTTCACCAGCAGGGCAAGCTGGAAGAAGCCATTCGCGATTACGAGCTGTTCCTGGATGTTTATCCCGATGCTCCGGAAGTTCGTTCCAACCTGGGCGCAGCCTTGGCGGCCACCGGAAAGTATGCGCGCGCGATAGAAGAATACAAACTCGCGCTGATGAAGAAATCCGATCCGAAACTCCACCTGAACCTGGCGCTTGCGTACTACAAGACAGATAACTTTGGGGACGCGATCGTGGAGTTGGAGAAGGTTCGCGCGGCCGACGCGAATAACCGGCAGGTGCAAACGCTTCTTGCGGATTCGTATGTGCACACTGGCGAGAACAAGAAGGCCATCGATGTGCTTTGGCCGGTATACCTGTCCGATTCCAGCGACCGGGCGGTGGATTATGTGCTGGGTACGGCGTTAGCGCGCGACGGCCAGGCGGAGCTTGCACAGCGAGTGATCAATCCGTTGATGGCGGGACCGGACTCCGCAGAGAAGCACATGCTGCTGGGCACGGCCAAGTTCGCGGCGCGCGATTATGCGGGCGCACTGGAGGACTTGCGCAAGGCCGCGGAGATGAACCCCGATTTGCCGGAAGTGAATTCTTATTGCGGCCAGGCGCTCTTTTCGAACGGCCACACCGAGGAAAGCAAAGCGTTCTTTGAGAAGGAATTAGCCCACAACCCGAACGATTTTCAATCGAATATCCACATCGGATTGTTGCTGAAGCAGGATCAGAAGTACGACGAGGCGCTGAAGTTT
>Ga0335077_10006818_pt1 | contig 14131 bp, 13 predicted proteins | sample Lox_Sample_31_FD_207151 | JGI IMG/M metagenome (GOLD analysis project Ga0335077, IMG submission 207151) | Soil microbial communities from Loxahatchee National Wildlife Refuge, Florida, United States - Lox_Sample_3.1 | ecosystem: Environmental > Terrestrial > Soil > Wetlands | place: USA...
GCCTTTCCGAAGCAGGAAACTTACGGCTTGGCGCTGCAAATGCGACGAGCCGCAGTCTCCATCCCTGCCAATATTGCGGAAGGATTTCGTCGGCGTGGGAAAGCGGACAAAGCTCGCTATATGAATATGGCCGAGGCTTCCTTGGAGGAGAGTCGCTATTACTTGATCCTGGCGCATGATCTTGGATACGGTGACACCAGCAGCCTGACAACTTCACTCGAGGAAGTCAGCCGCTTACTCAACGCTTATACAAAGGCGATTCTGGCTTCGGACTCCTGACTTCCATATCCCGAAGGGATATCAAGGGCGAAGCCCTTGGCTAGTTGGTAGCCGCGTGCGTGAGCACTTCGCGAATCCTCTGTACCAGCGCGGCCGGCGAGAACGGCTTCTGCAGAAAAGCCAGGCCCTCTTCCAATAGCCCTCCGCTCGTCACCACGTTCTCCGTATAGCCCGACATATATAGAACATGGATGCCCGGTCGATTCGTCATGATCCTAGCGGCCAATTCGCGGCCACTAGTGCCCGGCATAACTACGTCTGTCAGCAATAAATGAATGTCCCTTGGGAATTTTCTGGCAATTTCCTCCGCATGGCGGGGGTCGCGCGCCACGATCACCTCGTAGCCCTGTCCTACGAGAATCGTCCGGACCAGATCGCGCACCGCTTCCTCGTCCTCGACTACCAGCACGGTCTCCGACCCACGCTCTTCGCCCAGGAGCACCTTTCTGGGCGCGGGTTCCTCGGCTTCCGCTTCCACGCGCGGCAGGTAGACCTTGAATGTGCTGCCCTTGCCCGGTTCGCTGTACACCCAGACATATCCGCCGCTTTGCTTCACAATTCCGTAAACGGTGGAGAGTCCCAGCCCCGTCCCGCCCCCGCTTTCCTTCGTGGTGTAGAACGGTTCAAAAATGTGCGCCACCGTCTCCGCGTCCATTCCCACGCCCGTATCGGAAACGGCGAGCATGACATATCTTCCCGGCTTTACGCTGGTATGCTCCATGACGTACATCGCATCCAGGTTCGCGTTGGACGTTTCCAGCACCAGCTTTCCGCCGTTCGGCATGGCATCGCGCGCATTCACCACCAGATTCATGATCACCTGTTCAATCTGCGCCGGATCCGCCTTCACCATGCCCAGGTCCCGTTTTACTTTCGTGCTCATCTCGATGTTGTCGTCAATCAGCCGGCGCAGGAGTTTGTCCATGTTCTCAACGATCGCGTTCAGATCCAACGTCTTGGGCTGCAGCACCTGTTTCCGGCTGAAGGCCAGCAGTTGCCGCACCAGGGCCGCCGCGCGTCCCGCTGCATTTTCGATGCGTTCGATGTCCGAGCGCAATTCTAGGGGCACGGCCGGCCGGCTCAGTGCCAAATCCGTGTAACCGGTGATGATCGTCAGCAGGTTGTTAAAGTCGTGGGCGATTCCGCCTGCCAGCCGCCCGACCGCTTCCATTTTTCGCGATTGTTGGAGTTGCGTTTCAAGCAGCTTGCGCTCCGTGATATCGACCATGATCCCTTCCATGATCGGGTGCGCGTTATTGCCTTTTACTACCACCGCCGTATCGTTCAGCCACACCTCGCGGCCGTCCTTCCGCCTGAGGCGAAACTCCGCCTGAAAGGGCTCCCCCTGCCTGCTGGCCTCTTCCGCTTGCGACACCGTCGGCAAGTCGTCCGGGTGGATGAGCTTGGCCCAATTCCGCGATTCGGCAAGCCATTCTTCCTGTGTGTAACCCAGGATCGATTCCACTTGAGGGCTGACGTAGTACCACTCGCCCTGGATGCCGATCTCCGCAATGTAGGTGATGGCATTGACCTGCTCGACCAGCGTGCGATACTTGGCTTCCGCTTCTGCCTGCGCTTGTTCCGCCTTTTGCCGTTCCGAAAGGTCCCGGCAAACGCACACAGTTCCGCCGTCCGGCATCGCCGCAACGGTCATTTCCACCGCCACCTTCGTGCCATTCGGCCGCTTCAAGTCAACGGCGGAGGCCCATTTATGGTTTTGCGCCAGCGACCGCCGGATCTCTGGCTCCAGACGATCCATATCCTGGAACGAGTAGACCAGCCGCCAGGGTTTTCCCAAAATCTGTGCCGGGCCCGAGAATCCCAGCATCTCTGAGAAAGCCGAGTTCGCATAGACGTGAAGTCCTTTGTCGTCGATCAGGGCAATTCCGTCCACGGAGGAATCCATCGCCAGAGTCTGCCGTCGCACGGTTTCCTCGTCCTTTTGTTGTTGGAACTGCGACAGCCCAATCCGAAGGGCGTAGCAAAGGAAGGAAACTCCCAGAAGACTGAACCGGATGAGCTTCCAACCGGGGCCCAATTCGGCCACCAGGAACAGGATCGCTAGGGGCACGAATGCAAACATTCCGTTCGTTAACACGATGCCGGCTAGCGATTTTTGTTGCCTGCGTCCGAAGTTGCTGCTCGGAGGCTTCGGCTCCCAACGAACTGCCCAGTAGGCGCCGTACAAGAGCGGAATGGTCCACCCGAGGTCGAACCAGCTTCCCGTATGTGTGTACTGGTTTTCGTGGAGAAGATCGGCAAGCAGCCAGCCAGAGGTGTAGATGATGTGGTACAGAGCCAGGCCGCCGTACAGCCGTCGGACCTCCGGGAGGCGGCCACGCTTCCATTGCAGTCCGGCGAGCAAGATGATGCCTGCGTCGCCCCACATGTCCACCCACACTTCTCTTTCCAGCGCCGCCGCCGTAGGCAGATTCAACGCAGGCAAATAGTACATTCCGAAATAGATCAGAAAGAACAGAATCCCGATCTGCACAAAATCCAGGGCTTCCTCTGCTTCCACGTGGGCGCTTGTCTTTTCCTGGTTCAGAAAAATCGCCATGACGAAAAACATGCCTTGAGTGTCAAAGAGGAAGCGGACCATCGAACCAGGCGGTGGTTCAGAGCCCAGAAAGATCTCGTGGTAGGCCCACCCGGCGTTTGCCAATCCCCACATTCCCATCCCAAATCCGACCAACATCCAGAATGACTGACTAAAACCTGCGACCTTCCGCGAGGCGCGGAAACACAGTGCTGCTGCCAGGAGACTTGCGGTGGTCTGCAACAGGTTGACAATCCAGGCGCCTAGCACGGATTTCCCGAGAAAGAGAATGCACAGGACGTGGCACACGACCACGCCGAGTCCCACATAGACCACGGAGCGAGGAAAGAGCCTTACAGTCAAGGTTGGGTCCTGGTACTATGACTCCCCTCCAGTTTAGAGGAGCCTCATTCTCAGAAGAAACCAATCCCTCAGGCCTGTGTCGGGCTTGTCATGGCCATAATAGGGAACGGCCGTTGCACCCGGGCCCTTTCGGGTTGCCCACAATTGTGCCGTGAGCGAACAACCTCTGGCCGGCCGACGGGGTTTTGGACCCGCCTGGCTGCTCCTCTGCATCGGCTTCTCCCCTCATGCTTGGGACGAGGCGGCCCACCATTTCTTGGAGGCTCACAACGCCACCATCCTGGCCTTGGCCGACCACTTCTGGTGGGTTCCTCGGGTGCTCTGTCAATGCCGCGAATGGCTCTTTGGCTTGCTGGTGGGGATTGCCGTCTGTTTTGTCCTCTCCCCGTTTGCGTTCCGCAATTCCCGCTGGCTGCGCCCCCTCGCATATCTCTTCGCAGTAATTCGGTTTCTGAACGGGATGGGTCACATCCTGGCGACAATCTTTGGCCAGACTGTCTCCTCTGTGCGTTTCACCGGAGTGGCCCCCGGATTCTATACGGCGCCGCTTCTCCTGCTCGGGTCTTCGTATTTGTTCTGGAGTCTTCGCCGGACCCAACGTCGTCCGGCTGGTCCCAAATCTAAATGAACTGCTTCAATCTCGCGGCACGAGACGCTCTGAAGCCACGAGTGGCGGGTCAAAAGTCACCCTCTTACCGGCCTTCGAACGGGTAGCGGTCCTGTGCCTGTACTGCCGCGGCGACCTTGCGCCGCAAGGCAATCGTATCCACCGTCGGCCGTTTGCCGAATCGTCTCAAGACCGCCATCTGCGTCATCAGCATGTCGCCTTCATGCACGGCGGCAATGGCGCGCTTCGCTTCGTGGTCCACGCGCTCGGCCGCGTCTGCGATAAACACCCGCGAGGCATCGATCAGCAACGATGCCGCCGCTTCGCCTTTGCTTGCCGCGGCCTTCTGCGCCCGCAAGAGGCTCGATTCCATGGCGTAAATCTCCATCACGATGTTTGCCAGCGCGCCGATCAGTTCCTGCTCCTCGGCCAACTTTTCGCGGAATTTCTGCACCGCACCCCCCGCCGCCTGCAGGAACATCTTCTTGGCATTCGCGATCACCCGCGCCTCTTCGGCCAGAACTCCGTCCGGTGCCTCTTCGAACGACGGACCCGCCAGAATCTCGTCCGCCAGCTTCATGGCCGCGGGAATCAACGGCAACTGCCCGCCCATCGCGCGTTTCATCAACATCTGAATAATCAGCATGCGGTTGATTTCGTTGGTTCCCTCAAAAATTCGGTTGATTCGCGAATCCCGGTATGCGCGGCTGACAGGATACTCCTCGTGGAATCCGTACCCGCCGAACATCTGCACGCCTTCATCGACCACGAAATCCAGCATCTCACTGCCGTACACTTTCGCGATGGAGCTCTCGATCGCGTATTCCTCCAGCGCCTTCATGGTGTTCTGCGTCTTGTCGCCGGAGCCCGCCGCCGCATGCATCGCTCCTTCCATGTACCCGGCGCTCCGGTAAATCATGGATTCCACGGCGTAAATCTGGATGGCCATCTCGGCCAGTTTTTCTTTCATCAGGCCGAATTCGCCGATCTGCTTGCCGAAAGCCTTTCTCTCTTTCGCATACTTCGACGCGACGGCGAGCACCTGCTTCGATCCGCCCACGCACGATGCGCCCAGCGTGAAACGCCCCGCATTCAGCACATTGAACGCAACAATGTGTCCGCGCCCGATTTCATGCAGCACGTTTTCCTTGGGCACCATGCAGTTCTCGAGGAAAATTGGCGTCGTCGAGCTGCCGTGAATGCCCATCTTGTGCTCTTCATTGCCCGGCTTGCACCCGGGGAAATTCTTCTCCACGATGAACGCGGTGAACTTCTCGCCGTCCACCTTCGCAAAGATGATGAAGAGGTCAGCGAAGCCGCCGTTGGTAATCCACATTTTCTGGCCGTTCAGGACGTAGTGTGTGCCTTCCTTGTTCAGGACCGCGCGCGTCAACGAATTCTGCGCGTCGCTACCCGCCTGCGGCTCAGACAAGGCATACGCGCCGATCAGGTCCGCCGCCGCCAGCTTCGGCAGGTACTTCTTCTTTTGCTCTTCTGTGCCGAAATACACAATGGGGAGCGTCCCGATACCTGCGTGCGCTCCATGCGTCACCGCAAATCCGCCATAAATCGAGATCTTTTCCGTCAGGATCGTCGTCGCCACTTTGTCGAGGCCCGCTCCGCCGTACTCTTCCGGCGTGCCCCCGCTCATCAGGCCCAGAGCGGCTGCCTTCTTCACCAATTCGGCCATCAGCCCGGGCTTCTTCGCCTCCAGATCCTTCACAAGCGGCAATACTTCCTTGACCACAAACTCCTCGGCGGTCTGTCCGATCAGTTTCTGGTCGTCCGTGAGGTCCGCTGGCGTGAACACGTCCTGCGGGGCAGGGGATTCCAGCAGGAAGCTGCCGCCCTTTGCCGCGGGTTTGGTGAGTACGGAAGTCGCCATAAGTCTTGCTCCTTACCGGCCAATGGCCGCCTGAAAAATTCAAACAACCGTTTGAAAAATCCAATTCGCCGATTTTACCTTCCTCATGTGTTTTTCTGCAATAGGACTCTTTCGCTCCAATTGGGGTGCCTCTGTTCCGATACCCCATGGCGGGTGTTACTGCCCAGCCCCCACACCGCGGTTGCCACAGGCTGCAATCTGTTCGTTTTTGTGGCACACTTCTCGCTCCGCCCGCGAAAACGTTTAGCCAGGAGGCACATGCATGGGACGTCCCGTCGTTCATTTCGAGATCGGCTGCCGCGATTCTCAGAAAACGCAGGAGTTCTATTCGAAAATGTTCGGTTGGAATGTCACGCCCATGGGACCTGCGGCCATGATCGCTCCCGAATCCACAGGCATTGCCGGGCACATCACCGCGCTCGGGCATGAACCGCACCATTACACGATTTTCTACGTGGATGTGGAAGACGTGGCCGCCTATTTGAAGAAAGCAGAATCCCTCGGTGGCAAAACCCTTGTCCCACCCGTGGAGATTCCGAACGGCATCTTCGCCTGGATGCAGGACCCCGAAGGCAATACCGTCGGTTTGTGGAAAGCCAAAGCCTAAGCTTTGTGGCTCATGACCTCAGTCTGCTGCTCGAACTGCGGCCGCTGGAAGGCCCGATTTCGGACAGCCGATGTATCCCCGAGCGGCGGAGCGCGAACAGGATGGCCCACCCCACCACCCCGGCCACGCAGGCCCCAAGCAGTGCGATCAAAAGCGTCGGAAGGGCGGCGAACTCCGCAGCCTTGATCGCCCCCACCTGTGGATTTGCATAGGGAATCGATGCCTGAATGGCTTTAGCTCTGTCGATCGCCACAAGGATCGCCACAAGAATGATCGTCATCAGCGTGACCGTAGCCTTCGGGAATCGGAATTCGGAATGCATCTTGAACCTCCTTGGTGAGAACATCGCGCTTCTACCCGTGATGGATCGGAGATGCTCCTGGAAGGCCCCGTACAGTAATCCTCCAACCTCGTGAGTTCCGAACAGCATCCGTAACAACACGCTCTTATTCCCAATCTCCGCATGTACTTCAGAGAGTACTGCCATCATCTCCTCGCCATACTCGTAACGATAGGGCACGGGATAGAGGTAGAGGAGTGAGCGGTAGAGCGGCAGCATCGCCTAAGTCTCCCTCCGCGCCACGCGCAGAACAGCCACGCGTGTGAGCTGCTTCAGCCGGCTCACTTCCAAATGCAGGTTGCGCTTCCCCAAGGAAGTCAGGCGATAGGCCTGCCGGCCCCGCGAGCTGTCTTCTTCCTTGAACCGCTCGATCCAGCCCTCGTCGAGTAGCCTGCCCAAGGCGCCGTACAAAGTCCCAGTGCTGAGTTGGACGCGTCCATCGCTCATTTCCTTCGTGTCCCGGAGGATGGCGTACCCGTGCCGGGGCTGTTGGACCAGGCTCAGCAGGATGAGCAGGACGGGCTCGGTAATCGGCAACGACCCCATATGTCCTCCTACGACATGTCGCCGTACAACATATTGTGCGAATTGTTCACGCCCGTCAAGAGAAAAATCATACCAAACGAAAGGCATTCAGTTGGCCACGATGCGGAATGAATAGCGCCGGGCGATTACTCAATGCGACTCTTTATTCATCACCGGAATGTCACATCCGTTCGAAAATCCCGGCTGCGCCCATGCCCCCGCCAATGCACATCGTCACCATGCCGTAACGCGCATTCCGCCGCTGTAATTCGCGGATCAGGGAAGTCGTGAGCTTAGCTCCCGTGCAGCCGAGCGGATGCCCCAGCGCGATCGCTCCACCATTCGGATTCACGCGCCCCGCATCCAGATTCGCTTGCTGAATCACCGCCAGCGACTGTGCTGCGAACGCTTCGTTCAATTCCACCACGGCCACATCATTCAACGAGAGCCCCGCGAGCCGCAGCGCCTTGGGAATGGCGTAGACCGGCCCGATGCCAAACTCCTCCGGCGGGCAGCCCGCCGTTGCATACGCCACAAATCGCGCCTGCGGCTTCAGCCCCAACTCCGCCGCCTTGTCCTCGCTCATCAGCACTGCTGCCGCCGCTCCATCGCTCATCGGCGAACTGTTCCCCGCGGTCACCGTTCCCTTCACGTGAAAGGCCGGTTTCAATCCCGCCAGCACTTGCATCGAAGTATCCGGCCGCGGCATTTCGTCCCGCTCAAACACAAATGTCTGCGTCGCCGGCTTCGGCGCGCCATTGCCCTTGACCCCATTTCCATTCGGTAGGGAAGTGATCTTCACCTCCACCGGCAGGGTCTCCTCTTTGAATTTATCCGCCGCCAGCGCTGCCACCGCTTTTTTATGCGACTCCACCGCGAACCGGTCCGCCTGTTCGCGCGTGATCCCGAATTTTCGCGCAATGTTCTCTGTGCCCAAGCCCATGTTGATATACGCGTCGGGATAGTGATCGACCAGCCAAGGATTCGGCGAGATCTTGTTGCCACCCATCGGTACCATGGACATCGATTCCGTCCCCCCCGCCACAATCACCTGCGCTCCGCCGCCACGAATCCGTTCCGCCGCCTGTGCAATCGCTTGCAATCCACTCGCGCAGAACCGGTTCACCGTCATCGCCGACGTTTCCACTGGCAATCCCGCGCGCAACGCCGCAATCCGCGCCACGTTCATCCCCTGCTCGCCTTCCGGCATGGCGCAGCCCAGAATCACGTCATCGATCTCTTTTGGATTCAGCCCCGGCACGCGCGCCAGCGCCTCTTTGATCACCAGCGCCGCCAGGTCATCCGGGCGGAGCGCGCGCAGCGATCCCTTGTACCCGCGTCCAACCGCTGTCCGCACAGAAGAAACAATCACTGCTTCAGCCATGGCAAACCTCAATCCGCTCAATCCCCAGATTCTCGGCCCGCGCCCACAAAAAAGCAAATCACCATCAGCCACGCATCTTGAATCCCATCGCGGATCGTCACCGCCTTTTCGGCGACGCCTTTTTCGGAATGAAGATCGGCACCGGTGGCGCAATCTTGTTCACTTGGGAGAAATTTCGCTGGTTCAGCGCCAGCCCCACTCGCCCCCGCGAGTCCACGTACAACAGCGGATCTCCCACGGGCACATCCATGAAAGTCTTTGTGTATGGAAGCGTGAACGGTTTCTTGTTTAATTGCACGGTAACAGCCTCGCCCAGTTTGTAACCCAATTTCTTGAAGTCTTCTCCTGAAATGTCCGTAACCAGCGATCCAAACGGGTCATCCAGCGCGATCACTTCACCCTCGATTCCTTTGTCCGTGGTCGTCGCCACTTTCGGCGTCAGCCGCACCAACTCCTGCACTTCCGGTCCCGCCAGCGCAAAGTCCCATCCCGCGGCCAAGTGCGCACCCGCTGGCGAAAAGACGTCACGCCCATGGAACGTCGAAGAGATCGCGTCCCCAAACATCCAACCCGCGTTCTTGATCTCCCGCGCCGATTCGATCCCGTCCCGCTCAGCGACTGGTGTAATCAACCCGTTGTCCGGCAATACAAAAAACTGCCCTTTCTTCGTCTTCACGATCACCGCTTTCCGCGACGTACCCACACCCGGATCGACCACCACCACAAACACTGTCCCTGCGGGATAGTAAGGCGTCACTCCATCTAGAATTCTCGCTCCCTCCTCTATGGAATACGGGGTTACCTGGTGCGTAATGTCGATAATCCGGGCATCCGGCGCAATCAGGAGCATCACTCCTTTGCAGATCGCCACCGCATTATTTGCCGTCCCGAAATCGGTCATGAACACAATCGTCTGACGACCCGGCGCGGCTGGTCCGGCGCTTCGCAACTCCGGCTGTGGCCTGGCGCAGCCCACCAGAAGAACGAACAAAATCAGAATCCAAGGACACTTTCCCCTCTTCACAATTCCCCCAAAGGAATGCTTGGCTGCCGGGCAATTATAGGGGATGGCCCGCCGCTGGGGTCAACCTTCCATCCTCATATAGCCGCGATTGCGGCCTTTTCCTGGATTCACTAGAATGAGGGTCCTTGGCCGACCCGTCTGCCCTCAGGGATACTTCCCGTTCGCCCGCGCGAAGTTCGCCCAGCGCTAATAAGGGTTCGTTCAATCGTAAGGAGGACGCATATGCGTGGCAGTATCGTGTGTGCTCTGTTGTTGGGCGTGATTGTAACGGCAGCATCCGCCGACCAGGTCACTCTGAAGAATGGTGACCGTCTCTCTGGCATGATTGTCTCAGGCGATGGCAAGACCTTGCTTCTCAAAAGCGAATTTGCCGGTGACGTAACCATCCAGTGGGACGCCGTGACTTCCATCGAGTCTTCGCAAAACCTCAATCTCACCCTGAAAGACGGCAAGCGCCTCGCTGGCAAAGTGACTACCTCCGATGGCAAATTCGTAGTGGCTGGCGCCCCTGCTCCTTCCGCCGAGGGCCCTGTTCCCAAGGACACCATCGTGGCCGTTCGCAGTGATGCGGAGCAGAAGTCCTTCGACGCCGAGGCCGAGAAGATGGCGCATCCCAAGTTCACCTACTTTTGGAGCGGCCTGTTCGACACTGGCTTGGCTCTTACGCGCGGCAACTCCTCCACTGTCAGCTACACCCTCAATGGCAAAGCTGTCCGCGAGACTCCGCGAGACAAACTCACTCTCTACGGAACCTACATTTACGCCAACGATGACACCACTCCGCCCAGCCGCACCACCGCCAACGCTATTCGCACCGGCATCCGTGGCGACCTCAACCTCAGCCCTCGCGTCTTTGTCTTTGCCTTTGCCGATTACGAAACCAATGAGTTGCAACACCTCGACCTTCGCCAGGTCTACGGCGGCGGTTTCGGCTATCACATCGTCAAGACTGCTCGCAATACATTCGACCTTTTCGGCGGGGGCAGTTATGACCGCGATGCCTTCGGCGCCTACACCATCGCCAATTCCGCCCCGCCTCCTCCTTTGCTCGACATCGCTGCCAGCACGCAAAACAGTGCCGAAGCCGTTGTCGGCGAAGAGTTCGATTCGCATCTTTCCAAGCGCACCCTGCTGACCGAGCGTTTCTCCTTTTTCCCCAACCTTTCCCACACCGGAGATTATCGCTCGCAGTTTGACTCCACTCTCGCCATCCAGTTGAGGAATTGGCTCAATTGGCAGATGACATTCAGCGATCGTTACATCAGCTATCCGCCTCCGGGCCTCAAGGGCAATGATCTGCTTCTCTCTACGGGCTTGCGTGTCACCTGGGGAAAGGCCAAACTATAGCCCGCTTTCCCGCCCGTCATTTTGCTCCGCATCTGGAGCGTTGGAGGAGAATCCCATGGGTTTTCTCGCATGGATACTTACAGGTCTGATCGCAGGTTGGTTGGCTGGTCAAGTCATGAAAGGTGGGGGCTACGGCGTCGTTGTGGATATCGTCTTAGGCCTTCTTGGCGGTGTCGTTGGCGGTTGGTTGTTTGGACTTCTTGGCATCTGGCCCGGCGGGGGCATGATCGGGTCCATCGTCGTGGCGTTTGTTGGTGCGGTAATCCTGGTTTGGATCACCCGGCTGCTTAAGAAAGCCTGAATCTCGCCTTTCCAGCGCCTCTTCGAAACCGGGGCAAGCGCTCCCTGTGAGCCGCGAACCCCGGTTTCAGCTTGAGATATTTCCCAGCTAGCACCTGTACGTTCGTACAGGTTTTTCTACGGGACCTGTCCGGCGAATAGGAAGCGTAGACTACATCTCATGTAAGGCCACCAATAACTCTTTTTAATTCTGTTAAGTAAGCGGTGCTGAGTTCTCTCGCTCGCGGGTACTAGGAGGTTCGTTTTCTAGGAACTTTGATGCTCCTGTACCATAGGTTTCCTTTTCCGCATCCTGTCTAATAGGTCAGGTCGAGGAGATAACCCTTCGGTCAAGGGTTTTTCGGATTGGCTTTTAAACCTCTCATCGGCCTCGGTACAGGTCGTCGGGTCCTTGGGAAGAAGAGGGAGTCGATTAAGGAATGATTCAGAAAGACAATCGCCGGAAGTGGATGTGGCTGTTTTTGCTTGCTCTCGCCGCTCTTCAGCTCTATGTCGTCCGTGAACTCCTCGCGGCGTTTGCACTCTTTGTCCTGGGCTTTGCGGCCATCGCTGTCCTTATCGCCTCCCTATATTTTCTCCAGAAGACTTGGGAGGCCAGCGTCGCCCGCTTGGCTGCCAGCCAGCACCCGGCGATGCTTGCGGCTCGCCGCAGTTTCGTCTTGATCGAAGATTTGGCCCGGCGCCCGATCCGCCGTCCGGATTCGGAACCGGCTCGTTGATTTGTTTCTGTTTCACCGTCTTTTGCCAGAGCAGCCTTGGGAACTGCGCTTGGCGTTACGCCGTTCCTGATACTGTCATCCGATGTGCGGGCCAGCCGTCCTGAGAGAGCGGCTGGCCTTTTTCTTTCCCACTGCCTCTGTTACGCTGTCGCGTTCCCCGGAGGCATTTATGATTCGACGATCCCGCGCGATGCTGCTTATCCTGCTTCTCTCCATCTGTACATCCGCTGCGCCGGCCCGCGCACAGCAATCTTCCGCACCCGCTCCCAAGCGCCTCGCCATTCGCGCCGGCCATCTGATCGATGGCAAAAGCGAAACACCCATTTCCAATGTGCTCATTCTGATTGAAGGTGACAAAATTGCCGGCGTCACTCCGGGTGGCGCCTCGCCCGCGGGGGTGCAGCTTATCGATCTTTCCAACGCTACCGTCCTCCCCGGCTTTGTTGATACTCACTCCCACGTTCTTCTCCAGGGCGACATCACCGCGGAGGACTACGACAAGCAGCTCCTCAAACAGTCCATTCCGTACCGCGCCATCCTTGCGGCCCGCAATGCGCAGATTGCTCTCTCGCACGGCTTCACCGCTCTTCGCGACCTCGAAACCGAAGGCGCCATGTACGCGGACGTAGACGTCAAGCAGGCCATCAACAACGGCGAAATTCCCGGCCCGCACATGCAGGTTGCCACGCGCGCCATGACTCCCACCGGCATGTACGGCCCGCTCGGTTATTCCTGGGAAATACGCATCCCGCAAGGCGTTCAATATGTCGATGGCCCCGAAGAAATCCGCAAAGCTGTTCGTGAGCAAATCATGTATGGCGCGGACTGGATCAAGTATTACTCCGACCATGGCTATTTCTATGGGCCCGACGGCGTGTTGCACAGCCACGTAAATTTCACCGACGAAGAAGCGCGCGCTATCGTCGAGGAAACACACCGCATCGGGAAGAAAGTGGCCGCTCACGCGATTGGAAGCGACGGCATCGCCGCCGCGCTTCGCGCCGGGGCGGACACGATGGAGCACGGCGACGGTCTCACCGAGCCGCAAATGGAGGAAATGGTCCGCCGCGGGGTGCCCTGGGTTCCCACGATTGCGGTTGGCGCGTACGTAGCAAGTGGCCGCCAGGGCAACTGGCCGAAAATGGTTGAAACGGAAAAGGCCGCGTTCCAGCTAGCGCTAAAGAAAGGCGTGAAAATCGTGTTTGGCACAGACGCTGGCGGCTTCGACTGGCGCGAACTCAACGAAGCCAAGGAATTCGAGTACTACGTCAACTACGGCATGACGCCGATGCAAGCCATCCGCACCGCAACAACTTCTGCCGCCGAACTGATGGGCTGGTCCGACAAAACGGGCACGGTAGAAGCGGGCAAGTGGGCCGACCTCGTCGCCGTCTCCGGCGATCCCCTCAAGGACATCACCGAACTTCAGCGCGTCAAATTCGTGATGAAGTCTGGCACCGTCTTCAAAAACGACCTGCGCTAGGATACAGACCTGTAGCTCAGGCCTTTCAGGCCTGAGGCATTTCCCCCGGTGCGGCGAGCTGTCTAATCTTTTGGCGGCAGAAAAACAACATCGTGGATCATCGATCTTATTTGCTTCTCCCACTTGTGGTTTCCAACCGGAGGGATGCTCCAGTCCCTGCACTGCCGCCAGAAACTCTCAGAGGGGAACGCCCCGTGGACAAAATACCAAACGGCTTCACGCAGAGGCTCATCTTTATGCCACGTCGTCATAATCAGGTCATCACCGGTGAGCCCCTCATTGATGTCGCGTGCGGATTCATCGAAGATATCGTGGACTCTCTCGCAGTTGGAGCCCCAGGTACAGAGATAGACCAAACCTTTCGCCAGGATTCTATCCGCCGCATCGCCGATTGTCTTACTGTCGATCTTGCTTGCGTCCATCGCGAGGAGCAAGCGAAAGTACTTGGAACTCGGCTTGAGCTTCTCTTCCAGTTCATCAATGGACGCACAGAGACAAAGAAAGAGCTGTTTGGCAGGGGGGGTCAGGAAAGATTTAGCTGATCTGATATGTTACTTCCTTATACAATCGTTCCAAAGAAATCCCGCCGTTTAGGCGTCATCGGTCATCTCAGAAGAAAGCGACGCCGCCATCCACATTGATTGACTGTCCCACCATCGCGCTGGACATCTCCGAACACAAAAACAGGGCAGCCTGCGCAATTTCGACCGCCGTTTGCCCGCGCCCCTG
>Ga0335077_10006820_pt1 | contig 14130 bp, 6 predicted proteins | sample Lox_Sample_31_FD_207151 | JGI IMG/M metagenome (GOLD analysis project Ga0335077, IMG submission 207151) | Soil microbial communities from Loxahatchee National Wildlife Refuge, Florida, United States - Lox_Sample_3.1 | ecosystem: Environmental > Terrestrial > Soil > Wetlands | place: USA: Florida...
AAACCGATCATTGCGACCGTTTGGCCAACGAGGGTTTCCGGAGCGCCGTGCAGGTGGACTTCGTCGTAGATGCGATTCGTCTGTTCTCTCAGCGCTGACCGATAGAAATCGATGTTGCGCGCGCAGTAAAGGAGCAGCGCCGCGCCCATCTCGGCGGTCGCTCGCGCCATGGGAGCGGCAGCATTCGTGATGGTCAGGCGATTGAAGAGTCGCGGCGAGAAGCGGGATTTAACCTCGCCTCCGCAGTGGCTGATAATCCTGAGTTGCGGAGCTAGCCGGAGAAGTTCATCATCGAACCGCGGACTGTCCCAGGTCGTGATCAGCCCCTCCGCTCTCGCTAACTCCCGCTTAAACTCAGCTCTGATTGCTCTTCCGCCCACCCTCGTCCAGCGAAATAGCCTGTTCAACCGCTTTTGGTGACCTGGAAAAAACGACTTGAAGATAGCGTCTTCGGCGCTGATCAGGATGAAAGGACGGCCCATCTCGAGCCGAGTATAGCAGCCGGAGGCTGCGATTTCTTTCTTTTCTGTTTTCTTTGCTTCTTTTTCATAATGAAACAAAGTATAACCAAGTCTGCAGCTACCCATGAGTACCACCAACCAGGCTGACTACGTTGTAATTGCGTTGTACGCGCTGCTGATGGTTTGGGTCGGCTTTTACGTAGTGCGCTTCAACCGGGGCGCAGCAGAGTATTTTCGCGGCGGCAGCCGCATACCCTGGCTGGTTGCGGGTCTGAGTTGCTTCATGTCCGGCTTTAGCGCCTGGACCTTCACCGGCGCCGCCGGAGTCGCGTATCGAACCGGATTTGCCGCAATTGGTCTCTACATTGGCAACGCGCTGAGTTTTCTTCTCGGCTATTTTGTGTTTGCCCAGCGCTGGCGCAGAACCCGGATTACGACTGTTATGGAGTATCTGACGGGGCGGTTCAATCCGGCCACGCATCAGGTCTTTTCCTGGAGCATTATTTTCTTCCAGCTGTTTACCAGCGCCAGCACATTGTTTGGGCTAAGTCTCTTTGTCGCTGCGGCGTGCGGATTTCCGGTGACATGGACAATTGTTGGCGCGGGAGCGCTCATTGTCTTCTACACCGTCCTGGGCGGGTTGTGGGCGGTAGTGGTTACCGACTTCCTGCAAGCCGCCATTCTCATGCCTTTCTGTCTCGTGCTGGTGGTAATGTCGCTGGTACGCGTCGGCGGAGTCGGCGGGCTCTTACACGCTCTTCCGCCCGCCATGAAAACGATCCACATCACCGGCGAATTCGGCTGGTTCTACCTGATTTCGTGGACAATCATGGTTTCCTTCGGCTACAACACCAGCGCGATGGCGCAGCGTTACTTCAGCGTCGATAACGAGCGCTCCGCTCGCAAGATCGCGCTTTTGTGCTGCTGCCTGTTCTTCCTGGGGGCGTTTATCTGGTTTATTCCGCCGATGGCGATGCGGGTGGTTTATCCGGTATTGCCGTCCATGCGAATGGCGCTGCCCAATTCGAGTGAAGCGGCCTACGCGGTTGCAAGCCTGACATTGCTTCCTCATGGCCTGATCGGAGTCATGTTGGCGGCGATGTTCAGCGCGACGATGGCGAACCTTTCGGCGCAGTTCAATCTCAAGTCGGCCATCCTGACCAAAGACATGTATCAAGCGTTGCTTCGCGAGAGCGCGGGAGACCGCGAACTGCTGGTCGTGGGATGGATTACCACGTTTCTCATCGGGGGAGCCACCATCGTGATTTCAGTCATCATGGCGGCCAGCGGACAGAGCGTCTTTCAGATCATGCTTACGTTCAACACGCTGATGTCTCTCGCCTACGGCCCGCCCGCGCTGCTCGGACTGGTTGTGCGGCGGACGCCTTCGTGGTCGGGGCTGGCTTCATTTGTGACCGGTCTGGCACTGGGGATTGTGGGAGCCTTCGTTTACCACTGGACGCTGATTCAGCAGGTAGCGATCATCATTCCGTCGTCGTTCGGGGTATTTTTTCTAAGCGGGTTGTTCGATCGTGGGGATTCCCCGGGCCGGGCGCTTCTCTTCAAGAATCTGAACACCCCGATTGACGTCGAGAAAGAGTTGAAAGACTCCCCCGACTTTACCAGCCCGGTCTTTCGTTTTCTCAGCCGCACGATTTCTGGCATCGGGCTACTAAGCTTGTTGCTGCTCATCGGCACTCCGCCGGGTCAGCGCGTTACGGTTGTGTGTTTCGCGCTGCTAACGCTTGCCGTGGGCGGTTCTCTCTCGTTTGTGCAGGGCGGTTCGGCCCAGGCCACCGCTGATCGCAATCGGGCGCCGGTTGCGGCGCGCGTGGAGCAACGGTAGAAGCGATGATTCGATTGGGGCTGATCGGTTGCGGCGAGCACTCGCGCGGTGGGCACGCGGTGCCACTGGCCAGATATCAGGCTGAACACGCGGGAGAAATCGAATTGGCGGCGGCCTGCGATATGCACCTGGAGCGGGCGGAAAACTTCTGCAAAGAATTTGGCTTCCAGAAGGCTTACCGCGACTTCAACGAAATGCTTTCGGGCGAGAGACTCAACGGCTGTATCGCCGTCGTGCCACCGGAGAGAATTTCCGAGCTTGGGGTCGCGCTCTTGCAACGGGAAATTCCGTGCGTGGTTGAGAAGCCGCTTGCAGCCTCGCTGGCGGAGCTAAAGAAACTGGTCGACGCAGCCACTTCAACGCAGACGCCCAACATGGTTTCGATGAACCGGCGCTTCATGCCGTTCCTGAATCGTGCCCTGGCCTCGGTGCATGACACCCCGCGTTATTTGCGATGTACCCTTGCCCGGCATGCTCGCCTGGAGCCGCAGTTCCTATGGGAGACCGCGGTGCATGCGGTCGATACGCTGCGCTACATCGCCGGGGATGTGCGCTCTTTCGATGCTGTCAAGTTAAGCGGAGCCGCGAAAGGCGCGTGGCATGGGATCAACCTCCACTTCGAAAGCGGAATTGAGGGAAGAATCGATGTGCTGCCGACTGCCGGCATGGTGGAAGAAATCTACGATATTTTTGGCGAGGGATTCAGAGCGTCTGTGACCTGTCCATTCGGGCAGCAGCGGGGCTGGAAGACTTTTCAGAACGGCGCGCTGGTCGCGGAAGAGACGCTATCGGCTGCAATGCCGGAAGATGTCGTGAACGGCTTCTACGACGAGACATCGGCCTTCATTCGCGCCTTGAAAATTGGCATGCCTCCCCGGCCCAGCATCGCGGATGCAGCTCCTTCGGTAGAGCTTTGCTTTGCCATCGCGAATCGCGTGGGCAATTAGGCGAATCAACTCCTGTCGCCGCATTGGCAAATCTCACACGCCTTTTCGCCAGCCTTTGTCATTGGCGTCTTTCAATTCGATCGAGATCGAGCCGTCCTGATTAACGGGCTGTTCGCAGGCCCATGCGATTGGTCTTTTGACCCCGGGACGAACTTCGAGTTCCGCACGCAAATTCACTCTGCCGGCGTACCCCTTAGGCAGTAAGAACGAGGCCTGGCGCAGTCCACCGCCATGCGGATGCCCGGCATCGAGGGTTCCTTGCAGGCGGATCTTTCCATCAGGGCTGTCGAGGTGCAACCAGAGAATTCCCGGCACTCCGGAGACTCCCCGATTGTTGACGCACACGATCACTTCGAATGTGCCGTGCCGTTTGCGCTGCCACACCCATGACGGCCGCAGCCGGTAGCCGATGCTGGCTCGCAGTTTTTCAAATCCGCGAGGATAAACCTCGTTGTAGTGGGCGAGGTTGTCGGCCTCAGTCCAGAGCGACCAGTAATTGGCGCGAAGGTCGAGCACGTGCAGCATGTAGTTCTCGAGCACATTGACGCCCGCAGCATCCTTGGCCAGCCTTCGGGTGTCGTACCGGCGAAAATAGCCGTCCTCCAGGATCGCGGCGAGCCAAGGTGGACGGTTCGCAAGCTGGTCGATCTGGATGGGTTCTTCCACGATGATGCTGTCGGAGCGGAGCCAAGCGCCGCTGCGCATTGCCATCTCGATGACTCTGCGGTTTCCAACGTCGCTGATGTCCGGCTGGGTATTGACTGCCAGTGGCGTCTTTTTCCAGGTTTCGAGCTGCCGTTGCGTCATGCTGAGAGAGGTTTGCTCTGCGGTGACGTAGTCGGGAAATGGATTGGGATAGTCGCTGGTGTGGCCTTCGCCCCAAAACCCATACTGCATCAGGTCGACCCATTCGATGAGCGGGTTTCCGTCGAACTCTGCGGCCAGCAGGTCCACCAGTTCGGCGAAGGCTCTCTGAAATTCCGGATGATCGTAGCGCGGTTCTCGATATTGGGCGTCACCCTTTTCAGGAATGCGGCCGATATTCACCAGAGGTACGCGATCGCGAAGGAACGGGGGAAGCGCGACCTGTTCCGGCTGAAACGAGGTATTCGAAAGTTGAATGCGAAATGCCACGCGAAGGTTCTTTCGCTTGGCGGCGTCAAGCGTGAGGGCCCACACAGGTTCGAGATCCAGGCGCCCGGGGCGGGTCTGAACATTCCGCCAGTCACAGCGAATGTAAAGCACATCGACAAATGGAAGGCTGGAGATTTTTTCCACGTGCTGTTCGAGCGTCTCCCGGCCCTCTCTGGCGGCCAGGGACGGGCCGCTTTCTTCCCAGCTATATCCGACCAAGCCGTAGCCAGGGTTGCGGAGCGGTTTCTCAGAGGGCGTAGTGAACAAAATTGTTTGCCAGCCCTGATCTTGGTCAATGTCGAACGGCCCCTGATCCAGCCGCTGGCCACTCGAAAGCGGAAACGGAATCGCCCCATTGACCGCCGCCCAGGCGCCGGATATCCGGCTGAGAAGCGGTAGAAACGCGGCACTTTTGAATAGATCTCTACGACGCATGGTTTTAAGCCCTTCTCGAGGCCATCCGCCTCCATTTATACACATCCCGAGCCCAGTTCAACCTGCTAGGCCATCCCCTTGTTGCGATTTATATCGTATCCTTTGTTTTACTGGTTTTTATTTCTTGCTTTCTCTTGCCATTTTAGGTTACAAAGCTAGGGAGGTTTCGCGCCGGGGACCACCTATGAACTCCACCAAATATATCTTTGCCGTTTCTCTCCTTATCCTTGCCTTCGGTTCCGCGCAACATCTGTTGGCGCAAGGCACCGACCTGGGCACGATCCGTGGCGTGGTTACGGATGCCAGTGGCGCAGTGATACCCAATGCGAAGATTACAGTGACAGACGCGAGCACCGGCTCGCAGCGAGTCACCGAGACCAATGCTCAGGGCGAATACCAGGTTTTTGGTTTGCCCTCGGGCCCTTATAAGGTTACGGTCGTGGCGTCGGGGATGAGTACGGCGCAGCTTACCGGGATCGTGCTTCGGGGCAGTGACTCGGTCAGCGCCAATGCAACCCTGAAAGTTGCCGCGCAGGAACAGGCGATAGAGGTCACCTCCGAGGTGCCGCTGGTCAACACCGACGACCAGACCATCAGCGACACGCTCACCAGCACGGCGGTCCTCGATCTGCCACGTGACAGCCGCGACATCTACGACTTCCTCTACCTGAACCCGAACATTACGCAGGGCTCGGCCGACGGCGAGTTCAAATTCCTGGGCGCGCAGAGTTACGGAGCGAACTTTTCGGTGGACGGCCAGCGCGCCAACGGCGGCATCTTCGGCGACCATACCGCCAGCCAGCCTTCCCTTGAAGCGATTGGCGACGTCAACGTCCTGTCCAGCGATTTCAGCGCCGAATATTCCGGAATCGCCAACATTCGCGTCACCACCAAGCGTGGCAGTAATGGCTATCACGGCTCGCTGTTCTACAACAACAAGAACTCTGCGCTGGCGGCCTGGACGCTCCAGGACCAGGTCGGCAAAGGTGAATTCGTTCCTAACGCGGTCCAGAGTTCTTACCCCAACCCATATTTCAATATTACCGACATCGGCGCTTCTCTCGGTGGGCCGGTTCCACTACTGAAGAAAACCTGGTTCTTCGCCGCCTATGAGCGCGACTGGTCGCGCACTGCGACCATCTTCTCCTCCACCACCCTGCCCCATCCCAGCCTCTGGACCGGCGACTTCTCGCTGATGGATGACGATTCGAAGCCGGCGGTGCCGTCCAATATCGTGCTCACTCCGGATGAGATTGCCAACGATACGGTCGGCGGCGCCGGCCAGCAATTCATCCGGATTCCTTCGCGGCTTCTCAATCCAAGCACGCAGGCGATCATCCAGAACTACTTCCCGAAGATCGGTCTCGGGATCCCGATCAATCCTGCCAACGGACGCATTCCCCTTTTCGTGAGTAACGTCCCGGCCAACTCAGTGCAGGACCTGGGCACGCTGCGCCTCGATCATGATTTCAGCGATCGGGACCACGCCTACATGGTTTACAACGCGTCGGCCCAGGGATCGGCCACCAACCTGGTGCAGTCGCCATATTCCGGCCTGGGCCTTACCCAGAGCACCCGCCGCGACGACACGGTATCGCTCTCCTACACGCACACTTTCTCCAACAGCGTGATCAATGAACTGCGCGGCGGCTTCAATCGTGAACGCCTGCGGCTCAATAGCAACACTACCCTCGAAAGTTTCCTCAGCAGCATCGGCTTCACGGATGACGAGATCTCGGCCTGGGGCGACGTCACCGGAGCCGGAGAACTGGGGACGCACGGACATGCCGCCGTCAACTTCGGCGGGCGCTTCGCTACCTTCAACAATGGCGGCCGTAATACCGATCGTCCTGAAGATCAGCGCCTTGCTACTTTCGGTGACACGCTCACCTGGGTCAAAGGGAAGCACAACTTCAAGTTCGGCGGCGACTGGGTGCGCAATGCTGCCATCGACGGCTTCGCCCTCAACCGCGGCAATCCGCGCGGCTTGGTCACTTATAGTGGCAGCAACGCCAATCCTTTCACGCAGTTTCTGCTGGGCGAGCCGGGCACCAGCGTCACCTACGTAAACATTCCTCGTCCTCCCATGAACGTTTACAACTGGGAGCAGGGCTTCTTCGGCCAGGACGACTGGAAGGTCAACTCGCGCCTCACCCTGAACCTCGGCCTGCGCTATGAACTGATCACGCCGTTCGTCGATCAGAACGATCTCATCGCGAACTTCGATACGAACTACGTCGATCCCACGACCGGTCAGAAGGGCCGCTTCATTATTCCTTCCGACCGCACTCTGAAATATCTCGACACCCGCGTGCAGAACATCGGTTATGTCACTGCGGCGCAGTCGGGTCTAGATATCGGGCGCGGACTGGTCCGCACTGACAAGAACAATTTGGCGCCGCGCCTGGGCTTCGCGCTTCGCCTTACCGACAAGACCGCGCTTCGCGGTGGATGGGGCCTGTACTATCCCACCTCGGCAGCGCAGGGAATTCGCGATCCAATCGCTACCAACGCCTTCAACCAGGGAATTACCAAGCGTCCGACTGGCGCACCCCTGGAGGGCTGGCCAGGATTTGAAGGCAGCATCGGCCCGCTGACGGGTGGAACGCCCGCCTCCGGTTTCGGTGGACTACCCGCCATCAATGCGGTTCCGGTAAACCTCCAGTCGCCACGCATGCAGCAGTACAACGTGACGGTGGAGCGTGAACTCGATTCCTCCAGTTCCATTCGTCTCTCCTACCTCGGAAGCACGGTAAAGGGCCTGATCGCGGGAGTCGATCTCAACGAGATCGCGCCCAGCGACCAGCCGTTCGGCACTACCATCGGCGATGGCGTTACGCCCTGCGACCCGGTGAACAACGGCGACTGCGACTACTCTGCCGAAGACATCGCGCGCGAGCCCTTCCCGGGACTCGGCGATTTCCTGCTAACCTACGGCAACTACGGCCACAGCCGCACCAATGCATTCCAGGCGGAGTACCAGCATCGCTACACCCACGGATTTATGCTGGACCTGGCCTACACCTACCAACACCAGTACTCCACCGGTATCGATACGGGCAATTCCAGTCTCGGCGGGGTGGCTTACGATATCTTCAACCCCAATGCCGATTACACCCAGGAAGGCTACGTTCCGACCAACCGCTTCGTGGCCTACGGCGTATACGAGCTGCCTATCGGCCGCGGCAGGCGATTTGGTTCCTCCTTCTCGCGCGCAATGGATACCGTCCTCGGCGGCTGGCAGACCACCTTCAACATGTTCGCCAAAACCGGCACCGGATTCACGCCGTTCTGGATTTGCGACAACTGCGATCCGGCCGTACCCGGCAACATCGGCACCGGATCGATCGATGCCGTCGGCGACTTCGGCGCCGAGCCTTCATTCCGTCCGCTCGTCGTTGGAGATCCCAACAAGCGCAGCGGCAATCAGATCTGGGATCCGAATGCTTTCGCCCTGCCGCCGCTTGGCGCCGATCTCTTCAGCAATGCGGCAATCGCCAAGCGCAACATGCTGATGGGACCTGGTACCTGGGGCGTGAACCTTGGCATTCACAAGATCTTCGCCATCACCGAGCGCGTGAACGCCGAACTGGGCGCGGACTTCGACAACGTCTTCAACCATCCATTGTTCTCGCCCGATCAGGACAACGGTGGCGGTGGCGGCTCGTTCGCTTTGCTGGGCGACTTCGACATCGGCGTGAACCCCGACAAGACGCTCTTCATCAACGACGTTTCGCCTAACGATCAGTTCGGCCGTCTGACCCAGACCTACAAACAGGAAGGGATCGACAACCGCCGGACCGTTCGCCTCAAACTCAGAGTCACGTTCTAAGGATTCTGTGGAGGGTTGCCTCAGCTGCCTTCTACGATTCCTCTGATGCCCGAACCCTGCGGCGCTGGTCTTCTGTTCTTCGGCGCCGCAGTGTCACGCAGGATGTGATGAAATCTCTTCTCTTTCATGCCGTAGTGATTCTGGTGTGCCTTTCCGCGGCCTTCGCCCAGCGGCCCGGAGGCTTCCAGATCATCGGACCGGGTGGCGGTGGCGCGATGTTCCACCCCACGATCAGCCCTCACGATCCCAACACGGTTCTGATCGCCTGCGACATGACCGGGGCTTACATCACACATGACGGCGGCCAGAGCTGGCGCATGTTTAACCTGCGCGGCGTGGTGGATTTCTTTGTCTTGGATCCCTTGAATCCTAAGACGATGTACGCCAATGCCACCGGACTTTGGCGCAGCACCGATGGCGGCGAGCATTGGAATCTCGTCTACCCAAAACCCTCGACGGTCAAGGGCGTCAAGATGGCTTCGGATCACTCGGATGAAGACATCCTTGCGGACCCCGACCCACTGGTGCGCTTGACAGCGATGGCGGTGGATCCATCTGACTCAAAGACTCTGTTTGCCGCTGCTGGAGCCAAGGATTCTCCTGGTCTCTTCGTCTCGCGGGACGCGGGCAACTCCTGGAAGAAACTGGCCACGCTTGCAGACGTACCAACTCGACTCTGGGTTGATCCCAGGTCGTCTCCCGGCTCACGCGCGCTCTACCTCGCTAGCGACAAGTCGATGACGGTCTATGCGGCTGAAGAAGTAACGCGCCGCGCAGTTCCGCCAGAAACCAATGATTTTTCGCTGGGGTTCGGCGAGGCCAGGCAGCCGATTACCTACATCACCTCGCGCGGCGGCGTCTTCATCTCGTCCGACGCCGGCGCCACATGGCACAAATCTGCTCTGCCCGGTGACGGCGGCCACGTCCGCGCCGTCGCCACCAGCCTGCACGATCCTGAGGTCGCTTATGTCTCCTACAACCGCCTCGAACTCGACGGTAAGAAATGGATGGGCGTGGCGAAAACGACCGACGCCGGCGCCACTTGGTCCCTCGTCTGGAAAGAAGAGTGGGGAGACGAAGAGGAAGGCGAGGGCATCGGCGGCAACGCAGGCAAAGGTTCAGACAACATCCACGACGCCTGGATCACCGAGCGCTTCGGAACTTCGTGGGGAGAAAATCCGCTAGCTATAACCGTCGCTGACCAGGATGCGAAGCTCGCCTACGGAACCGACCTCGGCCGTGCCATGCGCACGCGCGATGGCGGCGCCACCTGGGACGCGGTCTATTCTCGCCGAGTCACCGGCGGTGGCTGGACCACGACCGGCCTTGATGTCACTACCGCCTACGGCATCCACTTCGATCCATTCGACAAGAACCGCGAGTTCATCACCTACACTGACATCGGTCTCTTCCGCAGCGAGAATGGCGGCGCTTCCTGGACTAGCTCTACCGAGGGCGTTCCGCGCGAGTGGCGCAACACTACCTACTGGATCGTCTTCGATCCTGACGTGAAGGGCAAAATGTGGAGCGTGAATAGTTGGACGCACGACCTGCCGAGACCCAAGATGTGGCGCCATACCAATCCCGACACATATCGTGGCGGCGTGTGCCGAAGCGACGATGGCGGCCTCCACTGGACGAAATCGAACGACGGCATGGCGCAGACCGCGGCTACTCATATCCTGCTCGATCCTACGAGTCCTGTGAACGCCCGTGTGCTCTACGTGGCTGGCTTCGGCCGGGGAGTTTACAAGAGTTCCGACGATGGCCATACCTGGACGTTGAAAAACAACGGCATCACGCAGAGCCAGCCTTTTGCCTGGCGGCTTGCGCGTGCTTCTGATGCCACGCTCTACGTCCTGATCGCCCGTCGCTCCGAAGACGGCAGCATTGGTAATTCCGGTGACGGTGCAATCTACCGCTCCACCGACGGCGCCGAGCACTGGCAGCCGGTGAAGTTGCCGGAAGGCACCAACGCTCCGAATGGACTCGCGATTGATCCGAAAGATCCCTCGCGGCTTTATCTCACAACCTGGGCTCGTGCCGCGGGACAACACGGCGACGGCGGCGGAATCTTCCTTTCGGAAGACGCCGGCAAGAGTTGGAAGCAGGTGCTCGAAAAAGACCGCCACGTCTACGACGTCACGATTGACCCTTCGGATCCTAACATTCTTTATGCTGCCGGATTCGAGTCGTCGGCATGGCGTTCCACGGATCGTGGTCTACATTGGAAGCGCATCCCCGGTTTCAACTTCAAATGGGGACAGCGTGTGATCCCCGATCCGCGAAACAGCAAGAAGATTTACATCACCACGTTCGGTGGCAGCGTCTGGCATGGCGCGGTGGATGGAAAGCCCGGTCCGCTCGACATTGTGACGCCGGCCCTTGAGCCTTAACCGTAGTCGGGAGGGAATTCCATTGAGCGATCATGGGAAAATCAATCGTCGGGAGTGGCTGTACGGCATGGGCCTGCTCGCCGGGGCCGGAGCGCAACTCGGATCTGCTATGCCCACCGAGGCGCAGGAGGAAAGTAAGCCTCAACCCAACCCCCTGGACCTTTCGCAGTACGAACCGAAAAGCATGCTCCAGGTGCATGAGACGCACGTGGAGCGCGCGAAGTTTCCGGTGATTGACTTCCACACTCACATCTCGGTTTCAACCAAGTCGGAGAAGGGCGTCGAACTTTCACCCGACCGCCAGTATCTCGGCACTGACACAGAGTGCCTCGGCGTGATGGATCGCAAGAACATTCGCGCCATGGTGAACCTCACCGGGGGCTACGAAAATGGCCTGGTAGATGCTGTCGCCAAATACGATAAGGCTCATCCTGGCCGCTTCTACACATTTTGCGAGCCGTCGTATTCGCACTTCAAAGAGCCCAATTACCCCAAGCTCCAGGCCCAGGCCATCGAAGAGGCGCACAAGAACGGCGCGCGCGGCTTGAAGATTCTCAAGACGCTTGGTCTGTATCTGCGCGAAAACATCACTTCAGGAACACTGGTCAAGATCGATGATTCCCGCTTCGATCCCATGTGGGAAGCTTGCGGGCAACTGAACATGCCGGTGGCTATCCATATCTCTGATCCGGTGGCGTTTTTCACTCCCACCGATCGCTTCAACGAACGCTATGAAGAGTTAAACAACCATCCCGACTGGTCATTCTACGGCGGAGATTTTCCCAGCAACGCTGAACTGATCGAGGCACGTAATCGTGTGTTCGCGCGGCATCCAAAGACCCAGTTCGTCGCGCTGCACGTGGGCAACTTCTCCGAAAACCTGGCGAATGTCTCGGCAAATCTCGATCGCTTCCCCAATATGTGCGTCGACATCGCCGCCCGCATCGGCGAATTAGGCCGCCAGCCACGCACTTCGCGGAAGTTTTTCGACAAGTATCAGGACCGCATTCTCTTCGGTACCGACGCTACGCCGCATGGCGACGAATTCCCACAGCAGGTTTTTAACGACAAGCTGTACGAGATTTACTACCGTTTCATCGAGACTGACGACGAATATTTCGATTACGCCCCGGCGAAAATTCCTCCACAAGGTCGTTGGAGGATTTACGGCATCAATCTGCCCGATGGGATTCTGCGCAAAGTTTACAACGAGAACGCCGCGCGACTATTGCGAATCTAGATGCGAAGCTACCTCAACCTTTGCGTGATGTTCGGCCTGCTTCTCTCGCATGCGCCGCTGCATGCACAGGTAAGAGTCTGGGAAGGCACGCTCACGCTTCCCACCTACGAAGAGGGCGCGCCGGACCCGAATCCGCCCTTCGATCAGTTCCGGACGACGCGGTTCAGTTATCCCTATACGCTGCGCGAGGATCTCACCGGCAAGAGCGTAGCTCACAACTGGAGAGCGGTGTATCTGGAGAATGAGTACTTGAAATGTTCGGTGCTGCCTGATATTGGCGGGCATCTTTACACCTGCATCGACAAGCTCTCGGGGCAGTCGATGTTTTATAACAATTCGTCGATCAAGAAAGCGGATGTTGGTTATCGCGGGGCGTGGGCAGCGTTCGGCATCGAGTTCAACTTTCCGGTTTCGCACAACTGGGTGAGCATGTCGCCGGTGAATTATGCCTTTCGCCAAAATCAGGATGGCAGTGGATCGGTGTTCGTCAGCAATATCGATCGCGTGTACGGAATGGAGTGGCAGGTGGAACTGCGCCTGCGGCCGAAGTCAACGCTTCTGGAAGAACGCGTCACGCTCAGCAATCGTAGCGACGTTCGTCATCGCTTCTATTGGTGGAACAATGCTGCCATTCGCGTGAACGACGACTCGCACATTGTTTATCCCATGCGCTACGTGGCGAGCCATGGGTTCACCGAAGTGCTGCCATGGCCGATGGACTCCGATGGTCACGACTTGAGCGTGATCCGCAACCACGTTCACGGCGCGGTTTCGTACTTCGTTTACGGCAGCCGGGAAGACTTCATGGGAGTGTGGCATCCGGAGACGAAAACGGGCACGGTTCACTTTGCGCAATACGATCAGCTTCCGGCCAAGAAAATCTGGTCGTGGGGGGTGGACGAAGAAGGACTGGACTGGCGCAAAGCGCTCTCCGACGATAACAGCGGCTACGTGGAAGTGCAGGCGGGGCTCTTTCGCAATCAGGAGACATACGCATTTCTTGAGCCAAGAGAATCGATTCATTTTTCTGAGTACTGGATGCCGGTGCGGCAGCTTGATGGAATATCGCGGGCGAATCTCGCGGGAGTCGTGAGTTTGAGCCGGCAGGGCGGCCATCTTGTTGCGGAATTCAACGCCAATACTTCGATTCCGCATGCTGCCATCACGATCTCGCAGGCAACGCGGAAGTTGTTCAGTGAAACCTGCGACCTTACCCCGGAGCACACCTGGTCACACACCGTGGTACTGAGTGATACGCAGGCAAGAGCTTCGATCGTAATCACCAATGCCGAGGGCAAGGTACTGCTTCAACAGACAGAGGGCGAATATGACTGGACACCCGAAGCTGAAATAAAGGTTGGACCGCAATCGTCTTACCCTATTCCCGCTCCCGGGCACCGCACTAGCGATGATTGGGTTCAGCTCGGCCGGAACCTCGAGTTGAATGGAAACGTTCTACAGGCTCTCGACACATACAAAGAAGCTGTTCGCAGGTTCCCCAATGATTTCGCCGCGCTGAAATCCGCCGGCCGCCTTGCCGCGGCGCTCCTGCGGTTTGAAGAGGCGAAAGATCTTCTTGAGCAGGTGAAAGCCCGTGACACCTCGGATCCGGAAATTTCCTACTATCTGGGCCTCGCCTTTGACGGACTCGGCGAGCAAAGAAAAGCGCGGGGCTCGTATGAAGAAGCAGAACGGGTTGGCCCGTTCCGCGCAGCGGCCGCTTTGCGTTTGGGAGAGTTGCTGGCGCGCCAAGGGAACCTTGTGGAGGCAGAGAACCATCTTCAACAGGGCCATGCTTCCGCTCCTGGCGATTTGCGCCTGATTGAGGAATTAACGGCA
>Ga0335077_10006822_pt1 | contig 14128 bp, 12 predicted proteins | sample Lox_Sample_31_FD_207151 | JGI IMG/M metagenome (GOLD analysis project Ga0335077, IMG submission 207151) | Soil microbial communities from Loxahatchee National Wildlife Refuge, Florida, United States - Lox_Sample_3.1 | ecosystem: Environmental > Terrestrial > Soil > Wetlands | place: USA...
GCAAGAGTGGAAGAGGATCATCAGGGGAGGCAAGATGAAGGGAGGGGGTATGAATTTGGGGGGCGGGAAATTAGAATCGGGCTGACCTGGAGAAACGGAGGTGCGCGATGATCGCCGCGGGAGAATTGAAGCCAGGGATGGCCATCCGCGTTGAAGGGCAGATGTTCAAAGTGCTGGCGGCAGAGTTCAAGGCCGGAGCCGGGCAGTTGGGAGGAGTGGTCAAGACAAAGCTGCGGAACCTAACGACGGGGCGATTCCTTGAGCCCCATTTCCGGCCGGATGAGCGATTGGAAGATCTGGAACTGGAACGGCGCAGCATGCAGTTTCTGTACGGGGATGCGGAGACGGCGACGTTCATGAATCCGCAGACGTACGAACAGGTGGAGATTCCGCGAGCGGCGATGGGATCATCGGAGAAATTCCTGGAGGCGGAGATGATGGTGGCAGTGGAGTTTCATGAAGGGAGCCCGGTGAGCGTCGAGTTTCCCGCGGTGGTTGAAGCACGGATCGCGCAAACGGCGCCGGCCGCGCATTCGCAGCAGGACAGCACGTGGAAAGAAGCGCGGCTGGAGAACGGCGCGGTGATCCTGGTGCCGCTGTTTATTGACAAGGGGGAGATGGTGCACGTCGACGTGGCGAGGGGCCGGTATCTAGATCGCGTGCGCATAGCGAAGAAGAAGGGGACGTAAGGAAGAGAATAGTCGCTAGTCTGTAGTCGGCGGTTGGTAGTTCCCTGCCCCCTTGCGCAGGCAGGGTCGCGTCCATGGAGTTTTGTAGTAAAAGCAGGGCTTATAATAGGCCGGATTAGCGTTTCTTGCGACGAGAGTTCCTTCGAGGGGCCCGCTTGGAGCGGGCGCGGGACTTCTTGCCAGCTTTAGTGTTCTGTTCGAGGCGAAGTTTCCAGGCGGCGTGGAGCGCGCCGGTGAGCACGTCTTCGGTGGCGGCAGCGAGCCGAATGTGGGTCATGCCCATGCGTCCCCATCCACCGGGGATGGGCAGGAAAATCCCGGGCAATTCTTCAACGAAGGTGGTTTGCTGCTCGAGAGTGAGCTTGAGGTTTCCGTAGCCTTGATGCTGAGAGGCAAGCGTGGCGAAGATCCTGCCGCCGACTCGGAAGTCGGCCTGGCCCATGTGGGAACCTTCTTCGGCGCCGGGAAAGCTGAGAGCGATGCGGCGGAAGTCGTTGGCTTTCATGGAGGCCTCGGGGTCAGGATTGAACAGCGTGGGAAGAAGGAAGAGTATCACAGGGAACGCAGAGGCCGGAGCGTGGAGACCGTGGAGGGTTGAAAGGCAAGACGCGGGTTGGCCGAAGAACGGCCCGCCTCAGAAGGCGGCCCTACATAGACGCGGCATCGGCTGAAGCCAACGCCGTGAAGATCCCTGCCTGCTTCGGAAAGACGTCACAACAGTTGAGCAAGAACCGATAATCGAGTGGACATGGGGTCCAGCGATGTTGGACCCCCGCACAGAATGAGGGGAACGAATCAGGCATTGCCGAGGCGGAAGATGGGTTCGACGGAGGTGGCGCGCGCCATCAGATTTTTTTCTTCGCTGGAGGAGACGGGTTTGAATTGCTGGGCCACGTCCATCGCGAGGCGGAAATACGATTCGTCCCCGGGAGGGACGGCGGCGGTGATGGGATGAGAAAGGGTCCAGCGAAGGCCGAGCGCGGCTTCTTCAGGGAAAGCGGCGGGGTGGTACCAACATTTGGGATGAGGATGGGACTTTTGCTCGTCCTTGGTCCAGGTGGTTTTGGCCATGGCCTTCAGGGCGAGAATGCCCATGTTTTTCTGTTTGGCTTTCTCGAGGACTTGCGGGCCGAAATTGGCCTGGGAGAAGAGCACGAAATTGATGGGGAAAAGAATCGTGTCGAAATTGTAGCGGTCTAGAGCGGCGAGAGCGGTTTCGACGGAATGAGCGGAAAATCCGATGAAGCGAATCTTGCCCTCCTTGCGGGCGGCTTCGAAGGTTTCGAGCGCGCCGTTGGGGCCGAGGACGGTGTCGAGGTCGGACATTTTGGTGAGCGCGTGGAATTGGTAGAGGTCGAGGTGATCGGTGCGCAAGGCTTTCAACGAACCTTCGAGCTCTTTGCGCGAACCATCGCGGGTGCGTTCCTGAGTTTTGCAGGCGAGGAAACTGCGCTGGCGGTAGGGCTCGAGCGCCGGGCCGAGACGATCCTGCGCGTCACCATAGCTGGGAGCGACGTCGAAATAGTTGATGCCCCGGTCGAAGGCTTCGGCGACGAGGCTGTTGGCGACCGCTTGCTCGTTTTTCATGACCACGACTCCACCGAGCGCGATGATGGAGAGGTCTATGCCGGTGTTGCCGAGGCGGCGTTTGGCGATAGGCTCCTGCTTCGAGGGCGGGAGAACGGCGTCGGAGAGACAGGCGGAACCGGCGAGAGCGCCGGTGGTGGTTTTGAGAAAATCGCGGCGGCGCATGAGACCTCCTGTGGGAGAGGGCTGTTCTGAGTCTACGCGAAAGAGGCGGCCAGGGGTTAGAGAAAATCGCAAGCCGCACTCCACGGACGCGGGCGATGAGGGCCACGGTTTGTGGGCGCAGGAACGCTGACCCTTTGGCTCAGGGTGTCGAGGAAGATGTGGGGGCTTGGCCGGTCCGGTCAAGAAATCTTGCATTGGAGTTGAAGTTGTTCGCAAAGTCTGGGCAGGCGTCCATGCGATTCAGAGTCGTGCCGAGGACGAATAGCGGCGTGGACCCGTCAGGGGCGGTGTCGATGTTGGCAACATACACAGCTTTTCCATCCTTGCCAATGAACATTTCGAGATGGAAGTCCGAGTTTTGCGTGCCATTGCTCTCCCGCCACGCCTTCGTCGCTGAGCAGTCTGGATTTACCTTATACCAGCCAGTGCCGGAGCGCGTGTGGATAATGCCGTTTTCGCTGACGGTATCCTGAAACACGACGGAACCGCTTCCTATCGGGCTTTCGGGAAAGACCGCCGGCGAAGGAGGCACAAAGGGCAGGAATTCCATTTGTCACATATGCGGCACGGCTGCAGGGAGGAGAGCAACGGTGGCGTCAACAAGGTAGATAGCCGGGCAGAATTGGGCATCGCGCCACGGTCCCTTCGCTGCGTGGCCCGGCGCCCCACAAAACGGCGCAGGAAAATGCGGGGCCACCCTGGGTTGGGATGACAATTTTCAGAGTGAAGCACCTGCGGTTGGCGGCAGAGCGGCCCGCTTCGGTAAGCGGACCCTACACGGGCGAGATGGCAGGGCGAACGCCAAGCGGGTCCGGCGTGAGCGACACAGTAGAAGATGGCGGCGTAGAGCCGCCGCTACTGGGGCTGAGATCTTGCGGACACAGCGGTGCTGCTCGCCACGCAGAGAAGAGCGGCCGTAGTCCAGATCAGGCCCAGGAATAGCCGTGCTTGGAGAGCGGGAGGGAGCGGATGCGCTTGCCGGTGGCGGCGAAGATGGCGTTGCAGACGGCGGGAAGAACCGGCGGGAGAGCGGGCTCACCCAGGCCGGTTGGCGGATTGTCGGTCTTAAGGAAATAGACGTTGATTTCCGGCGGAGTCTGATTGATGCGGACGGGTTCGTATTCGTGGAAATTGCTTTGGACGGCGCGCCCTTTGTCGATGGTGATTTCGTAGCTCATCACGGAGCTTAACCCCTCGATGACGGCCCCCTGAGTGATGTTCTCGGCGGCGCCGGGATTGACGATCTGGCTGCCGATGTCACCGGCGACCCAGATTTTGTTCACCTTCACCTTATTTTTGTCGTTGACGCTGAGTTCAACGACTTCGGCGAAATGCCCGCGATGGGAGAATTGGAAGGCTACGCCCATGCCCGTGCCGGGCGGAAGCCTGCGCGTGCCCCAGCCGGATTTTTCGGCGGCGAGCTTGAGAACGGCGGTCATGCGGGCGGATTCGAGCTCGTAGCCCTCGGATTTTACGTCGGGATTGGAGAAGCGGGGCAGACCGAAGAGATCGAGGCGGAACTGGACGGGGTCCTTCCCTGCGGCGTGGGCCAGTTCATCGAGAAAGGATTGGAAGACCCAGGAGAAGGCGTTGCTGCGCGGAGCGCGAAGAGCATAGGTCGGAACGCCGAGCGGCATGAGGGAAGCACCAAAAGAAAAATTCCTGACAAAAGTGCCAGGGAATTCATTGGGAGGAATGTTCGCGGCAGGCGCAAACTTGTCTCCTTCGCCGAAGCTGACGAAGTGATTTTGCCAGGCGATGAGATTGCCGGAAGCGTCGAGGCCGCCCTTGAGGAAATGGTAACCGGCAGGGCGATAGTGATCGTGGTGAAAATCGTCTTCGCGCGTCCAGAGGAGCTTGACGGGAACGCCAGCCTGCTTGGCGATGGCGGCGGCTTCCAGCATGTAATCGTTGGTAAGGCGGCGGCCGAAACCCCCGCCGGCGCGTTTCATGTGGACAATGATGTCGGACGCCGGGATGTCGAGAACCTTGGCGACTGTCTGGCGGCCGTTCTCGGGAGTTTGCGAAGGAGACCAGAATTCGAGCTTGCCGTCATGGAAATGGGCCAGGCAGTTCTGCGGTTCCATGGGCGCGTGGGCGAGGAAAGGGTAGTCGTACGCGGCTTCAACGGTTTTCGCGGCGAATTCGAGCGCGGCGGAGACGTCGCCGTCCTTGCGCAGATTGATTGCCGGAGCTTGCCTGGAGAGTTCCCGTGCGCGTTTCAGAAAACCTTCGCTGCTTTGCTGCGCGGTGGAACCTTCATCCCAAGTGACTTTGAGTTTTTCGCGGGCTTGATTGGCTTGCCACCAGGTGTCGGCGAGGATGGCGATGCCGCAGTGGAGGCCGAGAAGATCGGTGGTGCCGGGAATGGCGAAGACCTGGCGGACGCCGGGCTGCCGCTTGATTTCGTCGAAATTGGCGGTGGCGATTTTTCCAGCGAACACGGGACATTTTTGATAGACGGCCCAAAGCATGTTGCGTACGCGGAAATCGATGCTGTAGAGACTTTTTCCGGTGACAACGGCGAGGTTATCGACGCCAGGAATGGTGTGGCCGATGATTTTGTAGTCTTTCGGATCTTTGAGCTTGATGGACTTAAGATCGGGAGGAGCGAGCGTCGCAGCTTTGGCGGCGAGGGAACCGTAAGTGGTTTCGCGTTTTGAAGGAGGATGAAGGACCCGGCCGGAGGCGGCACGGCATTCCGATTCGGGGACGGACCACGTCTGCGCGGCGGCAGTGACAAACATCTGGCGGCAGGCCGCGCCAACCTGGCGGAGGGGATCCCAGTTGATGGGAGTGGCGGTGCTCCCGCCAGCAAACTGGCGGCCGTACCTGGATTCATCCAGATCGGCTTGCTCGACGCGGACGTCTTTCCAATCGACATCGAGTTCCTCCGCGATGAGCATGGGCATGGAGGTTTTGACGCCCTGGCCGATTTCGGGGTTTTTGGCCGTGATGGTGAAGAGGTTGTTCGGGGAGACGTGGACGAAAGCGGTCGGGACGTAATTCTGGTTGGAGGGAGGCGCCTGGGCAAGGAGGGATTCGAGGGGTTCGGAGTAGAGCGTGAGGAGGAGGCCGCCGCCGGTAGCGGCCGAAACTTTCAGGAAGCTGCGACGATCGAGTTTCGTTTGGGTGGCAAGCATAAGGACCATCCTTTTGCGTTTGAGACGCGCAAAGGGGCTAAGGGGTTACGAGGGAAGATTGTAGCGCGAGGGCCTTTAAGTTTTAAGTGGCAAGTTGTAAGTCTTTGGTTTGCGGAAAAGAGAGGAGAATTAACGCAGAAAGCGGAATCGATCGAGGAGGAATTGGTGGGTAGCCAGTCTCTCCGCTCCAAGCCAGCGAAAGACGCTGGCTCTTTGATCGAGATGTCTGAAATGGAGGCGGGAGGGGTTGCGTGGCAGGCTAGGACTACTGAAGCCGGGCAGGGAGGACGGGGTGATGATAGGACGCGGGTGAAGTGATGAGCAGCATGCAGATCTAGGCCGAAAGTAATTGATTCGTGTAGTACGCGGGAGCTATATACGGGCAGTAAGCCGGGCGGTAGATTCCGACCAAGGGTGCCTGCGTTTCCGGAGAACCCTTATGAAACCAGCTCGCCGCATTCTCTACCCTGCCATTTCCTTCTCGCTTCTGATCGGACCACTTTGCACGTGCAAAGCCGGGCGCGCGCAGGACCAGACTCCTTCCGCATCCAGCGCGAGTGGTTCCAGCGCAACCGTACATGCGACGTCTCCGGGCCCGAAGAAGCCAATGCGAAAGCCAGACCAGCAATTGACGAATGATTCGGTGGCGCTGCTGGCGGTGTGGCGTGCGCCGGCGGCGAGCGAAGCACACGGGGCGCAGGTTGGTGCGGCGAAGGATGATGGGAACTTCCTGCTGGACGAGAACGCGAAAAAAGCGGCGGAGATTACGTCGCTGGAGACGCAAATCAACGACAAGCAGAAGAGAATCGTGCTGTTGATGCGGCTGTTTGTCGATGATGAACGAGCGTTCGTGAGCGACCCGGCGAATACGAAAGCGGATGCCACGGCGCAGGAGCGGCGGAAGTATGAGCAAGATGAACTGCTGTGGGAGACGGCGGAGTTGGCGAAATTGAAAGCGCGTTTGAACGGGTTGACGAAGTAAATCGGGAGTTCGTCGTCGAGAGTCCGCGGTTAGCAGGTACGGCACGGCCAGCACTCAGGGCAAGTCCTTCGAAGTTCAGTACAAGCCAGCGATCGGCGATCAGGAAACAAGAAGAACCGGATGTGACGACGCACAGGGGCGTCGAAGAAAATGGGTGTGCACAAACAGGAGAATTTTTTGGTTGCCGGTGAGGAGTCTGGCGATTTAAGTTCCTGAACGGTTGGCCCGGGCCTGGTGAGGAGCAATGCATGGGTACTGGCTGACTCCTGGCAGGCGCAGCTCGAATGCATGGAATCAAGACACGAAGCGGAGGGGGAGAGCCATGGCGTGCAATCCGGAAGTGTTGCGGCATGTGCCGCTGTTCGCGACGCTGGACGAAGAAGAAAGAGCGGTGCTGGCGGGGCAGGTGGAACTGAAGAAGTTTGCCCCGAGGCAACGGATCTACAAGATCGGCGACGCCGGAGGCCAGGCATACGTGATGGTGACGGGACGCGTGCGTGTGACGACGATGGATGAGGATCAGCAGGAAGTGGTGGTGGACGAACCGTCGCAAGGAGAATTTTTCGGATTTGCGTCGATGCTGGAAGAAGTGAAGCACCAGACGACCGCCATCGCGCTGGAGGAAGCGGAGTGCCTGGAAGTGAGCCGGGGCGACATCGAGACTTTGCTGAAACGAAAGCCACTGGCGGGAATGAGCATGCTGGCGGTGCTGGGGAGGCAATTTCACGCCTCGCAGCAACTGGTGCGGGTCCGGGCGATGAGGAACGCCAACGAATTAATCGAAGAGAAGGCGACGCTGGGAGAGAACGTCGCGGACGAGGTTGCGCGGTTAGGCGGGTCGTGGACGTTTATCCTGGCTTTTACGGTAGTCGCCAGCGTGTACGTGGCGATGAACGCGTGGCTGGGCCACCGGGCGTGGGATCCGTACCCGTTCATCCTGCTGAACCTGTTTTTGTCCCTGCTTGCAGCGATCCAAGCGCCGGTGATCATGATGAGCCAGAACCGGCAGGACCGGAAAGACCGGGTGAGGAGCGAACTGGATTATGCAGTGAACCGGAGAGCGGAACAGGGGATCCAGGGACTGGCGCGGAAGTTGAATTTGCTGGGAGAGCAGATGGGAGATCTGGAGGAGTTTTTGAGGGAGAAGAGGGAGGGGGGAGGCGGGCGGTAGACGGTGGAGGAGACGGCAGGAAGACAGAGGGCACAGCGAAAAGCACTGAAAATGGGGAGGCTAGGTTTCAGTGTTTCGGAGAAACCGAGGCTTGAGATTATTTGGGACGAGCGATTTCCATACAGCCGTGGGTGAAAGCAAAGGGAAACGGGCCGGGGTCGGCGGTGCGGCGCAGACCATCGAAAAAAATGAGCATGTGATTCGACCGTGTTTCGCTGTAACGGAAGGACGGCTTCCACGGACCAGTGTGCCAGTCGCGGTCTTCGGCGGTCATGATCTGAACGGGCTCGTTCCACGCCGAAAGATCTGAAAAAGGGAAAGCGGCATGGCACCACCAGAGACCCGTGGTGGGTGGCGGCAGTGAGTTTGCCTCCCAGACACGAGAGAAGACGGCTTCGAAGCCAGCTGCTGTTTGGATCACAGAGAAATCGAAGAGCTTGCTCTCCGGATGGGCAAAACTCTTGTGGGGGGCAGTTGGAGGAGCCGCCCTCGCCCTCCGCGTAGCCGTGGATGAGGCAGTCTTCCTGATTAGAGCCGGCAACGTAACAGAGTCTCCATTTGCCGTCGTGAAAAAGAACATTCGGTTGGTAAACGCTGCCGCGTTCCCAAGGCTCACTGGCGATGAAGACGGGAGCGGGCTGATCAATCCACGCAGAGCCATTCCATTCAAGATAACCAATCGCATAGGGACCCCATATCTGCGCGGCTGAGCCCGCGTAGTAAATGCGCTCGACCCAGCAGCGGCGGTGCGGATCCCTTCCTTTGACCTAAGAAGGACAGTGGCGACCCCCCTTGAGGTCCCATGAGCGGCTGTTTTCTTGTGCGGCGAGCTTCGCGACGCGCGGGAAGCGATGCGCTAAAGAGATGGAAGCCGGGATCGCCTTTGGTTTGACCGGCTAGGTACACCCACCAGCGATTGCCGCGCTTGGCGAGAGTTGCGTCGGTGACTTCGAGCGGATCCGTGAGCGGAGCGAAGCCGTCAGCAGGCTAGAGAAAGATCATACAGGAGAGGAACGGAGTCGCGGCCCTTCCCGATTCGCAGAGAAGCGTGAAGGCCTGTGCTAGGGGACAAAAGAATCAGGCGGGACGTCGGGTGGATTCGATGGAGTAGAGGCCAAGGAGAGCGAGGGCGCCACCTAGGAGTTCGAGCCAGGAGCCGCGCTCGCCGAGGAAGACGATACCGAGAGCCGAAGCCGAGACCGGGAGGAGATAGGAGAAAGAGGCAAGCTGGGAAGCTTCGAGATAGCGGAGGAGCCAGAAGTAGAAGAGATAGGCGAGGGTGGAGCTGAAGAACGCGGTGTAGGCGACGCAGGCGTAGGCTTGCCAAGGGATGGTGCGCCAGATGTGGAGAAGCTCGTAAGCGGCGGTTTGCTGTAGCGCGACGGGGAGCACCAAGAGCGCGCCAAAGAGGAAGTTCCAGGTGGTCATCGTGAGGGGATTGTATTTTCCGGCGACGCGTTTGCCGAGGACGACGTACATGGCGAAGCCGAGGGAGCCGCACATGGTGATGGCGTCACCAAGGAGAGTCGGGGAACGATGACCCATGCCCGTGCCAGAGGCGAGAATGGCGACGCCAGTGAAGGCGATGGCCATGCCGAGGGCTTTGCGGAGCGTGGGCTGTTCCAGACGGAAGAGGACGGCGAGGGTAAGCGTGTAGATAGGCGCCATGCCAACGATGATCGCGGAGTGCGTGACGTTGGTGTACCGCAGACCGAGGGTGAAGCAGAGCTGATTGACAGAGACGCCGAAGAAGCCGAGGTAGAAGAAAGCGAAAAAGTCGCGTGGCGAGTGGCGGGTGGCGAGTGGCGAGTCGGAAAGATCGCGAAAGATGGGGAAGCGGGCGCAGAAGGGCGCGAGGAAAATCATGAAGAGGCCGGCGGCGACGACACGGAACGACGCGAAGGCGAGCGCGGGAAGATAGTGGAGACCGATCTTGACGACGAGGAAGTTGATGGCCCAAATGGCCATGAGGAGCGTGATGGAGATGGCGAGGACAGTCCGCGAGGGGGCACGGCCGTTGGGAGAAGTTATTTGCACGAGAGTGGGGAGCAGGACATTGGGATGATTATACGGGAGAAGCAAGGCAAGACCGTGTAAGAGTGCAAGAGTGACGGTGTGGGCGAATGGCGGAGGGCGCAAAGGTGAGCGCAAGCGGGAGCTGCGGTACCGGTGATAACGCCGCGGGGTGGCTGAAGGTGCGAAAGTGGCGGCGAGCCGCCGCACTCCAAATTAGGTGAGGTGGTCCTGACGGACGGTGAGGGAGGCGATGCGGTCGAGGCGCGGGGCGAAGCCGATGCCGGGGCCAGAAGGCACGAGGATGGTTCCCTGGGGAGTAACGGTGACCTCGGGGGAGATGACGTCCTCGTGCCAGTAGCGCTTGCTGGCGCTGACGTCACCGGGGAGAGAGAAATTCGGGAGCGTGGACATGGCGATGTTTTGTGCGCGGCCGATGCCGGATTCGAGCATGCCGCCGCACCAGACGGGGACGGACTGGCGCTGGCAGAGATCGTGGATGCGCTTGGCCTGCAACATGCCGCCGACGCGGCCGAGCTTGATGTTGATGATTTTGCAGGCGCCGAGAGCGATGGCGGCTTCCGCTTGCTCGTAGGTGTGGATGCACTCGTCGAGGCAGATGGGAGTTTGCAGGCCCTTTTGCACTTCGACGTGGCCGAAGAGATCGTCCCAGCCGAGGGGCTGCTCGATCATCATCAGATAGAGGCCGTCGAGTTGCTTCAGCAGCGGCCAATCGTCCTTGCGGTAAGCGGAGTTGGCGTCGACCATTAATTTGATGCGCGGGAAATCCTGGCGGAGGCGCTGGACGAGGGCGAGATCCTGGCCTGGCTTGATTTTGATCTTGATGCGCTGATAGCCGGCGGCGAGTTCTTTTTTGACCGTGGCGGAAAGATCGTCGAGCGATTCCTTAATGCCGACGGAGACGCCGCAGGGGATCTCCGTGCGTTCGCCGCCGATCAGTTTCCACAGAGGAATGTTTTTGAGTTTGGCCTGGGCGTCCCAGACGGCGGTTTCGACCGCGGCTTTGGCCATGTTGTGCCCGCGGACCTGTTCGAGGAGAGACCAGACATCGGCGGCGGAGTGCAGTTCCCTTCCCTTGAGCATGGGCCAGACATAGCTCTTGAGGATGTGCCAGGCCGTATCGGTGTCTTCGGGGCAGTAGAAGGGAGTTTCGCCTGCGGTGCATTCGCCCCAGCCGGAAACGCCGTCAAGATTGACTTCGACGAGGATGATGCGGCGGTCGGTGACGCGGTCCATGCTGGTTTCGAAAGGGGTGACCAGCTTGAGATGGATTTCGCGGAGCGTCAGAGAACGGAGGCGCATGGAAGTATGCAGTAATAAGTTATCAGTTTTCAGGCTAAAGAGTGAGCGGCGATCAGCGACCGGCGATCAGAAGCAGGCGGCACCCGCACCTTGCACTGAGCAGGGCATACGGCGGAGGAGTTAGAAATCGGAATAAGGAGAGAGGCAGTAGTCGACACCGGAGCGGGTGGAGCGGACGCCGAGGACGGCGTAGCCTTTGGCGAACCAAACGTTGAATTCCTTGCGGATGCGGGCCTGGGTTTCCATGAGGGTGGAATCGTCAGGGGTCGAGAGCGCACCTTGTAGGACAGGGACTCCAGTCTGAGGAGTGGCCGTGACAAGGGCGAGAGGCTCGAAATTGGGGAGATGGACATGGGCGGGGCAATCGCGGGGTTCGGGGGTGAGATCGTTGATGGCGGAGATGACGCGCTTGGTGTCGAGGTGCCATTCGACGAGAAGGCGGTCGGTGGGAATGCCTCGATGGAGCGGACTGGCGGTGATGCCGTAGAAATTAGGGTAATAGCGGCGGCAGATGGCGCCGAGTCGGTTGATGTTAAAGTGTGCGTTCTTTGTTTCGAGGGGATCGAAGGTCCATTCGACAAGTCGGATGCCGCGGCGAAGGGCGTCCTCGCGTTGGAAGAGCTTCAGGTGGCGGCCGACGCGACGGTCACGATGCGAGGGGAGGACGCCGGTCATGTGCGAATGGAGATAGGGCTCGTTGCCATGGAGACCGATGTAGGCTTTGGTGAAGCCGACCATGAGATCGCCATCGAAGGCGCCGAGAACCTGGCCACCGAGATGGTCGGCGATGACGAAGGTGACGTGGGGCTCGGTTTCGAGCTCGGTATCGCCCCAGACTTCACGGGCGATCTTGACGCAACGATCGAATTCTTCGAGCGTGTGAAGCGGGCGGACGGTAATGTCGAGGGCCATTTTTTTTAGTTATAAGTTATCAGTTTTCAGCTTGAAGTAAAGAGGAGGGAGAGAAAGAAAGACAGCGGGAGGGAGACACTCAGTACGCGGAAATTCTGGAGCTGAAGGATTTTTGCCACAGGGGTCACAGTGGGAAGAACACAGAGGGCACGGGGGGAAGAGTAGAGAAACGGAAGAGGGTGCAAGAGTGCGAGAGTAGACTATGAGGGCCGGCGTTCGCGGAGTTTGGCCTGATCCCAAAGTCCTTCCATTTTGGCGCGGGGGACTTGGGCGAGCGTGGTGCCCTCTTCGCGGGCAAGGCGTTCCATTTCGCGGAAACGCCGCGAGAATTTGGCGCTGGTTTTCTTGAGAGCAATTTCGGGATCGATTTCGAGGAAGCGGGCGAGATTGACGACGACGAAAAGAAGATCGCCGATTTCCGACTCAACGGATTGCATACGGGAGTGAGAAGTGGAGGAGGTCAAGGAGGCAGAGGAAGTGGAGGAAAGGACGTGGCGGAGTTCGTGAGCTTCTTCGTCGAGTTTAGAGAAGATGCCGTCGATGGTGTCCCAGTCGAAGCCGATGCGCGCGGCCTTGCGGGTGAGTTGGAAGGCCTCGAGAAGCGCGGGCATGGTGCGGGGGACGCCGTCAAGCAAGGAGGTAAAGGAGGTTGAGGAAGTGGAGGAGGTAAAGGACGAAGATGCTCCAGGGCGTTTCTTCTTCTTTACGTCCTTTGCTTCCTCTGCCTCCTTTGTTTCCTTGGCGCGGTGTTCTTCGGCTTTGATTTTCTCCCAATTGCGGAGGACTTCGGCGGCGTCTTTGGCGCGCCTGTCGCCGAAGACGTGTGGGTGGCGGCGGATCATTTTCTCGTAGATTTCACGGATAACGTCGTGGATAGCGAAGCGGCCCTCTTCGTGGGCGATTTGCGCATGGAAGAGGACTTGAAGGAGAAGATCACCGAGTTCTTCGGCGAACTTGGCGTCGTCTGCGCCATCAAGGGCGTCGAGGACTTCGTAGGCTTCTTCGATGAGATACGTGCGGAGAGTGGCGTGAGTTTGTTCGCGATCCCAGGGGCAGCCGTTGGGAGCGCGGAGGCGGGCCATGACGGCAACCAGTTTCTCGAAGGCGGGACCGACATGGGGAAAGGAGATTGAGGAGGTGGAGGAAGTGGAGGAGTTGGATTTGCGGTCGCGGCGTTTTACGAGTGTGCGTTTGGGTTTGTGAGGGATCATGGATTGTCCTGAAATCAATTTAAGAGGAGATGGGCGGTTTGACAAGGCGAAGGAGTTTACGGTCGACAGTTCACAGTTGAGAGTTTCAAAGAAGAAAACCCAGGACCACCTTCCAAAACCGGGGGTGGGGCACCCTTAAGGTCAATTGTGGGGCGCGGTCACAGAGAGCGGAGGGTGAGCAAGGTATATAGTGTGAGGCGAGATTGGGTGGAGGCGGCAATGAACGTGACGCGAGTGGCGGGAGGGATGATGGCGGCGATTGTCGTTTGTGCGGGAGGGCGGGGCGCAAATTGCCGGGCCGATGACCGGGCGCTGCAGGTGAAGAGATTGCGGTGCGAGTACAGAGTGGATCCGGTCGGGATTGATGTACGGAGGCCGCGATTCAGCTGGGAGCTGGAGAGCACGGAGAAGAATGTTCTGCAGACGGCGTACCAGGTGCAGGTAGCGCGTTCGGAGAAGGAATTCGAGCGCCCCTTCGGCTCCGCTCAGGGCAAGGGGAAATTCGTTTGGGATAGCGGTGAGGTGAAGTCGGATGCGTCTGTGGGCGTGGAATACGAGGGACCGGCGCTGGTGAGCGAAGGAATCTATTTTTGGCGGGTGCGGGTGTGGGACAACCATGGATTTGCGAGTGAGTGGTCGGACGAAACACGAGGGAGAACCCAGGATGGCAGCGTAAAGCTGCCTCTACAAGAGAACCCACGGAATAGCGCAAAGGTGAGCGCGCGATTTGAGATGGGGTTGCTGGAGGCGGGGGATTGGAAGGCGAAATGGATTACGCCAAATTTGGCGGAGGATGAGAACATGTCGAATCCGGCGCCTCTGCTGCGGAAAGAATTCCGCGTAAACAGCAAGAAGAAGATCGAACGCGCACGTTTATATGCGACGGCGATGGGGTTGTACGAGATGGAGTTGAATGGGAAGCGCGTGGGGGA
>Ga0335077_10006823_pt1 | contig 14128 bp, 12 predicted proteins | sample Lox_Sample_31_FD_207151 | JGI IMG/M metagenome (GOLD analysis project Ga0335077, IMG submission 207151) | Soil microbial communities from Loxahatchee National Wildlife Refuge, Florida, United States - Lox_Sample_3.1 | ecosystem: Environmental > Terrestrial > Soil > Wetlands | place: USA...
AGACATGATCATCGAAATCTAAGCGAGTGCAGAGATACGTTGCCATTCCTGCGGTGGTTGTGGCGGGATCAAGGGGGGCGTAAACTCTAGGGCCGAGCTATACGATTGTTCGTCAATGGAGCCGTAACGGCCGTGTTTATATCTGTACGGCGTGCTTTCTTAGGTGTATTCCTGTGCGGAATTTGCCTGGCCCAGTCTGCAGTCGCTCCGTCTCAGGATTCAAATTTCCCAACTCTGACCCTACGCGCGAGTTCCCACCTCGTCCTGCTCGACGTCGTCGTCACGGATAAAACTGGCAAGCCGGTCCCCGGGCTTCGAGTCGCAGATTTTTCCGTCAAGGAAGATGGCAAGCCTCAGGCGGTTAGTTTTGTAAATGCACCCACCACGGCGATGGCTGAACCCCCTCCTGCTCTCCCGCCCGGTGTGTACTCAAACGCTCCCGCGTACCGAGTCTCAGGCACCCCATTGGTGATCGTGCTCGATGCCGCGAATACCTCGTACAGCGATCAGCTGTATGCCCGTACGCAGATGCTCGCGTATCTGCGAGGCCAGTACAAACCGGGCCAACGCGTCGCCATCTTCACACTGACCGACAAGCTTTCGCTGTTGCAGGATTTCACTGGCGATTCTGCCGTCCTCGCAGCAGGTCTGAGCAAATTCTCTGCGCAAGAACCGGCCTTTGCCAAAGCGGACTCGGGGAGCGAGCCCGACCTCCAAGGCGTTCGCTTTAGCTCGCGCGAGCAATATGTGGCTCTCGTATCAGCGCTCGAACGGTTCCAGAAATCGCAATCCCAGTACACGATTGATCGGCGTGCAGAAGTGACGCTGGACGCTCTGCGCCGCATCAACCGGATACTGGGTGGGCTTCCGGGACGAAAGAACGTCGTATGGGTGACCGGAGGTTTCCCCTTCATGCTGGACCCCGGAGTCAGTTCCTCACCGGCGACCGAATTGTCGGATGCCTTCCGGCATCCCGGCGTTCAGGCCGTCGACCCGTATACAACAGGTCTAAGTGCATCTCAACGTTCTCTGTATGCTGACGAAATACGCGAGATTGCTGCCGAACTGGCTGGTTCCCAAGTGGCCGTCTATCCCGTGGATGCACGAGGCCTCGTGGCATCACTTCGACCAGCAAGCCCTGATCAGTTGGAAGCGATGCGGGAGATTGCTCGCGAAACGGGTGGAAAAGCATTCGTCAATCGGAACGATATCGAGAGCGGCGTGGGTCTTGCTGAAGCGGACGGAGAGGCGGCCTACACCATCGGCTACTACCCGACCAACAAAAAGTTCGATCATCAGTTCAGGACTGTTGAAGTGAAGCTGAATCGGTCAGGCGTCGAAATGACGTACCGGCGCGGGTATTTTGCCGAAGACACGTTCTCTCGCAGCCAGGAACAACTGGATCGATCGCTGTCAGAAGCTTGGCAGGATGGCGCACCGGATACGATGATAACTTTTGAAGCCAAGGTGAATTCACCCGATAACGGAAAGGCGCGGGTCGATTTTCTTGTCGACGCGAATACGCTTTCATTCGCGGAAGAGGCTGGCGGAAGGAAGCTTGATGTTTCTTTCTATGTCGCGGCCTGCTCCGGGGACAATAAACTGCTGGCCGTCAAAGGGGCCAGGCTCGCGCGAGTTTTTCCATTACAGATTCATCAGCAGATGGTCCGGGAAGGAATACGGCTTCATCTAGATGCGGATATGGCTCCGGGCGCAACGCAATTCCGAATTGCAGTTCGCGATAATCGAACCGGATACATAGGAACTCTCTTCGCCCTGCCCTCGGCCCAACAGTAGCTCGACCCGCGCACTCGATTCTCAAAAGCTAGTGCCGTCGTTGTACATTCCGTCCCGGTTTGTCTTTTCCCCCTTACCGGGCGTATATTAAATATTCGAGAGACTGCTGTGTGCCGGCTTTTGGCGAAACACACCAGTGGGCGCAAGCCCACTTTTTAGTTGGAGCCCTTTCGGTGTGGTGCCATCCGCCAGTAAGTTATTGGATTCATGGCGCTTGACGTTGATCGTGTGCGGGAGATTGCGGACCGCGTCGCCGCTTCCAGCGGCCTTGAGGTCGTTGACGTCGAGTTCCTCGGCGGAGGCAAGGCGCGCATGCTGCGGGTGTTTCTCGACAAGCCCTCGGCCGGCGCCGATCCGCTCGCTGGAGTGACGCATGACGACTGCGCCCACTTCAGCCGTGAGTTTGGCACGATTTTGGACGTGGAAGACGTGATGCTCGGCTCGTACACGCTGGAAGTTTCATCGCCCGGGCTGGACCGAAGGCTGGTGAAGGCGACGGATTTTACGCGCTTCGTCGGCAGCCGCATGAAACTGATGACGAGGCAACCGGTGAACAATAATCGCCATTTTGAAGGGCGGCTGGCAAAATTTGAAGACGGCCGTTTGACGCTGGATTTGAGCGTGGCCAGCCACAAGTCGCGCAAGAAGATGGGCGCGGCTGGAGGACAGGAAATTGAAATCGAATTCGCCAATGTGGAAAAGGCGAATCTGGTGCCGGAAATTTGAAGGATTAAATAATTGGAGATTTGGTAATTGAGTGATTGGAAGGCAGCACCCGGAAGGGTTTTCAATCACAAAATTACCCGATTACCAAATTGGTTTTTCTATGCCAAGCGAGCTCTACAACACGATCGACGCACTGAGCCGGGAAAAGGGGATTGATCCGCAGATTGTAGTCAGCGCGGTGGAAGACGCCATTGTCATGGCCACGCGCAAGTACTACAAGTCGCAGGAAAATCTCCGTGCCAAGCTCGACAAGGACACCGGCAAGATCAGCGCCTTTGCGGTGAAGACCGTGGTGGAGACTCCCGAGCAGATCGAGGATCCGAACCTGCAGGTCACGCTGGAAGACGCGCGCAAAGTCGATCCCTCGCTTGAAGTTGGCGGCGAGCTGCAAATCCCGAAAGTCACAGAAGGCATTCTCGGACGCATCGCGGCACAGCTCGCCAAGCAGGTGATCTTCCAGAAGGTGCGCGAGGCCGAGCGCGACACGGTTTACAACGAGTACATCGGCCGCGTCGGCGAAATTGTCAACGCGACCGTGAAGCGCGTCGAAGGCCCCGACGTGATTTTTGATATCGGCAAGGCGGAAGCTCGCATGCCTCGCAAGGAGCAGTCGCGCCTAGAATCGTTTGCCATCGGCGAGCGCGTGCGCGTTGTGATCGCTCGCGTGGAGCGCGCTGCGAAAGGCCCCGGCGTCGTAGCGTCCCGCGCCGCGCCGGACCTCGTGCAGCACCTGTTCCAGACCGAAGTTCCGGAAATCTACGACGGAACTGTCGTCATCCGCGCCATCGCGCGCGAGGCTGGCGAGCGCACCAAGATCGCCGTCATGTCAAAGGACAAAGATGTCGACGCGGTCGGCGCCTGCGTGGGCATGAAGGGAATGCGTGTGCAGTCGATCATCCGCGAGCTGCGCGGCGAGAAGATCGACATCATCGAGTTCCACGAAGACGCCGTGACGTTTGCCGAGAAAGCTCTCCAGCCGGCCAAGGTCAGCCGCGTCACTGTGGTCGATAGCGCTGAGAAGCATCTCGAAGTCGTGGTGGATGACAGCCAGCTTTCGTTGGCGATCGGCAAGAAGGGACAGAACGTCCGCCTGGCAGCAAAGCTCCTGGGCTGGAAGATCGATATCAAGAGCGAGGAAGAGAAACGGCAGGAAGTCGAACAGCAGATGGCTGCGATGGCTCCCGCAGCGACAACTCCTCTTGAGAGCGTGCCTGGTCTCGGTGAAGGAGTGGTTGAGAAGCTCACTGCAGCCGGGGTAACCACGGTCGAAGCCCTGGCGGATATGACTCCGGAGCAGCTCGAAGCGATCGAAGGCATCGGGCCCAAGACAGTGGAAAAAATCAGTCTGGCGGTGAATAACTATTTTGCGAGTCTGGAGGGCGGGACCGAAAACACGCCGGAAGGCGATGCCGCCACCGAGGCGCCGGCTGAAGACGCGCCCTCCCAGGAAACCGCAGCCGAGGCCGCAGCGCAGGAAGACGCGACCGTTCCTGAGGCGAGCGTAGAGGCCGAAAGCGCCTCCGATGAAAATCAAGAGCATGAGCCGCAAGGTTCTGCTCCCGAAACAACTGAATAACATGGCACGCGCTTCCAGCGTCGAACGTGTGCGCGTGCACGATGCTGACTCCGTGAGGCTGCGATGAAGACTTAAGCACAACGCGGGGAAAAGAAAGGGCGGATGAGTAAGGTTCGAATCAACGATCTCGCGAGAGAACTGGAAGTCAAGAGCAAAGCTATTCTTGACACGCTTCCGCTCGTCGGAGTAACCGAGAAGAAGACTCATTCCAGTTCGCTCGAGGACCATGAAGCAGAAAAGGTGCGGGCCCACATCCGGGGCCAGGCCGAAGCACAGACCTCGTCTGCTCGCAGCGCCCGTTCACTGCGCGGCGAAGAAGAAATCAAGACCAAGATTGATCTGTCGCACATCTCCCGTCCGGGAGACGTGCTCAAGGCCATTACGCAGAAAAAGGAAGCGGCCGCTGCGCCTCCGCCCGCTCGTCCCGTGGTGCCGCCAGTTGTGGCAAAGCCCGCTGCTCCGGCGGCTGTCCCTGCGAGGCCGGCAATTCCGCCCGCTGCACCGCCTGCTCCGGCCGCTGCTACTCCGGTAGCGCCCTCTGCGCCAGTCCGGCCCGCTGCGCCCCCGATCGAGAAGCCTGCGGCTCCGCCAGCTGCTGCCGCAACTCCGCCGGCGCCTGCGAAACCAGTAGCGCCCGTTGTGGCGCCGCCGATACCCGCCGCGCCTCCGGCAGTTGCGTCTGCGCAACCGCAGCCGCCGCCCCCAGCGCCGCGTCCCACTGCTCCACCCGTTGCCGCGGCTCCGCCTCAGCCTCAGACACCGGCTCCGCGCATGATCGTTCCGCAGACCGGCCCGCGCCCTGTTTACAAAGCTCCCGCACCGCGTCCTGCCGCGCCGGTCGCACAGGCCGGAGCTCCGGGCACGCGTCCTGCGCCCGGCCGTCCTGTTCCAGGCCAGCCGATTTTTCAGCGCCCGCGTCCACAAGCTCCGGGAATGGGCGGACCGCGTCCGCCTTTACGCCCGGGCGAGCGCCGTCCCATGCATCCCACGCGTTCGACGCCGTCGGGTCCGCGTCCAATTGGCGTCGGTCCCGGACTTCCGCCCCCAGGCCCGGTTCGCCCCGGCAGCCGTCCGGGTGCGCCCGCGCGCAGGCCTGGCCAGCGGTATGTTCCTCGCGGTGTAAAAGAAGGCCCAATGAAGGGCTACGTTCCGCCGCCACGCATGGTGGTCTCGAACGAGCCGATGCCGATCACGCGCAACATCACCATCACGGAAGGCATCAGCGTAAAGGATCTGGCCGAGAAACTCGACATTCGCGCGAAAGATCTGATCTCGCGTCTTCTGGCGCGCGGCGTTTTCGCGACGATCAATCAAACGCTCGATGCAGAGCTCGCCAGTGACATGGCGCGTTTCTTCGGCGCCGACACGAACGTCATCACGTTTGAAGAGCAGGCGGCGAAAGATATCGATGCTGCTGCTTCCTCCGGCGAAGAAGCCGCCGCTGAAGCTGTGCCGCGTCCGCCCGTCGTCACCATCATGGGCCATGTGGATCACGGTAAGACCACGCTGCTCGATTCGATCCGTGCCACGAACGTCGCCGAAGGCGAGGCCGGCGGCATCACGCAGCACATTGGCGCGTATAAAGTTCGCATCACTGACCAGGATTCACCGGCGTATGGCCGCGAAATTGTTTTCCTCGACACGCCCGGTCATGAGGCTTTCACCCGCATGCGTTCGCGTGGAGCAAAAGCCACGGACATCGTTGTCCTTGTTGTCGCTGCTGACGATGGCGTGATGCCGCAGACGCTGGAAGCCATTGATCACGCGCATGCCGCGGAAGTTCCGATCATTGTTGCGGTCAACAAAATCGATAAGCCCGATGCACTGCCGGATCGCGTCAAGAAGCAATTGGCGGATCGCGGGCTTGTCCCCGAAGAGTGGGGCGGCAAGACGGTTTTCGTCGACGTTTCCGCAAAGCAGAAGACGAATTTGAACCTGCTGCTCGAAATGATTTGCCTGGTGGCTGATCTGGCGGAGTTGAAAGCCAGTCCGGAGCGTGCCTCGACCGGCGTCGTGCTCGAAGCCAAACTCGATCGCGGACGCGGACCTGTGGCCACTGTTCTCGTGCAGAATGGCACCTTGAACGCCGGCGACAATTTCGTCGTGGGCAATGTCTTCGGCAAAGTGCGCGCGATGTTCGACGACCGTGGAGCGGCGCTCGAGTCCGCCCCGCCTTCGACGCCCGTCGAGATTTTGGGATTGGAAGGCTTGCCGCAGGCGGGAGATCAATTCGTTGTCGTTGCTGACCGCGACAAGGCGCGCGGCATTTCCGAATACCGCGAGCAGAAAGCCCGCGAAGCCGCACTGGCCAAGAGTTCGCGCGTGTCGCTCGAAGGACTGGCCGAGCAGATCAAGACCGCCGGCACGAAGGAACTCAATGTCATTCTGAAAGGCGACGTACAAGGCTCGGTGGAAGTTCTGAGCGACCTGCTCTCGAAGCTTTCGAACGACAAAGTTCGCCTGAAGCTGCTGCGCTCGGGCGTGGGCGCGATCACCGAAACCGACGTACTTCTGGCATCCGCATCGAACGCCATCATCATCGGGTTCAATGTGCGCCCCGAGCGTAAGGCGCAGGAATTGGCCGACCAGGAAGAAGTCGACATCCGCCTGCACTCGATCATTTACGAACTGCAGGATGAGATCAAGCGCGCCATGAGCGGCTTGCTCGAACCCACGATCAAAGAAACCTATCAGGGCCGCGCCGAAGTGCTGGAAACGTTCCGCATACCGAAAGTGGGGACGGTCGCCGGTTGCCGCGTGATCGACGGATCCATCAAGCGCGATTCCGAAGTGCGCCTGCTGCGCGACAACGTGGTTGTCTTCAAGGGCAAGATCGGGTCGCTGCGCCGCTTCAAAGACGATGCTAAGGAAGTCACCAACGGCATGGAGTGCGGCATCTCGATCGCCAACTACGGCGATATCAAAGTCGGCGACGTGATCGAAGCTTTTGCCACCCAGCGCATCGCGGCAGAAGTAATTGCATAGAAGTTTTGTGTTTCAAGTTTCTGGTTGCAAGTGTTCTCAGGCGCAGCCGGCACCGCTGCTCACCCGAAAGTCGGAACCTGAAGCTCGAAGCTGCATGCCTATAGCTTTTTTCACTCTCGAACTCCACATCGAAGCTGCGCAATCGTTGAAAGATCGGCGACAGGTAGTGCGAAGTCTGAAGGATAAGCTTCGAAACAGTTTCAACGTTTCGGTGGCCGAACTCGATAACGCCGAACTCTGGAATCGGGCAACGATTGGCATTGTGAGTATTTCGCATTCGCGCGACTATCTCGATGGATTGATGAAAAAGGTCGAGGCCGCCGCCACGCGCATTGCCAACAATCAGGGCGCAGACGTCGCCGACTCATTTCTGGAATACTTCTAAGGGAACGGGTCAGGGCGTCGCAATTGCGCCGAGACCAGGCTCACTTCGCTGGAAAATACATCAGTTGCATGTGCCATGTTGCTTCGGGATTCGGAGCATCCAACACCATCTAAATGGCTGTTACCTCCGTACTTATCAGACACACAAGAAACGGTAGAGAATTAATCGAATCCCTGGCGCTGGTTGACTCACCACCCGCATCCAATTTTCTGGTATTCTCATGCGTTTTACCCAAGGTGCGCTGTGGAGAAGCGGGGACTGAAGCATCATCGTGGACGAGTCGGTGAGGCTCTCCGCGAGGAAATTGAAACGCTCGTCGAAGGCGAACTCGCCGATCCGCGAATCGGCCCTGTCAGCGTCACTTCCGTGCACGTTGCGGATGACGGGCGCTCTGCCGAAGTCTGGGTCAACGTGGAAGGCGATGACGAAGAGGCCGATCGTAGTCTCGAGGGACTCGAGGCCGCGCGCGAATATATTCGTCACGAACTCGTGGAGCGGTTGCGGATCCGGCGCGCACCCGAGCTTTACTTCCGCCTGGATCGCGCCGAGCAGGCGAAGGCCCGCGTCGAAGAATTGTTATCGCGAGCGAAGAAGCGCGGCAAGTCTGGAAAGGAAGCTGGTGGAGAAAAGGCGTAGTGACATGCTTCAGGATGTGCTTGCGCACATCGATCAGCACGCTCGATTCGTGCTGACTTCGCATGCCCGTCCGGATGGCGATGCCGTCGGATCCGCCCTTGCCTTTTGCCAGGTCTTGCGAGCCATGGGCAAACACGCTGACGTGGTCTTGCATGATGGCGTGCCCCGGATCTATCGCTCGTTGCCGTTCGCTGACCAGGTGCTGCAGTCGGATCGCATTATGGGAAGCTATGAGGCTGCGATCATTCTGGAATGCGATAGCATTCATCGCACGCGCCTCGCAGGACTCGAGAACCGATTTTTGATCAGTATCGATCATCACGTCAGCGGACGTCCGTTCGCTCACATCAACTGGATCGATCCTCATGCCGTTGCAACTGCAGAGATGGTGTTTCGCCTGGCGCGCGAGGCCGGAGTGAAGTTTTCGCCCGAGATTGCAACCTGCCTCTACACCGCGCTGATGACCGATACCGGGTCTTTCATGTTCCAGGGCACGAATGAAAATACATTCGCATTGGCGCGCGAGTTGGTGCTGGCCGGCGCCGATCCGGCCCATTGTGCCCGCGGAATTTATTTCGCGCATTCCGAAGCCAAGCTTCGGTTGCTGGGCGAAGCGCTGCGCAATCTTCGAATCGAGAGCAATATCGGATACGTTTGGGTCACGCGCAAACAGATGGAACGTTGCAATGCAATCGATGAAGACTGCGAAGGGTTGGTCAATTATGTCTTGTCGATCGGCGGCGTCGAGGTGGCCGCCTTCTTCCGCGAACTGCCAGACGGGAGATACCGCGTCAGCCTGCGCAGCAAAGGTAAACTCGACGTCGCCCGTGTAGCCGAGAGTTTTGGCGGCGGAGGCCACGAGTGCGCCAGCGGTTGCTCGCTGGACGGTCCCCTGGCTGATGCCGTGCGCGCCGTGGTTCTTCAACTCAGGCGCGGTCCTTCCGTACAATAAGCGCAATTGTTGATTCTGCGATTTTTGATTGTTGATTGACAATCGCGTGAGTCTCCGCGTGCTCTGGTTTTCATCAACAATCATCAATCAACAATATCGCTCATGACTGCTCGCACACGCACCGATACTCTGCTGCTCGCCGGTTTTTGCGCATTTCTTTTTTTCTACGGCTTGGGACAATTTGGACTACTCGGCGCCGATGAGCCACGTTATGCGCAAGTGGCGCGCGAGATGCTCGAGCGTCACGATTGGGTTACGCCGACACTCGATGGACGTCCCTGGCTCGAGAAGCCACCCCTCTACTACTGGCAGGCGATGTTGGCCTACAAAGTTGCAGGAGTCAGCGATGTTGCCGCGCGAATTCCGTCCGCGATCGATGCCACGCTTCTGGTTATCGTGGTGTATCTCTTCTTTCGCAAGTTTCGTCGCGGTGTAGAAATCGATGCCGCCCTGATCACCGCTTCCTGCGCAGGCGTGATCGGTTTTGCGCGAGCCGCTTCAACAGATATGCCTCTGGCCGCATTCTTCGGAATCGCGATGCTGGCGTGGTGGGCCTGGCGCACGACTGCGAGCAACACTCTTATTGCCGTGTTTTACCTTTGTATGGCGCTGGGCACGCTGGCCAAAGGACCGCTGGCACCGTTTTTGACTGCGCTTGTGATCGTGGTTTGGGCCGCCGCGACCAAGGAATGGCGTGCCCTAATCAAGACATTATGGCTGCCTGGCATTCTTTTGTTCTGTGCCGTCACACTGCCGTGGTACGTTGCGGTGCAGTTGAGAAATCCGCAGTTTTTTCGCGAATTCATCTTGCAGCACAATCTGGCGCGATTCTCGACCAATCTCTATCACCATCCGGAACCGTTCTGGTACTACGTTCCGGTCACCGCGTTGGCTCTGGTTCCGTGGATCGTATTCATCATTGCGGCGATGGCCGAGTCGATCCGTGTTTGGTGGGCTGAACGCAAGAGTGCGCAGGACAATGAACTCCAATTCAGGATCTTCGCCTGCTGCTGGTTGATTGTTCCTGTCATCTTCTTTTCCTTGTCGCGCTCGAAGCTTCCCGGCTACATTTTGCCCGTAGTTCCTGCCGGGGCTGTTTTGCTGGCCGACTATCTGTTACGGCGGTTTGAAGTCGATGTCCCAGTGCCGAAGTGGATGGCCATCGCGCATGCACTTGTCGCTGCCGCGCCAGTCGTTCCCGCGGTGCTGATCGGTTTCGCGGTAAACGAGCATCGCTTGCCCTTCGAACGTCCGATGCTGTTTGCTGTGGCCCTTGCCGTCATACTTTGCATTGCGATTGCTCTCACTCTTCTGGGTCGAATGCAATGGCGGATGCTCCGCTTCGTGACTCTGATTCCGGTGGTGCTCGCGGTGGCAGCAGTACTCAAGTTGGGCACAACCGCAATCGATGAGCGGCTATCTGCTCGTCCACTCGCGGCGGAACTCGCCAGTGTTGAGACACACCCGCTCCCCCTCGCAGTCTGCGGAACATCCCGGGAGTTGGAGTATGGACTGGCGTTTTATCGCAATCAGACAGTCGCACGTTATGAATCGGGAAATGTTCCAAGTGGGGAACATCTGGTCGTCGCTCCACCAAAATGGAAAGATGACGTGGTGAAATACGCGGCCGGACGCCGCGTTTCATTTCTCGGCCACTACGCTCCGCAGAACCTGGACTATTATTGGGTCGGATCTGTATCACGAACTCACTAGCGGGGCTGGACCATGTTTATGGATGCCACGGCCGATTTGGACACGGCTTTGCAATTTGTGATCCGGCGTGTGAGGGAAGAGGCAATTCTCTCTGGTGAACCGCTGAGCGAAGAGCAGGCGTCGTTGCTCGAGCATCTACCCTCTCATTCTGTGTTCCCAGAGTCTTCGGACCCGGAGGCACTGCCTGTTCCACGAGATCTAGCCTACGAGCGTCTTTGTGAACTGGCGAAAACCGCGCATGACAGAGATCTTCGGGCCGATCCTGACACTCGCGACTGGTTGTTCGCTGCCTCAGTTGCAGCATTGAACAGGCACCCTATGCTTTGGCTCCTGGGCTGGGCAGGGGCAAAGCCTGCTAGGCCTTGGTGGGATCGTTCTCTACTATTTATCGGCGCATTATTGCTAACAGCCGGCTGGATCGCCATCCTGCTTCTCGCGGATGTGCCATCTCACCTCGTGCTAGCCGGCCTCGGGTGCGCTGCGATTTTGGTGCTCGTGGGTCTTGGTACCCGGTACCTTGACCGTTGGGAACTGAAACGAACGATCAATGAGTGTCGACCGACTCTCAACGACACTCTCATTCCTCGCTGACCGCCACTGCTTCCAACTCCGGTCGTGCTCCTGCCTGCGCTGTACTGCCGTACTCAAATCCTTTTTCAAAAGCTCTCAGGTTCAATTCACGGAATGCGGGCGGAACTGAGTCAGCCACAGCTTTTCGGACCGCATCCGCGGTCAACAGCTTTGTGACCGCAGTGAAGAATCCGACCATCACCGAATTCAGCACCATCCGCTTGCCGAGTTCCTCAGCGAAGCGTGTCGCCGGAATCGCATAAACCTGCTTATCGCGATTGATGTTCGAAACGCGCACCAGGTCTTCTTCAATAATCAGCACTCCGCCCGGTTTCAACTCGTGCGCGAAGCGGTTGTACGCCTCCTGCGACATGATGACCATGATGTCCGGCTCGGTCACGTACGGATACAGAACTGGCGAATCCGAAACCACCAGTTGCGCGCTGCACGCTCCCCCGCGAGCCTCGGGGCCGAAGTTCTGCGTCATGGTGGCAAAGCCGTTCTCGTTGATCGACGCCGCTTTGCCCAGCACTACAGCCGAGAGGATGACTCCCTGGCCTCCGAATCCTGCAATGCGAATCTCGGTTAGCCGCATACGCACTCCATTTCTGGCTCTTCGATGTACCTCTCGCCCAGCGCTTCCTGATATTGCCAGCGCATCATCGACTGGTAATCCGGGCGGTCGCGATCGACGAACTTACCCACTACAATTTCTCCGTTCAGCGTGAGCCCGACTTCGCTGGTCGGCGCGCCGTTCTTGATCTTGCTTTTCTCCTTGTAATACTTCATCGTGTCGAGCCCGTCGCCCATTTTGTTGCGCCGCTGATAAAGGGTAGGGCAAGGAGAGATTACTTCGATGAATGAGAATCCCTTTTTGGCGAACGCTTCGCTGATCGACCGCGCCAGTTGCCGCACGTGGAAAGTAGTCCAGCGTGCGACGTACACGGCGCCAGCGGCCTCGACCAGATGCGGCAGGTTGAACGAAGGCTCAAACGTGCCGTAAGGATTCGTCGACGTGGTCGCGTGGCCGGGAGTTGTGGGGGCCGTCTGGCCGCCGGTCATGGCATAGATCAAATTGTTCACGCAAATGACTTTAAGATCGATGTTGCGCCGTGCAGCGTGGATCAGGTGATTCCCGCCGATGGCGGAAAGATCGCCATCCCCCGAATAAACAACAACATTCAGCTTGGGATTGGCCAGTTTCAGGCCAGTCGCGAAGGGAATCGCGCGACCATGGGTCGTGTGAAACGAGTCGAGCTTCACGTATCCGGCGACGCGGCCCGTGCAGCCGATGCCCGAGACCAGCGTCAGCGACTCAAGATCGATTTTCGATTCGATCAACGCCCGCGCGAATGAATTCACCGTTGTGCCGATGCCGCATCCCGGACACCAGATGTGCGGCATGCGGTCGGTGCGCAGAAACGGTTCTACAGGATTCACGGTTTCATCGAGAACATTCAGCATCGGCTTGCCTCCACGATGGCCTTCAGAATTTCGTCAGGATTGTGCACTCCGCCTCCGGCATGCGGCACGGCGAAAGTCTTGGCTTCGCCGTTGGCAGCGCGCTCCACTTCGCGAACCATCTGGCCAAGATTCAGCTCCGGAACGACAAACGCTTTTACGTGGGAAGCCAGGTCCACGATTTTCTTGTCCGGAAAGGGCCAGGCCGTGATCAGCCGCAGTTTGCCAATCTTCAATCCGCGCTCGCGCGCCAGATCAATCGCCCGTTGCGCCACGCGCGAAGTGATTCCATAAGAGATCACCACCACGTCCGCGTCCTCCAGACGCTCTTCTTCGAACATGCAGATGCGGTCGGCGGCGTTTCGTACTTTATTCTGCAGGCGCTTCACTAGTTTGTCCTGGACCGCCGGCGTCATATTCGGGTAGCCGCGCTCGTCGTGCGTCAGTCCGGTGACATGGAATTTGTAGCCTTCGCCCGCATGCGCCATCTCCGGCACCAGATCGCCATTCGTGCCGTAAGGCAGATAGTCTTGGATCGATTTCTTCGTGTGCTTGCGTGGGACGACTTCAATCTGATCGGCCGGCGGAATTACGACCTTCTCCGTCATGTGCCCGACCACTTCATCCATCATGAACATCACCGGTACGCGGAATTCTTCCGCCAGGTTGAACGCCTTGATCGTGAGGTCGAAGCATTCCTGCGGCGAATTCGGACAGAGCGCGATGATCTCGTAGTCGCCGTGCGATCCCCAGCGCGCCTGCATCATGTCGGCCTGAGCTGGAAGCGTGGGTAATCCGGTCGATGGTCCGCCGCGCTGCACGTCGACAAACACGCAGGGCGTTTCGGTCATGGCGGCGTATCCAATGTGTTCCATCATCAGTGAAAAGCCCGGGCCAGAGGTCACGGTGAAAGCTTTCGCGCCGCCCCATACCCCGCCTTGCAGCGCGATCGAGGCCGCCAGTTCATCTTCCATCTGGATGAAAGTTCCACCGACGGTCGGGACGCGCGCGGCAAAGCGCTCGACGACTTCCGTCGACGGAGTAATCGGATACCCTGCGGCGAATCGCGCTCCTGCGGCCAGCGCCCCTTCGCAGCAGGCGTGGTCGCCGTCAATAAAGTGCGTTCCGGTCAGAACGCCATGGGGGTCGGCTTTCATTTCTCGCCTCCAGCGGCTTGGCTGGCCTCTGCGCCTTCTACCTTCTTTGCATCGGTCTTCGTGCCGTAGATGGCGAAGTCCGGGCAGTACATGCCGCACAAATCGCAGCCGCTGCATTTTTCCGGATGCACCACGTGCGGCGGATGGTATCCCTTGGAGTTGAAGGCGGA
>Ga0335077_10006825_pt1 | contig 14124 bp, 10 predicted proteins | sample Lox_Sample_31_FD_207151 | JGI IMG/M metagenome (GOLD analysis project Ga0335077, IMG submission 207151) | Soil microbial communities from Loxahatchee National Wildlife Refuge, Florida, United States - Lox_Sample_3.1 | ecosystem: Environmental > Terrestrial > Soil > Wetlands | place: USA...
CAGCGCACGGTCGCCTACCAGGCGGCACTGGGATGCCGCTTCCGCTGCACGTTCTGTGGCGTCGCCACCATGTTCCGCGGGCGCATGGCGCTGCCCAGTGCGGCACGCCTCGAGCAAGACCTGCACTTCTTCAAGACCGAGTACGGCGCCGATGCGGTGCAGTTCTACGACCACAATTTCTTCGATCGCGAAGTCGACATGGTGCCGTTGCTCGAGGTGCTGGCGCGCCTGCAGCTGCCCTGGTGGTGTTTCGCCCGCTCCGATGCCCTCGTCAACCTGTCCGCATCCTCCTGGGAGCTGGTGCGGCGCAGCGGGCTGCGCATGGCGTACATCGGTGCCGAGTCCCCGAGCGACTGGATGCTGCACGAGGTGCGCAAGGGCACGCGCACGGATCAGACACTGGCGGCCGTCGAGGCCTGTCACGCGCACGGCGTGGTGCCGGAACTGTCCTTCATGCTGGCGCCCCCGCATGATCCGGAGGGCGAGACCGAGCGCACCTTCGAGTTCATCCGGCACATCAAGGAGCGCTTCCCGCGCACCGAGATCATGCTGTACGTCTATACGCCGCTGCCGCCGCGCCCCGGCAGCAGCGTGCGCCGCGCGCGCCCCGATCTTAAGCTGCGCGACGCCGACGGCGGCGCGGTGCGCTTCCCACAAAGCGCCGAGGAATGGGCGTTGCCGCAGTGGCAGCGTTACTGGTGCCATACCGATGCGCCGTGGCTGAGCGCGCGGCTGCGGCGACGCATCCGGGACTTCAGCATCGTGCTGGGTTGCCGCTATCCCACCCTGATCGACATCCGTTCACCGGCGTGGGGCAAGCGCGCACTGCGGGCACTGGCGTCCTGGCGCTACCACTTCCGCCGCTACCGCAACCCCTGGGAGCTGGATCTGTCGCGGCGTGTTCTGCGCCTGCACGATCCGCGCATCTCCAGCCTGTGACGGGCCAGCGCGATCCGACTGCGGATCCGTTCCGGGAGCGGCAGCGGCCACGCTACCGGCTGCGGCAACACCTGCTCGGGGCGCGCTTCGAGTTCACCAGTGACAGCGCAGCGCTGCTGGAGCTCGTCGCCAGCGCCTACCGGGCTCTGCCGCCGCAGCGCCTGCGGCGCGCTCCCGCGCACTGCCGCATACACCTGATACTCGGGGCAGGCCCGGCGGCAGCGCCGCGGATCCAGCCGTACGCTGCGCCCGGGCTCATTGCCGGCGCCGCCCAGGGCAGCAGTTTCATGGCGGTGAACCTGCGCACGCGCTCGGCGCTGGTGCTGGTGAGCCCCGCACTGCTGCGTCATCCGAGGCTGGTGCGCTACGAGTTGCTCGAGTTTGCGGCCTACGCGCTGGCGGCCCGCGTACAGCGACTGGTCCCGCTGCATGCCGCCTGCGTCGCCAGCCCCAAGGGCGCGGCGCTGCTCTTCGGGCACAGCGGCGCCGGTAAGTCGACGCTGGTCCTGCAGGCCCTGCAGGCCGGGCTCACGTTTCTCGCCGAGGACAGCGTGCTGCTTGAGCCGCGCAGCCTGCAGGCGGTCGGTGTACCGAGCTACGTGCACGTGCGGGCCGACGGGCGACGCTTCCTGCGCGGTAGCTCGCTCGCCGCCGCGCTCGGCCGTGCGCCCGTGATCGTGCGCCGCAGTGGCGTGCGCAAGTACGAGCTGGACGTGCGCGGCCGCGGCCTGAGCCTCGCCCGCGGGCCGCAGCCCGTGCGGGCGCTCGTGTTCCTGTCGGCGCAGCGCTCCCGCTCACGCACGTTGATGCACGTGCTGCCGCGCGCGCAGCTGGCGCGGCGCCTGCGCGCAGATCAGCCGTACGCGGCAGCGCAGCGCGGCTGGCCGGCGTTCCTGCGGGCAGCCGCGCAGCTGCCCGCCTATGAACTCCGGCGTGGTCAGCACCCGCGCGAGGCCCTGGCGGCCCTGGTGGAGGTGCTGGGCAAGCCCTAGGCGAGCAACGCCAGCTGTGCGCGCGCCCGCTGCGCCGCCTGCTGCAGCGTGGCGGCACGCGCCGGATCGGCGCCGGAGAGCCGTTCCGCCTCGACCGTGCTGCGCAGCCACGTATCGGCGAGGCGATAGTAGTCGCGGCCGCGGCGTCCCTGGATCTGGTAGTCGCGGTCCGTGCTCTCGTCCCAGGGGGAAGCCAGACGCACGCGTTCGCGCACGCGCTCGAAGTACGGCGTGCCCTTGATCGGGTAGGAGACCGTGGTGAGGAAGATGTCCGGATTGCTGCTGCGTACCAGCTCGATGGTCGCGGCGATGTCCTCGATCTCCTCGCCCTCATAGCCCCACATGAGGAACATGCCGACCTGGATGCCATGGCGGCGCGCCAGTTCGATCGCGCGGTGCACCTCGGTCACCGTCACGTCGCGCTGCATGGCATCGAGTATGCGCTGGCTGCCGCTCTCCGCGCCGATCCACACCCGGTAGCATCCCAGCTCGGCCAGTGAGGCGGCCGCGGCCTCGCTCTGCAGCCGGTCGGCACGCGTGATCGTCTCGAAGGGCAGGTGCAGGTCGCGTTTTTCGAGCTCCAGCTGGTAGCGGCTGAGCCAGGGATGGCTGATGGTGAACACGTCATCCGCGTACCACAGCTGCTCGGGCGCGTAGCGTGCGACGATCTGCTGCACCTCCTCGGCGACGTTCACCGGCGTGCGCCGCCGATGCGAGTAGCCGTACACCGCATGCGAGCACCAGGTGCACTTGTAGGGGCAGCCGCGCGCAGTGATGAGGCTGACGCTGCCGGCGCCGTGGTGCTCGCGCCAGACCTTAAGGTAACGCTCGATGTCCACGGCCGCGCGGTCGGGAAAGGGCAGGGCATCGATATCGGGGATCCTGGCACGCTCGCGCGTGCGGCGTAGGGTCCCGTCGCCGTCCCGGTACACGATGCCCGCCACCTGATCCAGGCCCTGCACGCCGCGCGCCGGCAGGACCCGCAGCAGCTCATCCAGGGCGTGTTCGCCCTCGCCGATGACGATGACGTCGGCCCCGGCGGCCAGATACTCCTCGGGGTAGTTGGCGCTCTCGGGACCCCCGAGGATGATGCGCCAGTTGCACTGCTTGGCCGCGCCGATCAGCTGCACGACGGAGCGGCGCGTGATCAGGTTGGAGTAGATTCCCAGCACGCCTCCGGGCGTGCGCTCGAGCTCGCTCAGCAGCTGCGAGCGCTCACCGAAGGTACTGTCATAGACCTCGACCGCGTGGCCGCGGGACTTCAGGTACGCGCTCAGATACAGCAGGCCGAGCGGCGCGTACGGCTTCATGATCTGCTGCTCCTTCTCGTCCTCCGAGAGGAAGTAGCCGTGGGTCAACAGGATCTGTCCCATGTGCGCGGCGGTTCGCTACGAGAGCGCAGGCCGTACCCGGAAGCGCTGCTCGTCGGTCTGCAGCGCCGCCCAGCGGCGCGCCAGTCGGCGTTCGGCCTGCCGATAGCGCGCGGCATGCGGAGCGCGGTCCAGCTGCCCGACCGTCACCTGTTCGTGCAGGAGATTGCGGATCCGGCGGTAGAAGTCCGAGCTGTAGGTGCCGCGGAACATCATGGCAAGATCGCCGCTGTCGCGCCAATGGGTCTTGCCATTCAGGAACTGACCCTTTACCTGCTCGTAGAACTGGGTTCCGGGCAGGGGGTAGGCGACGCTGACCCCCACATCGTCGGGGCGCGCCGCGGCAAGCAGTTCGCGCGTGGCGAGGATGTCCGGCAGCTGCTCGCCGAGGTAGCCGAGCTGGATGAAGAAACCGACGCGGATGCCGTGTGCCCGCAGCCGCTCACGGGCCGCGAGGATCTCCTCCACCGTCGTACCCTTGTTCATCGCATCCAAGATCCGCTGGCTGCCGCTCTCGGCCCCGATCCAGGCTTCCGCGCAGCCGGCCTCGCTCAGTGCCGCCGCCATGGCATCGGTGGTGATGTCGGCGCGGATCTGGATCGTGAACGGGATCAGCGCCTCGCTCTGGCGCACGAGCTGCGCGAAGCGCGCCACCCAGGCGGGGCGAAATCCGAAGATGTCGTCGGCGAACCAGATGTGGTCGGGCCGGTAGTTGCGCTTGAGGTAGGCGAACTCCCGCGCCACCGCCTCCGGCGCGCGCTGCGCGTATTGATTGCCCCAGATGGGCTTCGCGCACCAGTTGCAGCGGAACGGGCAGCCACGCGAGGCGTGCATGTTCAGGCTGAACTGGCCGTGCGCGGCCAGCCACACGGCGCGGTAGCGCCCGATGTCCACCAGATCCCAGGCCGGCAGTTCGGAGGGCGCGGCCGCCACCGGGGCGTGCGCGGCCGCAACCCGCTGCACACTGCCCCCGGAGTCGCGGAACGCCAGTCCGGTGAGACGCTGCGTGAGCTGGCTGACACTAAGGTGCAGGTCCTGGTCGAGACGCTGGATCAGCGCTTCGAGCGTGCCGAGCCCCTCGCCGATCAGTGTCACGTCCGCACCGGCCGCGAGGTACGCATCCGGGGCATCGGTGGCGTCCGAGCCGGCAACGATGACCCGCGCACCCGCAGCGCGTGCCGCCGCGATCATCTGACAGCAGGCATCGCGCATCGCGGCCAGACACATCTTGGTCAGAAAATTGAAATTGTCCTCATACAGCACCACGACCTCGGGACATTCGCGCAGGAGCTTGAGCTCGTACTCGCGCGTGTCCTCGGCCAGCATTGCATCGAACAGGCAGACCCGATGGCCGGCGTCGCGCAGGGTCGCCGCCACCTGCAGCGTTGCGAGCGGGGGATAGGGCTTAGCGCGTTCGAACTGCTTCGGGTCGAGCCGCAGAAAGTACGAGTGTCCCACCAGGATCGAGCGCATCAGTTGGTTCTCTTGGTTCGGACGGCACGCGGCAGACCCTCGCCCGGATTGTGGGTGAGTACCCGAGTGCCTTCAAGCCGCGCTGCCCCCACGCACGCGCGACCACCTCGGGGTAAGTACCCCGGCCCCGGGCATTGGTTCAGGGGTCGCCGGACTATCCTCGGCAGCACACGGCCTTAAACTACATAACCCATGGAATTAATTCATGAAAATTGGCCCGGCAGGCCGGCAGTGCGGTGCGAAGCGCGGCAGCGCTGCGCGCGCCGTGCCCTGCACGCCGTGGCGCCACGGCGGCCGGCCTCCCGGGTCGCATGGGCTATAATCTTTCATCACCAACGCGCGGCCGACGGGTGCGGACCGGCCGCAAACGCCTGTCGAGCTCGCGGCACGGGCGAAAGTGGCGGAACTGGTAGACGCGCTGGGCTTAGGACCCAGTGGGGAAACCCGTGAGAGTTCGAGTCTCTCCTTTCGCACCAGTTCTCCTCAGCGGTTCAGGCACCAGGTAAGGGCTGCGGGCATGCGATTCCGCGGGGCTCGCGGACGGACTTGATAAGAAGGTATGGATTGATGGAAGTCTCGCTCTCGGACACCGGCGGCCTGACGCGGCGCCTGGAGATCGCGGTGCCTGCGCAGGAGGTCGCCGAGGAGGTGCAGCAGCGGCTGCGCCGCCTCTCGCGCACCGCGCGCCTCAAGGGCTTCCGCCCGGGCAAGGCACCGCTGGCGGTGATCACCAAGCAGTTCGGCGACCAGGTGCGCGCGGAAGTGGTGACCGACCTGATGCGCAGCTCCTTCGCCGCCGCAGTGACCCAGGAGAAGCTGCGCCCGGCCGGCGGCCCGCGCATCGAGCCGATCGCGCTCGGGCCGGAGACCGATCTTAAGTACGCGGCGCACTTCGAGGTGCTGCCGGAAGTCGCGGTCGGCTCGCCCGCGGACATCGCCATCGAGAAGCCGAGCGCCACGGTGACCGAGGCGGACGTCGACAGCATGATCGAGAACATGCGCGGCCAGCGCCCGCGCTACACGCCGGTCGAGCGCGAGGCACGCGACGGCGACCGGGTGCTCTTTGACTATCAGGCGCGCATTGGCGGCAAGCTGATCGAGGATGGAGACCTGAAGGACGTGCGCGTGGTGCTCGGGCGTCGCCAGGCGATGCCCGAGCTCGAGGAGGGCCTGAAGGGCACCCGCGCCGGCGAGACCCGGGACCTCCAGGCCACTTTTCCCGCCAGCCACCCGAACAAGCGCCTCGCCGGACAGTTCGCCGAGCTGCACCTCTCCATTAAGGCGGTCGAGGAACACTCCCTTCCGGAGCTCGACGAGGAGTTCTACCGGGCCTACGGTGTGGAGCAGGGTGGCCTTGAGGAGATGCGCGCCGAGGTGCGCAAGAGCATGGAGCGCGAGCTCGCCGGCGTAATCCGCAACCGCGTGCGGGCCCAGGTGCTCGAGGGCCTCTATCGGGCCAATCCCGTGCAGCTGCCCCAGGCGCTGGTGGATGAGCAGGTCCAGGAGCTGCAGGTGGATGCCGCCCGGCGGCTCGGGATCCGCGACGCGCGGCAACTGCCGCCCCGGGAGCGGTTTGAGGAGCCGGCACGGCGGCGTGCGGCGCTGACGCTGCTGGTGACGCAGATCGTGCAGGCGGAGAACCTGAAGGTCGAGCGCGAGCGCGTCCAGGAGCGCCTCAACGAGCTCATCGAGAGCTATCCGGATCCCGAACAGGCGCGCCGTGCCTACCTGCAGAACCAGGAGGCGATGCGCCAGATCGAGTCCGCGGCCCTGGAGGAGCAGGTGATCGACTGGGTGCTTGCGCGCGCCAAGGTGACCGAACGGCCGATGACGTTCAAGGAACTCACCGGCTTCGGCGAGGCCCAACAGGAGCATGGGCACGAGGGTCACGAGCAACACGAACACGAGACCGGGACGGCGCCCGCGGGCGCCGACCCTCAGCACGACGAGGTGAGCGGCACATGAACGAGCGTAACTTGAATCTGGTCCCGATCGTCGTCGAGCAGACCGCCCGCGGCGAGCGCGCCTACGACATCTACTCGCGCCTGCTGAAGGAGCGGGTGGTCTTCATCGTGGGTCCGGTCGATGACTACATGGCCAACATAGTCGTGGCGCAGATGCTGTTCCTCGAGTCCGAGAATCCCGAGAAGGACATCGCGCTCTACATCAACTCACCCGGCGGCGTGGTGAGCTCGGGGCTTGCGATCTACGACACCATGCAGTTCATCAAGCCGGACGTGAGCACCATCTGCGTCGGCCAGGCGGCGAGCATGGGTGCCGTGCTGCTGGCGGCGGGGGCGCGCGGCAAGCGCTACTGCCTGCCGCACGCGCGCGTCATGATCCACCAGCCGCTCGGCGGCTTCCAGGGCCAGGCCGCCGACATGGAGATCCACGCGAAGGAAATGCTCGATACGCGCGACCGGCTGAACCGCATCCTCGCCAAGCACACCGGCCAGAGTGTCGATCGCATCAAGCAGGACACGGACCGCGATCGCTTCATGGATTGTAACGACGCCGTGAAGTACGGCCTGGTGGACAGCGTGCTGGAAAAACGCGGTTCGCTGGTGCCGGTGCCCTCAAGCAAGGGCTGAGCCGTCCGGGAATCACCCGCCCGGCCTCCGACAAAATGTCAAAGTGGTGAACCGCGTCAAATTGCACACGCCACAGCAAGCAATACCCGTGCCGGGGCGCTTTGCTTCGGGTGCGGGCACCGTGCTATATAGAAACTGCGTCGGTGCCCTTGTAAGTTGCGCCACGCGGAGCCAATGAGGGACCTCGATGACTGAAGACTCCCGCAACCGTCATGACGACGGCAAGCTCCTGTATTGCTCCTTCTGCGGGAAGAGCCAGCACGAAGTCCGCAAGCTGATCGCCGGCCCCTCCGTGTTCGTCTGCGACGAATGCGTCGAGCTGTGCAACGATATCATCCGCGAGGAGCTCGAGGACCGCGCCGAGCGCGCCCGCGACAAGCTCCCCAAGCCGCACGAGATCAAGAAGGTCCTCGACGAGTACGTGATCGGCCAGGAGCGCGCCAAGAAGGTGCTCTCGGTGGCGGTCTACAACCACTACAAGCGCCTGCAGACGCGCTCGGGCAGCGCGCGCGCCAAGGACGAGGTCGAGATCGCCAAGAGCAACATCCTGCTCATCGGCCCGACCGGCTGCGGCAAGACGCTGCTGGCGGAGACGCTCGCACGGCTCCTCAACGTTCCCTTTACGATCGCCGACGCCACGACCCTGACCGAGGCCGGCTACGTGGGCGAGGACGTCGAGAACATCATCCAGAAGCTGCTGCAGAAGTGCGACTACGACGTCGAGAAGGCGCAGACCGGCATCGTCTATATCGACGAGATCGACAAGATCTCGCGCAAGTCCGACAACCCCTCGATCACCCGGGATGTCTCCGGCGAGGGCGTGCAGCAGGCCCTGCTGAAGCTGATCGAGGGCACGATCGCCTCGGTCCCGCCGCAGGGCGGCCGCAAGCATCCGCAGCAGGAATTCCTGCAGGTGGACACGAGCAACATCCTCTTCATCTGTGGCGGCGCGTTCGCCGGACTTGAGAAGATCATCCTCAACCGCACGCAGAAGTCGGGCATCGGCTTCACCTCCGAGGTGCGCGACATCAATACGCGGCCGCACGGCAGCGACTTGTTCCACGACGTCGAGCCCGAGGACCTGATCAAGTACGGGCTGATCCCGGAGTTCGTCGGACGGCTGCCGGTGGTGGCCACCCTCGATGAGCTGGACGAGGGCGCCCTCATTTCCATCCTGACCGAGCCGAAGAACGCCCTCACCAAGCAGTACCGGCGGCTGTTCGAGATGGAAGGCGCGGAGCTCGAGTTCCGTGAGGAGGCGCTGCGCGCCGTGGCGCACCGCGCCATGCAGCGCAAGACCGGGGCGCGCGGGCTGCGCACCATTCTCGAGACGGTGCTGCTGGACACGATGTACGAGCTGCCCTCGATGCGCAACGTGGCCCGCATCGTGATCGACGAGACGGTAATCGAGGGGCAGACCAAGCCCTACGTGGTCTACGGCTCCGAGGACGCCGAGCAGCCGCGCCGCGCCTCAGGGTCCAACCATCACTGAGCCGCGCGCGCCGCTTTCGAGCGCGCGGAACGCGCTGCGCGTGAAGCGCGTCACTCTTGAAACGCGCAGTTTTTGCCTTAATTCCCGCTACACTAGCGCCATAAACGCCGGTGGCCGCGCTCTGACAGGCGCGCGCTGCTTCCCCCTGGGTCCATCGAGGGCTTGAGCGTGTCCGAATCTACCGTTGTGAGCACTTCCCCGCCTGCTGAGCTGCAGAACGTCCCGGTACTGCCGCTGCGCGATGTGGTGGTTTACCCCCACATGGTGCTGCCGCTGTTCGTGGGGCGCGAGAAATCCATCCTGGCGCTGGATGTCGCCATGCGCACCGACAAGCGCATCATGCTGGTAGCGCAGAAGCAGGCCGACGTCGACGACCCGAAGGCGGACGACCTGTACCGCATCGCCACGCTCGCGAGCGTGCTGCAGCTGCTGAAGCTTCCCGACGGCACCGTCAAGGTCCTGGTCGAGGGCGTCGATCGCACCCGCATCGAGCGGCTGCACACCGGCGAGCACTACTCCGCCGATGCCACGCTGCTGCCCGACGGCGAGACCTACGATGAGAAGGAAATGGACGTGCTGACGCGCTCGGTCATTTCCCAGTTCGAGCAGTACGTGAAGCTCAACAAGAAGGTACCCCCCGAGGTGCTCACCGCGCTCGCCGGCATCGAGCAGGCCGGGCGCCTGGCGGACACGGTCGCCGCGCACATGTCGCTGAAGCTGGCCGAGAAGCAGAAGGTGCTGGAGATCCTCGACGTCAAGAAGCGCCTCGAGCACATCCTGATCGCCATCGAGAGCGAGATGGACGTGCTGCAGATCGAGAAGCGCATCCGCGGCCGCGTCAAGGCGCAGATGGAGAAGAGCCAGCGCGAGTACTACCTGAATGAGCAGATGAAGGCCATTCAGAAGGAACTCGGCGAGATGGACGAGGGCGGCAACGAGATCAACGAGCTCGAGCAGAAGATCGCCAAGGCGGGCATGCCCAAGGAGGCGCGCGAGAAGGCCAGCGGCGAGCTGAACAAGCTGAAGATGATGTCGCCCATGTCGGCCGAGGCCACCGTGGTGCGCAACTACATCGACTGGCTGGTCAAGGTGCCGTGGAAGAAGCGCACCAAGATCATCAAGGACATCGCCCGCGCCCAGAAGGTGCTGGACGAGGACCACTACGGTCTGGAGAAGGTCAAGGAGCGCATCGTCGAGTACCTGGCGGTGCAGCAGCGCGTCGACAAGCTGCGCGGGCCGATCCTGTGCCTGGTGGGCCCGCCGGGCGTGGGGAAAACCTCCCTCGGCCAGAGCATCGCGCGCGCCACCAACCGCAAGTTCGTGCGCATGTCACTGGGCGGTGTGCGCGATGAGGCCGAGATCCGCGGCCACCGCCGCACCTACATCGGCTCCATGCCCGGCAAGATCGTGCAGAACATGTCCAAGGCGGCGGTGCACAACCCGCTGTTCCTGCTCGACGAGGTCGACAAGATGTCGATGGACTTCCGCGGCGATCCGTCCTCGGCGCTGCTCGAGGTGCTCGACCCGGAGCAGAACTCGACCTTTAACGATCACTACCTCGAGGTCGACCTGGACCTCTCCGAGGTGATGTTCGTGTGCACCGCGAATTCGCTCAACATCCCGGCACCGCTGCTGGACCGCATGGAGGTGATCCGTCTCCCCGGCTACACCGAGGATGAGAAGATGAACATCGCGCGGCGCTACCTGGTGCCGAAGCAGATGAAGAACAACGGCCTGAAGCCCGACGAGCTGAAGGTCTCGGACGCGGCGCTCATGGACATCGTGCGCTACTACACGCGCGAAGCGGGCGTGCGCAACCTCGAGCGCGAGATCGCCAAGATCTCGCGCAAGGCCGTCAAGCAGATGCTGCTGCACAAGAAGGACCAGAAGTCCGTCGCGGTCACGCCGCGCAGCCTCGACAAGTTCCTGGGGGTGCGCCGCTTCCGCTACGGCAAGGCCGAGGACATGAACCGCGTCGGCCAGGTCACGGGCCTCGCCTGGACCGAGGTCGGGGGTGAGTTACTCACCATCGAGGCTGCGGTCGTGCCGGGCAAGGGCAAGCTGCAGCACACCGGGCAGCTGGGTGAGGTGATGCAGGAGTCGATCCAGGCGGCGATGACCGTGGTGCGCAGCCGCGCCCAGGTTTTGGGCCTGGAGCCGGAGTTCTACCAGAAGCACGATGTGCACCTGCACATTCCCGAGGGCGCAACTCCGAAGGACGGTCCGAGCGCTGGCATCGGCATGTGCACGGCGCTGGTCTCGGCGCTGACGCGCATTCCGGTGCGCTCTGATGTCGCCATGACCGGCGAGATCACGCTGCGCGGCGAGGTGCTGCCGATCGGGGGCCTGAAGGAGAAGCTGCTCGCGGCACACCGCGGCGGCATCAAGACCGTACTCATCCCCGATGAGAACCAGAAGGACCTGGTGGAGATCCCCGATAACATCAAGGGCAATCTCGAGATCAAGGCGGTCAAGTGGATCGACGAGGTGCTGACGTTCGCGCTCACCCAGCAGCCCATGCCGCTGCAGAATGCGGACGGCGTGGCCGCAGCGCCCCCGGCGCCCACGGCAGGCGAGGTATCCGAGGACAAGCCGGCGGCTCGCGCGGTGCGGCGCATGAAGCGCATCGTGCCTCCGGCACATTAGAATGAGCCCGGCGCACGCCCGCAGACAGGGCGGCGTCGTGGTTCCGGGTGCTTAGCTCAGCTGGTAGAGCGTCGCCCTTACAAGGCGAATGTCGGCGGTTCGATCCCGTCAGCACCCATTTAAATTCAATAGGTTAGATACCTACCTAGGCATCTATGCCTAATATGTGCCCGATATTCTGCGTCGGCACACACCGGCGTAGGAGGCTTGGCGGTGTGCAGGCCCGCCAGAGGCCGGGGGCGATGGGGCAATTGCGTCGTCTGCGCTCGCGCCCAAGGGAGCGGGAGCCTGCCCAAACGCCCCGGGAACTGCACCTCAGAGCCAACACAGGAAACCGCGCAGTCTCCGCGGGCACTAAGGATTTTCTCGGCGCACTGTGCCGCTAGATTTTTCGCTTCGCTGGGCACAGCGCAGTACGTCTTGAGCGCTGTGTTAGGCTGCCCTTCCAGCGCAGTCGCACAGGTCGCAACCGTTTGCCGCTTGCTCCGCTGGTGACAGTCGAAGTCCGCACGCACCTAAGGGACTTCCCAGGAATGTCGCTGGCCGCGCTCGTCCAATGCAGCGATGGCCGGAAGTACGTCATCAAGCGCTGCGACCTCGGCCGGCCCTTGTGTGCCGAGCATGTTGTGGGCCGTCTGGGTCTCCTAATCGGGGCGCCCTGCATGGAGGTGGCGCTCGCTGACGTGACCCCGCAGCTGATCGCGCTAGATCCAAAGTTGCAACGTTTCGCGGGTGGCCTGGCTCACGCGACAGTGAACATCGACAATGTCGCCGAGCACCGCGGCGTACAGCATCAGGCCATCCCGCAAAATCGCCCTCGCTTCGCGAGCCTTCTGGTGCTCTATTCGTGGATGTGCGCGGCGGACCACCAGTTCATGTACGAGGTGGCTTCGCCGCACTTGGTCTACTCACACGATCACGGCTGTTTCTTCCACGGGGCGCAGGCATGGACACCCGCCACCCTGGCTGCCGGGGTTGCGGCCGCGCTGGACGGGCCCTTGAGCGCCATTGGCCTGAGTAACGCGGAGATCAAGGCTGCGGCCGTTCCGCTGGCGGCCGTGACCGACGCAGAAATCGCTCAGGTTTTGGCCCCAATTCCGGCCCCGTGGGGGGTGCCCTCGGCGGATCTGCTCGCCCTGGGACAGTATCTTCGCCAGCGCCGTGACGCCATTCTAGCAATCATCGGTGGATTGCCGTAAAGGTATCTTTATTATGCCCGCCTTCTTTTCAGTCATCAGATTCGTCCCCGACTCGGTCGCTAACGAAGCCGTGAATATCGGGGTCCTTTGCGCTTCTGGGGATCGCATCGAGGTGCGCGGTCTGCACGATTGGGACCGGGTGAAGTGCTTCGCAGGCGCAAGTTGGCAGGAAGCTCGTCGCCTCGTGCATGAGTTGGAAGCGGACCCCCGCGCGTTTCTGGGGGTCGACAATGTCGTGTCCGCGGATGACCTGCGCCCGGCGCTTTCGCAATGGACGCATGCCCTCCAGTTTTCTGATGTGAGCGCGTCGCTCGATAACCTCGATGCGCTTATGAATACTATGGAGCCGCTTGTCCTCGTTGGGCAGCGCGCGGACATGCTTGTGCACCAGAATCGTAGGGATGTCGTTGTGCGCACGATTTATCGTGCTATGACCTCGGCATTTGAGTTGCGCTTTGAGCGTCGTGCGCGGGGATTGGTGCGTCGGCGTGCCCGCGTGCTCGGACGCCGCACAAATCACAAGCTCGACGTGGGCGTGGTGAACGGGGCGTTGTACGCTGGCGCTTTTGGCTTGTCATTCACGACCGGACAGCGTGATCGACAATGGAAAGATACGGACGCCGTCGCATTCGCAATTGACGATCTTCGCGCGGCGGGGAATGCAGCGCCCTTGTGCGTCGTGACCGACGAGCCTATGGGCGAGAATGAGGCCGCAACGCGGGCGGGCAGGCTATTTGATGGCATGCAGGTAGAGCGCATTGGCGTAGGCCACGTTGACGAGTGGGCGCGTCGTGCCATCCAGGCAGTGCCAGAGCGTCTAGTACAGCCTCACGTCTGAGGACAGCGCGGCTCAGGCGCCGCCCTCTTTCTGCCGATGAATGCCGTGAACACGAGAAGGCCATGGCACTGACCATCTTCGGCTTGCACAACCACCCCAATGATTTTCCGGTTACGAAGATTGACGTACCGGTCGAAGAATGCGTGTTTCTACTCGACTTCTCGCGGCCCCTCGAGCGCTGTCGCCAACTGCTCGGGCGAAAGTCGAAATTCCTCGGAGTGACCGTTGGCCTGCTGGTCCCCATGATCCATATCGGCGAGCACCCTGGCACGGCAGGATACGTGTTCGGCATCAATCGCGGTGAGCCGTACTTCCTGGACATTCCCAAGCTGTGGAAGAAGCACGCCGGCACACCACGCGGCCTCCCCGTCGCCACTGTCGGCGCGCTGAATATCGCTGCGGATTTGGGACTTCACTTTCCGAACGACTGCTAAGCGGTCTGCGTGCGACGCTGCTGTGGCGCAAACGCGTAGACTTGGCCCATATGCTCCGAGAGTTCTTCGGCGCACTCACGGCGCGCTGGTTTATCACGATGAGCGGACCGCTGGGGGTACCGGCAACCGCGATAGGGGCGTTTTTTACTA
>Ga0335077_10006826_pt1 | contig 14124 bp, 9 predicted proteins | sample Lox_Sample_31_FD_207151 | JGI IMG/M metagenome (GOLD analysis project Ga0335077, IMG submission 207151) | Soil microbial communities from Loxahatchee National Wildlife Refuge, Florida, United States - Lox_Sample_3.1 | ecosystem: Environmental > Terrestrial > Soil > Wetlands | place: USA: Florida...
TGCCGTTTTGCTGGCCACCTTCGGCAAGCAGGCGCGGATCGTGACCAGTGGCGGCCCCTGGAAGCTGGCCGTCAACGGCCAGCCGCAGAGCGACGCGACTCCGGCCGGGACGGACCTTACGGCGTTCCAACCCGGCGTCAATGAGATCGTGCTCGGCGAGGGCAAGGATCAGCGCAACATGAGCGAAACCTTCGGCGCGGCGCCGGCGCTCACCGTGTTCCTCAAGACTGACGTCAATGCCGGCACGCTGATCGTCTCCACCGGCCAGGACGGCGTACACGTGTTCGTCAACGGCAAGGAGGACCGCCACCTCACGCAGCACGGCCAGTTGCGCATCCCCGTGCTGGGAAAAGTCAGCGTGCGCGTTACCAAGCCCGGTTTCCAGGAGGAACCCGCGCAGACCGCCGAAGTGAAGAAGGGCGCCGAAGTGCGCCTGCAATTCAACCTGCGGCCGGCGCCGCAGTTCGGTTCGCTGCAGATCCGCGGCGCGGCGGCCGGCACCGAAGTCCTGATCGACCAGAAGGCGGTCGGCAGCGTGGGTCCGGATGGCTTGTTCAGCGTGGCCGAAATCCCGCCCGGCGACCATTACATCGAGTTGCGGCACGACCAGCGCCTGCCCAAGCGGGTGCAGCGGGTCTTCCAGGCCGGCCAGGCCATGGTGCTGACGGGGAACGACGTCGTGTTGGCGGCTTCCTTTGGCACGGTGCGCTTCACCCGCAACCCGGCCTCGGCGGCGTTAGGCTATCATCGCGCCGACGAAACGGCGGTGCATGACATCCCGGGGGGCCAGATCGAGCTGCCTCCGGGCACATACGTCTTCCAGGCCACCGCACCCGGTTACAGCGAATTGACGCGGCGCGTCCAGTTGGCTGCCGGCGAGAACCAGGAGCTCGACTTCACGCTGGCGCATGAGAAGGCTGCGGCCCCCGCGCCGGTGGCGACCCCGGTATCTCTGTTCGAGAACCCGGAGAGCTGGACCAAGGAAGGCGACAGTTGGGTCCACAAAGGCGGCGGCTTCCTCCTCATCAAGCCTACGCCGAAAGGCGTCCTCACCTTCACGGTGGAGCTGGTCAAGGGCGGCGGCGTGTTCCGCTCCGGCCAGATCCGCTGGTGCGTCCAGTATGTCGATCCCAAGAACTACCTGCTCTCCGAAATCGACCGGAAGAATTTCTGGACCGGCGTGGTGCAGAGCGGCAAACGGTTCGAGCGCGTAAAAACGCCGCACGGCCTGGGCAACCAGAAGACGTTCACCGTTCAGCTCGAGATAGCTCCCGACCGGCTGGTGCAAAAGGTGCGCGCGGGCAACGACTGGAAGACCCTCGATACTTTCGCCGAGCCCGGGCGCGACTACACCCAGGGCAAGTTCGGATTCCTCGTCCAGGGCAACGACGAGATCGCCATCACCGATTTCAAGTTCCAGCCGCGGTAGCGCCGTGGGCTCCGCCACGTCAGCGTGAAAGTGGGACAGGACCGCCCGCCTGTCAACCGTCTTCTAGCCCAGGCTGAACCTCAGTTAGACAGAGGGCGGGACTTTATTGACTCTCGCAAAAACAACGTCCCATCTCGTCTCGATGACGAATCTGTAGAGGTTGACAGGCGGAAGCGCCGGCGGAAGCGCCTGTCCCACGCTCCGCGGTTCGTCGACGGATTTCGGATAAAGCGCGTCCTTTTCCCGCCGCGCAGCCCGCCCATTTTCACGCCCGCCTTGCGCCAACGCCGATTCTGATAATATCTCTGGCATGGCGCCAGCGAACGCTTACCCACCCAGCCGCGAGTTTTCCAGCCACGCTCACGTAAAAAGCATGGAGGAATACCGCGCGCTCTACCGGAGGGCCGCCGAAAAGCCCGAAGAGTTCTGGGGAGAGCTGGCGGAGAAGGAGCTGTTCTGGTTCGAGAAATGGTCCCATGTTTTCGAATGGCACCCGCCGTTCGCCAAGTGGTTCGTCGGCGGCAAAACCAACGCGTCGTACAACTGCCTGGACCGCCATCTGTCGACGCACCGCAAGAACAAAGTGGCCCTTCTCTGGGAAGGCGAGCCGGGCGACCAGCGGCAGATTTCCTACCAGGAGTTGCACCGGCTGGTGTGCCGGTTTGCGAACGTGCTCAAGGGCCGCGGGCTGAAGGCGGGCGACCGCGCCGTGATCTACATGGGCATGGTGCCGGAATTGCCTGTTGCCGTGCTGGCCTGCGCGCGGCTGGGCATTACGCACAGCGTGGTATTCGGCGGCTTCTCGGCCGAAGCGTTGAAGGCGCGCATCCAGGATTTGCAGGCGCAGGTGGTGATCACCGGCGACGGCGCATGGCGCCGCGGCAAGGAAGTGCGGCTCAAGGAGGCGGTGGACGAAGCGCTCGCCGAGTGCCCCAGCGTGCGGAACGTCATCGTGCTCCAGCGCACGGGCGGCGCCGTGAACATGAAAGGCGGCCGCGACCACTGGTGGCACGACCTGGATCGGGGAGTGAGCGACGCCTGCCCCGCCGAAGAGCTCGATAGCGAGCACCCGCTTTACGTCCTCTACACCTCGGGCACCACCGGCAAGCCGAAGGGGATCGTTCACACCACCGGCGGTTATCTGCTGCAGACGACGATGACCATGAAGTGGGTGTTTGACCTGCGCGATGAAGACACCTACTGGTGCACCGCCGATATCGGCTGGGTTACCGGCCACAGCTACATCGTGTATGGCCCGCTCTCCGCCGGCGCCACAACCGTGATGTACGAAGGCGCGCCCGATTTTCCGCAACCTGACCGTTTCTGGCGGCTGATCGAGAAGTACCGCATCAACATTCTCTACACCTCGCCCACGGCCATCCGCTCCTTTATCCGGCAGGGCGACCAGTGGCCCAACGGGCACGACATGTCGAGCCTGCGCCTGCTCGGCTCCGTCGGCGAGCCCATCAATCCCGCGGCGTGGGAATGGTATTACAAGGTGATCGGCAAGCAACGTTGCCCCATCGTCGATACATGGTGGCAAACCGAGACCGGCGCCATCATGATCTCAGCCATGCCGGGCGCCGTGTCGCTCAAGCCCGGCTCGGGATCGCTGCCGCAGCCGGGCATTCTGTGCGACGTGGTGGACCTGGCGGGCAAGCCGGTGGGCGACAATGCGGAAGGCTTTCTAGTGGTACAGCGGCCGTGGCCCAGCATCGCGCGCACGCTGTGGGGCGATCCGGACCGGTACCGCCAGCAATATTGGGAACGCATCGACGGCGTTTACATGACGGGCGACGCGGCGCGACGCGATGAGGATGGCTACTACTGGATTCTCGGCCGCGTCGATGACGTGATGAACGTCAGCGGCCACCGGCTGAGCACCATGGAGATCGAGTCCGCGCTGGTGCGGCATCCCGCGGTCGCTGAAGCCGCCGTGGTGGGCAAACCGCACGAGATCACCGGCCAAGCGCCTGCCTGTTTCGTCACGCTGAAGAAGGGCAATTGGAATCACCACGATCTGGCGGAAGAGTTGCGCAAGTGGGTGGCGCACGAAATCGGCAGCTTCGCCAAGCCGGAGCAGATCCGCTTCACCGATGCGCTGCCCAAGACGCGCAGCGGCAAAATCATGCGCCGCCTGCTGCGCGAAATCGTCACTTCGAATACGGTGGCCGGCGACGTCACCACGCTCGAAGATCTCTCCGTGGTCACGCGCCTGGCCTCGCAGCACGACGAAGATTAGGCGCACGACGATGCGTTCCCCGCTCTGGCTTATGCTCGCCGCCGCACCGCTCCTCGGCCAACCTGCCACGCTGGCCATCGTCAATGCCCGCGCCTGGACCGGCAACCCCGCCCAGCCCTGGGCGGAAGCCGTGGCCGCGCGCGGCGGCCGCATCGTCGCCGTTGGAGATACGGCGGCGGTGCGCAAGCTGGTATCGCCCGAAACGCGCGTCATCGACGCTCACGGCGAGATGCTCTTGCCCGGCTTGATCGATGCTCACGTGCACTTTCTCGTGGGCGGCTTCAGCCTGACCTCGGTACAATTGCGCGAGGCCCGCACGAAGGCGGAGTTCGTCGAGCGCCTGCGAGCCTTCGCGGCCACCCAGCCGAAAGGCACCTGGATCACCGGCGGCGATTGGGACAACCACAACTGGGGCGGCGAGTGGCCCACCCGGCAGTGGATCGACGCCGCGACGCCCGACAACCCGGTGTGGATCAACCGGCTCGACGGCCACAGCAGTCTTGCCAACAGCAAGGCGATGGCCGCGGCCGGAGTCACGCGCGCGACCGCCGATGTCGCCGGCGGAACGATCGTCCGCGATGCCGCGGGCGAGCCCACGGGCATCTTCCGCGATAATGCCAAAGCGTTGATCGACCGCACCGTGCCCGCGCCCACTGCGGAGATGTACGAACGGGCGCTCGATGCCGCCATGCGATACGTCGCCGCGCAGGGCGTCACCTCGGTCGGGCACATGGGCACCTGGAACGATCTGGCGGTCTTCGAGCGCGCCGACCGGGCGCATCGCCTGCGCACACGGATTTACGCCGCCGTACCCTTGTCCACCTGGCAGCGTCTCGAAAAAACCATCGCGGAGCACGGCCGCGGCGACGACTACCTCCGCATCGGCGGTCTGAAAGGCTTTGTCGACGGCTCGCTCGGCTCGCACACGGCGGCTTTTCTCGAGCCGTTCACGGATGCGCCCGGCGACCGCGGTCTGCTCGTCACCACGCCGGAGAATCTCTACCAGTGGACCGCCGATGCGACCCGCGCCGGTTTACAGGTGATCGTGCACGCCATCGGCGACCGCGCGATCCGCCTGCAGCTCGACATCATCGAGCGCGTAGAACGGGAACAGCACCCAACCGACCCGCGCTTCCGCATCGAGCACGCGCAGCACATCGCGCCCGCCGACATTCCCCGCTTCGGACAACTCGGTGTGATCGCCAGCATGCAGCCCTATCACGCCATCGACGACGGCCGCTGGGCGGAGAAGGTGATTGGCCCGGAGCGGATCAAGACTACGTACGCGTTCCGCTCGCTGCTCGACACACACGCCCGCCTGGCCTTCGGCAGCGATTGGGACGTGGCGCCGGCCACGCCGCTCGAAGGCATCTATGCCGCCGTCACCCGCCGCACGCTCGATGGCAAGAACCCCGGCGGCTGGGTGCCGGAGCAGAAGATCACGGTCGAGGAAGCGCTGCGCGCGTACACTTCGGGCGCTGCCTACGCGCAGTTCGCCGAAAAAGAAAAGGGCACACTCGAGCCAGGCAAGCTGGCCGATTTCGTGCTGATCGACCGTGACATCACGCGCATCCCGCCAGCCGAGATCCGCGACGCGCACGTGCTGCTCACCGTGGTGGGCGGCGAAGCGGTGTTCGAGAAGTAAGCGTGTTCAGTGTAGCGTGCGCAGAAGCCGCTGCGCCTGCTGACGGGCCTCCGGGGCTTCATTCTCGTCTGCCACGATCTCGCGCAGCCTTGTAACCAGGTGGGACACCATGGCCCCGTGCCGGTACAGCGCGGTAAGGGCGGCTTGCCTGACCTCCGGATCCGTGCTGTTTAAGCACTCGCTCACCAACGGCTCCGGAAGAAACCTGTGGAGAATCGCAATCGGCAGCGTCGAGGTTCCCCTCTGCCGGACCACCTGGACAATCTCCTGTTCGGTTCGTGGATCGCCTGGCGCTATCGCAAACATATCCGTGAGAACGCCGAGCACCTCCTCCTCGCTGATACCCGGCTGCAGCAGGCGCGAGTCCAGTTTATGCATCTCCGCGCTCCGCCGCAACGCGACCTTGATTGTCTGCCTCTCGCCGGGCCCGAGCGTGATCGGTTGTCCCGGGCCGGACCCGGATGGATAGCGCCACGGATCGTAACCCGCCGCATCGAATTCAATTCCGATCGGTTTGCCCGATGGGATCAATAGGTCTGGTTTCGGCTGGCGCGTGGTGTGGAAATCGTGGACGGGGTCACTCCACCCCCAGATCCGCAGGTCCGCCCGGACCGGTTGGCTAGTCTCGGCATCCGAATAAGTCGGAGTGATAAATCCCCCCCGGGGCCCCAGTCTGACAACAACCGTGCCGACCGGAGTTGCGGGAGAGACCGTGACGGACTGCGCGGAGCCATCATTGAAGAGGTCGGACAGCGTGTCTGGATAGCCTTCGGACTCTTTCTTGGCGCGAACGCTGTAGCTCCACCACTGGAGGCCGTCTATCACGAAGCGGCCCTGCTGATCGGCCGTGACCCAGCGGACGACGTTGTGCACGCTTCGAACGGGATCGGCGGTGACCTCAGCACCCGCTACCGGAGATCCGGCGGGGTCGACAACGGTGCCACGGATCTCGCCGGTAGGCCCTCCATCGTAGGGCCGAAACCCCCCGGCCGGCGTTGTCTGGCCCGCCGCAGCGAGCGGAAGCCACAGACCCGTGATGAGAGGAAGAGTAAGTGCCTTCATCGAAAACTCCACGGAGCTTAGTCGCACGGTGTAACCCCGGCGTCCTGCGAGTTGAATGTCGTTCCAGACGGGCAGATCGTATAGCCCTGAAGCGACGACACCACGCCCGGTTGTGGCGGCCATACGGTGCCGTTGATGCTTACAGCATTGGTGTAAGCGCCGCCCGACAGTGTAGCCAGAGTCCATGTGAGCTGTCTCGTAGGGGCCCACATCCACTGGTCCGTGAGGGAAGAGCCACAGCCGGCGGGCGTGTACTGGTTCGACCCCAGCATCCACCGGTCCCTGAAGAAGCCACCGACGGCCTGAAACACCCCCGATTGACATTGGGCGGCCTGGAATCCCGGGTTGGGCTGGGTGCACGACCAATAAGCCGCGGGCGTTTCGCAAAGCCAGACACTGCTCGAATTGCCGCCGGAATAGGTCATGATATCGTAACCCACGATCCGGTAAGGCGCACCACCTACATACCCATCATCGCTGTTCGGGTCCTCGTTGGCGTTTAGAAACCAAGGGCCATCGAAGACCACGCCGGTCGACGTCGCCCCGTAGGACGTGTTAAACGGAGGTGCAAAAGTGGCAGAGTGGTAGCTTGTCTCGGTGTAGTCGAATTCGGTCTCGTCCGCCTGAATTGTTGTGGTGCTATCGCTCGGCAGCTCCAACTGAATCTCGCCGACTACGTTGTTGCTCGATATGGAGCCCGATGTCTGGCCAGAACCGGAGGTCTCGGCCGTTGCTATCGTTGTTTCCACTGTCGCGGCCACCGCCGGCACGAACGGTACCTGGCAGGCGCCGTTGCCCCCGTCCTGACACTGCGTCAGATTAATGAAGAACCCCCATACCGGCTCGGTCGTGGCTGTTGTCGTAATTGAGCCTGTGGCATCGATATCCATGGATGACACACCAATGACGAAGTCGCAGAATTGAGCGTATGAAGTCGCCCACTCGCAGTATGAGGAGGACTGAAACTCGTCACCGCTCGATTGGGCAAATGCGGCACTCGGAGCGGATAGAAGCCCGAGTGCAGCCAGCAGCGTGCACGCGCAATACACCTTGCAGAGTCGCATCGATATGCCTCCGTATTGGATTAGTGCGCCCACCACGTCTTCGCCGCGACTGTGGTGTGAACGTAGTTCGCCAGGGCCTGAGCGCCAGATGTACTCAACTTGCTCGCCGGCTGCTCGATATGGTTATTGATCATTGCGATGTACTGCTGGAATAGGTTGCTGAGCTGCACGGTCTGCGCCCAGGTTGCCCTCCCTCCCGCGGCCTGTTGCTGGTACACCTCTTTCAGAATCGCATCCCTGGCGCTGAAATAGGCAGCCTTCTGCTGAGTGTAATCCTGCGCGATTGCCACCAGCGCGGCGTAGTCCGCGTCGGTCAAGCCAGCCTCGTTGGGAATCCGGGATCGGAGCGCCGCGCTTGAGGGGTTCCCAGGCCCCTGTGAAGCGTCATACTTCAGGGCCTTGTTTTCCAGCCAGACGACTCTCATAAAAAGGGCCTGATAAGCAATGAAGCCAGGCGCGGGAGAGGCCTGTGCCTGGGGTTGCTGCGTCTGGCCGAGTGCAGCGGCGCCCATTGTAAGAATGAGGAGAGACGACGGGATGCAGTGCCAACGCATTTCAATTACCTCCGTTCTTCTGCTCCTACCGTGGCGGGTCGTCGGGGCAGGAGAGTCACGAAAAGTGGAGCAGGGCGCATCGGTTTCATTCGCTAGGAAATTCTAATACCCACAACTTAGTTAGACCACCCCCCCCTTAATTCAATGTCAATATGTAATTTCACGACAGCAGGTAAGCGCTTATGAAATGGCCGCTTATTGACTACAAGCGCGAGGATCGCGGCTTTATCTTCGGCATGTTTTCTCAGCAAGAATTCCCTGTTTTACGCCGATTCGCGCCCCGTGGTGTGCCGGGACATATAATCAAGGCTCGGGCGTACGCATGTGCCGTCGCGGCGCCAGCGCAAGCTCGAACGCTCGCGGCGTAAAGCAAGGGAAAATTCGGAAACATGAAACCGGCATTGCGATTGTGCGCGGCAGTGGCTCTGGCCGCCGCCGCGCTGGCGCTGTGCGCGCAGACCAAGGAACGGCCGCTGCCGCGCCTGGTCCACAAGGACGGCCGTTACGCCTTGTTCGTCGATGACGCGCCGTACCTGATGCTGGGCGCGCAGGTCGGCAACTCAAGCGCCTGGCCCGGCGCGCTCCCAAAAGTTTGGCCGGCCATCGAGTATCTGCACGCCAACACGGTCGAAATGCCCGTCTATTGGGAGCAGTTCGAACCGCGGCCCGGCCAGTTCGACTACAGCGTCATGGACGCGCTCATCGCCCAGGCGCGCCGGCATCGCGTGCACCTGGTTCTGTTGTGGTTCGGGCTCTACAAGAACGGCAGCCAGCATTACACGCCGGAGTGGATGAAGCTCGATCCGGAGAAGTACCCGCGCATCACGGGCAAGAACGGCGAACCGGTGGATTCGCCGTCGCCCTACGCGAAGGCGTCGCTCGATGCCGATATCCACGCCTTCACCGCCTTCATGCGGCACCTGAAGGAAATCGATGGCGAGCGCACCGTGCTGCTGGTGCAGGTGGAAAACGAAGCCGGCACCTGGCAGTGCCAGCGCGACTACTCGCCGGCGGCGCAGAAGCTGTTCGAAGGGCCGGTTCCCGCCGATGTGCTGGCGGCCATGCACGTGCCGGCCACCACGCCCGCGCCCGATTGGCAGGCAGCATTCGGCGGCGAAGCGGAAGTATGTTTCCACGCCTGGTCGGTGGCGACTTATGTCGGCAAAGTGGCCGCCGCCGGCAAGGCGATCTATCCACTGCCGCTCTATGCCAACGCGGCCCTGCGCGACCCGCTCAAACCGGGCGCGCCCGGCACTTATGAAAGCGGCGGCCCGACCGACAACGTTCTGCCGATCTGGAAAGTCGCCGCGCCCGCGCTCGATATCCTGGCGCCGGACATTTATATGAACGACAGCGCCGCGTATCTGAAGGTACTCGATCTCTACCGCCGCGACGACAACGCTCTGTTCGTACCGGAGACCGGGCGTAACGCAGGCGTCGCGCGCTTTCTATTTTCCGCGCTCGGCCGCGGCGCCATCGGCTTTTCGCCGTTCGGCATGGATTACGTCGAGGGCGCCAGCGAGGAACAGTTCAAACCGTTCGCGCAGGATTACGCGCTGCTGGGACCGGTCGCACGCCTGATTGCGCGGCTGAATTTCGAAGGCAAGCTACAGGCGGTGGCGGAGGAAAGAGGAAAGGTAACCGAAAGCCTCGATTTCGGAGCGTGGAAAGCCGACGTTTCTTACGGCGCGATGCGTATGAGTCCACCGCGCGGCAACCTATCGCCCACCGGCCGTGCGCTGGTGGCGCAGCTCGGCGAGAACCAGTTCCTGGTGACGGGCATCTCTTCGCGCGTCGATTTTCGGCCCGCCGCCGCGGAGAAGCATCGCCAGTTCCTGCGCGTCGAAGAGGACACTTACGAAAACGGCGCTTTCAAGATGGTGCGGATCTGGAACGGCGATGAAACCGACTGGGGCATCAATTTCCGCGCGGAGCCCGTGCTGCTGCGCGTTTCGCTGGCAACTTACTAAATGCGGGACAGGCGCGTCGGCGTGTCCACCGGTTGCCAGGCGAAAGCGCCTGGCCCACCATTAAAAAGGAGTCTTATGAGAGCTTTTCTTTTGTTCGGCCTCGTATTGGCCGCGCCGGCCCTCGCTGCGGCGGCGGAAACCGTCGCCGCAACTCCGCCCATGGGCTGGAACAGTTGGGACTGCTACGGCACCACGGTGACGGAAGCCGAAGTGAAGGCCAACGCCGATTACATGGCCCGGCACCTGAAGCAGCACGGCTGGCAGTACATCGTGGTCGATATCCAGTGGTCGGAGCCGCACCCGCAGGCGCACGGCTATCGCCCCGGCGCGGAGCTGGAGATGGACGAATACGGCCGGCTCATCCCCGCCGTGAATCGCTTTCCCTCCGCCGCCGCTGGCCGCGGTTTTCGCCCGCTGGCCGATTACGTGCACTCGCTCGGCCTGCGGTTCGGCATCCATATTATGCGCGGCATTCCGCGGCAGGCCGTGAAGGCGAACCTGCCGGTTCTCGGCGCCGATGCGCGCGCCGCCGATATCGCCGACGTTCACTCCACCTGCCCGTGGAACAGCGACATGTACGGCGTTGATATGAGCAAGCCGGGCGCGCAGGCTTACTACGATTCGCTGCTGAAGCTGTACGCCGGGTGGGGCGTCGATTACATCAAGGCAGACGACATCGCGCGGCCCACGCACCGCGAAGAAATCGCCGCGCTGCACCGCGCCATTCAGAAGACCGGCCGGCCGATCGTGCTCAGCCTCTCGCCCGGTCCGGCGATGGTGAAGGACCTCGAATTCCTGCGCGAGAACGCCAACATGTGGCGCATCTCCGACGACTTCTGGGACGACTGGCGGCTGCTGCGACAGAACTTCATCCTGATGTCGATCTGGAGCGCGGTGGGCCGCCCCGGCGCGTGGCCCGACGCCGACATGCTACCGCTCGGCCGTATCGGCATCCGCGCCGAGCGCGGCGAAGCGCGCTGGTCCCATTTCACGCGCGATGAACAGCGCACGGTGCTCAGCCTGTGGTCCATCGCGCAATCGCCGCTGATGTTTGGCGGCGACCTGCCATCGAACGACGACTTCACTGAATCGCTGATCACCGACGACGAGGTGCTGGCGGTAGACCAGACCGGCGCTCACGGCGGCGCCTTCGCCGAAGGCGGCGACAGCGTCGTCTGGGCGGCGGACGGGCCCGGCGGCACGAAGTATTTCGCCGTCTTCAACGTGGGCGACCGCGCCCCGATCGACATCCGCGTCGATTGGCCCGCGCTCGGCATGCCGGCCGTTTGCACCCTGCGCGACCTATGGCAGCGCGCGGATGTGGGCGCGATCACCGGCGGCTACACGTTCCGCGTGGGGCCGCACGCATCGGGCCTCTATAAACTAACCACATCCAAATAAGCCCGGTCCGAAGAGTCAGGCGTCCGCTAGCGCTGGTGGGCGGCGCGTGCCCGTTTCCCGAGCAGAGTCAGGCCGGCGAGCGCAGACAACAGCATGCCCCAGGTGGACGGCTCCGGCGCCGTGGTGTCCTCCACATCGATGCCGCTCAGGTAGGTGGTTTCGCTGTGGCTCTGGATGACGAACGAAAGGTCCGTGGTGGTGCTGGTCGCTGTCAAGCCCGTGATCGTCTCCTCTGTCCAGGGCGAGTTCACAGCCAGGTTGATATCGCCTAGCCCCACGCCGCCCCAGGCAGGCATCGTCGTGCTGCCAAGGCCATAGATGTTCGTGGTTTGCAGCCAGAACGTGAGGGTGTACGTGTCGCCGACGACCGTCGTCAGCTGCTGGACGATGGATGCGCAGCAATTGCCATTCTGCTCCTCGGCCGCATAGGTAGCGCCGAACGAAGTGAGAGCAACCGGACCGACGGCAAAGGTGGCTCCGTAGCTTCCGTCGGTCTCGGTCCAACCCGTGAGATCCCCGGTCGAGAAACTGCCGTTGGTGATCAAATTTGCTCGTGCGGGCGCTGCAAGCAAAGCCAAACCGAGGGCGCACAGACCCACTTGAGAGAACAGCTTAAGCGTAACCATAATAATGACGCCTGTCTCCTGCGTGCTAACTGTCTGAAGCAGTGAACCAAGTTATTTCAGCATGTTAAGATCTGAAAATCAATATCTCGGGGACTATACGTACTGGGGTAAGCCTGCCGGCACGGGGTCGTCGGCGAGAATGCGTCCCTTCCTTGAGTGGGAGAGGGTTTGGGCCGCGCGGAGCCTCCGGAGCGAGGCGGAAGAATCTTTCACAGCTTTCTCGCTACGATAGAGACCATGCCAGCGAGCAAACGGGGCAGGCGCCCCTACCCGGCTTTCCAGCTGCAATCCTGGGAAGCGTTTCTCAAGCTCGTCACCAAGCCGCCGTACTCGCACTGGGCGTTCCGCGGCGAACGCAGCGAGCGCGGGCCGCTCTACAGCTCACTCTCTCTCTACCTGCGGAATTTCGGTGTGGCACCCAAGGCATGGCCGCTGCAGGAGGACCGCATTTTGCGCATCTTCAAGCGCAAGGCGCACCAGTTCCTGCCGCGCCCGCCGGAATGGGATGACGATTTGGAGTGGCTCGCCCTGATGCAGCATCACGGCGCGCCGACGCGCTTGATCGATTTCACCTGGTCGCCGTATGTCGCGGCGTTCTTCGCCCTCGAGCACGCGCTCGCCGAAGGAGTCGTCTGGGCCCTGAACCCGGCGCGCATCGATAGCAGCCGCGCCCGCAAGCCCGTCCGCATGGACCCGCGCGGCGAGGGCGCTTTCCGCCGCTATTTCCTGAAAGGCCACCACCGCTTCATCTGGATGGGCGAACCGCACACCATGAACCGCCGCCTGATCGCCCAATCGGGCACCTTCGCCGTACCCGGCGTACTCGATATGCCGCTGGAGGAGATCCTGAGCGATACAGACCAGGAGAACATCCTGGCTAAGTTCGTTCTATCTCACCCGGTGCGCGAGGTGGCTCTGCGCGAGTTATACCGTATGAATATCACTTATGCGACTCTGTTCCCGGACTTAGACGGCCTTGCGAAGTCGATGGGTTACGAACTGGAGTTCCACTGGGGCTACAATCCGCGGACCATGGAACATTACGACACATAGCCGGTTTTCGAGTCATCGCCCGGAGCCGCGGATGCCCCGGCCCGTGCCGTCACCGGACCGGCGCGGCCCTACTGGACCGCGATTGTTACCGTGTTCGACGCCACGCCGCCAATAGAAACGGTCACTGGCACCGCGCTCCCTTTCGCCGATTCAGCCGGCACCAGCGCGTTCACCTGGTACAGCCCGACATAGCCGGGGGCGAGACCGTAGTAAGTGACGTCCGCCGGCGGCACAGCCGCGCCGCCAATCGTCACCGCGGGCGCGGTGGTGGTCCAGGACAGCGGATCGGCGGCGGCAGGCGAGCCGGTCGCGGGCTGGTTGGTAACGGTGCCCAGGCCGGTGCAGAAGATAGAGATGTAAGTGCTGCCGGCAGCAGCCGGGTTAGTGGAATCGACTAAGCGGTAAGACTGGTCGAGGATGGCGCCCTGTCCGCTGCCCTGGGAGTTGATGCCGAAGACAGCCGGCGCGTACGGAGCCAGGGTCACCGTCTGTGCCGCGCCGGCGAGGTTGTTCAGAGTGGCCGCCAGAATCGTCTGCGCCTGCCCGCTCAGCTCCCACGGCACCTGGAAGTTGACCTGTCCGCCGGAGACAAAGTACAGCGGAGCCGCTGTGCCGCCGTTGACCGTGAGCGAAAGTCCTGCCAGGCTCGTCGGCAGCGGCGATTGGGTATAGCCGGCCGTGGTGGACAACAGGAAGTTCCCGAAGGCCGAGGCGATGCTGCCCGGAGCCACCGGCGCGGTGAAGCTGGCCGCGTTCACCACGCCGCCGGCTGTCACCGATGGCGCAGTCTCCGTGGGCTGCTGCGTTACCAGAACCGGCAAGCCCGCCAGGGAGATCACCGCGCCGCGGGCGATTCCCGGGCTTGCCGTCACAGTGAGATTCACGCTGCCGGGTCCGGTGCGGGCGATGGGACTCGATGTCGTGATCCAACTGGGCAGGCCCTGAACCGCCCAGGTACAACCGGACGCCGTTTGTACGTTCGCAATGACGGCGCCGCCGGCCGAGGGCACGGCGGTGAACGAGGATGGAGCCACGGTGTACGTACAGGAAGCGCCGGACGGAGACAACGCGCGAATTC
>Ga0335077_10006831_pt1 | contig 14115 bp, 6 predicted proteins | sample Lox_Sample_31_FD_207151 | JGI IMG/M metagenome (GOLD analysis project Ga0335077, IMG submission 207151) | Soil microbial communities from Loxahatchee National Wildlife Refuge, Florida, United States - Lox_Sample_3.1 | ecosystem: Environmental > Terrestrial > Soil > Wetlands | place: USA: Florida...
GGGATTGCCATCAAGCCAAAGGCCGCGGTGTTCCCGGTGTGTTTCCTCCATTGGCAGGAAACGGGGTTATCGTCGCTCCTGATCCGGCAAACATTCTAAAAGTCGTCCTCCGCGGTATTCCCGCGCGTAACGGTTATATTGCGATGCCGTCTTTTGCGCAGCGGCTCAACGATAAAGCGATCGCCGAAATCGCGGATTATGTGCGTACCAGTTGGGGCAACAGTGCGCAGCCCAGCGTGACCACGCAGATGGTTGGGAAACTGCGCGCCACGACCAAGTGAAACGAACGATTTGTGGTGAGCACCATTTAATGCAAAAGAGAGGTTGATCGACATGCGCTGGATTTTCGTGACCATTATAGCGTTTGCCTTGCTAACCGGCTGCAAGAAAGAAGAGGCGAAACCTCCGGCGCCTGCCGAGGTTTCGGTAATCAAGGTCACACCGCGCGACACGCCCGTTACTTTCGAGTACGTAGGGCAAACCGAAAGCTCACATCAGGTTGAGATCCGCGCGCGAGTCGACGGGTTCCTCGATAGGCGCGTGTACACCGAAGGCAGCCTGGTCAAAGCAGGCCAGGTCATGTTCAAGCAAGACCCCAGACCTTTCCAGGCCACGCTCGAGGCCAATGAAGGTGCGCTTGCGCAGCAGTTGGCGCGTTTGCAGGTCGCACAGGATAATCTTCGCCGGGTCAAGCCGCTCGCTGCGCAAAATGCATTGAGCCAGAAGGACCTTGACGATGCCACCGGATCCGAGAAGGCAGCTGCTGCCGCGGTGGATACCGCCAAGGCGAATGTGCTGCAGGCGAAGCTCAACCTCGGATACACGACTATTGCGACGCCGGTAACCGGCTTTTCCAGCTATGCACGGGTGCAGGATGGCGCGTACGTCAGCGCCGCGAACAGTCTGCTTACGACGGTTGAACAAATAGACCCGATCTGGGTCAATTTTAGCATTTCAGAAAATGAGCTCCTTTCCGTTCGCACCCAGCGGGAAAAGGGTTTGCTCACCGCGCCCAAACTCGATACCTATGATGTGCAGGTGGTGCTCGCCGACGGCTCGCTTTTTCCCGAGATTGGTCACATAACATTCGCTAACGCAAGTTATAACCCGCAAACGGGGACGTTCCTCTTGCGTGCTACGATTCCCAATCCGCCGGGGGATCCGATAGCAATGCTGCGACCGGGGCAGTTTGTGCGTGTGCGCATCTCGGGAATGGCCCGGCCGAATGCAATTCTGGTGCCGCAGACGGCCGTGCTGAATGGCGCGCAGGGACACTTCGTGTGGGTTATTAATAAGGAGGGCAAGGCTGAGGAGCGTCCTGTCGAAGTGGGCCCCTGGCATGGTGATGAGTGGTTCATTAATAGCGGACTTGCTGCTGGCGACACGGTAGTCGTGGAGGGCGCCATGAGGGTCGCGCCAGGCGTCGCGGTAAAAATTGTAGAACCGGCGGCAAAAGGGGCGGTTCCCGAGAAAAAATCTGCGCAACCCGAAAAAACTGCACAGGAGAAGAAGTAATCGCGGGCGGATTCCAATGATTTCTCACTTCTTCATTGACCGCCCAATTTTTGCGGCGGTCATCTCAATTGTCATTTCGATCGCGGGTCTGGTTGCGATGGTGACGCTGCCGATCGCCCAGTACCCGCAGATCACTCCGGTCCAGATCCAGGTTACGGCGACCTACCCGGGTGCCAACGCTCAATTGGTCGCGCAAAATGTTGGCGCCCCCATTGAGCAGCAGGTAAATGGCGCCACCAATATGCTTTACATGTCATCCACAAGCGCCTCAACCGGAAACTACACGCTCACGGTTTACTTTAGCATCGACACCGACCCGGAGCTTGCGCAAGTGGATGTACAGAATCGGGTGAGCATCGCGATGCCGCAACTGCCGCAGGCGGTGACTAACCAGGGCGTCAACGTGCAGCAAAAGACGCAGACCTTTCTTATGGTCCTCGCGCTCTATTCGCCGGACGGGAGATATAGCCCGGACTATATCGCGAATTACACCAACGTCTTTGTCCTTGATGCGATCAAACGTATCAATGGGGCCAACCAGGCCTCGATCTTCGGCGTCCCAGACTATGCCATGCGCATTTGGCTTAAGCCGGATCGTATGGCACAGCTCGGTATTACCACGACCGACATACAAAATGCTGTGTCAAAACAGAACCAGTGGTTCGCAGTCGGTCGCATCGGCCAGTCCCCCACGCCCCACCCGGTGCAGCAAACATTCCCCGTAACGACAAGCGGGGCTTTTACCGAACCGTCCCAGTTTGAGAACATTATTCTGCGCGCGGAAAACCAGGCTGCGGCCATCGTGCGAGTGAAAGATGTCGGCTACGCGGACCTGGGTCGCAAGGATTATTCGATACGCACCTATTATCAGGGCAAGCCCGCGACCTTGATTGCCGTGTATCAGCAGCCGGGGGCAAACGCTATTCAGGTTTCGAATAATGTGCGCAAGACACTCGAGGAGTTGTCGAAGAGCTTTCCGCCCGGGTTGAAATACGATGTCGCGCTCGACACCACCTTATTCGTACAAGCGTCTATCAAAGAAGTGATTCACACATTTTTCGAGGCAGTCGTGCTGGTGGTGCTCGTGGTGTTCATTTTCCTGCACACTCTGCGGCTCACGATCGTCCCCACTCTAGCAGTACCGGTATCGATCCTGGGCGCGCTAGTCGGAATGTTGGCGCTAGGCTTCTCCATTAATATGCTGACTTTGTTTGGGATGATATTAGCTATCGGCCTCGTCGTGGACGACGCTATTGTCGTGGTCGAGAATACCGAGCGCAATATGGCTCAGTACGGCCTGTCAGCTAAAGATGCGGCCAAGCGCGCCATGGATGAAGTGACCGGACCGGTTATCGCAATCGTGCTGGTGCTGAACGCGGTGTTCATTCCAGTCGCTTTCCTCGGCGGCATCACCGGCCAGCTCTACAAGCAATTTGCGATCACGATTGCCATATCCATGGTATTTTCAGGCTTGGTTGCGCTCACGCTCTCTCCCGCGGTGGCCGCATTGGTGATTAAAGCTCAGCATGGGGAGAAAAAAGGCTTTTTCAAATGGTTCGACAACACTTTTGAGCGCGTCTCCAATGGTTATGTGAACGGCGTAAAGTGGCTCATAAAGCGGTGGGGAGTTGGGCTTATTGCTTTTGCTGTGGTTCTTGGAGCGGCCGGATGGCTGCTCAAAATTTGGCCTACTGCATTCGTGCCGCAAGAGGATCAAGGCTATTTATTTGTGCCCTATTTTTTGCCGGACGCGGCGAGCCTCGACCGCACCGGAGCCGTCGGGCGCCAGGCCGCGGCGTATATGAACAGCAATCCCGCGGTTGCGAATGTGACGCAGGTCGACGGCTACAGCTTGCTCGATTCCCAAAACAAAACTAATAATGGGTTGCTGTTTGTCGCATTCAAAGATTACAAATATCGCAAATCGAAAGACCTGCAGGCGCCGGCGGTTATTGAGGGGGCTAGGAAAGCGTACGCAAACATCCAGGAAGGAACAATCGTGCCCCTCAACCCACCCTCTATACCTGGCCTTGGCATCGTCGCCGGTTTCCAGATTTGGATCCAGCAAAAGGGTGGTGGCAACTACGCTCAGCTGGTCGACGTTGTTCAGCGAATAGTTGACAAGGCTAAAAAGCGGCCCGAGCTATTAGGTGTGCGCTCCACTATCACTGCGACCAGCCAGCAACTACTTGCGGACGTGGACCGCGACAAAGCGGAAGTTCTGGGCGTTCCGGTGCAGGACGTTTACAATACGCTGCAGACTATGTTCGGTTCCTTGTACGTGAGCCAGTTTCCCAAGGAGTCACGTTTATGGCAGGTCATCTTGCAGGCAGAACCGAAATACCGGCTGACACCCGAAGATATCGGCCGCTTTTACGTCAGGAACCGCGATGGGAAGATGATTCCGCTCACGGCGCTTGTGAACACCAGCTACGTCAGTGGTCCGGATTTGGTGACGCGTTTCAATAATTACCCGGCTGTGGCGATCAACGGCTACGCTAATATTGGCGTGAGTTCGGGTACGGCGATTAACGTGATCCGTGGAATTGTGGAGGAGGAACTACCGTCAAATTATGGCTATGATTGGGCGGGCGAAGCGCGCGAAGAAATTCAAGCAGGCTCCACTTCATCCATCGCATTTATCTTCGGCCTGATTTTCGTGTTCCTGATCCTAGCCGCCCAATACGAGAGCTGGTCGCTGCCGGTGGGTGTCATAATGGCGGTGCCATTTGCAATTCTCGGTGCCTTGGTCGCCATTGTACTGCGGCGCATTCCCAACGATATTTATTTCCAGATCGGCCTGATCACGCTCATTGGACTTGCGGCAAAGAACGCGATTCTGATCGTTGAGTTTGCAGTGGAGAAAAACAGGAAGGAAGGGATGTCGTTCTTCGATGCGGCGGTGGAGGCGGCGCGCTTGCGGCTGCGGCCGATCGCCATGACCTCGTTTGCCTTCGTTTTCGGCGTGCTGCCGCTCGCGATCGCGACTGGCGCGTCGGCTAACAGCAGGCATTCGATCGGCACCGGGGTCATTGGCGGCACGCTCGCGGCTACCGTCATAGCCATCTTCTTCATCCCGATGTTTTTCTGGCTGTTGGAAACCATGAGTGCCAAGTTTTCCGGAGGGAAAGAAAAACATGAAGCACTGAAACCTACGGGCGATAAAGGTGCGGGCCCGGCGCCCGCTGGCGCGCACCACGAGAAACGGGAGGGCAACTGACATGCGCCGTTTTGGCATAGCGCTGATCTGTGCGCTGCTTGCCGGCTGCATGGTCGGGCCGGATTATCACCGACCCAAGGTTGAAACGCCCAACGCATACATCTACGAACCGGAGAAGGTCGCCGAAACGGCGAATACGGAATGGTGGAAACAATTTAACGATCCGGTACTGGATCAACTCATAGAAGATGCGCTTGCCAACAACAGGAACGTGAAGATTGCAGTGGCCAACGTAGAGCAAGCGGCCGGTGTCCTTACGACCACACGCTCGCCGCTGTTTCCACAGATTGGGTATCAGGCCGATGCAAGCAGGCAGCGCTTATCGGAAAATAGCGCGTTTGCGTCGGCTTCCAGCACCGCAAACGCGGCCGTGCCAAGTTCTGGAGTCCCCAATCCGTTCTCAAATTTAGAAACGCTTGCCACTGCGAGCTGGGAGCTTGATCTTTGGGGCCGCATCCGCCGACAGACCGAGGCCGCGCGCGCAAATCTCCTCGCGACTGATGCAGCGCGCCGCGGAGTCGTCTTGACGCTTGTCGCGCAAGTTGCCAGTAGCTATATCCAGCTGCGCGGCTTCGACGAGCAGCTCGAAATTTCCAAACGCACTGCCGGCGTCTACCTTGAGTCCCTCAAGCTCTTTCAACTGCAATTCAAGTATGGTCAGGTATCACAGTTGAATGTCGCGCAGGCGGAGTCGCAGTATCAAACTGCTGCAGCCCAGATTCCACTCATCGAGCAGGAAATTGCGGTACGGGAAAACGCGATATCGGTGCTTCTTGGCAACAATCCGGGTCCGATACCTCGCGGAAAATCAATCCTGGAATTAACGTTACCTGAAGTGCCTGCTTCAATGCCCTCGCAATTGTTGGAGCAAAGGCCTGACCTGCAGCAAGCCGAGCAACAGCTGATTGCGGCGAACGCACAAATCGGCGCTGCAAAGGCGTTGTACTTTCCGACCATTTCTCTGACCGGCAACTTCGGTCTGGCAAGCGACGATTTGGGCAACTTGTTCAAAGGTCCGTCGAAGGTGTGGAGCTTCGGGGGTTCCATCATTGGCCCGATCTTTACCGGTGGATCTATCTCCGGGCAGGTCGCGCAGGCGACCGCGGCGCAAAAAGCGGCATTGGAATCTTATGAGCTTGCGATCCAAAGTGCGTTTGCGGATGTTGAAAGTTCTCTGGTTGCCCGCCAGAAGTTAGGCGAACAGGTGGATGCACAGGAAAAGCTGGTCCACGCGCTGCGCGAATACGAGCGGCTTTCGAAGTTGCAGTACGATGTCGGCTATGTGCCTTATTCGACCGTGCTGCAGGCCGAGCAGCAGCTGTTTCCATCTGAGCTCACCTTGGCGACGACACGCGCACAGCTTTTTACTTCGCTAGTTGGGATTTACCAGGCGACCGGCGGCGGCTGGGTTTATAAAGCTGATACGCTTGCTCCACAGCCTCTCGCAGGCAACAATTAGTTTGTCCCGATTCCGCGCGCATGACGCAAGCGGAAATTCTATATGACTGAAGAAGAAAAGCGACTGGATGCTGCGCGCTCCGGCAAGGAGCCGTGGCGCCGTTGGGGCCCTTATGTTAGCGAGCGCCAGTGGGGCACGGTGCGAGAGGACTACAGCGCGGAGGGGACTCCGTGGGAATACCTCCCCCACGATCATGCCCGCTCGCAGGCGTATCGCTGGGGCGAAGACGGCATCGCCGGCATTTCAGATGACAGGCAGCAGCTGTGCTTTGCGCTCGCGCTTTGGAATGGTGCCGATCCGTTCCTTAAAGAGCGAATGTTCGGCCTGACGGGTAACCAAGGCAATCATGGCGAGGACGTCAAGGAGTATTACTTTTATCTCGACAACGTGCCCAGCCACGCCTACATGAAATTCCTCTACAAGTATCCGCAGCGGGCATTCCCATACGCGCAACTCGTCGAGGAAAACCGGAAACGCGGAAGGCATGATCCGGAATACGAGCTGCTCGACACGGGGATTTTCGACGATGACCGTTACTTTGACGTGTTTGTCGAGTATGCGAAGAAGGCGCCCGACGACATTTTGATCCGGATCAGCGCAGCGAATCGCGGTCCGGAAACCGCGACTTTGCACCTGTTGCCGACATTATGGTTTATGAATGACTGGTCGTGGTTTCCCGCTAATTCTAAGCCGCGTATCGACATCTACCGATCCGATGTGCATGAGCTGGTGCTTAAGGCCGCGCATCGCGAGATGGAGCCGTACTGGCTGTATTGCGAACTTTCAGGCGATGCGTTGTTTACTGAGAACGAATCGAACCTGGCGCGCCTGCACGGCGTCGCGAATGCAACTCAATTTGTGAAGGACGGCATACATGATTTCATCGTGAATGGCCGGCGCGATGCGGTGAGTAGCGCCAACTTCGGGACGAAAGCAGCAGTGCATTATGTTCGCGAGCTTGGCGCGGGCAGCGCTACTGTAATCAAACTGCGTCTCTCCAATATAGGCGATTTGCGCGCGCCGCTGGGCAAGGAATTCGATGCCACATTTGAAATGCGCAAGAGCGAAGCGGACGCTTTCTACAAGCGAGTGACGCCGTTTCCGCTACCCGAGGACTTGCGAAATATCCAGCGGCAGGCTTTCGCAGGCATGCTCTGGAACAAGCAGTACTACCGGTACTTCGTGCATCAATGGCTTGAGGGGGATCCCGCGGGACCTGTGCCGCCCGAGCAGCGCAAGCAAGGACGCAACCACGAGTGGTGGCACCTTGCCACCGGTGACGTGCTTTCGATGCCGGACAAATGGGAATATCCGTGGTTCGCCGCATGGGACATGGCATTCCATTGCGTCGCATACGCGTTGATCGATCCGGATTTCGCCAAGGATCAATTGCTGCTGCTCGCGCGCGAGTGGTATATGCACCCCAATGGGCAGATACCCGCTTACGAATGGGCGTTCGGCGATGTCAATCCACCGGTGCAAGCATGGGCGGCAATTCGCATCTATCAGATCGAAGAAAAAATGTACGGTCGCAGGGACCGCGTGTTTCTGGAGCAATTATTTCATAAATTGTTGCTGAACTTCACCTGGTGGGTCAACCGCAAGGATTCCGAGGGAAACAACATTTTTGAAGGCGGATTCCTTGGCCTAGACAACATCGGCGTATTCGACCGCACATCCGGATTGCCTTCTGGCGGACATCTCGAGCAGGCAGATGGTACCAGCTGGATGGCGATGTATTGCCTTAACCTCCTTGGGATTGCGCTGGAACTCGCCAAGGAGGACGCCATTTACGAGGAAATCGCGACCAAGTTCTACGAGCATTTCGTATACATCGGTGCAGCCCTCAATCGCATGGCCGGCCAGGAAACCGGCTTGTGGGACGAGCAGGAAGGTTATTATTTCGACGTGCTCAAGCTTCCGGATGGCCGTTGTATACCGATCAAAGCACACACGATTGCCGGTTTGATTCCAGTGTTTGCAATCGCCATCGGCGATGCTGAAATACTGGAAGTTTTTCGCGGTATCGGTGCGCGCGTCAAGTGGTTCGCCAAATACCGGCCGGAATTGCTGCGCGGCCTAACGGATATAAGCCACCACGGGATTGAGAAGAGGAGACGATTGGCATTAGTTGATTCGCACAAGCTGGAGCGCATCCTCGATCACGTGCTGCGCGAGGACGAGCTGCTTAGCCCGTACGGTGTGCGCTCGGTATCCAAGCGCCATGCGCAGAATCCATTCATATTGCGCCTGGATGACCATGAGTTTGTATTGGACTATGAACCTGCGGAGTCCACGTCCGGACTTTTCGGCGGCAACTCAAACTGGCGCGGTCCAGTATGGTTTCCCTTGAACTTCCTACTCATTGAGGCGCTGCAAAAACATGATTACTTCCTCGGCGACAACTTCAAGGTCTCGTATCCCAGCGGATCCGGGAACAAGGTGACGCTTTGGGAAGTTACAAGCGAACTCTCGCTCCGGCTGATCAAGATCTTCCTTAAAGATGAAACTGGCCGACGTCCGGTTTACGGAAGCCGCGAGAAATTCCAGACCGATCCGCATTGGCGCGATCTGATTCTTTTTCACGAATACTTTCACGGGGAGACCGGTGCTGGGCTCGGCGCAAGCCACCAGACGGGCTGGACCGGTGTAGTAGCGAAGCTCATTCAGCAGTATGCGGAGTACGCCTTGCAACGTAGAACTCCAAAGCGAATAGAAGAGGACTCGTTTGCCGTTGGAAATCCATCGCATTGATCGACCCGCTTGGTTTTAGTCAGAACAACGATCGGATGTCGCATTTTGTCAGCGGACGGTGCTGCTGGCCCTGGCGGCCGAAATGCCGCAAATTTTGGAGTGGAATCTCAAAACGGTTTGGATCCAAAAATTATATAGATAACTAAGATATTGGCTTCAAGAATAGTTGCTTCCGACCCCCCGGTGTTTAGTGGATCACCATGACAAATACTCCTGTTGACCTTGCCCGCGCGACGTTCGCGGTAATTTTTATGGTTGGGCTCATTGCCGCTTCATTCTGGATCACGCGGCCGTTTCTTCCTGCGCTCATCTGGGCGACGATGATCGTGGTGGCGACCTGGCCGCTCATGCTGCGCGTACAGGAACGACTGTGGAAACGCCGCTCGCTCGCGGTCCTGGCGATGACAATTGCGCTGCTGCTTATTTTTCTTATCCCTTTGGCGCTCGCAATTAGCGCCATCGCCGCCAATGCTGATACCATTGCCGGCTGGACAAAATCGCTCGCCACAGTAAGCATGCCGCTGCCACCCGATTGGTTGCACAGAATACCTTTTTTTGGTGGAAGAATTGCAAGCGCATGGAACGACCTCGCTGCATCGGCGCCGGAGGAACTCGCGCATAAAGTCGCGCCATATGCGCGAATCCTGGCTCACTGGTTTGTAAAAGAGGTCGGAAGTTTCGGAGTGATGACCGGCCAGTTCCTGCTCACAGTGATCATCGCCGGAATTCTCTATGCGCGCGGCGAAGTGGCCGCTGCCGGTGTGTGCCAATTCGGCCAGCGGCTCGCGGGAGCGCGTGGCGAACTCGCCATGCGGCTCGCTGCGCAGGCAATTCGCGGTGTTGCGCTTGGTGTTGTCGTGGCATCAATCGTTCAGGCCGGACTCGGAGGCATCGGACTCCTTGCTGTAGGCGTGCCGTTCGCGGCAATTCTCACGGCGATCATGTTCATTCTCGCGTTGGCGCAGATCGGGGCGGTGCCGGTACTGGTGTGCGCGATAGCGTGGCTTTACTGGAAAGGCGACGGCGGCTGGGCGACTGCGCTCCTAGTCTGGACGATTATAGTCAGCGGGCTCGACCACGTTTTGCGGCCGCTTCTCATCAAAATGGGCGCTGATCTGCCGCTGCTGCTTGTCTTTGCCGGTGTAATCGGCGGTCTGATTGCGTTTGGCCTTGTCGGCATTTTTGTCGGTCCGGTGGTGCTCGCCGTGGGCTACACCTTGCTCGTGGCGTGGGTGCGGGAGGCGCTTGAGCCCGGAGCAGCAGCCGGGGAATGACGCGCGTCAGCGAGACGCGTTTTTGTAAGCTGCGATTCACTTTAGTTTTGAAAGCGCCTCTTGTTTACCCCGGCTGCAATCGGTGAGAAACTTAAATGATCTAAAGCAATTCATGCCGTGGCGCTTTTAGAAGGATATTGTGATTGATCTAGGTCAATGCAGCCTGCGTCGAATCAGGGTAGTTTTATTCTAAAAATCGTTGCAATTTCAGAGACCATTTCTGCGGGCGGGGTCGAGGGCAATCTCGAAAGCCTTCAACTTTTTAAGTTCGCGTACATCTGCTGGCTACAACGAAATCAGCAACGCGGGGTGGCGTCTGAATGCGGTTCAGCGGTGCCTGAGCATTCCCCAGATCAGACGAGGCGCGCACACTGCGATGTCAAATAAATACCAGAGGCGACAATGGACTCAAAGGTCCCAATAAAACGCAGGAGAAAACCGGCGCCCAAGACTGCCACGACTCGGGCGGGCGTGGATGTACGCACCGGCATGCAGGCCGCTGCGCTGAAACAGGCTGTGATCGATCACCTGCAATATTCAGTCGGGGGCGTGGCTGCGGTCTGGAGCCCACACGACTATTACCGCGCGCTCGCGCTTGCCGTGCGTGACCGCATGCAGCGCCGCTGGATCAGCTCTACGCAGACTGTTTTCGAAATCCGACGAAAGGTTGCAGTTTATCTCTCGGCGGAATTTCTCATGGGACCGCATTTGGGCAACAACCTGTTGAACCTCGGCATTGAACAAGAGGCGCGTACCGCGTTGGCCGAACTCGGCCAGGACCTCGATGTTATCTTGGGGTGCGAGGAAGAACCGGGATTGGGCAATGGCGGCTTGGGAAGGCTCGCCGCGTGTTATCTCGATTCGCTTGCAACCTTGCAGCGCCCGGCGATCGGCTACGGGATCCGCTATGAATTTGGCATCTTTAATCAGGAGATCCGTGACGGCTGGCAGACCGAAGCCACCGACAAATGGTTGCGCTACGGCAATCCCTGGGAGATCGCAAAGCCCGGAGTTGTTCATTACGTTAACTGGGGCGGCCATACTGAACATTACCGCGATGAAGAAGGCCGTAATCGCGTGCGCTGGGTGCCCGACAGGGTAGTTAAAGGCACTGCCTACGATACCCCGATTCAAGGCTACGGCGTCAACACCTGCAATACCTTGCGGCTTTGGAGTGCTGAGGCAGTCGAGTCATTCGATTTCCAGGCTTTTAATGTTGGAGATTATTATCAAGCAGTGGCGGAGAAACTTTCGTCCGAGACCGTAACCAAAGTACTTTATCCAAACGATGAGCCCGAGATCGGCAAGCGGCTGCGGCTGGGTCAGCAGTATTTCTTTGTTTCCTGTTCCCTGCAAGATTTGCTGCATATACTCGATTTAGCCGGCGTGCCGGTGCAGTACTTCGCGCAAACCTTTGCAGTGCAACTAAACGACACACATCCGTCGATAAGTGTGGCCGAACTGATGCGTCTCCTGGTGGACGAACGGCGCCTCGATTGGGACACGGCTTGGGCTATTACCGTGGAGACCTTTGGCTACACCAACCACACGCTGCTGCCCGAGGCGCTGGAGACCTGGCCGCTGGAAATGTTCCGCGAGTTCCTGCCGCGACATCTCGAGATTACTTACGAGATCAACCGCCGCTTTCTGGATGAGGTGCGCGCGCGTTTCCCGGGTGACGAATCACGCGTGGCGAGGATGTCGCTGATCGCCGAGGAGGGCGACAAACGAGTGCGCATGGCACATCTGGCCACCGTGGGAAGCCATGCCATCAACGGAGTTGCCGCGCTGCACTCCGATCTGCTCAAAGCCAGCGTGCTGAAGGATTTCTACGAAATGTGGCCGGAACGCTTCAGCAACAAGACCAACGGCGTTACGCCGCGCCGCTTTCTTGCGCTCGCCAACCCACGGCTGCGCGAGCTGCTCAACAGCACACTCGGCGGTAAGTGGCTAATGGACATGGGAATACTGCGCAAGCTGGAATCCTTTGCCGATGACGCAGCGTTCCAGCGCGAATGGCGCGCAATCAAACAAGCCAATAAGCAACGGCTCGCCGCCTATATCCATGCACATACCGGAATTGAGCTTGAACCCCACTGGTTGTTCGACATCCAGGTCAAGCGTATCCACGAATATAAGCGCCAACATCTGAACGTGTTGCACATTATCACTCTCTATCGCCGGCTCAAGGAAAATCCTGCGCTCGCGGTTCCGCCGCGCGCTTTCATCTTCGGCGGTAAGGCAGCGCCCGGCTATTTCATGGCCAAGCGCATCATCAAGCTTATCAATGCCGTTGCCGAGACGGTCAACGCAGACCCGGATGTGAATACGCGAATGAAAGTCGCCTTCGTTCCCAATTTCAACGTTCAAAGCGCACAAATTATTTATCCGGCAGCCGATTTATCCGAGCAGATATCGACTGCCGGCAAGGAGGCCTCAGGCACCGGCAACATGAAGTTCATGCTCAACGGAGCGCTCACCATCGGCACGCTCGATGGTGCCAATGTCGAGATACGCGAAGAAGCGGGTGAGGAAAATTTCTTTCTGTTCGGGCTCGCGGCTGACGAAGTCGAGCGCGTCAAGCGCGAAGGGTACAGGCCCGCCGGCCACGTTCAAGGCAACGCTGAACTGCGCGCGGTACTGGAACTCATTGGGAACGGCCGCTTCTCGCGCGGCGATATCGAGGTATTCCGCCCGCTGGTAGAGAATCTGACCCAGTCCGACCCATTTCTGGTACTTGCCGACTACGCAGCGTACGTCGCCTGCCAGGAACAGGTTAGTTCAGCATGGCTGGACGTCGAAAACTGGACGCGCATGTCGATCTTCAACACCGCGCGCAGCGGCAAGTTTTCGTCCGACCGTGCCATAAGGGAATATTGCGATGAGATCTGGAATGTGCAGCCGGTAAAGGTGGAATTATAAGGCGCGGCGCTAATGTTGGCAGGTAATGAATTGGATTTCGGGTGCGAGGGCATCGTCGACATCCTTCTAAGCTAAATCCAGTAGCACTAGGTGGGCAATAAAAATGAAAATCGACGTTGCCAAAAAAAGTTCGAGCGCTCCTCTCGGCGCGACTGTTTGTAGCGGCGGCGTCAACTTCAGCGTATTTTCAAGAAATGCCACCCTGGTTGAGCTGCTGTTATTCGATGACCTAAACGCCGCAAAGCCGTCCACTGTCATCGCGCTCGATTCAAGCCGAAACCGCACTTACCATTACTGGCATATCTTTGTGCCGGATCTTAAACCGGGCCAGATTTATGGCTACCGTGTCCATGGGCTGTTCCGGCCGGAACGCGGCTTGCGGTTCGATGGCGAGAAGATTCTTCTGGACCCTTACGGTCTTGCCGTCGCGGTTCCCGATGCTTACGACCGCAAGGCAGCACGCCAGCCGGGCGGCAACGCAGCGACTGCGATGAAAAGCGTCGTGGCCGATCCCCGCACTTATGACTGGGAAGGCGATCTTCCGCTCAAGCGGCCATTCGCGGAGACCGTGATCTATGAAATGCACGTCGGAGGTTTTACCCGGCATCCGAGCTCAGGCATCGGAACCGCGAAGCGTGGGACGTACGCCGGGCTAATCGAAAAGATTCCCTACCTTGAAGATCTGGGTATCACCGCGGTTGAGCTATTGCCGGTTTTTCAGTTCGATCCGCAGGATGCGCCAGAAGGTCGGGTGAACTATTGGGGATATCAGCCGGTCTCATTTTTCGCCCCGCATCATGCGTACAGTTCGCGCAAGGAACCGCTCCGCGTCCTTGATGAATTTCGCGACATGATAAAGGCATTCCACCGTGCCGGGATCGAGGTCATTCTCGATGTGGTCTACAACCACACCGCGGAAGGCGGCCAGAACGGGCCGACGCTTTGCTATCGCGGCCTGGCCGATGATTTCT
>Ga0335077_10006834_pt1 | contig 14108 bp, 15 predicted proteins | sample Lox_Sample_31_FD_207151 | JGI IMG/M metagenome (GOLD analysis project Ga0335077, IMG submission 207151) | Soil microbial communities from Loxahatchee National Wildlife Refuge, Florida, United States - Lox_Sample_3.1 | ecosystem: Environmental > Terrestrial > Soil > Wetlands | place: USA...
GGGCCTGGAGCGCGACGGCCTCCATCTGACCCTGTACGAGGTGTTGCTCGACAACCGGCCGCTGACGGAATCGATCCGCCGCGCCGTCCATTTCCCGTTCCTCGACGTGGCGCCGGCGTCGCGCGACCTGGTGGGCGCGGAGGTGGAGCTGGTCTCCCGGGCACACCGAGAGACCATCATGCGCGGCGCCCTCGAAGGGGTGCGCCAGTCGTACGACTATGTCCTGATGGACTGCCCCCCCTCGCTCGGCCTGTTGACGCTGAACATGCTCACGGCGGCGGACTCCGTCATCATCCCCATCCAGTGCGAGTACTACGCCCTGGAAGGGCTGTCGCAGCTGCTGAACACCGTGCGTCTGGTGCAGCGCAACTTCAACCCGCGCCTGGCGATCGACGGCGTCCTGCTCACCATGTACGATGCCCGGCTCAACCTCTCGCGCCAGGTTGCCGACGAGGCGCGGGAGTACTTCGGCGCGCGGATGTTCAAGGCGGTCGTGCCCCGGAACGTGCGGCTGGCCGAGGCGCCCAGCTTCGGCAAGCCGATCCTGCTCTACGACATCGGGTCGGTCGGTGCACAGTGCTACCTCAACGTGGCGGAGGAGCTGATCCGTCGCACGGCATCCAAGGTCGCGGCCGAGGCGCGCGAGACCACGCGGCACGCCGCCGAGGCGGCGACGTGAGCGGGGTGACCGGGAGCCGCCGCCGGCTGGGCCGGGGACTCGAGGCGTTACTCGGGGCTGGCTCGGTGGAGGAGGCCGAGCGCGAGGGTTCGCTGCGGGATCTGCCGATCGAGACCGTGGAGCCGAATCGCTTTCAGCCCCGGCGAGCGATGGACCCGGCCGCCCTCGCCGAGCTGAAGCAGTCGATCGCCGCCAGCGGGCTGCTCCAGCCGGTCATCGTGCGGCAGATCGAGGCGGGCTACGAGCTGGTGGCCGGCGAGCGACGCTGGCGAGCGGCGCGCGAGCTTGGCTGGAAGAAGATCCCCGCCGTCGTGCGGGACGTGGACGACCGGACGTTGCTGACCCTGGCCCTGGTGGAGAACCTGCAGCGAGCGTCGCTGTCGGCCATCGAGGAGGCGGAGGGGTACGACCGGCTGGCGTCGGACTTCAAGCTGTCGCACGCGGCCATTGCCGAAGCGGTGGGCCGCGACCGCTCCACCGTCGCGAATGCGGTCCGGCTCCTGAAGCTGCCCAAGAGCGTCCAGCAGCTGGTGGCCAGCAATGCGCTCACGGCGGGGCATGCCCGGGCGTTGCTCAGCCTGAGCGACGGGCGCCGGATCGAGAAGCTCGCGCGGGAATGCGTGACCCGCGGGTGGTCGGTGCGCGAGATCGAGCGTCACACCCGCGGCGCGCCGGGCGGCGCGCGGGAGGGCAGGGCCCGCGTGGGGCGCCGCGCGGTGCCGGCCGAGGTCGCCCGGATCGAGTCGGCGCTCCGCAAGCGGCTCGGGACGGACGCGACCGTGGTGCTGAACGGGAAGGGGAAGGGTCATCTGCAGGTGCGCTTCTACTCTGAGGAGGATCTCGGCCGGCTGCTCGAGCTCATCCTCGGCCGCCGCTGGGACGGCTAGTGCCGGGCTCCGGTTACACCGTCATCGTCCACCGCAACGGCGCCCTGAACTCGCGCCAGCTGCAGGTGCCGTCCTGGCTGGTCCGGGCCGGGCTGATCACTGCAGTCGTCCTGCTGGTCGCCGCCGTCGCCATCGTGGTGTCGTACGGACCCGTACTCTCCGCCGCGCTACGCGCGCCGCTGCTCCAGCACCGGGTCAACCAGCTGACCCGGGAGAATGCCCGGGTGGCGCAGCTCGCCCGCGAGCTGTCCGACGCGGAGGCGCGGTACACGCATTTGCGGGGCATGCTGGGCGCCCAGGTGCCGGCCCCCGACGGAGGCGCCGAGAGCCAGCTGGCCGCCGGCGAGGAGCGCCTGTACATCGCGCCGCCGATGATAGCCCGGGCGCCGACGCGCGACTCGACGGGCGAGGGAGCCAGCGGCCTCTCGGTGCCGAGCCGCTGGCCGCTCTCGGTGCCATCCTATCGTACCCGCGGCATGGTGGCCGACACGCCCAGCGAAGAAGTGCACCCCGGCATCGACCTCGCGGTGCCGGAGGGATCCGACGTCAGAGCCTCGGGTGGCGGCATTGTGGAGCGGGCGGGCAGGGATTCCTCGTACGGCCTGTTCGTGTTACTCCAGCATCCTTCGGGCTATCAGTCAATGTACGGCCACCTGTCGCGCATCCTGGTCGCGCGCGGCGACACCGTCGCCGCAGGACAGGTGATCGCACTCTCCGGCAACACCGGCCGTTCTACCGCTCCGCACCTGCATTTCGAGGTGCGACTCCGCGGCCGGTCCATCGATCCGACCAAGCTCGTGCGGGAGGGACCGTAGCCATGGGCATCTTCGGCAGCAAACCCCAACCAGCGCGGGAGAAGGCGGCGCCGCCGGGCAGGGGATCGGCCGCGGCCCTCAGCCTGTCCATCGTGGGCGCGGGCATGGTGGTCCGCGGCGACCTCGAGACGGACAGCGTGGTGAAGATCGAGGGGACGGTCGACGGGCACGTCAGGGCATCCACGCAGGTGCTCGTCGCCAAGGGCGGCGTCGTGCACGGCGACATCGAAACGGCCGAGGTGATCGTGGGCGGGGTGGTGAACGGGGCCATCCGGGCCCGCGGACGCGTCGAGGTGCAGGCCGGCGCGTCCATCGAGGGCGACATCACGACGCTGCGCATCTCGGTCGCCGAAGGCGGGACCTTGAATGGCCACGTCAAGATGGGGGACGGCTCGCTGCTCCAGGAGAACCGGCGGCCCGATGCCGCGACGGAGTCCTCCACGGCGGCGGCGTCCCGAGCGACCGGCCCCGGCCGGAGCCAGTAGGCGTCCAGCGGCGGCCACAGGCGTCGCGTCGGCGTGATCCATCCACGACCGTTCGCCGACGCGACCCCCTCTCCCTGGGCTTGAGCGGTGCGCCTCGAAGACCTCGTGCGATACCTGGACGACTACCTCCGCACCGGGGAGGTGGCCGACGACCCGAACGCCCTGAACGGGCTTCAGGTCGAGAATGCCGGCGAAGTGCACAACGTCGCCGTTGCCGTCGATGCGTGCCAGGCGGTCATCGACCAGGCGGCCGAGCGCGGCGCCGATCTGCTGATCGTTCACCACGGCCTGTTCTGGAGCGGCCTCGAGCCGCTGGTGGGGCGCCATTACCGGCGTGCGGCGTCGCTCGTGCGCCACGGCATCGCCCTGTACTCGGCGCACCTCCCGCTCGACCGGCACCCGGAGGTCGGCAACAACGTGGTCCTCGCCCGCAAGCTCGGGCTCGAGGTCCGCGGCTGGTTCGGTGAGTACCGCGGCGCCCCGCTGGGCACCTGGGGCGAGCTGGACCTGCCGCGGGAGACCCTGGCGACGCGGCTCGGCGAGATCCTGGGCGGGGCCGTGCGGGTCATTCCGGGCGGGCCGGCACGAGTGCGGCGGGTCGGCATCATCACCGGCAGCGCCGGCTCCATGATCGCGCAGGCCAAACGCGCCGACCTCGACTCCTTCGTCACCGGCGAAGGGCAGCACTGGACCTACTTCGACGCGGAAGAGCTCGGGGTCAACGCGTTCTACGCCGGCCACTACGCGACCGAGACCCTTGGCGTGAGGGCGCTCGCGGAGCACATCGCCGAGCGGTTTCAGCTGCCGTGGTCGTTCGTTGATCATCCGACCGGCCTGTAGCCTCGGGCTGGGGCGGTGGGCCGGACCGGTGAGCGGCGGGCCGTGATCGGCCCGCTCATCCGCTCACCCCGCCACCTCCCTCGCAGCACTTCGCTCGTCCCGGGCCGGCGGCGGCGACTCGAGAATCTGGTCAGCCACGCCATCGAGACGCTGGCGGGTCCGTTCGGGATGTGGCGCCTCCAGCGGCTGGCCGTGGAGCGCCACGACGTCGCCCTTCGCGGCCTCGCTCGCTCGTTCGACGGCTACCGCATCGCCTTCCTGACGGACCTGCACTACTCGGCCGTCGTGCCGAAATGGTGGATCGCGAAGGCCGTTGCCGCGGGGCTCGCGCTGCAGCCCGATCTGATCCTGCTCGGAGGAGACTACCTGTCGCACAGCCCGCGCTACGCATCCGGACTGACCGAGCTGCTGCGACCGCTCTCGGCGCCCGACGGCGTCTTCGGCGTGCTGGGCAACCACGATCACTACGTCGGGGCCGAGCTGGTGCGCCGGGCCGTCGGCGAGGCCGGGGTAGTCGAGCTCCGCAACGCATCGGTGCGTGTCAGGCGCGGGGTGGACGAATTCGCCGTGGCGGGCGTCGGCGACCTGCGCTTCGACGTCATCGACTTCACGGCGGCGCTCGCGGGCGTTCCGGACGAGATGCCACGCGTCGTCGTGTCCCACGACCCGGACGTGTTCGCGTTCTGGCCCGCTGACCTGCGCCTCGACCTGATGCTTTCGGGCCATACCCACGGCGGCCAGGCGCACCTCCCGTGGCTGGGGCCCCCGTACGTGCCCTCGCAGTTCGGATACCGCTACCTGGCCGGGGCGATCCGCGAGGGGGCTCGCGAGCTGTGCGTCTCGCGCGGCATCGGGGCCATCACGGCGCCGTTCCGGTGGCGCTGTCCGCCGGAGGTCACGCTGCTGGTGCTGCACCCCTCTTGACACGGCGGGCCCATAGTGCCACTGTATCGGTACAGTGATACAGGTGGCGGGGGCCGTGTTCCGGCACATCGATCCACGCAGTCCCGTTCCGCTCTACGCGCAGATCGCCGATCGCATCCGCATCGCGATCGCGACCGGGGACCTCGCGCCGGGGGCGGCGCTCCCCTCGGTCCGGCAGCTGGCGTCGCAGCTGCGGGTGAACCCCGCCACCGTCGTGCAGGCCTATCGCGAGCTGGAGGACGCGGCCGTGGTCGAGAGCCGGCAGGGAGCGGGCACGTTCGTCCGGGAGCTGGGACAGCCCAGGCGCGAAGCGGAGCGGCAACGGGAGGCCCGGCGGCTGGTGCGGCGGCTGCTGCACGAGGCGTCCGTGGTTGGCGTGACCAAGGAGGACATGGAGCACGCGCTCAGAGTCGAGATGAGGTTGCGGCTAGCATGAACTACGCCATCGAGACCTCGGGGCTGGAGTACCGGGCCAGCAGGCGCTTCGAGATCCGGGACCTGAATCTCAGGGTGCGGTCGGGAGCCATCTACGGCTTCCTCGGACCCAATGGCTCGGGGAAGACGACGACGATTCGCCTGCTCCTCGGCATGTTGCGGGCCCAGCGGGGCGCGATCACGGTGCTGGGGCGGCAGGTTCCCGGGGAGATGGCGCGCATCTTGGCGGAGACGGGATACGTGCCCGAGCGTCCGCATCTGTATCCATACCTGTCCCTCGAAGAGGCCATCCACTTCCACGCGGCGTTCTATCCCGGCTTCGACGTCGCGTACGCGGCGGAGCTGCGCCAGGGCTTCGGCCTGCCGCTGGATCAGAAGCTCGCGAAGCTCTCCAAGGGAGAGATGGGGAAACTGCACATCCTGCTCGTGCTCGCGCAGCGGCCGCGGCTGCTGGTGCTGGACGAACCCACCGACGGACTCGATCCGGTGGTGCGACGGGACGTGCTGGCGGCGCTGCTCGATTTCTGCTCGCAAGGCACGGCCACGGTCTTCATCTCCAGCCATCTGGTCCACGAGCTGGAACGCATCTGCGACTGGGTAGGGGTTCTCGACGACGGTAAGCTGGTGGTGGAGCTGCCCATGCAGAGCTTCAAGAATGGCATCAAGCGTATCCGGATCTCCAATCCTCCGAGCCTGATCGGCGACACGCCGTTCGTGCTGCTGCAGCGAGAGATGGCCGGAACGGAGCAGGTGTGGGTCGTGCGCGGCTGGCAACCGCCGATGGTGCAGTGGTTCGAGGGCGCGGGCGCGGGTGTCCGCGAGATCGTAGACCTGGACCTCGAAGAGGGGTTCGTCGAGCTGCTGCGCTCGTCGCGCGGCTCGAGGTTCTGAAGCAAGGGGCGCCGAATGTACACCCAGGTACTCAAGGCCCAGTGGCTCACCGCGCGGACGGCGGTGATGTTGTTGGTGGTGCTCGCGTTCGCGCTGCCGCTGCTGGTCGTGACGTACGGCGGCAACCTCGAGGGGGCGCCAAGCGGCCGGGTCGCGACCTGGCTGTTTGCCGCGCAGAGGATCGGTGTGCTGATTCCCGGCCTAGCCCTGCTGCTCGGCCTGCTACTGGGTCTTGGCGCTTGGGCGCCCGACCACGCGGGGAATCACGTGTACGCGCTGTCGCTGCCCGTGCCGCGGGGCATGTACGTGCTGCTGCGTTTCGCCGCCGGCGCCACGCTGCTCGCCGTGCCCGTGGCCGCCTTGGGAATCGGCGCCGCCGTGGCGGTCGCATCCGTGAAGCTTCCCAGCGGCGTGCACGCCTATCCGTTGGAGTTGACGGCCCGGTTCGCCCTCGCCGCGCTGGTCTGCTATGCGATCTTCTTCGCCATCTCCATCGCGACTCGGCGCGCGGTCCTCGCCACGCTGGGTGTGGTGTGCGGCATCCTGCTCGCCGACCTGCTCCTCGTGGCGCTCGGAGTCGAAAGCTCGGTCACCCAGAGCGTGTTCTACCTCCTCACCACCTGGCCGGGGCCGCTCAGCATCCTGATGGGGCGGTGGGCGCTGTTCGATGTGTAGACGCGCCGTCGTCTGGCTTGCCCTCGCCACGCTCGGCGGCGCTTCCGCGGCGCGTACTCAGGGTGTCCCGCGCAAGGACCACGGCGCGCGGGGACTGCTGGCTCGCGCCGAATCGCTCCTCGCTGACGCCAGGCGCGCGGACTCGGCCGACCGGTGGCGGGCGCAGGAGCAACGGCGGGCCCGACGTTTCGACGCGGGCGATGTGACACTGCTGCTGCCGGGAACGGTGGGCCGGGCGGCCGGGCGGGTGGTCGTGGCCAGTGCGGCGGCGTATCTCAACGATCTCGGCGCGGTTCCCGAGGTGTTCCTCCGCCGACACGTGCTGGTCACACTGCTCGCCACGGACGTGGACGTCACGCTGAAGACGGAAGGGCTCCTCGGTCGCGCCACAATCGGGATCGATCTCCCGCTCGTTCCCGACACGCTCGTAGCCGGTTGGAGCGTGGCGGCCGCCGTCGTGCGCGCGTACGAGGGCACGCTCGATCGCGCATGGCAGGACTGGCTGCCGACGGATCTGAGCCTCGGGTGGCGCGTGGCAGCGGACGGGCCGGCGGCGGTGCGCGCGCTGATGGAAGGAGACACCCGTGCGGGGGCGAAATGCCTGGAAGGCGAGGTGGCGCGATGTCGGTTGTGGCTCGGGCTTGATGACGATCCTGACCCATTCCAGGCTCGGTACGAGCCGGGCGAAATCCGGCACCTCGTCGCTCAGCGCGAGTGGTTCTACGAACCGGAGCGGGCGGACGCGGAGCAGTGCGTCGCCGGATCCGACGACGCCTGCCTGCGCTTCGCTGAGGGCACGCGGTTCGTGCCCCGCATCCCTGCGGGCGCGGCGGCGCGGCGCAGTCTGTTGCGGGCCGTGCGTGCGCTCCACGGTCCCGACGCGCTCCTTCGGGCGCTCGCCGACACATCCGGCTCGCTGGGCCAGCGCCTGGCGCGGGTCGCGCGAGTCCCGGAGGACTCCATGGTCGCCGAGTGGCGTTCGTGGGTGATGACGGAGGGAGGCCAGGCGCGCGTGACCGCCGGCGTCGGCGATGCGCTCCCCGTCCTGGCGTTTGTGGGCCTGCTGTTGCTGGCTGCGACTAGGGGTGGCCGGTGGCGCTGAGCCGAATGCCCTGGCTCTGGGCCCCGCTCGTCGCCCTGCTCGTCATTAGCGCGGCGCTTCTGCCGCCGCGGGAACCGTCCGAGGGCGGTGGCTTGGCGGTCGCGTTGGGCCTCGCCGAACGGGCCACGCCGGCCACCGGGGAGCGCTATGCCATAAGGGCGCTCCAGGAGGCGATCGCGAGGCAGAAGGACGAACTCGAGTACAACCGTCTCGGCGACTCCCTGCGCGCGGCGGCGCGGGGCCCGCGGGCCGTGCACAGTGCGGACGGCTCCTTGACCGTGCTGTTCGAGACGCCCGTGGGCGCGGATAGCGCACGCGTATGGCTGCACGCGGCGGCCGGCGAGCTCGGCCTGTATCCGAGCATCGGCGCGGGCGGGATCCCGGTGATCGTCGCACTGTACTCGAATCCGGCAAGACGCCGCGGGCAGGGGAACAACTACGAATGGTGGACCCTGCGATCGCGCGAGTATGCCCGCGAGCAAGGGGACCCCTGCGTCGTGGAGGTCAACCTGCTTTCGCGCAGGGACTTCGGCTACCGCCAGCTCATCGCGCGGGATGCTGCGGGCGCGCCGATCGGGCGGTTCCTGGACGAATGCGCGTTGTACGCGAGGTTCGGCGTTCCCGGCGGCGCGGTGCGACGTTGGCTCGCAGGGCGTCCCTGGTGGTGGTGGGGAAGGGAGCCTCTCGCGGTCCGGATGCAGGAGGCCGGGCGGACCATCAAGCCGGTCACCATCCAGCGTGCCTTCGACGTCACGGCTCAGCCTTGGATGGCCAGCGACCCGTGGAGGGAGATCGGTTGCCTCCAGGGCGCGGCGCCACTGTGCAGCCGGCTGGCTGGGCTTTCGAGCCTTTCGTCGGCGGGGGACGAACGCTTCTACTTTTACGGCAGCCAGTACTACACGCACGGCGAACTGCTGGCGTACCTGCTCAAGACGGGGTCGCCGGCCGCGTTTGCCGCGTTTTGGCGATCGCCGCTGCCCACAGGCCGGGCGCTCGAACAAGCCTACGGCGAGCCGGCCGGGGAGCTCGCAAGGGAGGCGTTTTCCCACTGGTTCAGCGCGTCCGAGGCTGGCGGACCGAGCGTGGGCGACCGCGCCGTCGCCGGCGGTCTGGTCTGGGTCGCGGTAGCGCTCGCCATCGCGCTGGTCGCCGGCCGGCGCTGGAAGGTGGCCGGCTAGGCCTGGTCGAGCGGCACCACGAACCTGACGATGATCCGCTCGCGGGACTGCGGGCTCACGGTGCAGAACGACTTCCCACCGAGCAACCGCTTCACGCCGTTGACCTCCGCCTCCCCGATGCTGGGCACGTCGCGGAACGTGATCTCCAGCGTCTGGCCCGCCGTGAGCTGATAGCGCACGGGTCGGCCCTGGAGCCGATGGTACGGATCCACCTTCGCCAGGCCCGCCCCGAGCGCCTGCTTGATGGCGGCGGCTCGCTCCGAGGCGGCCAGGCTCCTCACGCCGCCGGGCACCCGTCCTCCGGGCGGCGCTCGCCGTTCTCGGTGACCACTGCGGCGTTGCGGGTCAGGCCCGAGCGGCCGGCACGCATCAGCGCCGACGCGCCGAAGGCGTCCTCGAACTGCTGTTCCGACATCGTGGCGATGTCCTGCAGGGCCGGCCATTCGGTCGCGGGACGCGCGCGGTATCTGGTTTCCGCCGTCTCGCGCGCGAACCGCACGTTCCAGGGACAGACGTCCTGGCACACGTCGCAGCCGAACAGCCAGTCTCCGAGCGATGGCTTCAGTGCCTCGGGCACCGGTCCCCGGGCTTCGATGGTGAGATAGGAAATGCAGCGGGTCGCGTCGAGCACCCGAGGCTCGGGGAACGCCCCGGTCGGACACGCCTCGAGGCAGCGCCGGCAGGTGCCGCACCGGTCGGCCTCGAACGGGGGGTCGACGGCCAAGACGAGATCGGTCAGCAGCACGCCGACGAACGTGAAGGAGCCGAGTCGAGGGTGGATCAGCATCGTGTTCTTCCCGACCCACCCCAGGCCTGCGCGCCGCGCGAGCTCGCGCTCCGGCAGCGGGCCCGCATCCGCGAAGGCCCGGAATCGGCCGGTCCCGGCGGCGTCCACGAGACGCGCGCCGAGGTGCTCGAGGTTGACCCGCATCACCGCGTGGTAGTCGTCGCCGAGGGCGTAGCGCGCGACGCGGCCGCGCCCCGGGGCGGGCGCGGCGTCTTCCTGCCAGTAGTTGTGGAGCACCACCACGGCGGAGCGAGCGTCGGGCCAGGTGCGTGCTGGTTCCCGCCGGATCGGGGCCTGTCGCTCCAGGTATCGCATCTCACCCTGATACCCGCTCGCCAGCCAGCGATCGAACGCGGCCGCGGCCGCCGACGGGCCCAGGTCCGTGACTCCACAGGCGTCGAAGCCGATCTCGCGGGCCATCGCCCTGGCGGCGGCGGCGAGCGCGGTGGGCGTCACGGCGCCAGCAGCTCCCGACGCCAGCGGGCCACGCGCAGCACGTCCTCGACGGGAGGAATCGCTCGTTCGTCCCCGTAGGCGGTCAGCATTCGCCACCGGACGTACTCTGGCGGCGGCAGCGGCAGGAACGGCGGCTCCCGGTACCAGCGACGCCGACGCATCGACCAGGCGAGGGCAGCGAGGTCTCGCGCCACGCGCGGGTTGACGACGGCCCTCCCGATGAGGGCGAGCGACAGGGTGCGCCAGGTGCGCATTTTTCCTTTGTGCCCCCCAAGGGGAATCTGTATATTCGCACGCTCACCCCGTGGCAAGAGGGCTCCCGATGTCATCAGACGGTGATGCTCGAAGCGGACCGAGGCGCCTCGGGCCGACCGAGGACGAGCGTCTCTTCAGCGTCCCGCATCCGACCGAACGCAGGCGCGAGTTCGTGTCGTCCGATCCGTGGCGCGTGCTGCGGATCATGGGCGAGTTCGTCGAGGGGTTCGACACGCTCGCCGGGGTATACTCGGGCGTGACCTTCTTCGGCTCCGCCCGCACCAAGCCCGACGATCCGCACTACCGCGCCGCGACGGAGACGGCGCGCCGGTTCGCCGGCGCGGGCTTCTCGATCATCACCGGCGGCGGACCGGGGATCATGGAAGCGGCCAACCGGGGCGCCCAGGAAGGCGGCGGCCCGTCGCTCGGGCTCAACATCGAGCTGCCGTTCGAGCAGGGCACCAATCCGTTCGTCGATACGGCGATGCACTTCCGCTACTTCTTCGTTCGCAAGACGATGTTCGTGAAGTACTCCATCGGGTTCGTGGTCTTCCCCGGCGGGTACGGCACGCTCGATGAGCTGTTCGAGGCCCTGACGCTCATTCAGACGGGGAAGATCAAGCACTTCCCGGTGGTCCTGTTCGGCGTCGACTACTGGCGCGGCCTGGTGGACTGGCTGCGTGGCACGGCGGCCGCGCGGGGCACGATCGACCTGCGGGACCTCGACATCTTCCACCTGACGGACGATCCCGCCGTGGCCGTGGACGTGGTGACGCGCGCCCGTGAGTCCCTGCTCGCCCAGCGGACGGAGCCGATCGGGGGCCGATCCGTGGACGGACTCTTCTAGGCGAGTGCGCCGGCGCGGGGGCGTGACCCGATGAGCGAGCGCTCCGGCGCCCCGACCATGAGCGGCCGGTATCTATGGTACGCGCTGGCGCTGCTGGCCTTCGGGAACCTGCTGAACTATCTCGACCGCAACATCATCCTGGCGCTGTTCGAGCCCATCAAGGACGAGCTGGACATCACGGACACGCAGCTGGGCTGGCTGGGATCATCCTATGCCATCGCCTTCGCGCTCGGCGCGCTCGGGGCCGGCGTGCTGTCCGACCTGCGGTCACGGCGCACGGTGATCGCCGGCGGCGTGGCCCTGTGGAGCGGGTTCACGGCCCTGGGCGGGGCGGCTGCGACCTACTGGCATCTCCTGACGACCCGCGGCGTGGTGGGGGTCGCGGAATCGTCGTACCTGCCCGCGGCGCAGGCGATGCTCGCCGACTACTTCCCGGACCGCGGGCGCGCGCAGGCGATGGGCATCTTCTGGGCCGGCCTGGCGGTGGGGGGCGTGCTGGCGGTCTGGCTCGGGGGCCACCTGGCGACCGCCTTCGGATGGCGCACCGCGCTGATCGTAGTCGGCCTGCCGGGCATCCTGTTCGCGCTGCTGCTGGCACGGCTGCGTGACCCGCGACCCCAGCCGCGACCGATGCTGCCGCAGACGCGGGCAGTCCGGCGCATTGCCCTCACGCCGAGGCTGATCCTGCGCGCCGGCCTTCCGCTCCTGCTGTCGATCCCGGTCGGGGCCGCCGTCTTCGGCGCGCTGATCCTCTTCCGGGTGGCGGCGGCCGCGGATACCGCGGTGTTCGGCGCGATCGTCGGCGTGGGTCTCGTGTGGACCATCGTCAAGTGGGTGCGGGTGGCGATGCGATGGCGCCACCGGCTGCTCGTCGGCGTCCCGGCCGACGCGGTGGACGAGATGCTGGACGCCGCGGCGGTCGTGCTGCGCACGCCGACTCTCGTCTGGATGTTCATCGGCGGCGCGTTGACCACGGCGGCTATGAATTCCCTGGTGGCGTGGTCGGCGAGCTACCTCCAGCGGGTATTGGACATGTCGCTGCTGCAGGCGGGGCGGCAGATCGGACTGGTGGGACTGGTGGCCGGCGTACTGGGGTCGTGGATCGGAGGGCGCTCGGGCGACCGCCTGATGGAACGCACCCCCGCGGGACGGGTCATCGCCGGCGCGGTGGGATTCCTCGCCGGAGCGCCGCTGTGCGTGGTGCTGCTGCTCGTCAACGACGTGCGGCTCTTCTCCGGCCTGTTCTTCGTCGTGGTGTTCTTCTTCACCTGGTACAACGGGCCCGCCGCCGCCGTGCTGTTCGACGTGGTGCCGCGCGGCATCGCGGCCACGGTGATGGGGGCCTACGTCTTCTTCATCCACATCGCCGGCGATGCCATCGCTCTGCCGGTCGTGGGGCTGTTGTCGGATCGCTACGGCCTGCGCGTCGCGCTGATGACGCTCCCTGCCGTCGGCCTGCTGGGTGGGGCGCTGCTCCTCCTGGCGGTGCCGACCGTGGCCCGCGACATGGCGCGCGTCAGGTCGCCGGCGGCGGCGTGAGCGCCTGCCGCATCTGCTGCACCTCGGCCAGGTAGGCGGCGAGGGAGGCGGCCTCGCGCGCGGCATCCCAGCCGAGCTCCCGTCCGAGCAGACCGGCCACCACCGGCGTCAGCTCCGTACCCTGGCTGGGATGCTGCCGAAACAGGTGAGTGCGGCGAATCATGACGTCGCTGACGGAGAGCGCCATCTCGCGCCGTGCCTGGTGGATCACCTCGGCGCGAAGGACCGGGACACCGGAGGCCAGCGGCTCCGCCAGGGGAGTGTCGCGGAAGGCCAGGTTGGCGACCGCCATCGCTTCCGTGCCGTAGGTGTCGACCAGGTGGCGCGCCGCGCCCTCGTCAAGTCGTTCCTTCACTAGCTCGCGAACCAGCAGCTCGAGGTCGGCGACCTCGCCACCGGGCAAGGGCTCCTCGGCGGTCGGCGCGCTCGGGGCGATGACGCGGCCGTCGAGACGGTGGAGCTTCAACCCCACCAGATCCACCAATTCCGCCGCCATCGAGCGGTACGTCGTCAGTTTGCCGCCGGTGATCGTCACCAGGCCGGACGCGCTCTCGAAGATCCGGTGCTCGCGCGGGACGGCGGCGGTCGTCCCCCCGCCCCCGTCCCTGAGCAGCGGGCGGAGGCCGGCCCAGGCCGCGAGGAGGTCCGGGGGAGCGAGTCGCGCGTCGGGGAACAGGGCGTTTGCCGAGCGCAGCAGGTAGGTGATGTCGTCGGCGGTCGGAGCGACCGCCCCGGGGTCCCCTTCGTAGTCCGTGTCGGTGGTGCCGAGCACGGTGACGTCGCCCCACGGCAGCACGAACATCACGCGGCCGTCGAGCGGGGAAGTCATCGTGAGCGCGCCCGCGTTACCGAGCCGGGCGCGCGGAACCGCGACATGGACCCCTTTGGTTGGCCGGAGCACGGGCTCGGCGCCAGGCTCGTCCAGCTGGCGCATCGCGTCGGTCCAAGGGCCCGTCGCGTTCACGGCCACGTGCGCCCGGACGGCGAAGTGCCGGCCGTCGATGACGTCCTCCACCACCACGCCCCGAAGCTGGCCCGCAGCCTTCTCGAGCGACTTCACCGCCGCGTAGCTCGCGACCATCGCGCCGCTGCGGCGCGCCGCGCGCACGTTGGCCAGGACCAGCCGGGCGTCGTCGCAGCAGGCGTCGTAGTACACGGCGCCCCCCAGCAGGTCCTTGCTCCGCAGCTGCGGCTCGGCCTTGCGGACGCCGCGTCGCGACAGCGTCCGATGCATGCGCACGTTCCGGAACACCGACAGCAGGTCGTACAGCCACAGGCCGGCGGCCAGCCGGCCGCGGGTCACCCGGCCGCCG
>Ga0335077_10006837_pt1 | contig 14103 bp, 6 predicted proteins | sample Lox_Sample_31_FD_207151 | JGI IMG/M metagenome (GOLD analysis project Ga0335077, IMG submission 207151) | Soil microbial communities from Loxahatchee National Wildlife Refuge, Florida, United States - Lox_Sample_3.1 | ecosystem: Environmental > Terrestrial > Soil > Wetlands | place: USA: Florida...
ACCGATCGCACCCGGCGCGGTGCCCTACGACCGGATTCGCAATGCCGCGGCAGAACCGCAAAACTGGCTCACCTATTGGGGCGATTACAGCGGCCGTCACTACTCGCCGCTGGCACAAATCAACGCGAGCAATGTCGCGCATTTGCAGGCTCAGTGGGCGGTGCAAATGCCGGGCGACGGCATTGTCCAGTCGGTGCCCATCGTGGTGGATGGAGTCCTTTATACTGCGGGCCCGCCGGGAGAAGTCTTCGCCCTGGATGCGCGAACGGGCCGCCAGATCTGGAAATACCAGCGTCCGCAAAAGGTGGTGAACCCGTATGAAAGTAACCGTGTCAACCGCGGCGTCGCCATTCTTGGAAATCTGATTTATTTCGGAACGCTGGACGCGGCTCTGGTGGCGCTGGATGCGCGCAGCGGCGCACTGGTGTGGGAGACACAGGTGGCCGACACCATGGAGGGCTACAGTATCACCTCCGCGCCGCTGGCGATCAAAGACAAGATCATTACCGGAGTGGCGGGGGGCGAGTACGGGATACGAGGGTTTATCGACGCGTACGACCCGTATACCGGTAAGCGCCTGTGGAGGACCTATACCATTCCAGCGCCGGGAGAGTTCGGAAGCGAGAGTTGGGGAGGCGACAGTTGGAAGCACGGCAGTGCCGGCACCTGGCTAACTGGGACATATGATCCCGAACTGAACACGCTGTACTGGCCCATCGGGAATCCGGGCCCCGACACCAACGGAGACGTCCGCAAAGGCGACAACCTGTTCAGTTGTTCGGTGCTCGCGCTCGATCCGGAGACAGGGCGGCGCAAATGGCACTATCAATTCACTCCGAACGATACGCATGACTGGGACGCAACGGAGGACCTGATGCTGGTGGACCGCTTGTACGGTGGGCGCTCCCGCAAAATCCTCCTGCAAGCCGATCGGAATGGCGTGTTCTATGTCCTGGATCGGACGGACGGGACGTTCCTGTCGGCAGCCCCGTTCGTACGGGCCGACTGGGTGAGCGGCTGGGATAAAGCCGGGCGCCCCGTCACGACGGCGAACTGGCGGGCTACGCCGGAGGGCAGCACGGTTTTTCCAGCGCTCGGCGGGGGATCGAATTTTCAGGCGCCCTCCTACAGCCCGCAAACCGGCCTGGCATATTTCGCCTATCACGACGGCGCCGGGCGGTACTCTGCCGGGCCGGCTCCATACGAGGCAGGGCGGCAGTTTTGGGGGCGCGGGAGCGGCGGAGGCCCTTCGGGCCCGGCGGCGCCGGAGGAGCAGGGCGTGCAGGCATTCGATCCGGAAACCGGCAAGGCGAGATGGAAATTTCCGTTGACGCAGAACTCGCTTTCCGCCGGTGTGCTGGCCACCGCCGGGGGTCTGGTTTTCGCCGGCTCGCGCGAAGGGAATCTGATCGCGCTCGATGCGGCCAATGGGAAACCCCTGTGGCACTTCGGCGCAGGGGCCGAGATTGCATCGTCGCCCATGAGCTACGCAGTGGATGGCCGGCAATATATCGCGGTATCATCGGCGGGGGCTCTGTACAGCTTCGCGCTGCCAGGGGAGGTCGCGAACGAGGGCAAGCCGCAGACAGCGCAACAGGCGAATCATTGATTTGAGGTATACCTTTGTGATGAGTTCAGGACGGTCGTTAGTGATTGGCGCTTTACTGGCGCTATCGGTGATGGCATTCAGCCTTGCGGCTCAGGAAGAGGCTCCTCCCGCTGCAGCGGGACGGGGGCGCGGCGGGGGGCGCGGAGGGCGCGGGGGCGGCGGGCGGGGCGGCACTCGCGAATTCCTCGGGCTGGGGCCCGCCCCGGACGAAGCGGCTGCGAAGAAGGGCGAGCCACTGTACAAACAAAACTGCGCCACCTGCCACGGCGAAAATGCTCGCGGCTCGCAGGGCCCCAACCTGGTTCGGTCCGTGGTGGTGTTGCACGATGAAAAAGGGGAGGAACTCGGCCCACTGATCAAGAGCGGCCGGCCGCAAGCCGGCATGCCAGGTTTCCCGGCACTTTCGCAGGATGATCTCTACAACGTCTCACAGTACCTGCACCTGGAGGTCGAGCTGGCGGCCAATCGCGGCACGTATGGCGCCACCTATGGCGCGCTCCGCAATGCGGTGACCGGCGATCCCGGGAAGGGCCAGGAGTACTTCAATGGCGCCGGCGGCTGCGCCAAATGCCATTCGGTGACCGGCGACCTGGCGAAGATCGGGGCAAAGTATTCCCAGGCATCCGCCATGCAGTCGCGCTTCTTGTGGCCGGCAAGGCAGGGGCCGGTCAACGTGAAAGTCACTTTGCCTTCCGGCCAAACGATCGCCGGAACGATTCGAGTTATGACGGATTTCGATATTTCCCTCACCGATGCCCAAGGGGGCTACCACCAATGGCCGCGCAGCCAGGTGAAGGTGGAAATCGAAGATCGGTTGGAAGGACACCGTGCCCTGCTGGCAAAGTACACGGACGCGGATATCCATAACCTCACGGCTTATCTGGTGACACTGAAATGAAACTCCGGCCGCTCATTCTCACAGTATGCAGCGCCGCGGCGCTCCACGGGCAAGGCCTGGAGCCGGGCGCTTTGACGCTGTTCAACCAGCCCAAAGATGTCTGGCCCACGTATAACGGGGACTATTCGGGACGGCGCTTCAGCGCGCTGGACCAGATCAATCAGTCCACGGTCGATCTGCTCAAGATCGAGTGGATGTATCGGATCACTTCCGTCGGACCGCAGCGGGGAGTAGGCGGGCCGACCATCAAGTCCACACCGTTATTAGTAAACGGGATTCTCTACTTCACCATTCCGGACCACATCTTCGCGGTAAATGCCCGCACCGGCGAGCATCTCTGGCAGTACGATTTCGAAGACAAAGGCGGCCACCTGGTGGGCCAGCGCGGCATCGGCATGTACCGGGACTGGATCTACTTCATGAGTCCCGATGGCTGGTTCATCTCGTTGAACGCGGCGGACGGCAAGGAGCGCTGGAGGAAGAAAGTCGCCGACGAGAAGCTGCAATACTTCACCACCATGGCGCCCCTGGTGGTGAAGAACCACATCATCGTCGGGGTAGGCGGCGACGCGATGGATGTGCAAGGGTATCTCGAGTCGCGCGACCCGGAGACGGGGGACCTCCAGTGGCGCTGGTATACCACGCCGCAGAAGATGGGCGACCCGGGGTCCGAAACGTGGCCCAATGCCGATGCGATGCACCATGGCGGCGGCATGACGTGGCTGCCGGGGACCTACGATCCCGACCTGAACCTGCTGTATTGGGGCACGGGAAATGCGAATCCGGTTTTTGCCGGGCAGGGGCGAAAGGGCTCCAATCTGTACACCGCGTCGATCGTAGCCCTGAATCCCGACACGGGAAAACTGGCCTGGTATTTCCAGGCTTCGCCTCACGACACGCACGATTGGGACGACGTGGAAACCCCGGTGCTATTCGACGCTACGATCAATGGCCAGCCGCGCAAACTGTTGGGCCAGGCCGCCCGGGCCGGGTGGTTTTTCGTTTTGGACCGGACCAACGGGAAGAACCTGGTATCGAAGCCGTTCACGGGGACGGGAAACTGGGCCCTCGGCGTGGATGCCAAAGGGCAGCCCATTCCGAACCCGGAGAAAGAGCCGAAGGTCAACGGCTCCATGATCGATATGCCCGCGATGGGAGCGACCAATTGGCCACCGCCCAGTTACGATCCGCAAACCGAGTTGTTCTACTTCAACGGAACCACCGGGTACGGGATCGCCTACCTGTACGATACTTCCGACAAGCCCGAAGGTTATGGCGGAGGGGGCGGCGGCAATTTCGATACAGGCTCGGCGCTTTTCGCCATGGACATCAAGACCGGGAACGTCAAATGGAAACACGCGCATGGCCGCGAAGGAGGCTTCGGCGGCATGAGCGGGGGCGTCCTGACCACCGCCGGCCACCTGCTGTTCACGGGCGACACCGGCGAGCTGGTGGCGTTCGATCCCGCAACGGGCAAGCCTCTGTGGCATCAGCGGCTGACGCAACCGGTCAGTAACGGGCCGTCTTCCTGGATGCTGGATGGGAAACAATACCTGATCGTGGGCGCGGGCGACACTCTGTATGCGCTCTCGCTTGCGGGCAAGAGACCCTGAGGATCCTGCGGTCGATCGTTTTGGCCGCGGCGCCCTCGTGTTCGGCGCGCCCCGTTCCCGACCGCGGACGAACTTCTGAAGACGGATGTGCTGATCGACTACGCCTCCGACGGCGCAGATGTAACTCCCGCCGAACGGGCCGTGCCGAAGGAGTACCTGGAACGCGGGGGAGACCTGGTGGTGATTCCACAACGGGATGTGCGGCGGCGATGCAGCGTGGTTTGCCACCGCTGCCGGGGGCGCCAAGCAGCACGGGGAAAGGAACCGCTCGGCGGGCAAGCTCAAATTGCATATCGAGGATCCTGGCAATCCGATCCTGGCGGGCATGCCGGATTTCGAGATGGATGACGACATGTCTTTCCTGCTGCGGATGGCCCCCGAGGCGCACGTCCTGGCGACCACGCCGGACCCGGCGGGAAAAATCGTTCCGCAACTATGGGTCAATTTGGTTCTGGAAGATCAGCTAGCGGGTCGAGCACACGTCCGGGTGGATCGCGCTGACGCCAGTAATCCGCAGGCCCCGAATGCGGGGCTGGCCCGAACGTTTTGCCCGACTCGATCGTGATGCGAGAGGCCACGTCTTCGAGCAAATCACCGCCGCGGACCCGGTCGTGCCCGCTGGCCGGCGCGGCGACTCTCTACCAGACCCAGGACGCGATTAACTCCGGGGGACCGGGCGTTCCGTCGATCACTTCTGTCCGGATCACCAATTGCAGATTCTTCGACTCCCAGCCGCTTTTCAGGCTGGCGGCGAACTTCGTGAGGTATTTCGGGTCCGTCAAGAACTGTCCGGCGGCCTGCGTTCCGAAGCCATAGAGGCCCCCCACCGTCACCAACATCTTGCCGGTTCGTTGATTCAGGACCCGCGAAACAATCGCGAAGTCCTCGTGGAGGTCCAATTTCCCCTCGCTGTTGCGGGCGTCCAGGTCGATGCCCCACTGGCGGGATCCTTGATTTTGCCGGTCTACGATCCAGTACCTGGTGCCATCATGCTCGAAACCATAGCGCCCGATATCGCTCAGCCGCATAGTCCAGGTGTCGTTGAACGCCCCGATCAGGATGGTGGAGCCCTGCTGCAACTCGGCGAAGGTAGCTCGATCCTCGCGGCGCAATTGAATGGGATGTTTTTTGCCCTGGACCAGGAGCGCGAGACGCGTCAGGGTCACCACGTCCGCCCAAGCGATTCCGGCCCTGCTGGAATCCTGTTGAGGGGTGGCCAAGGGTTGACTGGGAGACCATGGACTCTTCGCCGCGCATAACAGAATCGGCTGCGGGTCAACCAGCACCGGCCGCCAAAACGAATCCAGAGCCGAGACCGGCCACATCAGGAACGCTGCCATGGCGGTGACGGCTAAAGCTGTCGCGGAGCCGGCGACCATCATCGTGCGGTTTCGTCTTCGAGTGGTTGGCGCCTCGGGCTCCGCCGGAAAGAACTCCGGTTCGACCCTCGGTGCGGGGGGCTCTACTGCGACCGCGGCCGGTGGGTTCCCTTCCGGCCAGTGAAACTCCGGGATATAGGAGCCAACCGGAAGCTCGATGCGGAGCTGATCGCGATGTCTCGGTTCGCTGTAGTACTGACCGAGACGTTTGCGAATTTCCGCGGCTGACATGCGGACAACCGGATCGGCGCTGCAGTCGTAGTCGGGAGGCCGGCCGAACACCACCACACCCAGAGAGCGCTCCTTGATCTCTTCCGAGCGGCCGGCCAGGGTGCGCTCCACGATATGGCGCAGCATGTTGGGATACCGCTTGCTGTTACGGAACAGATGGCTCTCCAGTAACAGCTCGAGTTGTTCACGGATCCTGGATCGAGCTTCGTCGCTTTCGATCCTGGGAATGCTGGAACCGGATGGCGTGGCGGTCGTGGACACGAACCCCTCTCTTTTGGGGTTGATTATATAACAGCGGGTTGGCGGTGGCTAGACCGGCCAAACCGGCAGTAGCGAACGTTCGATACGTGGGGAAAACGGGGTCCTGCGGCGTCTCGCAAGCCGCTGTTTTCAAATGGAGTATCATTCCGTTACGGTATTCATCTTGCCGAATGTTCCGGGAATCTGCACACTGATCGAAATCGATACCAGGTGGTCGGGCCGGCTCGGCCCAGACAAGGAGGGTGTGTGCTTCACGTGAACAAGAGCGATACCGGATTTTCTTGGACACGCCAGGGGTGGCTGTCAATGGCCGCCGTTTTTCTCTGCTGCAGCCTGCCGCTGATGGCGCAAAACACGGCCGGTTCGATTACGGGGGTGGTTCAGGACAGTCAAGGAGCGGTCATTCCCGGCGCCAAAGTAACCGCTCTTAACCAGGAAGAGCACGCGGTGAACGGCTCCACAGTCACCAATCACGAGGGCGTTTTCGTTTTCAATCCGTTGAAGGTGGCCACCTACACCATCACGGTCGAAGCGCCCGGTTTCAAAACGTTCTCGCAAAAGAACATTGTCCTGAATGTGAACGATGCCATCGGCCTCCCGGCGATCGTCATGGCGCTGGGCAACGTGTCGGAGACGATTTCGGTGGAGGCGAATGCGGTGGCGCTGGAAACCGTGACGGCGACGCGATCGGCGGTGGTGGACGCCACCCAACTCCAGGAACTCCCCATCTCCACCAGGACGAATGTCGCCACTGCCTACCTGCGGGAGATTCCAGGCAATCCTCCGGATTCCACGGGCAACTTCAATGGGCAGCGCAATTCGGAGGTGACCAACCAGCTCGATGGGGTGACCGCGATGGATGCCGGCAACAACGGCGCGAACTACACGTTCAGCATCGAAGCGGTCGGCGAAGTGAAGGTCACGACCAATGGCTTCACCGCCGAGTATGGCCGGTCGTCCGGCTACCAGGTGGCTTCGGTGTTGAAGTCGGGCACGTCGGATTTCCACGGAGAAGGGTATTGGTTCCACAAGAACGAAGGGCTGGGTGCGAATTCCTTCACGAACAACGAGCAGGGGATTCAAAAGCCTTTGAGTCGCGCGATGCTTTCGGGCTTCAACTTCGGCGGGCCGATCTGGATGCCCTTTGGGCCGCTGAAGCGCCTCGGGCGGCAGCGCGCCTTTTTCTTCACGTCATTCGAGTTCAATCCGTCGAAGACCAATACGGTGGTGCAGTTGACGGTGCCGACCGCGGCGGAAGTAGCGGGAAATTTCGCGGGCGTGGTGAACAATTCCAACCAGCCCGTCACGATTATGAACCCGCAAACGCATACGCCGTTTCCGGGCAACGTGATCCCGGCCAGCCAGATCAACCAGTACGGGCAGGGTCTGCTGAGCCTGATCGCAGCGCAGGATCCTTCCAATATAGCGGGGCAGCCGCAGTGGAATCACACCAGCACGCTGCCGATCCTTCCGAACCTGCAGTGGAACGATATCTACAAATTCGATTACAACCTTTCGGATAAGCACCGTGTCTCATTCCACCTGCTGCGCTACCACAACGGCAATGACTCCTACGGCGGGTTGAACACGGTGGGGAACGTGGACTGGTCGCTGTACAATCGCCCGGATGGCGAATACTCCATTGCGATCAATTTCGTGAGCGTGATCAGCCCGACCATGACCAACGAATTCAACTTCGGGCGTTCCTACAACTATCTTCCGACTTCGGCGCCACCCTCCAGCAGCCCGTACCTGAAGAGCGTCTCGACGGCATGGGGCTCCGCGCCGGTGCTGAATGCCACGGCGGACCCAACCGGGTTCATTCCGGGATTCAATTTCGCAGGCACGAATATCTCCAACGCACCGTTCTTCGGCACCAACGGAGTGCCATATGTGAACCGGAATCCGATCGCCAACTTCACCGACAACCTCACGAAGGTAATCGGGACGCACACATTCAAGGCGGGAATCTTCATCGAACACGCGATCAAGTATCAAACGGCAACCGCCGATGTGAACGGGACCTACAACTTCGCGCTGGATTCCGCCAATCCCGGGGATACCGGCTGGGGCTATGCCAACGCGCTGCTCGGCAACTTCGACACCTACACGCAGGCCAGCCGGTTCCTGAACGGCGAATACCACTACAACAACTACGAATGGTATGTGCAGGACAGCTGGAAGGTTCGGAAGAACCTGACGGTGAATTACGGCTTGCGGATGGAACTGATGCCACCCTGGTTCGAGGCCCATAATTATGTCGCGAGCTTCGAGCCTTCCATGTTTAATCCGTCGCAAGCGGTGGTGCTCTACCAGCCGTTTTGCTCGAACGGGGCTTCGACGTGCACGGGCGCGACACGCGTGGCGCGCAATCCCGCCACCGGGGCCACACTGCCTTCGGCCTTCATCGGGACCGAGGTGCCGGGCATCGGCAATCGCTTCAATGGCGCCATCCCGGCCGGAACCAATGGACTGCCGGCGGGCATGATCGACAGCCGGGGCGTCCAGTGGGCGCCGCGCGTGGGATTCTCGTGGGCGGTTGCTGACAAGACAGTGGTTCGGGGCGGCGGGGGAATCTCGTACAGCCGCATTCAGGGCCAATCCATCTTCAACCAGTTGCCCAATCCTCCGAGCCTGGTGGAAGCGTCGCTGTACTATGGAAGCGTGTCCGACCTGAACGGCTCCACCCCGTTGCAGGCGGTGGGGCAGAGCACCGGGCTTTCCCGGGACGGTCACATCCCCACGGTGTACAACTTCAACCTGGGTGTCCAGCGTGAATTGCCGTGGCGCGGCTTGCTGGATGTGTCTTATGTGGGCACTCTCAGCAGCCACCTGGTGATGTACGTTCCGTACAACGACGTTCCGCTCGGGAGTGCCTGGCTGGCGCAGAACCAGGATCCGACATTGGCTGTGACGGCGAGCACCGTGTTGGGCGCGAATGCGTTGCCCCCGAACTTTTACCGGCCATACCTGGGCTACGGCGGGCAAGTGAATCAAGTTACGAACAATACCAATGGCAGCATCTGGTCCTTCGGCTCGAGTTCGAACTACAACGCTCTGCAGGTGAGCTACAAGAAGCGCTTGAGCAACGGCATTCAGGTGGGCGTGAACTACGCCTGGTCGAAGGCGCTCGGCACCTTCAGCGTGGAGAACAACAACAGCTCGACGTCCAATCCCTTCGGCAACCCGGTGAGCCCCTTCAATACCAGGGCCGTGAACTACGGCCCGCTGCAATATGATCGGCGGCATGCGTTAAACATCGATGTTGTCTACAACCTGCCGAGCGGCGCCATCAAGAACACGTTCCTGGACAACATTGCCGGGCGGACGTTGTTGAATGGCTGGCAGCTATCGACGATCGCCGGATATGCCTCGGGACCTCCGCAGGTCGCCTACTACACGCTCACCGGCGTTTCGCAGACGGTGCTGAATCAGGAGATCACGGGCAGCGCCGATATCCAGCCGCGCGCGGTGCTGTCGTGCAACCCCACCGCGGGCGGACCAAAGACGGTGCTCGACTGGATCAACCTGAGCTGCATACAGCCGGCCTCCAGGGGCAGTATCGGAGCCGACTCCGGCGTGGGTGCGTACCGCGGTTTGGGCTACACCAACTGGGATGCTTCGATCATGAAGAGATTCCAGTTCGGCGCCGATTCACACCGCTACGCGCAGCTTCGATTTGAAGCTTACAACGTGTTCAATCATACGGAGTGGTCGGGGATCAATCTGACGCCGAGCTTCAGCCCGGCGACGGGGCAAATCACCAACCTCGCATCCTCCACCCCCGGCCAGGGCGGTGGAATTTTCGGATTCGGCGCGCTAAACACCATACGTGCCGGGTCACCCAGAGTGGTTCAACTTGGAGCGAAGTTCTACTTCTGAATCGAAGAACATTATGAGTAATCGCAAACCCCCAGAATCATCCGAATCAATCACCCTGAATCGCCGTACGCTGTTACGCAGTGCGGCCGTGGTAAGCAGTGCGCTGGCGGGTACGGCGCTGGAGCCAGCGTCGGCGTTGGGCGCGAGCACCAGCGGTACACCAAAGGCCGGGGAGTCGCCCAACCTGAACCCGCCCGTCGTGCAAGTGACGGGCGGCAAGCTGCGCGGCATCCGCGACGGCAAGACGAGCACCTTCCTGGGCATCCCCTATGCGGAAGCGGAACGCTTCGAAATGCCGAAGGCGGTGAAGGCGTGGGACGGCATCAAGAGTGCGCAGGCGTGGGGCCCGGTGTGCCCGATTCCGGCGATGGACAAGCCGGGCGCGGATGAATTCGTGTTTCCGCACCGCTACTGGCTGGAAAACGAAGCGTGCCAGGTGCTGAACATCTGGACGCCAAATGCCAGTGCCAAAAAGCCGGTGATGGTGTGGATGCACGGCGGCGGATTCACCAACGGTTCGTCCATGGAATCGTACGCGTACGACGGCAAGAACCTGAGCGAGTTCGGCGATGTCGTGGTGGTGAGCGTGAATCACCGGCTGAACATCATCGGCACGCTGGATCTCTCGGCGTATGGTTCGCAGTACGAGAACTCGCGCTACACGGGCATGGCGGACCTGGTGGCCGCTTTGCAGTGGGTGCAGGAGAACATCGCGCACTTCGGCGGCGACCCGGGCAACGTGACGATCTTCGGCCAATCCGGCGGCGGCGGCAAGGTGATGCGGCTGATGCATATGCCTGTGGCGAAGGGGCTGTTCCATCGGGTAATTGCGCAGAGCGGCGGTAGTCTGAACTACCGCACCGTGGCGCCGGAGACGGCAATCAAGAGACAGCAGGCGATTGCGGCCGGCACCCTCAAGCAACTGGGGCTGGACGGCTCACAAATCGACAAGCTGAAGAAGGTTCCCTATAAGGACTTGATCATTGCCGGCACGGCGGCGACACGCGAGGTGGCGCAAGCGTCCGGCGGAGGGCGTGGCGGCGCTGGTGGAGGCGGCTGGGAAGTGATCGCGGATGACAAGTACGTGATGCGCGAACTTTGCGATTGGGCCGACACGATTCCGCTGATGGCCGGCACCGTGTTCAGCGAAATGCAGGGGACCTTGGTCCGCGGCGATGGACGCAAGAACGAGTGGAGCCAGGCGGAGGTCGACGCGAATCTGACGAAGGCATACGGGGACAAGAAGGCGCAAGTGGTGGCGGAATTCCAGAAGGCATTCCCACGCAAGAAGGTGCAGGACGTTCTGTATTTCGCCAACGGGTCGCGGCCGGGAGTCAAGCAAACGCTGTCGTGGAAGCTCGAGAAGAGCAAGACGCCCGTGTGGAATTACCTGTTCGCGTGGGAGTATCCCGTGAATGGCGGGATCACATCGTTCCATTGTTCGGAGATCGCGTTCGCGTTCCACAACGCGAACGAGCCGCACATCCGGCTGGCCACGGGCGGTGGTCCGGCGGCGCTGGGGCTGCAGGATAAGGTTGCCGGCGTGTGGCTCAGTTTCGCGAAGACGGGCAATCCGGGACCGGGTTTCAAGCCATGGACGGCGGCGGAGCCGAACACGATGGTGTTCGACACGGTGAGCGAATGCAAGCCGCTGCGTGACGATCAACTCATCACGCTGATGGGCAACACCGGTGGGCGAGGAGGTAGAGGCGCCGCGTAGACGGTTGTCCGGCCGCTACCGTCGCCGGGTCTGATTCCACCGCCTTTCAGGCGGTCAGCTTGGAGCGGGTTTCACCTTTGAATTCGGCTCCCATGTCGATCGGGCCGGGTTCCGGTGGGGCAGGCCGTTTGGGCTGCCAGTGAAGACATCGACTGGGCAGGCGAAACCGCCTGTCCTACCGCCACGGCCCGCGCACTTCAGGCGGCTTTCAGCCGCAATCTGATTCACCGGCTTTGAGCCGGCGGCCGTCAATAATTGGCGAGTCTCCTTGGTCTATTTGTTCTAGTACGTATGCCCGCCGACTGTGCTCTTCATCACATCCGAAATCCAGCTAAACCATTGGCTTTCAGGGGCGACCGGTCACTTGTCCGATTCGAAAACAACACATTTCAGCCACTTTGTGCGTTTTCCGCAATTCTCCGTTTCTAAGGGTATCCCTTATGTTGCATTTCTAAGCCTGTGTCGGTGATAATGGACGCCACCAAACAGCGGTAAACTTCACAAAACGTTGTAACCCATTGTTGATGAATGGAGGAGGGTTTATGACGCCAAGAGGTGTGGTCTGTCTGTTCGTCTTTTTTTCTATTGCGGGACATGCTCAAAGGGCGTGTCCTGGTTCTGGTACCGTGTACGCTTCCGTGGTCGCACTTGACCAAGTCATACCGGTCAACCGCCTCGGCACGGTTCGCCCCGAAGGGATGATTTACGCGCTTCTGGGAGACGTGGTCCCCAGTTCCGGCACGGTACTCAGCGCGGGAAACGTACAACTGAAGCCCGGCAAGCGCCCGCGTCCCCTGGTGTTGCGCGTGCACGAAGGGGAGTGTTTACAGATCACGTTTCAGAACTTCCTGTCTAAAACCCCCTTGCCCGTGGCTCCACCGCCCCCGCCTCCGCCGGCCCCTCAAGCGCCGGCGTTCGTCAGCGTGGAATCCGAAACCCGTACGGCATCGATCCACGTCGCCGGAATGCAGTTAGTCAACAGCATTGCCGACGATGGCACGTTTGTCGGCGCCAACCCGCCGGTCAGTGGGAATCTCAGCGGCGTTGTGGAGCCTGGGGGGAAGGCAGTCTATACGCTGTATGCCGCGGCGCGAGGATCGTACCTGATGTACAGCACCCCTGGCGATTTCGATGCCTTCGACAATACGGCGGCGGCCGGTCCGAACGCGCAATTGACGCTGGGGCTTTTTGGCGCGGTGAATGTCGAACCGCCGCAAACCGAGTGGTACCGAAGCCAGACCAGCAACGAGGATTTTCTGCGCGCCGCCAGAAGGGTCACAGACCCGCAAAGCCCGCTGGGATACCGCTATCAAATCGACTATGAAGCGAAGGACGCAGCCGGCAAGCCCGTTCTGAAGATGCTGGACAGCAACAACAATCTGGTCTACGGCGATTTGACGGCGATCATCACGGGACCCAATCACGGCATGCTGCCCCCGCAGCCTGAGAACCCGGCGCTGCCGCACCGCGAATATCCCTATCGCGAAATCACCATTCACTACCACGAGTCGCAGGACGTGGTGCAGGCGTTCCCGTGGATCTACAGCAACAGCCCTTTGATCGCCGATCCGAACGCCGGTCTGGACGGGTTCGCCATCAACTATGGCGCGGCCGGAATCACCCCCGAGATCCTGGCCAACCGTTTCCAGCTCGGCCCTATGCGCGACTGCCAGGATTGTAAGTTCGAAGAGTTTTTCCTCAACTCGTGGGCGGTGGGCGACCCTGCCATGATTGTCGATAATCCGGCCAACCTGCCCTGCACTAACGGCCCCAACGGCATTCCTCCGTATCAGATGCTGTCGATCGCCGAGGCCAGCGGGACCGCGACGGTGGCGCCCCCAACGCCTTGCACTCCCGCCAACACCCCCAGGGCTACCAAAGTTTTCTACCCGGACGACCCGTCTAATGTTTATCACAGCTACCTGGGCGATCATGTGCAGTTTCAGATCCTGCACGCCGGCGTTTCCGTGCACCACGTTCATCACCACCATGCTCACCAGTGGGTGCACACTCCGGACAGCCCGGACAGCAGTTATCTGGACAGCCAGGCAATCGGGCCGGGCTCGTCGTTTACGCTGGATCTGGTTTACCAGGGAAGCGGCAATCTGAATCTCACCGCCGGCGATTCCATCTTCCACTGCCACTTCTATCCGCACTTCGCGTCCGGGATGTGGGCGCTGTTCCGGGTGCACGACGTTTTCGAGTCCGGCACGGAACTGGATAGCGCCGGCAGACCGAAGCCGGGGTCACGCGCTTTGCCCGATGGAGAGATCCTGGCAGGTACCCCCATCCCGGCGGTGATTCCGCTGCCCACGCAGGCCATGGCGCCGATGCCCGAAAAGGTGGAGATCGTGGACGGACAGGTTAAAGTCGATGGTCCGGGACACCCGGGATATCCGTTTTTCGTTCCGGGAATCGCGGGGCATCGGCCGCCGCACCCGCCGCTGGATTTCGCCAGGGAGAATGGCGAGGAGTTGAACGGCGGACTGCCGCGCCACATCATTCGCAAT